>Ga0256845_1001825_pt1 | contig 16479 bp, 20 predicted proteins | sample RiftiametaG_FD_189101 | JGI IMG/M metagenome (GOLD analysis project Ga0256845, IMG submission 189101) | Tube worm associated microbial communities from hydrothermal vent at the East Pacific Rise, Pacific Ocean - Riftia | ecosystem: Host-associated > Annelida > Integument > Unclassified ...
GTTGCTTCTTCTTTGCGAGTTTTCACTGTTACTCTCACTCCAGGCTTACTGCCGCATTTAACTGCAACTGAATTATCTCATCGGCGAACGCCCGCCAAACCGCCCTAACGTCTAACTGGACAGCTCCGCGATAAGAGTTCCTATCTTTTTCTTTATCCCAGGATCCGATATTTTCGATATCATGGATGCAATACGGATAGCATCAATATCAACAGGTGGTATTACTGCGGCGTCTTCACCGGGCAAGCCGGAGAAAAAATAGGCGGTATTTACATCCAGCAATTGGGCGAGTTCATACAAACGGCTGGCCGAAACTCTATTGCCACCGGTTTCGTACTTCTGGAGCTGTTGAAACGATAAGCCGAGTTTGTCAGCAACCTTCACCTGCGAAAGATCACGGAGAATTCGCAACTCCTTCAACTTCTTGCCGACATGAGTATCAATCGGATGAAACATAACTGTTCGCCTTCTATTGGTTACAAAGGTGGTGGTTTTCTCAAGGATGGGTCTGATCAATCGCCAGCTGCGCAAAAATCAGTGAGCAATTTATCGTTTTCTGGTCAGAACCGGGTTGTGGTAGATCGAGAACAGCAAACACCCCAATACCCTTTTGACTAAAGCGAAGGAGGGTTGCCTGACATTCATGTCCATCGAGAACGGGAACACTGAACAAGGTTTTCACTTTTATCGCCTGATTCAACATATTACGAGACCACCGATCCACCTCAGGGTGTTCAAGGGGTCGATTTCGGTAAGGGGCAGTATAAAACGCTAAGGAATTATTACCGTTTTGATCATCTGAATTCACGCATCTGTTGGATATGCGCACATGTGCTTTTGCATCGAGGTTTTTCTTTACCACTTTTGTTTCACGTTTCTTTTTCCGTAACATAGTGCGCCCCTTTAGAAAGAGTTTGTGCGGTGGGTGTTAGTGAAAGGTTTCTTTGTAGTCACAGTCACCAAATCTCGCTTTTCCGAGAAATTGCCGACTATTCAAAGTATGGTTTACAAACCAAAGCCCCTTATCGTTGGCTTCGATTGTGACCACGCCATTCACCTCAAATAGTGAGAAATACTTTTGCAAATTCGCAACCATATCTTCGGTAAAATCGATCATGCCTCTTGGATGCCCCGAGGCACTCTGTTTCTTCAAAACCATTGAATTTCTCTTTACGCTGTTGTTGTTACTCGCCGCTCGGACGGTTTCTTGATGTTGTTTCGGTCAATAACGGTGCTTTCGAAGGCAATAAATTTACCATTCTCGTTTCCTCTTATTTTGCCCAGTGCACGGGGCATAAAGCCCATGCTCTTTGCCATTCTGAATAAAGCTGGTCTTGCTAGGACCAAACAATGTGTGGCCCTAATCGAATGCAGAAAGTCATTAGCGCCGTTCAGAACTTCACGCCCTACCATTGCTTTTGGATCCGATGCTAGTCGTGTAAGTTCCCATATTTTTTCGTCAATTGGTGGCAGTTCATCGCAAATATTTGAAGGCAGGCCGTCTAATTTGCCTAGGTGCGCATCCCGAAGCATATAGCTATATCCTTCTGTGCCATACGATCCGATATGGGTTGTTGTTCGGAGAAGTCGTGTTCCCCCTAAAACCACCCCATCCTCATGCGCAATGATATAAACAGAACTGAAGCTATCGTATTGTTCATATTCCATTTCCTCGGCGGTGTGTAACGGCCAATCCAGCCTTTCAACAAACACCTCTTTCCGGAGTCTGAAAAAATCCGCGACCATGTGCCATTTTCTGGTATCTTCTGGGAGTTTTAATGCTTCAACAATAATAGTCATTCAGTTCTCACAGCTACTCATTTTCATTCGCTACGTTTATTGATTGATATATTTTCAATTACTGGTAGCAAAGCGAAAGATGTGGTTTCTGTAGATATGTTCAGTAGATATCTACAGTTTTTGACGATTTATTTTCGTAGGACAGTGAATTCATGAAAGAATTAATCGATAACTTTGATGCTAAGATCGCCCCTTTGACCTCCGTTGGAACACATGGTGTTACTCTTGCTGGCGATATTAAGATGAAAGGCCCCTCGTATGTTTACAGCACTTACCCAGAAGAGTGGCAGAACAAATACTCCTCGATGGCGTTTATGATTACGGACCCAACAATTATCTGGGCCGCGAGAAATATTGGGTGCATCAGATGGTCAGAATTAAAGACCTACGGCCTTAAGAAAGTATTTAGAGAAGCCCGTAATTTTAATATAAATTATGGCGCAGTTTTTGCTACAAAATCTAATAAGGTTAAGTGTTTTATGACCATGGCGCGAGATGACCGCGACCTTACCGATAGTGAAATGGACGTTTGTATGACTGTTTTTACGTCGTTAACTGAAGAAGCGTTTGCTGTTCCTGTATTGTCGAACGATGACGCTGAATTGATTGCCTTACTAGCTGAAGGTTTAAGCCTTAATGAACTTGGTGATCGTTTAGGGCTTGGTGTTACAGGTGTCCGTTATCGGAAAAAGAAATTGTTTTCCACCTTGGGTGTTAAAAATGAAGCGCAGGCTGTTCGGGTAGCAATGCGCAGAAATATTATTGATTAGCCTGAATAACCGAACAGCCTGCGCTTGATACTTTACGTGCTTTACCAAGTAACAGGCTAGAAACCTTACGTGGCAATAGGGCAGGGCAGTACTCCATTCGGATCAATCAGCAGTGGCGGATTTGTTTTGAATGGTCTGACATTCAATCAGGGCCATCAGAAATTGAAATCGTAGATTACCATTAATGAAAGGGGGGGGGTTCCACATGTTTATGAGAGCTATTCATTCTGGCATTGTCCTCAAGGACGAACTGGCAGAGGTAGGGATTACTGCAACCGAGTTTACGCGCCAAATTGATGTGCCGCCTATGGTCCAGAAGGTTGATCCATAACAGGCCATCGGTTCTGAATTATGGAGACGGCAAGGTCTTGCCCATTCGAGTCCAGTGACGGGTCGGGTGGAGGGTTAAGTCCGGACGACGATATACGGTTTGCGATAGCCATCACAATGGAACTTGAGGCTGAAGCTCAATTTGACATCCATGCTGAAATTCAAAATGAACTGCGCATCAGATTGCAAGGCGGGCAATAAACGGTTTTCTTGAAAAATGCACGGGTGGGGAATGACGCATCACCGTATCCAAGGGGAATATTGTTTTGGATTTGTAAGCAATATGAGAATATTGGATTTTATATACGCCATGTCTCTGTAACGGGGCTATTAGGGTGGAGTTTTTCACCGAACACCGTAGAAAAATCATGCTCATAACGAAGTGGGTGATCGGCAAATACAATTTGGTAAGATGTGATAAAATGAAATCGATTTTGGAATCCAGCTATGATCTTAAGCCATCCGTTGAAAAGGCCGCTTTGACTGAAGCGCTCTATGCCAAAACGTCTCGTGTGATTCCGCCAGCAGATTGGGCGATTTATGCGCCGTATGTTTTGGAAATCAATCGCCTGAAGAAAGCGCGTAATGCCGTCATTCTGGCGCATAACTATATGACACCTGAGATTTACCATGGGGTTTCCGATTTTGTAGGCGATAGCCTGCAATTGGCGATAAAGGCCACCGAGGTTGAAGAAGACGTCATCGTGCAATGTGGTGTGCATTTCATGGCCGAAACTTCGAAAATTCTAAGCCCCGAAAAAACGGTTTTGATACCGGACTTGCAGGCTGGTTGCTCTTTGGCTAAATCAATTACCGCCGAAGGTGTTGCCGAAATGCGGGCGAGATATCCCGGTGCGCCGGTGGTTTCTTATGTGAATACAACCGCAGAGGTCAAAGCCGTATCAGATATTTGCTGCACCTCTTCCAATGCGGTTCAGATCGTTGATGCCATGGACAGTGACATTGTGATTATGGCCCCCGACCAGTTTTTGGCTCAAAATGTTGCCGCACTCTCCAAGAAGAAAGTCGTTTGGTGGGCCGGTAGCTGTATCGTGCACGAATTATACACCGCCGAAGACATGCGCGCGTATCGTGAAAATGACCCAGAATTGAAGATCATCGCACACCCCGAATGTACACCAAGCGTTGTGGCTGAGGCGGATTTCGCGGGCTCGACAAGTGGGATCATCGGCTGGCTGCATGAACATAAACCCGCCAAAGCCTTGCTGGTGACCGAATGCTCTATGGCTTCCAATATTGCGGATGAATTACCAGAGGTGGAATTTGCAAAGCCGTGTAATCTGTGCCCGTATATGAAAAAAATCACTTTGGAAAAAATCCTATGGTCCCTTCATACAATGGAGAACAAGGTTGTTGTCGAGCCGGAAGTAGCCGCCAAAGCGCGACTTGCCATAGAGCGCATGATCGAGCTTAGCAAAAAATTAAACCTTTAGATGCCCAATTCCATTCGGACAGAACGGGTTGTGATTGTTGGCGCGGGACTAGGGGCGCTTTATGCGGCACTTAAATTGGCACCGCATCCAGTGTTGGTTATCTCACCAGAGACCTTGGGGGAAGGTGCCAGTTCTGCTTGGGCTCAGGGTGGTATTGCCGCGGCCATGAGTGACGAAGACAGCCCCGAGCTTCATGCGGCCGACACGATTGCAACCGGTGTGGGACTTGTGGACGAAGCGGTAACGCGACGGGTAACGCGCGCGGCCCATCGCTTTATTCACGATCTTGATAATCTTGGAACGCCGTTTGACCGAACCGATGATGGTGGTTACGTTCTGGCGCGCGAAGCCGCGCATAGTTTGGCGCGGGTTGTGCGAGTGCGCGGCGATCAAGCTGGATTTGAGGTCATGAAAACCCTGATTTTCAAGGTCCGTGCAACACCATCTATTCAGGTGTTGGATGGGGTGTTGGCAAGCGCATTGGAAACCAGTGATGGGGTGGTAAGTGGCATTTGGGTCAATGCGGCTAATACAGCTGGATCGCACCCGGTTCTTTTGCGTGGGACGGCTTATTTGTTGGCTGGTGGCGGCTCAGGCGGATTGTTTGCGCTGACCACTAATCCGCCTCGTATTCGGGGTCAAGTCATCGGCTTTGCCGCGCGTGCGGGGGCCAAAATTGCAGACGCCGAATTTGTTCAGTTTCACCCCACAGCCATTGATGGCATCGAAGACCCTGCCCCCCTGGCAACCGAAGCTTTGCGGGGAAAGGGGGCCGTATTGATCGACAAAAACGGGCATCGTTTTATGGTAGGTATTCACCCGGATGCCGAACTTGCCCCCCGTGATATCGTGGCGCGTGCGGTGTTTGCCCAGACACAGGCGGGCATGCGCCCGATGCTTGACACACGAGATGCGTTGGGAGCTGAATTATTAGAGGACTATCCGGCCGTGGCTGCTGCCTGCGCGCGGGCAGGTATTGACCCCGTGCAGGCAGCGATCCCGATTGCAGCGGCTGCACATTATCACATGGGCGGTATCAAGACGGATATACAAGGGCGCGCGAGCCTGTTGAATCTTTGGGTTTGCGGCGAGGCCAGTTCAACCGGCTTGCATGGTGCAAACAGGCTGGCATCGAATGGGCTGCTTGAGGCGATTGTCTTTGCCCAGATTTGCGCCGGAGGGATTGCGGCCTCTTTGGGTGAACCGGCATTAGGTTCTGCACCGGTTGAGATGTCTTTTATCCCTGACAATGCTACGCTGGACCAAGATGTTGTGCAAAAGGTGCGAAACACAATGACTGAAAATGTCGGGGTCGTTCGAAATGCAAATGGCCTGAAGTGCGCCCTTGTCGATATTGCAAATCTGGAAGTCGCAGCCAACGGCCATACAGGTTTTTTGAATATGACGGCCACAGCAACGCTTATAGCTGCGGCGGCATTATTGCGGGAAGAATCGCGTGGCAGCCATTACCGCGATGACTTCCCCAAAACGCAATCCAAGTTTGCCAAGCGCAGCACCATGACCCTTAACCAAGCCCTTCGCATTCGCGGCGAAGCGGTTCAGGAGACCCAATAATGTCAGCTATATTGCCTTTGCCAAACCTGTTGCTTGAGCCAATGGTGCGCGCTGCCTTGCAAGAAGATCTTTCGCCAAATGGCGATATAACAACCCGCGCCGTCATTGGCGCAGATGCCCGTTATGAAGCACGGGTTGTCGCTCGCGAGGTGGGTGTTGTATCGGGAATGCAACTGGCAAAAATTGCGTTTCACCTGATTGATCCAGAGTTGGAAATCACAACACATATTGCGGATGGGATGAAATGCCGTGCCACAGATGTATTGATGACAATTTCAGGCTCGGCGGCCTCGATATTGTCGGCGGAGAGGGTCGCGCTCAATTTTGTGGGGCGCATGTGTGGCATCGCAAGCCTGACCGCGCAATTTGTAGCGGCAACGCATGGCACCAAGACACGCATCACCTGCACCCGCAAAACAACACCAGGGCTGCGCATGATTGAAAAACAAGCGGTTCTGCATGGCGGCGGCTTTAATCACCGGTTTGGCTTGTCCGATGCGATTTTGATCAAGGACAATCATATTGCGGCAGCTGGCAGCATTGAGCAGGTGCTGACTCGTGCTCGGATTTTTGCCTCCCATATGATGCGGATTGAAATCGAAGTGGATAATTTGGAGCAATTGCAAGACGTGCTCTGCATTGGGGGTGCTGATGTGGTTCTGCTCGACAATATGAACAATTCAACCTTGATCGAGGCGGTGAAAATGGTGGATGGCCGCATGGTTTGCGAAGCGTCGGGAAATATGACGTTACCACGCATCACGGAAGTTGCCGCAACAGGGGTTGATTACATTTCATCAGGGGCATTGACACATTCGGCCAAAACGCTGGACCTTGGACTGGATTTTTGAATTTTACCAAAGCCCGAAACGGCTTTAGGTTATCAATGGGAGACTATCATGAGTGCTACGTCAAACAAAACCGCCCCTTTGCCCGATGACATTCGGAACGCCAAAGGCGGCACGCCTTTGGTTGCACTTACCGCTTACACAACACCGATGGCGCAGATGATGGATGCGCATTGCGATTTTGTCCTTGTGGGTGACAGCGTTGGCATGGTTTTGCATGGCTTGCCCTCGACATTAGGTGTGACCATGGAAATGATGATCATGCATGGTCAAGCCGTGGCTCGCGGGTTGAGCCAAGCGATGATGGTTATTGATATGCCGTTCGGATCATACAAGCAAAGCCCACAACAGGCTTTTGAAAATGCGGCGCGCTTGATGCGTGAAACCCAAGCCGGAGCGGTCAAGCTGGAAGGCGGCAGCCATATGGCCGAAACGATTACCTTTTTAACGGCGCGGGGCATTCCTGTTATGGCGCATATTGGCCTGACGCCGCAGTCTGTAAACACGTTGGGTGGCTACAAGGTGCAAGGTCGCGATGCCGAGGCCGCCTTGATTTTGGTTGATGCTAAAGCGGTGGCCGATGCCGGTGCTTTTGCTGTTGTTCTGGAAAAAATCCCGCAAACATTGGCGGATGAGATCACCAAAGCAGTGGCGATTCCAACCATAGGTATCGGTGCGTCAGCCGGTTGCGACGGTCAGATCCTTGTGGTTGATGACATGCTCGGATTGGTTGCAGCGTTCAAGGCCAAGTTTGTGAAACGCTATGCGACATTGGGAGTGCAAGGCGAGGCGGCCATTGCCTGTTATGCGGATGAAGTTCGATCCCGAAGTTTTCCAGCGCCTGAACATATGTTCGCAAGCACGCTGCCCCAAAAGGCAAAATAATCATGACAGCCCCAATCATCCGCACCCTAAAAGAGCTGCGAAGCTTGACTGAAAAATGGAAAGCAAACAACGAGACCATAAGCGTTGTTCCGACGATGGGGGCTTTGCATCCGGGGCATCTTTCACTGGCGCAAGCCGCTCGGAGCGCCAGCGACCGGGTGATTGTAACCATCTTTGTGAACCCCAAACAGTTCAACAATCCCGATGATTTGAAAAACTATCCGCGCACCGAACATGATGACGCGCGCAAGCTGGCCCCGATTGGAGTGGACGTGATCTATGTGCCCGACGTCGATCAAATTTATCCCAACGGATTTGCCACCAATGTTTCGGTTGCAGGATTAACGGATGTGCTGTGCGGCGCGCATCGTCCGGGGCATTTTGATGGCGTGGCGACGGTGGTTGCCAAACTGTTTATTCAGACCAGTGCCAATATGGCCTTTTTCGGCAACAAAGATTTCCAGCAACTGCAAATTGTGCGCCGCATGGCGGCGGATCTGGACATCCCGATTGAGGTGATCGGCTGCCCCACCATTCGCGAAGACGGCGGTTTGGCGATGTCCTCGCGCAACCTGCTTTTGTCGGATCGCGCCTGCATAAACGCACCGGTTCTTTCAGAAGTGATGGCGGATATTGCAACAGGTTTGCGCGCCGGAAAACCCATGGCAGAATTGCTGAATGTGGCGCTTAAGCGGTTGGATCAGGCCGGTTTTACATCGGTGGATTATCTTGAATTGCGCGCGGCTGACGATCTTGCGTTACTGGATACGCCAAGCCGACCATCACGCCTGTTTGCTGCCGCGTCTCTGGCAGGTGTACGGCTGATCGATAATATCGAGGTTTGATAATCTGGGGCGGTGTGCAGATGATATTTCGGCTGGTCCCATACTGAATTTGAGCGTAGTCAGATCAAGAAACGATCAACACCCCAAGGAGCGCAGATGATACGCCACATTGTTTTTTTCAGCGCCTCCGACAAGGCCGATATTGATCAGATCATCGCCGGTCTGACGACTCTGAAAGCCATCCCGCATTGTCAGCACCTTGAGATAAAGGCAAACACGCGCGCCGACCAGTTATCTGGAGAGGTTGATGTGGTCGTCTATGGTGAATTTACCGATCAGGAAGCGCTCGAAGCTTACAAATCCCACCCGCTGTATCAAAAATCTATTTCTTTGGTTCGGCCTTTGCGAGAGCTGCGCATTGCTGCCGATATTTTGTCAGACGGTTAAAGTTTGGTAAAACTTGCTTTGAGCAATGCCTCTTCATATTCGGCTTTTGCAGTGCTGTCGTAGACAATGCCCCCACCGACATTCAGACGTATATCCCCGCTGTCATCGAGAATAATCGTGCGAATTTCTACGCTGAATGCCATGCGTTTATCCGGTGCCATCCAACCAATGGCACCGCAATAAACATCACGCGGATCTTGTTCTAGTTGGGAAATAACTTCCATTGCTCGCACCTTAGGCGCCCCAACGACAGAACCGCAGGGAAACAGGGCAGAAAACAATTGTCGCGTATTAACCCGGGGTAACATCTGGCCTTGCACTTGAGAGACCATTTGATGAACGGTCGTGTATGTTTCGATCTGAAATAGTTCAGGTACTTTGACGGACCCAACTTCGCTCACTCGTCCAATATCGTTGCGTAACAGATCGGTTATCATCAAGTTTTCAGCCCGATCTTTTGGTGACTGGGCCAGCTCGTGGCGCAGGGCTTCATCTTCAACAATCGAATTCCCACGCCTAATTGTGCCTTTCATCGGGCGGGTTTCAATCAACCCAGACGCGGTGACGCGAAAGAACAGCTGGGGAGAATGCGATAGTATGACCGGCCCACCAAGGTCCATAAAAGCACCATGACCAACGGGTTGCTTCCGGCATAATGCGTGATAAAGCGCCGCCGGCGACGCGGTGGTTTTGGCCAACATCGGAAAGGTTAAGTTGACCTGGTAGAGATCACCGGCACAAATGTAATCATGTACTTTATCGAAGGCCTTTTCATAGGCTGAAAAATCCAACTGCGGTTCTAGATTGGTTATTGTCGCAGGTACCTGCTGGTGTTGCTTTGGCTGATATACATGGGGTGGCTTGAAAACACCAAACAACATCAAAGGGCTGCCTCGGTTTTCTGGTAACAGATTTGCCAGCCGGTTTTCAAAATAATAGCCCAGTTCAAAGCTAGCATAGCCAGCGACCCAATGTCCTGCGGCACGGGCTTTTTCGATGTCTTCAAATGCTTTTGCTACATCGGCTGTTTCACGCGCGGTAATAATATAAAGCGGTTCACTGAACCGCGTACTATGGCCTAATGGGCCGTTATCAAAAATCACCTGTTTCATGCAGAACGTGTCTACTTTTGCATTTTTGTGGGAAGTATCTATGTGCGCATAGATGGATTTTACGCTAAATGCCAGTGTGTACAGAATGGTTATTCTGCAATGGGCATTCGATCCTTGACCTCAATATACTTGCCGCCTAGAAATGAATTACGCAGGGGAGTCCCACCTATGGGACTGAGAGGCTGACAGTGCAATTGCACGGTGACGCGACCCTTTGAACCTGACCCAGTTGACACTGGCGTAGGAAGCATGAATTTGCCGCAACGGCCAATTCAAACGGGGTTACACCCGCTTTCCCTACCAAAGTTCGTCTGTGTCATTTTGTGTGGAACGCTTGAGGAGCCCCAAAATGAACATACCTACACCTGAAATTACCACCGGAAATTTGCCTGCAGCCCGCAAGATTTATGTGAATGGCAGCTTGTACCCAAATATTCGCGTCCCAATGCGTGAAATAGCGGTTCACCCCAGTGCAGGGGAGCCAGCGCTGACAGTTTACGATAGTTCCGGTGCCTATACTGATGTTACGATTGAGACAAATATTCAGCAGGGGTTGCCAGCCCTGCGCCGCGAATGGATACGCGCGCGCGGCGATGTGGTGGCATATGATGGGCGTTGTATTGATGATGCCGACAACGGTTTTGTCAGTGGCGATCGCTTGACACCCGAATTTCCGGTTAAGCCGCGCCCGATGCGTGCGATCGGAGATAAGGCGGTTACCCAATTGGCCTATGCGCGGGCTGGAGTGATTACCCCAGAAATGGAATTCATTGCTATTCGTGAAAACCAGTTGCGTGAAACCACAGTGCTTGAACGAGATGGTAATGATTTCGGGGCCAGTATCCCTGATTATGTGACGCCGGAATTTGTACGCGATGAGGTAGCAGCAGGGCGGGCCATCATACCGGCCAATATCAATCACCCTGAATTGGAACCGATGGTCATTGGTCGTAACTTTTTGGTTAAGATAAACGCCAATATGGGCACTTCGGCGGTGACATCCTCAATGGAGGAAGAGGTAGACAAAATGGTCTGGTCTATCCGTTGGGGGGCCGACACGGTGATGGATCTGTCCACAGGTCGCAACATCCACAACACCCGCGAATGGATCATTCGCAACTCGCCCGTGCCGATTGGGACCGTGCCGATGTATCAGGCGTTGGAAAAGGTAAATGGCGTGGCAGAAGACCTTACGTGGGAAGTGTTTCGTGACACGCTGATTGAGCAGGCCGAACAGGGGGTGGATTATTTCACCATTCATGCGGGTGTGCGTCTGCACATGATCCTGATGACTATCAATCGTGTGACCGGCATTGTTTCGCGCGGCGGATCAATCATGGCTAAATGGTGCCTGCATCACCATAAGGAATCATTCCTCTATGAGCATTTTGAGGAAATCTGTGATATTTGCCGCCAGTATGATGTTAGCTTTTCATTGGGGGATGGCCTGCGCCCTGGATCAATTGCTGACGCCAATGACGAGGCGCAGTTTGCTGAACTGGAAGTGTTGGGGGAGCTGACCAAAATCGCCTGGGCCAAGGATTGTCAGGTGATGGTCGAGGGTCCGGGCCATGTGGCCATGCACAAGATCAAGGAAAACATGGAGAAACAGCTGGAATGCTGTCACGAGGCACCATTCTATACGCTGGGTCCGCTGACCACCGATATTGCCCCGGGATATGACCATATTACCAGTGGCATTGGGGCGGCGATGATCGGCTGGTTTGGCTGCGCTATGCTGTGTTATGTGACCCCCAAGGAACATCTGGGTTTACCAGATCGTGACGATGTAAAAACAGGTGTGATTACCTATAAGATTGCGGCCCATGCTGCAGATTTGGCCAAGGGTTTACCGGGGGCACAACGCCGCGATGATGCTTTGTCGCGGGCCCGGTTTGAATTCCGTTGGGAGGATCAGTTCAACCTGTCACTGGATCCTGATACCGCTCGGGACTTTCATGACCAGACCCTGCCCAAAGACGCACATAAGGTGGCGCATTTTTGCTCTATGTGCGGCCCTAAATTTTGTTCCATGCGAATATCGCACGATATTCGCGCCGAGGCTCAGAAAGAAGGCTTCGCGGCTATGGCAGAAAAATTCCGTGAAAGTGGCGAGCTATATTTGCCGCTCAAGGAAAAGAAAAAATCATGATGGTATCCATCGCGGGGGCCGGTGTTGCTGGCCTCTGTTGTGCTTTTGAGTTGGCGCAGCAGGGGCATTCAGTGACAGTTTTTGAAAAAGCGGGCACGCTTGGCGCGAACACCTGTTCGCAGTTTGCCGGCGGGATGCTTGCCCCTTGGTGTGAACGGGAAACAGCGGATGAAATGGTTCTGACGCGCGGGCAAAAAGCGATTGATTGGTGGGATAAAATCACACAGGTCACACGCCTTGGCACGCTTGTGGTTGCCCCCCAAAGGGACCTTGCGGAATTAGCCCGTTTTGCACGCCGCACCACGGGGCACCGCCCTGCGGATACCGTTAAATTGGAACCAGAATTGGGGGAAAGGCCAGGGCTGTTTTATCCAGATGAAGCGCACCTTAATCCAGAAAAAGCCCTGCGCGATTTAGCGGCGGCTTGCGTGGACAGAGGGGTTGAGTTCTCGTTTGACTGCATCGCGCCTGATGACGTGATGATAAACTGTACGGGCGTGCTTGCCAAATTACCTGAGCTGCGCAGCGTGCGCGGTGAAATGGTGTTGCTCCGGTGCCCGTCCCTTAATTTACGCCGTACTATCCGTCTGCTGCATCCCCGATTTCCTGCTTACCTCGTGCCGCGCGGTGATGGAATATACATGCTGGGGGCCACGATGATCGAGAGCGATGCATCGGGCCCTGTTTTCCTGCGTTCTATGATGGAATTGCTGGGGGCAGCATTTACCCTGCATCCCGCCTTTGCCGAGGCTGAAATCATTACATCCGGCACGGGCCTGCGCCCTGCCTTTCCTGATAACCTGCCACGGGTTCAACAGATTGATGGCACATGGCATGTGAACGGTTTGTACCGTCACGGTTTTTTGTTGGCACCTGCTATGGCCATGGATCTCGTTCACAAAATGGGAACACCCAATGAAAATATTTGTTAACGCAACTTCGCAAAATGTATCGCAGCCGATACTGGCCAAGGCTCTGCAAGAGCTGGGTTTTATCAGCCCCGCCATTGCCACGTCCTTAAACGGGGTATTCGTCGCCGTTGCGGAACGTGAAACCGCAGAGTTACGTGAAAACGACAGGCTGGAAGTCTTGTCACCAATGCAAGGAGGCTGAAGTGGAGTTTTACGGCACCAAAATCACGTCACCCCTGCTGTTGGGAACGGCACAATACCCGTCCCCCGCGATACTTGTGGAAGCTATAAAAAGCTGCGGCACCCAAATAATTACTGTTTCCCTACGTCGTGAAACGGCGGCGGGGCGCGGGGATGGTTTTTGGAATATTATCAAACCCCTCGGTTGCCACATCCTGCCAAATACAGCCGGATGCCATACAGCCCAAGAGGCGATTACAACGGCGCAAATGGCCCGCGATATTTTTGGGACCAATTGGATTAAACTTGAGGTGATCGGACATGCGGATAGCCTGCAACCCGATATTTTCGGCCTTGTCGAAGCGGCTCGTGTTCTGTGTGCGGATGGTTTTGATGTATTCCCTTACACCACTGACGATTTGATTGTTGGGGAAAAACTAATAGCAGCGGGATGTCAGCTTTTGATGCCTTGGGGGGCACCAATCGGGTCAGGGCAGGGACTTCGGTGCCCTGAGGCGTTGCGGGCAATGCGCGGGCATTTTCCAGATATACCGTTAATCATTGATGCAGGCATTGGGCGTCCGTCACACGCTGTGCAGGCGATGGAATTGGGTTTTGACGCGGTGCTATTGAATACGGCAGTTGCCAAAGCGGGTGATCCGGTTGCCATGGCCTGCGCCATGGCTGCCGCGCTGGACGCTGGCAAGTTGGGGTATAACGCTGATCCGATTGCGCCGCGTGACATGGCAGTGCCTTCAACCCCTGTTATGGGAATGGCGGTGTTATCATGATAGAGCGATTTTATCTAATTGTTAGCCACGTTAGCCAAATTGAATTGCTGGTGCCCCACGGGGTGCGGTTGGTACAATTGCGGTTGAAAGACCTGCCTGATATCGAAGTGCGCCGCCAAATCACCCGCGCACGGGATTTTTGCGCGGTTCATCGGGTGCAGTTGGTCGTCAATGACCACTGGAAATTAGCGCTGGATCTAAACTGTCGGTATGTGCATTTGGGTCAGGAAGATATGGACACCACAGATTTTCCTGCTTTGCGCCGCGCGGGCACCTGGTTTGGGCTGTCCACGCATAATGAGCCGGAACTGGAGCGTGCATTATCCTTTGATCCCGCCTATATCGCGCTTGGGCCAATCTACCCGACCTTGTTGAAAAAGATGACAGTTGGCCCGCAAGGGCTGGCACAAATCACCCGATGGAAAAAGAAAACCGGTCAGGTGCCCTTGGTGGCAATTGGCGGCATAACACCTGAACGACTGTCGGGCGTTTTTGATGCCGGTGCAGATAGCGCTGCAGTGGTGACTGACATCCAGCGGGCCGAGGACCCTGAGGCCCAAACCCGTAAATGGTTGCGGGCGACAGCTGTGCAATGAACCGGTACAACCGTCAAATAATGGTGCCGGAATTCGGCGCGAATGGGCAGGCCAAGTTGGAGGCGGCACATGTGCTGGTTATTGGGGCCGGCGGGTTGGCCGCGCCAGTGCTGATGTATTTGGTTGGGGCTGGGGTTGGCAAAATAACACTGGTTGATCCGGATATTGTAGAGCTGGGAAATTTACACCGGCAACCGTTGTTTGTGATGTCCGACATTGGCCAAGCCAAAGTTCTGGCGGCCAAAGCACGGTTGGCGACGCTCAATCCGGAAACGACGCTGCTTGCCATCAATGCCGCCCTTACGCCAAATAACGTGGGGGATTTGATAAAGGGTGCCGACATTATTGTGGATGCTGCCGATAGCTTTGCGGTTTCGTACATATTATCCGATCAGTGCCTTAAAACCCAGACGCCCCTAATTTCCGCATCGGTTCTGGGGCAAACGGGTTATGTTGGTGGATTTTGCGGGCTGAACCCTAGTTTGCGTGCGGTATTTCCGGCGCTTCCCGAAAACGATCTTAGCTGTGTAACGGCGGGTGTTTTGGGGCCATCCGTTGGGGTCGTGGGCGCAATGCAAGCGCAGATTTGTATTCAGGTCATAATTGGGGCAAAGCCCAGTCCAATGGGGCGGTTGACTACAGTTGATCTCGTAACATACCGATTTGGCGGGTTTGATTTTCATGGTGCCTCTGAGCCGACATTCTATTTCCCATTTATTGGCAAACTGGATATCGACGAAAGCGATTTGGTTATTGAGTTGCGCAGCACCGAAGAGGCTGCGAACCCAGTTGTGCCATGGGCGCTTCGGGGTCTGCCGGAGTTGGAAATTGACCCGTATAACTTACACGAAAGGCGTGTAGTTTTATGTTGTAAGTCCGGTCTAAGGGCATGGCGTGCAGCCAATGAGTTGCAGGCGCAAGGATTAAAACGGTTGGCGCTATTGGCGCTGGACTGTGCGCAATGAGCCGAATTTTGGCCATTGGGGGTACGGATTCTAGTGGCGGCGCGGGGCTGATGCGCGATGTCGCGACCGCAATGCAATTTGGCATGACGTCTGCAACGGTGGTAACCGCTGTCACCGCCCAAAGCAGCGAAGGGGTTTATGCCACCCACTTTATACCAGCCGATATTATCATTTCTCAAATTAAGGCAGTGTTTGCCGATGGTCGCCCCGACGCGATTAAGATTGGTATGCTGGGGTGCGAGGCGGCTGTGATTGCAGTTTCAGATAGCCTGACAGGAATAACCATTCCCATCGTTTTGGATCCTGTTTTACGCAGCACATCAGGGTCATCTTTGTTGTCGGATCGGGGGGTAAATATGATGAAACGTCATCTATTGCCTTTGGCCACGATTGTTACGCCAAACTTGATCGAGGCCGCGCTGCTGACAGCCAATTCAGAGCACCAGACCGTGGATGTTATTCAAGCGCAGGCAGCCAAGATCAAATCGGCAGGTGCCAACGCGGTGTTGATTAAGGGTGGTCATGGACAGGGCAATGACTGCACAGACCACCTTTTTGAACAAACTCTGCATTATGTGTTTACCGTTATCAGAAAGAGCGGGTCGCGGCGTGGTACGGGCTGCACCCTTGCAACGGCCATTGCTTGCGGATTGGCGCAAGGTAATGAATTGCCCAAAGCGTGTCAGATGGCGCAACGGTTTGTCGCACAATGGATTGCGGCGGTCTAATATTTGGTGCGCTGTTATAAATTATGGTGTTGTCACATTAAAGATGGCGGCAATTGCAGGTAGCGGCTCTTATGGATAGTTAGCGCGGATGAATTCCTCATTGATCAGCTATAAACATCACCGTTTTCCACCTGAAATTATCGCGCATGC
>Ga0256845_1001826_pt1 | contig 16471 bp, 11 predicted proteins | sample RiftiametaG_FD_189101 | JGI IMG/M metagenome (GOLD analysis project Ga0256845, IMG submission 189101) | Tube worm associated microbial communities from hydrothermal vent at the East Pacific Rise, Pacific Ocean - Riftia | ecosystem: Host-associated > Annelida > Integument > Unclassified ...
GGCTACCTCCCGGTTCCGCGGCGGCGCGATACGGTCGTGCAGGTCGCGGGTTTCGAAGTCGCCAGCGAATCGTTGGCCGTGCGGGAGCTGGCCGGCTATCTGCCGGAGCAGGTCCCGCTGTATCAGGAGCTGCGCGTGCGTGAGCAGCTCGACTTTCGGGCTGCGGCCAAGCGAGTCCGGCGCCGAGCCCGGCGCGCCGAGATCGATCGGGTGGTCGAGCTGTGTGGGCTCGGTGGCATGCTGGAGACACAGATCGGTCGTTTGAGCCGGGGGTACCGTCAGCGCGTGGGGATCGCCGACGCGCTCTTGGGCTCGCCCCCGTTGGTGGTCTTGGACGAGCCCACGGTCGGCCTGGATCCGAACCAGGTCCTCGGGATCCGGACGATGTTGAAGAACCTCGGTGGAACTCAGACCCTGATCTTCTCGTCTCACATCTTGGCCGAGGTCGAGGCGCTGTGTGATCGCATCATCATCCTCTCGCGTGGAGCGGTGGTCGCGGACGAGGCCGTGTCGACGGCGCTGGCGGGCGACACCTTGGTGGTCGAGTGGCAGGTCGGGGAAGGGGGCGGTGCGGCCGTTCACAAGTGCCTGCGCGAGGCGTGGTCCGACGAGCTCGGGCGCAGCGATCCGATCGACGTGGAGATCAGCGTGCAGGATGGCCGGGTCCGAGCTTCCGTGGTCGGAGGGGGGGTCCCCATGGACACCTTGGCGGCCGCGATCGGTCGGGCCAGCCTGGACGCGGGCTTGCCCCTGGTGCGCCTCGAGCCGGGGCGGCGACGCTTGGAGGAGCGCTTCGCGCTGGTCACCGGTTTTCGAGACGAGACCCAGACTCAGCAGGCCCCAGCCGGAAAGGGAGCGACGTCGTGAGCGACACGCAGACCACTCACCCGGCCCAGCGTGGGCGGGGGATCGGTGCCGGGATCACGAATTGGCTGCGGGGTACGGCGGCGATCGCCAAGCGTGAGCTCCTGTCCCTGTTCGTGACTCCTTTGGCCTACCTCGTGGGCACCCTCTTTCTGCTCAATCAAGGGTGGAACTTCTCGCTGCTCCTCAAGGTGCTCAACGATCCCTTGGCCGCCCGGGGCCCGGTGATGCAGTTCTATTTCGGGGGCAGCATTTTCATTTTTTGGCTGCCGGTGATCTTCATCTGTGCGGCGATCAGCATGCGCCTGGTCGCCGAGGAGCGGCGGTCGGGGACCCTCGAGGCCCTGCTGACGGCGCCGCTCGAGCCCTCACAGGTGATCGTCGGCAAATACGTCAGCGCGCTCGTGTTCTACGTGGCGCTGTGGCTGCCGACGGGGAGCTTCTACCTGCTGCTTCGGGGGGCGTCCGGGCCGACCATGGCCCCGGACGTGGGTCCGATCTTGTCGGGTTACCTGGGCAGCTTCTTGTGCGGAGCCAGCTTCTTGGCGGTCGGGCTGTTGTTTTCGGCGTTGGCGAGAAACCAGATCGCGGCGGCGATCGGGACCTTCGTGAGCTGCACGATCGTGCTGCTGGCGGGGTTGTTGACGGATCAGGTGGGGGGCATCGCCGCCCAGATCTTGGGCTCGACCTCGCTGCTGGCGATGATGCAGGAGCTGGCCCAGGGCATCGTCGATGGACACTGGGTGTGGCTGCACCTCGGGGTCGTGGTCGCGGCCCTGTCCCTGGCGATCGTCGCGGTCAACCCCCGCCGCGACTGGCAGTCCATCGTCCAGGCCGGGCTGAGCTGCGTGGCGGCGGTCCACCTCGCGGTGTTCGCGGGGCACCACAGCGAGCGGGCGGACTGGACGCAGGGCCAGGTCTACGCCCTCTCGGATCGGGCTCAGCTCGTGCTCGAGCGCCTGGACGCGCCGATCGACGTGACGGTACTGGCCCCGGTGACCATCGGTGGTGGACGCCTCAACCCGGTGCGGGGAGAGCTGCGCGAGGTCTTGACCCGGATGGCCGCGGTCACGCCGACGCTCCGGGTCAGCTTGGTCGATCCGGATGTCGACCGCCAAGAGGCCGAGCGCCTGGTCGACGATTTTGGTCTCAGCGGGCGCGAGCTCCCCGACGGCGTGGTGCTGATTCGGGCGGGGCAGGGCAGCGAGCTGCGCCGAGCCCACCTCCTGCCCTCGGACTTGGTGACCTACGCGACCGGGCCCGAGGTCCAGGCAAACGGCCCGCGGGTGAAATCGTTCCGGGGAGAAGAGGCCCTACTGGGCAAGTTCCTCGAGGTCTCCGAGCCCCGGAAATCGACGGTCTGTTACACGCAGGGGCACGGCGAGCCCGGCTTCGACGACCTCGAGCCCTTCAATGGCTACGCACACCTGCGCGACCTGTTGCGGGATGCGAACCTCGAGACTCAGATCGCCGATCTCGACGAGAAAGACGGCCTCGATCCCTGCGACCTGCTGCTGGTGGCGGGACCCGAGGGGATGTTGCCGGCCGCCCACGTCACGGCGATCACCCGGTTCATGGATCAAGGGGGGGACATGCTCCTGCTCAGCGGGGCGGTGTTCGCCCGGCAAAAACCGGTCTTGCTGTCGACTGGGCTCGAGCCGTTGACCGCCCGCTACGGGATCCATTTTGGGGACCGGGTGGTCTTGGACGTCGAGCCGGTGCCGGCGGGGTCGGAGCTGATGGCATTCACGCTGAGCCACAGCTGGGCCGATCACCCGGCGGTGCGAAGTTTGGTGATGGAGCCCGTGGCGTTCTTCGATGTCCGTGAGCTCCTGGTGGAGGCGAGCGCCAGCGTGCTGCTCACGACCACCGAGGAGGGCTGGGCCGAGTCGGAGCTGGGGGTGCTCGAGCAGCTGCGCAAGGAGTTCAATCCGAGCGTCGATCGGCGTGGACCTATCCCGGTCATGGCCGCGGCCGAGCGGGGTGGCTCCCGCCTGGTCGTGGTGGCCTCGGATGGGCTGGCCCTCAACGCTTGGCTGCGCGAGGACGTGGCCTATTCGCGGGGGCGAGACCTGATCCTCAACCTGATCGGCTGGCTGACCAAGCGGGAGGTCTTGCTCGGGCTTCGGCCTCGGGACCGGGAGCACATGAAGCTGGTGCTCATGCCCGAGCAGCTCAGGCGAATGACCTGGATGTGCCTCTTTGGGCTGCCTGGGTTCGCCATGGGCGTGGGCCTGTTGGTGCTGTGGAGGCGACGGACATGAGCGAGGCCGAGACACGCACACCCCGGCCCGATCACGAGCGCCCGGGGGCTACGGGGAGCACGGGGGCACTCGTCGGCGACGAGGTTCGACGGGCGCTGAAGCTCCGGCCGGCGACCGTGGTGACCTTGGTGCTCGCGCTCGGTGGCGTGTTCCTGGCATGGGCGGACCCCTTCGACGACAGCGAGGCCAACCCGGTGATCACCTCGAGCAGGACGGGCTCGCGCCGCCTGTTTCCGACCCTCGTCGACAGCGACCCGAGCAAGGCGACGATCGAGCTGCAGGCCAGCGACGGGCCCTCGGTCCGCCTGGTGCCGGGACCACAGGGGGGCCACCAGGTGATGCGCAACGACGAGTTGCTCGGGCCTGCGGATGCGGCGGCCTTCGAAGGGGTGTGGTCGTCGCTGCGTATGGCGACGGTGCTCAGGGAAGCGCCCAAGTTCGGCCGGGATCAGCGTGGCGACGCGCCCTCCTACGGTCAATATGGGGTCCTGCGGATCACCTTGCCCGACGCGAGTTTCACCTTGTCCCTGGGCACCGAGGTGTCCAACGGGGGGACCTACGCCATGCTCGACGGGGAGGGGACTCCGCTTGTCGTCGAGCGCTCCATGGCCTGGCTCGTGGAGCAGCCCGCCGAGAAGTGGCTCTCGACTCGGCTCTTGGACATCGAGACCGACGCGGTGACGGGGCTGGCCTGGGCCGGTGGGCGCGAGCTCGTGCTCGGGCGGGGCGGAGACGACTACTGGCGCGTGCGCTCTGGGGCCCCCCTCGCCCTGTTGTCGAACCTCAGCGTGAACGCTCGCCTCGAGCATCTGCTGCGCTCGAAGCTCGACCCTTTCTTCGCTCGCGAGGTGGCCCCGGCCGAATCGCTTCGACCGTGGCTGGCCGTGACCACTCAAGATGGCGGGTCCAGGACCTTGCTGGTCGGCGGCGCGTGTCCAGACCACCCGGACAAGCGCCTGGTCGATCGTGGACCGGGCCTGTTCGGCTGTCTGCCAGCCGAGGCCCTCGAGGTCTGGCCGCTCGACGATCCCGACGCCGGGATGATCGAGTCACAGCTGATCCCACATCGCTACGGTCGGATCGTCCAGATCGATCTCGAGCAGCCTGAAGATCGCTCGCTGATCCGGCGCGGCGGGGAGTGGTCGCTGAGCGACCGCGGTAGCTTGGAGTCGGTCTCGGAGGACGAGGTCCGACGGTGGTTCAACAACCTGACTCGGGTCGAGGTCGCACCCTTGTTCGCGCCCCAGGCCGAGGAGGGGCAGCCGGATCCCACCGCCCTGGCTCCGAAGCCCGTCGTTCGCCCCGAGTTCGTGGCCGACACGGTGCTCGCGTTTCACACCGATACGAAGCAGACCCTGCGGGTGCGCTGCCGGATGGCGGAGGACCCGGTGATCTGCGTGCGAGACGAGGGGCCCCAGCTGCGCGTGCTCGGAGAGCTTCCCCGGGAGCTGGTGTTCGACGCCGAGACCTTCGCGCAGCGGAGGTTGGTGGCGTTTGGCACCGGGGAGGCCCGCGAGCTCGAGATCAGGCCCGGTCCCGGGGGCAGCGTGCTGCGTCAGAGCGTGCATATGGACATGGGTGTGTGGCAGCTCGACGCGCCTACACACGTCGATGGAAGCGGGGCGATCGACGAGGTCCGGCTGGAGAACATGCTGTGGGCGCTGGGCCACCTGCGCGCGGAGGGCTGGGTGCAGCCTCCCCAGACGCCGCCGCTGCGTCTGATCTCGGTCGAGGTCGTGCCCGAGTCGGGAGCACGCCGGACCGAGACGGTGATCCTGTTCGAAGACTGTGCGGTCGCGGTCGAGGGCCATCGACCTGCGCTCGTCTCTGCGGCCCAGTGCGAGGCCCTGAGTGAAGATCTGCTCTTCGATGACCCGCTGCGGTTTTGGATCGAGCGCGCGCGCAGCTTAGAAGTGAGCGCGGAGCCCGAGTCGGACCCCGAGGTCGAGACGGCGCCCCGACGGTGGTTCGTCCGGCGCGAGCGTGAGCAGTTTGTGACCGACGACGGGCGGGAGCTCGACGATCCTGCGCTCGAGGCTACGCTCCAAACTTGGATCGGTTGGCGGGCTTCGGGGGCGCGTCGCGGCGAGCCTGAGACTCCCCTGCGATGGCGTGTCGACGTCCGCCGGGAGGCGGGTGCCCGGGTCCAAGCCGAGATCGGGGACGGGTGGGTGCGCCTGCGTGGCGCCGATTGGTACTACGTGGAGCGAGAGGCGGAGGCCGGGACCGCGCTCGAAGACGGATCCGATGGGGATGGGGATGGGGAGCGACCGGCTTTCGATCCCGGCGCGCTCGAACTCGAGTGAGAGCGCCAACCACGAAAAAGGGACGGCCGCGGCCGTCCCTCTTTTTTCGACCTTTTTTGGGCCGAGTGGTCGAGGGTCGGCTCAGCCGCCGCCCTTCTTCTTTTTGAGGGCCTCGGCGTCGCGCTGCATGCGAGCTTGGGTCTCCTCATTTTGGATCCGGGTCATCTCGACCATCTTGGGATGCCAGTCGCAGTTCGGAGGGGCGATCCAGACTTCGGCGCCGGTCTCCTCGTCGAGGGCCTTGTAGGTCTCGAACTCGAGCAGGCCGTTGTCGTGGGCGAAACCCGATCCGGAGACCCGCACGAAGCGGCCCTTGATCGTGTACTGCTTACCAACCTCGATGGCGACCAGGGGCTCCTCTTCCCAGAGCTTCTTGGTGTCTTCGTCCCAGTCGGGGATCGGGTAGTAGTAGTTGACGACCATCATCGCCCGCTTCTTGCCCTCGGCATTTTGGGTGTCGGTGATCCAAAAGTGAGGCTGCTTGCCGGGGGGGCAGAGCTCTCCCTCGGGGCACTCGGGGGGCACGTAGATCTCCTGGACCCACCCCTTGAGCGCGATGACTTCGCCCTCGTCGCCCTTTTTCAGGTTTTCGTCGATGTCCTTGCGGAGGCCGAAGATCGAGAACGGCTTGTCCGGGTCGTCTTCATACTGAAGCGGCGCGCGGGCCTCTTCGAAGTCGGGGGAGGCCGGGAGGTTGACCTTGATGTCCGGGAGTTGCTCTTCCTCGGGGGCCGCCTGCACTTTATCTTTGTCGCAGCCGCCGAACACGAGCGGGAACGCGACGAGAGAGCAAAGTGCCAGAGCGGATGCGAACGGGGCGGAGGTCTTGGTGAACTTCATCGAGGGACTGCCTCTGGTGGCCGGTGCGGAGCAAATCGAAGCGTTTGCAGGCGGTCTCTCCGCGTGTGGTCGTTTATCATGGGCTGGAGCGAAAAGTCTATGGGCTCGGCCGGATCCGCGCGGCTTGACGCGGCGGCGGGCATGGTTGAAGCATCGACCGCGGAGCGGATCGCTGTGATCGGAACCTCAATGATGCGGGTGGCGCTCACCACCGGGGTGCTCGTCGCCCTCACGAGCTGCTCTGGAGGCTCTGGGAGCGAGAGTGAGGTCGGGGTGGTCGCGGACGCGCAGGTCGTGGATGAGGACGACGCGGGCGCGGTAGCGGATCCTGCGCTGAACGAGGCGATCACGGTCGCGCTCCCGCAGCTCCCCCGGAAGCTCGATCCACTGGATGATCTCGAGCCCTGGGCGCAGCGGATCGCCGACGACCTCGTGTTCGAGGGGTTGGTTCGACGAACCCCAGACCGCTACCCCTGGGCCGAGCCTGCGATCGCGGATCGCTGTGAGGTCGACCGGGAGTACGCGGTCGCCACGGTCACCTGCCACATCCCGACCGGCGTCCAGTTCCACGATGGGCGTGAGCTGACCATGGACGACGTGGTCTACTCGCTGAGCTTTTGGATCGACCGTCGCCGGACTTGGATCCGTGAGCGCCACGGCTTGTTCAACCTCGAGCGGATCGAGATCGTGGATGGTCCGCCCGGCGCGCGCGCGAATGAGCGAGATCCGGGTCGGTGGGTGAGGATCGGCTTCGACAAGCGTGAACCGCTCGCTCTCGAGGCCCTGAGCGCCATCAAGATCGTCCCCCGAGATCTGCACCGGGGCAGCCGCTCGAAGTTCTCCCAGAGCCCGGTCGGCACAGGTCCCATGCAGGTGACGACCCTCGAGTCCGACCGGATCGTGTTGGAGCGCTTCGCGGGCTACCACGACCCGGAGCGGCGGACGCCGACGGGGAAGATCGTGTTTCGCGCCATGGCGGACGGGGCCGAGGCACTGACGGCCCTGCGCAGGGGGGAGGTGCACCTCTTGCCCGAGCTGGCCCCGGTCCACGCGCCTGTGGAGTTGGGCAAACCCGGGATGTCCGGACGCTTCCAAGCCTGGCTGGTGAGCCCGGCGCACTACGACATCCTGCTGTGGAACGTGGCCGAGGGCATCCAGTCGGGTCCCGCTCTACGCGCGGCGCTCCATGACGCCCTGCCGATCTCGGGTATCGCTCGGACCGTATTCCGGGGCCCGGGTCTGCCGATTCAGTCGCCCGTCGACCTGCACAGCCCCGCGCCCATCGATCTGGGGGTGCTCGAGGACATCAAGGCCGGCGAGGCCGTGCGCGGCGGTCTGTTGGCGATGCCCTCGCTCGACGAGGACACAAAGGCGCTCGAGCGGGCGGCCGGCGTCCTCGACAGGCTCGACTGGCCGCTCGAGCAGGGCCTGCGCCGGCGCAGTTCAGGTGCGCTGCGGGTCGCCCTGACCTGGAACGTGTCGAGCGGGCGACCGGCGATGACCGCCGCCGCGATCCGAGACGCCTGGGCGGGGATCGGCGTGATCATGCCCGAGGCCACCGCCTCGTGGAACTACGTCATGACCCTGCTGCGCCGGGGCGAGTTCAAGGTCGCGCTGGTCCACCTGGGCGGACACAGCGACCAAGATTTGCACCCCCTGTTCCACTCGCGCGGGGCCAGCAACTTCTCTGGGGTCGACGACCCGGCCTTGGACGAGGCGCTCAGCGACTACCGTGGGGCGCCCGATCGGGAGGCGCGAGATGCCGCCAAGCAGCGCATCTCTCAGCGTCTCGCGGAGCTGCGCGTGGTCTCGGTCCTGTACGCGCCGGCTCACGTGATGCTGGCCTCGAGGCGACTGACGGGGATCGAGTTCGTCGACGACATCCCGCGTCTGGACCGCTTGGGTCTGACGCCCGGCGATATCGACTGGGGCAGCTGAACGGCCTCTCAGGCTGAACGGGGAGGCCCTGAACAGGCGTGGGTTCGGGCCCAAAAGTTGTCGATTTCTTTCGAACGTGCCGGCCCCCTCGTACAAGCGGAGGGCAGCGAGCAGGCCCGATCTTCGGGCCTCGAACCGAGAGGAACCCACCGATGTCCAGCATGATTCTCCTGTTCTCCCTTTTGACGCCCAACCTCGGAGACTTCGCCAGTGAGCTGGTCGCCGCAGAGCCCGCAGAGCCGCGCAGTGACGCGATCGCGCGCATGTTGTCCCAGTTCGATGCCGAGTACGAGGTCGAGCTCGCGCTCGAGAACGTCCAAAGCATTTTTTGATATCGAAGATCTGAACTCGGGGAGAGCCCTCGAGGCGCGGCTGAGCCCGCGCACGAACGCGCCGACGGTCTGACCCACCGCCGGCGCGTCTGCGTGATGATTGCACCGCGGCCGGCGAGATCAGATAACTCTGAGCCATGCCCGTTCGCAGCATGACTGGTTTTGGCCACGCCGATCGCGGTTGGCCTGAACGTCGCGCGAGCCTCCGCATCGAGCTGCGCTCGGTGAACGCTCGCTTCCTCGAGATCAAGATCCGCCAGCCCTTCGATGCGGCGGTCGAGCATCGTCTGCGCAAGCTGATAGGGACCCGACTCGGGCGCGGGCGCGTGGACCTGTCGGTGCGTGTCGATGCGGCCGAGGCCGCTCCGCTCGAGGATCCCCTGGGGGCCCTGGGGGTCGAGCCCGAGCGGGCCCGGCAGGTGTTCGCTGCGCTCGCTGCCCTGAGCGCGAGCGCGAGCGAGGTCGAACTCGAGCTTCCTGTCCCGAATAGTTTGGAATTGTTGAGGTTTCTGTCGTCCTCACCCAGTTCCAGCGGAGCGGCGGGGCCCGGGTCCACACGCGACACACCACCCGAGTTTCTCGATGAGGTGGTCGCCGAGGCCCTCGCCCGGCTCGCCGGGATGCGCGAGCGGGAAGGGGCATCTCTGACCGAGGTCTTGGGCGCGCTCTACGATGAACTCGAGGCTCAGAGCGGGCGCCTGAGCGCGAGCTTGGAGGGCGAGGCCGAGCGCCTCCACACCCAGATGAGCGCACGCCTCGAGCAGCTGGTCGGACGGGAGGGGCTCTCCGAGGCCTTCGACCGCGATCGGGTGGCGCAAGAGTTGGCGCTTCTGCTCCAGCGTGGGGACGTGAGCGAGGAGCTCGCCCGGATCGCCAGTCACCTCGCCCAGGCCCGCGGCGTGCTGGCCGGTCCGGCCGAGCCAGGGCAGGGCAAGACCCTCGAGTTCCTCGGACAGGAATTGCTTCGCGAGGTGACCACGGTTGGCAGTAAGATCACCAGCCACGAGGGCAGCGCCGTCGTGATCGAAGCCAAACGCACCATCGAGCGCCTTCGTGAGCAGGTCCAGAATGTCGAGTGAACCCCCCCGCGGTCTTTTGATGATCGTCAGCTCGCCCTCGGGCGCGGGCAAGACCACCCTGTGCAACAAGCTCCGGGCCGAGTTTCCCAAGATCGGGTTCTCGGTCAGCTACACGACTCGCCCGCCGCGCGCGGGGGAGACCGACGGTGTCGAATACAACTTCGTCAGCAACGATCGTTTTCAAGAGATGATCGCGGCGGACGAGTTCGCCGAGTACGCCATGGTCCACGGCAACATGTACGGGACCGCGGCCAGCCAGGTGCAATCGGCGCTCGACGCAGGGGACGACCTCCTCTTCGACATCGATTTTCAAGGTGGGCGTCAGCTGCGGAGCCGCTTCCCCAAGTCGGTGGTGCTGGTCTTCATCTTGCCCCCCTCCCTGCGCGAGTTGGAGCAGCGTCTGCGTTCGCGGGCCACAGACGCCGATGAGGTCATCGCTCAGCGTCTAAAAGTGGCGCGCTCCGAGTTGGCGCACTACGACGAGTACGACTACCTGATCATGAACCGGGAGCTCGAACTCGCCTACGACACGCTGCGCGCAGTCTATGTCTCGGCGCTGCACCGGCAGCACCGCCAGGCACAGATCGCACGTGCGATCATCGACGGCCAGGAGGCGCTGCCCTGGTGAGCCCGAACGAGGCATCTGCCTCGACGGGGGCCCGGGCGGCGGAGCCCGAATTCGAGACCGACGACGTCGAGCGGGATGCGGACGAGGTCATCGAGGTCGGGCATGTGGAGAACTCGCTGGGGGAGGGGTTTCTCCCCAACCAGGATCCACACGTGGTCGAGGGCCACGCCGAGGTCCTGCTCACCCGCGAGTACCAAAATCTCAGCGACGAGGTGCAGCGCCGGCTCGGGCCCAAGTCCATGGAGATCGTGCGCGAGGCCTTCGAACTCGCGGAGAGCTGCCACGCCGGGCAGATGCGCAAGAGCGGCGACCCCTACCTGATCCACCCGCTGCGGGTGTCTCGGATGCTCGCGGGCCTCGGCCTCGACACGGCCAGCGTGGTCGCCGGCATCCTCCACGACACGGTCGAGGACTCGGAGCTGACCATCCTCGAGCTCACCGAGCGCTTCGGCCGTGACGTCGCCCTGCTCGTCGATGGTGTCACCAAGATCGGCAAGGTGCCCTACCTGTCGCGGCGCGAGAACCAGGCCCTGAGCTTCCGCAAGATGCTCGTGGCCATGAGCCAAGACATCCGTGTGCTCCTGGTCAAGCTGGTCGATCGGGTCGACAACATGCGCACCCTCGAGGCCATGCCGGCCAAGAAACAGCGCCGGATCGCCCAGGAGACCGCTGATATCTATGCGCCCCTGGCTCGTCTGCTGGGTGTGGATTGGCTGCGGCGCGAGCTCGCCGACCTCTCCTTTCGATACCTCGAGCCGGTCGCGGCCCAGGAGATCCGCAGCGAGATGGTGGGCCTGCTGACCGAAGATCCGACCCATATCGATCGGGGCATCGAGATGCTGCGCGACGCCTTCGCCGGGATCCGGCCCACGAGGTCGGCGGGGGGCGACCTCGGGGGGGGGGAGGGGGCGCCCCCCAAAACCGATGCCGGCAAACTCGAGCCCCTGCCGAGCTGGCGCGTAGGTGTGTTTGGTGAGGTCCGCTTTCGCGCCAACGTGCTCACCGCCCAAGAGGTCCACGAGCTTCGGCTCCGGGGGCGGAGCGTGGCCACGCTCCGCGACATGGTCACCTACCAGGTGCTCACGTGTGAGCGCGACGCCTGCTACATGGCGCTGGGTCACGTCCATGCCTACTTCAAACCGATCCCCGGCGGGATCCGAGATTACATCGCGCTGCCCCGGGCGAACCGCTACCAGGGTCTGCACACCCAGGTCCTCGACCGCCACGGCGTGCGTCTCTACGTCGAGATTCGCTCTCGAGCGATGAACGAGATCGCCGAGCGGGGCGTGGTGGTGGAGCTCGAGCAGGGCCGCCAGGCCAGCGAGCTCGGCTGGCTCCGGGAGATGATGGGGTGGCAGGATCAGGTCGAGGATCCAAACGAGTTCATCGAGGCGGTCAAGCGTGAGCTGTTCGCGGATCAAGTGTTCGTGTTCACCCCCGAGGGTGAGGTCAAGACCTTCGCCAAGGGCTCGACCCCGATCGACTTCGCCTTCGCCGTGCACACCGATGTGGGGCTCCACGCCGCGGGCGCTCGGATCAACGGCCTGGTCGTGCCTCTGCGCTACCGCCTGCGCCAGGGGGATACGGTCGAGATCCTGACCGACGAGAAGGTCGAGCCCCGCGAGGGCTGGCTGAACCTGGTCCAGAGCTCCCGAGCCCGGGCCCGGATCAAGCAGCACCTGCGTCAGCGCGGGCGGCAGCTGGCGATCGAGACCGGGCGCCAGCTCCTGGGCCAGCGCCTCGAGAGCCGGGGTCGGGAGCTCAGCGTGCTCGAGGCGACGGGGGTGCTCGCCGACTCGCTCGAGCGGCTCCAACTGGGGGCCGACCATGGCGTCGATCGTCTCTATGAGCTGATCGGTGACGGCGAGCTGCGCATCGGCGAGGTGATCCGCGCGATCGACCCTGATCCGCCCCCGAGCGCGAGCATGCTCGGTCGCCTGTTGCGACCTTTTCGACGCCGGGACGAGCCGCGCCCGCGGGAGGGCGAGGCTCACGCGCCCCTGGTGATCACCCAGGCCAAGCTCGACTCGGGGCTCGTGGAGCTGGCTGCCTGCTGCTCACCCCTGCCCGGAGATCCCGTCGTGGGGTTTCGGGCGCCGGGGCGTGGGATCCATGTTCATGTGGAGCGCTGCCAAGTGGCGGTCGAACAGATCCGCGAGCGCATCTTTTTGGGTTGGGCGGACACCAAAGATCTGAGTATCGAGAGACCGGTAACTGTGCGTGTGCGCACGATGAACACGGTGGGGCTGCTGGCCGAGATGAGCCGGGCATTTTCCGCGCGTGGGTTGAACATCAAACAGGCCAACTGTCGCGCAGACGAACACGGGAAAATCGCTCTCAACACCTTCCACGCAACGGTCCGCAGCCTGGCGCAGCTGGATCAACTTTTCGATCAACTACGCGGGATTCACGGGGTGATCAGCGTGGACCGGATGTTCGAGGCTTGAGCACCCTGATTGACAACGCGCGGTGTCACGGCTAATCGACGTTCCCTGCCTGTGGCCACTGCGGCCCATGGGACCAAAGGACCGACGCCATGGCCTCCAACAGTCAAGTTTCCAAGTGCAAGCGCTCCCATCGACGCAAGAACGCCGGCCACAAGCGGAAGATGGCTGCGGCCAAGAAGAGCACCCAGTCCTACGCCGAGCTGTTTGCGAGTTGTGGTGAGCCGGGGAAGCCCGCCGCCCCTGCTCAGTAACCACCTGTTTTAGCCGCCTGTCTTCGCCGCATGATGGCGAAGTGAGACCCGCCCGAGTGCGGGTCTTCGTGTGTCTGGACTATTTTTTTGCAGGGCCAGCGCGTAGTCTGATCACGCAATCATGACGATAGCCGCCCCTGAGCTCTCCCCGGGTACCCGAGTCGACGCGTTCACCATTGGCGCCCTGGTTCGCGCGCGCTCGGGCGCTGCAACCTACGGTGCGACCAACGCGGAGGGCGGATCCGTCCACCTCACGGTGTACGCCGGGGCCTGTTTTCCCACGATGTTGGTCCGCGAGCGCTCGCTTCGAGAATTGCGCCAGCTTCAGGGGCTCGACGTGCCCGAGATCGCCCGGGTGCTCGGTTGCGGCAAGCTCGACGACGGCATCTTCGAGGTCACCGAGATCGTCGAAGGGGAGACCCTGGCGAGCGCCGGAGAGCTCGCGCGCTCCGAGGTCGGGGAGACCATGGCCGCCGTCGGTCGGGCGCTGAACGCCGCTCAAAAAGTGGGCGTCATGCACCGCAACCTCGGTGCGGACATGGTGTTCGGCACTCCTCAGGGCCTCAAGGTCACCGGCTTTGCGGTCGGTGAGCCACAGGGGGGGCCCGCCTTCGGGGCCATCGACAGCATCGCGCCCGAGCAGGCCAGTGGGAAGGTCGTGGATCAGCGCACGCTCATCTACAACCTCGCGGCGATGACCCATAGGCTGTTCACGGGGACGCCCCTGTTTCCGGGGACCCCGAAAGAGAAGCTCGCCCTGCACCTGAACGAAGAGGCGGCGGGTATCGACCCCATGCTGAAGCGGCCGTTGAGCAAGGACCCGCGCATGCGGCCGATGATGCTCAAGCAGTTTTTGGGTGATCTCGGAAAACTCGCAGGAGCTGAGTCCAAGGGCCCGCAAGCGCCGGTGGCGGCCGGCGGAGCGAAGCCCTCGACTCGAGGGTGGACGATGTTCATGGAGGCCCAAGAAGTGGCTCCGGGATCTGCGGCAACGAGCCCCGCTGCAGCACCTGCGAGCGCAGCACCTGCGAGCGCAGCACCTGCGAGTCCGGCCGAGGTCGGGTCGAGCCCGGCCGCAGCGTCGAGCCCTGCGGCGGCAGCGAGCGAATCCCCCGAACCAGCTGCACCCGTCGCTCCATCGACGCGCGGATGGACGATGTTCATGGAGGCTGAGGAACCCGCGGCAGGGGCGGCCGTACCGGCCTCGACCCCGGCCTCGACCCCTGCACCGGCCCCTGCTGCGCCAGCTCCCGCGGCCCCCACGGCGCCGGCTCCTGTCGTACCTGCGGCGAAGCCCTCGACTCGGGGTTGGACGATGTTCATGGAGGCCGAGGAGCCGGCTGAAGGCACGGCTGAACCTGCTGAACCCGCTGTCGAGCCAGGTGCAGCCTCAAAGGAGGCGCCCGCTCAGGCCGATGCCCCCGAGCCAGAGGCACCGTCGAAGCCCTCGACCCGGGGTTGGACGATGTTCATGGAAGCGGAGGAGCCCGCTGCTTCGCCCGAGCCCGCCGCCCCGCCCGAGCCCGCCCAACCTGTGGCGCCTGCCCAGTCCGCGGGTGCCAAACCGACGACCCGGGGTTGGACGATGTTCATGGAGGCCGGAGACGGGGCCGAGGCCGAGGCCCCGGCGAGTGTAGAGGAGACCCCTGCCTCGTCCGAAACCGTGGAGCCGGCGCCCGGTAGCGCGCCCAGCACCAGGGGTTGGACGATGTTCATGGAGGCGGAGGTCCCCGTGGATGAGGCTGGAGCAGACACGGCTTCGACGGAGGTGGCTTCGATGGAGGCGGCTTCGCCGGAGGCTGCTTCGCCGGAGGCTGCTTCGCCGGGGGCTAAGGGCTGGACCGCGTTCACGGACAAGGCGGAGGCGGAGGTCCCGGTGATCTCTGGTCAAACTGTGAACAGTGAGCTCGGTGATCCACCGTCGGTGGATCCGAGCCGCCAAACCGTGTTGATGGGCGAGCCTCCCGCGTCCGGGGTCACGCCTGAGGTCGCACCCGTCGTCGGGGCAGCTGCGGAAGCCGACGCTCGACTCGAGAGTTCGGGGTCCGTGGCCACGGCGAGCACGGCTGTCTTGCCTACCGCCCCGAGCGAGCCGGCATTCTCGGCTCCGGTGGAACCACGTTCTCTTCCGGAGGTCGCTCCCACGACGGACTTGGTCCCGGACACGGGAAACAAGACCATCCTCTACGTTGGTGTGGCGGTCGTCGTGATCTTCGTGATCGTCGGGCTCGTCTTGGCACTCACCTGAGGTCGTTCGGATGAATGCTCTGCGCTCGAACTCGCGCTGATCCGGTCAGCGCGAGTTCAGTCGATCTCGGGTGCGGGCGCCGAGATCGCGTATCCAACGTGATGCCCAGCGAAGAAAGCCGAGCATCAACACGAGTTCCGACTGGGGAAGGCCAGCGGCGAAAGTCGAGGCTGGCGTCGCCTGGATTCGCATCATCTGTGCCCGGACGGCCGCAGCCGAATGCTGCAGGTCCTCGTATTCGTGTGTGGCTTTGGCCACGCTGAGCCCACCGGCGCGGACAAAGGCCACGATGCTCTCGAGCTCCCCGGCATCGAAGTAGCTCCCACAGGTACATTCGTCGATGATCACCCCCGAGATCTGCGCAAAGTTGCGTCTGTGCATGAGCTCGGCACAGCTGGGACAGCGCCGATAGACCACGGGGTGAGCCGCCACGGTACTGCGCGGGAGCGAGCGCCGGTCTGTGGCCTCGGGGGCCTGGGAGGATGCTTCGTCGACCAGCGCGTCCATGGTGACGCGGTTGAGCCAGGCTCCTCCACAGTCGCGGCACCCATGGATCCGTGGGCCTGTGCCGTGTTCGTCCGAGCGCAGCCCCGGCGCGAGTTGGGGGTCGAGCGGCCAGGCGTCGAGGGACCCGGCGCACCCGGGACAACCGAGGTCGGCACGGATCTCTGGATCGGTGATGGCCCCCATGACCTGGCCACAGCTCGGGCAAAAGCGGTGTTGCTCCGCGACGGCGGTCAGGCAACCGCCACAGCGTGTCGAACGTCTGGGGTCTGGAGTACCCAGAGGCACCCGTGGTGCCCCGCAGAACCCACAGGCGCCGCTGTGACGCTCGGGGGAAGGGGCACCGCAACTTGGACAGTGAAAGGCCGGTCCATGCACGCCCCTTCAGCTTAGCAGGCTGTAGGGAACCCGATCACGGGGCACCGGGCTCGGTCGAGAGCGAGTCCGTGCTCGTCCCAAAATCGCCGCATTGCCGGGCCGGGGGCGGAGGGGATACCATCTCGGCGATGATCGCCTACGAGGTTCTGGTCCAGACCATCGCCGATTGGAAAGCGGGCGCGCGCCCCGTGGCCCCGACACCGATTCCCTCGGCGACCGCTGAGGACGTTGAGGAATTGGCCGTCGACGCGGTCGATATTTCCGAACAGGAGTACGTGGCGGAGGGCCAGGAGTACGTGGCGGAGGGCCAGGAGTACGTGGCGGAGGGCCAGGAGCACGTGGCGGAGGGCCAGGAGTACGTGGCGGAGGGCCAGGAGTACGTGGCGGAGGGC
>Ga0256845_1001827_pt1 | contig 16470 bp, 15 predicted proteins | sample RiftiametaG_FD_189101 | JGI IMG/M metagenome (GOLD analysis project Ga0256845, IMG submission 189101) | Tube worm associated microbial communities from hydrothermal vent at the East Pacific Rise, Pacific Ocean - Riftia | ecosystem: Host-associated > Annelida > Integument > Unclassified ...
CAATGAATTACAAGAGGCAAATCAAATTGGGTTGCAAAACCTGCTTGAATTTTAAACGCTTCTTGCTGTTCACTCCATAAAGTCTTGTCCCAATACAAATCTGTACCAATCTCCCCTACCGCAGCAAAGCCACCTTTTTTAAGATAATCTTCTACCTCATATAAATCATTTTCAAAATTCTTAGCCACCGAGCATGGGTGTAAACCCATCATTGGAATACAAAAGTCTGGGTATTTAGCCGCCACTTCCAACATAGAATCAATAGTGGTATGATCTACATTGGGCATATAAATTCGCTCAACTCCTACTTCTTTTGCTCTGTCTATTATTTCAGACAAATCATTGGCAAATTCTTTTAAGTATATATGTGCGTGGGTTTCTACTAATCTCATTAATACAAATATAGATTTAACTCCATTAATAAGACTTCTTTATGGCTCTCTGATATATAAACTAATCACATTTTAACCTTCTACTCTAACTCTTAACGGAAATATTACTAGTTATATTTCCATTATATCGGAAATATTACTAGTTATTTTTCCATTATACCGGAAATATTACTAGTTTTAAGTTATGAAAGAGCATAACAGAGTAATAGAATCGCAAATAACCAAATGGTTGTTTAAAGGAAAAGCTCTAATTATTATTGGTGCTCGACAGGTAGGAAAAACTACCCTTTTAACTTCCATTAGTAATAAATTAGGAAATACTCTCTGGTTAAATGCTGATGAGAACAACACAAGAACTAGGCTAACAAACCCAAGCATTAAAAGCCTAAAGAATATTATTGGAAACTATAAAGTTGTTATAATTGACGAAATTCAACGAATCGAAAATGCCGGACTACTTTTAAAGCTATTAGTGGACAACTTTAAAGAAGTTCAATTTTTAGCAACGGGTTCTTCAGCATTAGAAATTTCGGATACAATTTTTGAGCCTATGACAGGCAGGTATTTCTTGTTTCACCTCTACCCTTTTTCACTGGCAGAGCTATACCCAACCAAATCACCCTTTGAATTAGAGCAAGAATTACCTTTCCATCTGGTATATGGCTGCTATCCTGAGTTGAGCATTAAAAAAAACATGGCAGAAATGCTACTGAGTAATCTAACACAGCAATATTTATATAAAGATGTATTGGTATGGAAAAACATCAGAAAGCCAGAACTTCTTGATAAACTACTAAAATTACTTGCTTATCAAATGGGTTCAGAAGTCTCCATTCATGAGCTAAGTAATCAACTTAAAGTAAAATCAGAAACCGTTGAAAACTACATCGACTTGCTTGAAAAATCGTTTGTGATCTATCGCTTAAAATCATATAACACCAACCAGCGAAAAGAAGTAAGCAAGATGAGCAAGATTATGTTTTGGGATAACGGAGTTAGAAATGCCATAATCGAAGACTTTAACGATCTCTCCATTAGAACAGACCAAGGAGCGTTATTCGAAAATTTCATAATTAGTGAACGAATGAAAATGAATGCTTGGCTAAACCCTTCAGCTAAAAGTTTTTTTTGGAGAACTTATAATAAAAACGAAGTCGACTATATTGAATTAGATAAAAAAGAGCTTTCTGGTTATGAAGTTAAGTATAATACGCACAAGAAATTTAAAGTAAGCAGAGCCTTCACAAACTTATACCCTCACGCATCTACACATATTATTACGCCCCATAGTTTTGCTGATTTTATCTCTTTAAAGGATAAAGGCTAAATAACATACTAACCTTTAATATAAATCTTGTTTCTAAAATACGTAAGAACTACTATCATTGCGACTCATTAAAAATCAAACAACTTTTACATAATGAAAATCAAGAATATATTTTTAGCTCTCTTAGCAATTACAGCTTTTTCTGCAAATCTATTTGCACAAGAAGAGGGCCCAGCAGAAAATTGGTTTAACCAAGATGCTCAAGAAAATAAGGCCAATGGAGTAAGCACCGAAAAAGCTTACGAGTACCTAAAAGGTCGAAAATCAAAAACAGTAATAGTAGCCGTAATAGATTCTGGCACCGACATTGACCATGAAGACTTAAAAGATATAGCCTGGACCAATACTAAGGAAATTGCGGGCAATGGCATTGATGATGATAATAATGGCTTTATTGATGATGTGCACGGATGGAATTTTATTGGTGGAAAAGATGGCAAAAATGTAGGGCCAGATACCTATGAAGTAACACGTGAATACAAAAGACTATTGCCGAAATTTGAAAACAAAAAAGAATCTAAAAAAGCTGATTACTTATATTGGGTAAAAGTGAGAGACGCTTATTTGGCCGATGCTGAAAAAGCAGAAACTCAATATGCTTTTTATGATAGTTTACAATCTTATAGCTTACGATATGATAAGTTGTTAACAGCTTATTTAGACATAGATACGATTAATTTGGATGCAGTAACTAGTATAAGTTCTACAGATGAAATTATTGTTACTGCCGCTGACTTTATGAAAAGGCTACTTCCTAGAATTGAACCAACCCCCATTAAAGAAATAGTTGAAAGCTTAGATGGTGCCGTGGAGCATTTTGGCAATCAAAAAGATTATGCCTACAGCCTAACTTATAATACGAGAGAAATAGTAGGAGACGACCCAAGTAATTTAAAAGAGGTAGGTTATGGCAATAATGATGTAATAGGAACAGACACAGACAACTTTCATGGAACACATGTTTCTGGTATCATTGGAGCCAAGCGTGGCAATGGAATTGGCATTGATGGAGTGGCTAATAATGTACAAATAATGGCTGTTCGTGCTGTACCAGATGGTGATGAAAGAGATAAAGATGTTGCTAATGCCATTCGCTATGCAGTTGATAATGGAGCTCAAGTAATTAATATGAGCTTTGGGAAAGCATTCTCGCCAAACAAATCATACGTTGACGCAGCTATAAAATATGCTGAAAGTAAAGGAGTTCTATTAGTACACGCGGCAGGTAATTCTGGCGAAGACACAGATGTTGAAAACAACTACCCAACTAAAAATCTTGGTAAGAAAAAGGTCGCTAGCAATTGGATAGAGGTTGGTGCTTCTTCTTGGGGAGAAGGCGATAAACTAGCAGCTTCTTTTAGTAATTATGGAAAAGTTAATGTAGATTTATTTGCTCCTGGTGTAGAAATATATTCAACAGCACCTGATAATGAGTATAAAAATGCGCAAGGTACTTCTATGGCATCGCCAGTAACGACAGGTGTGGCTGCATTATTATTAAGTTACTTTCCTGATTTAAGTGCTGCAGATGTAAAGGACATTTTAATGAAATCGGTAAGAACATTTGATGGCTTAATGGTGGTTAAACCTGGAACTAAAGATGAAATGGTTAATTTCTCAGAGCTATCAGCATCTGGTGGAATTGTAAATGCATACGAGGCAGTTAAACTAGCTGACTCAAGAAAGGTTAACTCAAAATAAGGAAAACTCCTTAGTACCAAAAGGCTACTGATTAATCGGTAGCCTTTTTTTATACCTTCTTTAAAAGAGCAACCACATTAGCGAGTATAATAAGTGCCATTCCAAAAATAGCATAGCCATCTATCGGGTAATCTTCAAATATTGCAGATATAATAATGGCAATAATGGGCACTACAACAATTGTATAGGCTGCTTTATCAGCCCCAATTCTACCAATTAAGGTTAAGTAGGTTGTAAATGCGATTATAGATCCAAAAATAGATAGGTAGGCTAAAGAAGCCAGGTATGCAAAGGAGGTATCAATTACAAAGGGTTTACCCAAAGCAAAGGCAATAAACCCCATACTAAGAGCACCGTAGATCATACCGTAAGCAACGGTTTGTATCACTGGCATTCCATTCTTTTGGTTAATGGCTGAAGTAATATTTCCTAAAGAGGCAAATACAACAGAACTAAGTGCGAATACTACAGCTATCAAATATTCTGAAGAGGCTTGGAAAGAGGCAAACTCCGCTTTATAAATAAGCATTGTTCCTATTAAACCAAGAACAGCTCCAAAAACTACGCGTTTATTTATGCTTGCTTTAAAAAATATCGCTCCAAAAACTATATTAAAGAAAACTATAGAAGAAAATGCTACGGCTACCAACCCACTGGTAAGTGTTTGTTCGCTTAAATACACCAACCAATAATTAACACCAAAAAGCAGAACACCTTGCTGAAGAGCTCTTAAGTGCTGCTGCCAAGTGAATTTTAAGGGCAACTTTCTAATAAGTGCGTAGAGCAATAAAACAGCACCGCCAATTATAAAACGATAGCTCACCGAAACTAATGGGTCTACCGTTCCTAACTGAAAAGTTATAATAATCCATGTGCAGCCCCAGATTAGGGCTGGGATTAGAAATAAAAAGAAGTTTTTAGACTTGAACAATTATTTATTCCCTATCATCCTTCCTACTGTTTTTTTCTGAAAAGCCCAGAAAAATTTAAATTGACCTAAGAGTGTACCCACAACCAGCAGTAATATTTGGTAAATTGGAAAAATAATCAAAATCCTGAGTGGCCAAAATACATACGGGTTCATCGATTCTTTATGAACACTGAATAATTCTAACACAGGCCCTGCAATTTTAACGGCAAGCGACCCGGTAAGAGAAAACACCACAAGGATCATAATTACTTGAAAATTACTTTCAATACCCCATTTAGCTTTTAATTTTTCAATCATTATTTTATTTGTAATAATATCTCATTGCAAAAATGCATTGATTGGTTGAGAAAACTGTACAACACGGCCGGATAATTACCATTTTTACGAGCTATGAACCAACAAACAAAAAAATTGAGTGTAAGTAAAAGAATTGAATATATTTGCCCCTCAAATTTTAGTCAATGATCTGGTACCGACCTTTTGGAACATACGAATTAATTATTATAGGTGTATTTATTATTGCCTATGCATTATACATTTTTAGAATAGTAAAAATTGGTAAGGCATTAAAAACACCTATCTATGGGGTGTTTGCAAAAATCGCCTTACGAACCATCTATTTCGCTCTAATTATTGTGGCATTATTAGGCCCAAGTTTTGGCAGTTCTAAACGAGAAATTAAGTCGATTGGTAAAGACATAATGATTGCCATTGATTTATCACAATCTATGAATGCCGCAGATGTGCCCCCTACCCGATTAACAAAGGTTAAATATGAGCTTAGTAAAATTATTGAAGAATTTAGTTCGGATAAAATTGGGCTCATCATATTTTCATCAGAGGCCTTTGTACAATGCCCACTAACCTACGACCAAGCTGCTCTTAATTTATTTATAGAAACACTGCATTCTGGCTTGGTACCAAATGCAGGCACCGATTTCGGCCCTGCCTTAGCAATGAGTTTAGATAAGCTAAACACCAAAGATGAAAACAGCATTGATAGCAAAGCCAAGATTATACTTTTGATTAGCGATGGAGAAGATTTTGGTGAAGAGACCACCAATGCTATGAAAGAAATTAAGGATAGAGGTGTTAAACTATTTGCATTAGGAGTAGGAACCTCAAAAGGAAGCAGAATTGAAACCAGAAACGGCTATTTAAAAGACAGAGATGGCAATGAGGTTATAACTAAATTAGAGAACAAAGGATTAAAAAAACTTGCTGCACGTACTGGTGGCAAGTATTTTAAAATAAATGACCGAGTAAATGATACCGAACGCCTTATTAATACCATCAACCAAGTAGAAGGCGAATTACGCGATGCTCGCGTGGTAGATGTTTCGGCCAATAAGTATATCTATTTTTTACTGGCAGCGTTTATCCTATTACTCATTGATGTATTAACCACTGTAAAAACTATTAAAATATAAATATGAAATTTTTAATAGCACTTGTTTTAATTCTTGGTCCAATAACTGATTTGGACAAAATAGCCAAAGTTAATAAGGCCAAAAAAGAAGCAAAAGAGGCTTTTTTAGCCAACAACTATCAGCTTGCACACGATACCTACAAATTTTTAATCGACTCTTTAGGTGTAAACGAAGAAGAAGTACTGCTTGATTATGCACACAGCTTGTATAATTTAAATGACACCAGCAATGCGGTTACAAATTACGAAGCACTCTCAGAATCTATTAATAAAAACATAGCCTCCATTGCAGAACAGCAATTAGGCCAAGTACTATTTGATAAAAAACAATACGAGCCTGCTTTGGAGCATTATAAAAATGCCTTGCGAAAAAACCCAAACAACCAAGATGCACGGTATAATTATGAGTTGTTGAAAAAGATGTTGAAGAAGCAAGAAGAAGAGCAAAAAGATCAGCAGGATAAAGATAATAAAGACCAAAAGGACCAAGACAAGGACAAAAAGGATCAAGAGAAGCAAGATCAAGAGCAAAAAGATCAGGAAAAGAAGGACGGAGATAAAGACGAAGACCAAGAGAAGAAAGAACAGCAGGAGAAAAAAGATCAAGAAAAAAAGGACCAGGAGCAGAAAGATCAAGAGAAAAAAGAGGGAGAAAAATCAGAAGAAAAGGAAAAAGAGAAGCCCAAGCCTAGCCCATCGGATAAGCTAAAAGAAATGAACATTAGTGAAGAAAAAGCGCAAATGATTCTGGAAGCTATGAAAAACAAAGAGATTCAATACATCCAACAAAACAGGCGCAAAGCCACCAAAAAGAAGGATAGCGATAAACCGGATTGGTAGGTTTAAGAGGTAAGATTGTTAGATATTTAAGACATTAGATAAAAGAAGAACGACAATCTCTCGGTAGTTCAAGCGTCTCGCTTGGACTCTCTAATAATACAACCTTAGCCAATTACGATGCTTCCGAGTACGAACTTAATTTTATACCTTTGAACAAACATTTTTAGCATGGAAAAGCAAATAGTAACTACGAATAGATCTCTAACCCTAGAGACGGAAAAATTGTTAAACGAACAAGTAGCAAAAGAAGATTTTTCTTCTGCTTATTACTTATCTATGGCCTCTTGGTGCGATAAAACAGGCTATGCCAATGCAGCAGAATTTTTATACCGCCACTCAGATGAGGAACGTCAGCATATGCTTAAATTCTTTCATTACATTAATGAGGCTGGTGGGCATTCGTTGCAATCAGACTTAACAGGCATTCAGCATGATTTCAAAAACTTGCGTGAAGTGTTTGAGCTTGTATTATCTCATGAAATTAGCATTACGCAATCAATTAACGACATTGTAGATCATTGCTTTGCAATTAAAGATTTTACTACCTTTCAATTTTTACAGTGGTTTGTAACCGAGCAACGCGAAGAAGAAACGATTGCGCGAAGAGCACTGGAGCTATTTGATATTATTGGAGAAGAAGGTGTTGGCCTTTGGACAATTGACCAAGAATTAGGTAAACTAGAAGCTTTTGTACAGAATAGCGCAGGAGCAGCAAGCGCTGTTTAATAGTGCGATACTTGAAAGAGTATAAATGCGTAACGAAGTTGGTGCTATTATCCGTAATGGCGATGTGCCAACTTGCTGTTACGAATTAATAAATGCTCTTACTTTTGGGTGCACTGCTAATTTGTATAAAAGTGCAATTCCACCGAATACAATAAGCCCTAGTCCTAAACCCAAAACTAGTTGCGCATATTCAGAATGGCTTATTTTTAAAAATGCGCCCACAAATTCTAATACATTTCCTAAAACAAGTGCGAATAACGCGTGTTTAATTTTCATAAATTATTTTTTATAAAGATATCAATATTCTCTTATAAAACCAAGATATTTTAAGTTGATAGAGAACTAGAATACTAAAAAACACTTCATAACCTCGTCAAAATTTAGAACTTTAACGAGGTTATTTCCTATTCTATCCTTTTTAAAGTCTCTAATAAATAGCCCCAAAATTTTTGAACGGAGCTAATTTGCGCTCTTTCATCGGGTGAATGGGCACCATAAATATTAGGGCCAAAAGAAATCATTTCCACTTCAGGGTAGTGCGTACCTAAGATACCACATTCTAGCCCTGCGTGAATAGCACTTACGTGGGCTTCTTCCTTAAACATTTCTGTATACAAACCTTGCATTAGTTTTATAATGGCAGCTTCGGGTTTCGGTTCCCAACCTGGGTACGATCCACCTGAAGAAACGGTTGCTCCCATTAATTCAAAAGCAGCCTTAATACTATTTACTTCATCTTGCTTCTCCGTTTCGGAGGTGCTTCGAGTTAAACATAATATTTCATATGCTCCCTCCTTTACCAATACTCGAGCTAAGTTATTAGAAGTTTGTACTAAGCCTTCAATCTCAGGGCTCATTCGATAAATGCCGTTTGGGCAAGCATAAATGCCCTTTAATAATTGGCTTTGAAAATCAGCATTCAATCTTGTAGAAACTTTCCCTGTAGAGGTTGCAACCAATTCAGCATTAGCATCTGTGGTGGCAAATTCATTCGAAAGCATTTCATTAAATTCAGCAGCCATGGAATTAAATTGCTCCAAATCAGAGCGTAAAACAGAAACCACAGCACTTGATTCTCTAGGAATGGCATTTCGCAAGCCTCCCCCATCAATACTGTTTATGGCTAAATCAATATTGGCAGCTAAAGCTGTAAAAAATCGATTCATCAATTTATTGGCATTACCTCGACCTAATTGAATATCAACCCCAGAGTGGCCTCCGGTTAAGCCTTTCATTTCGATTTTATAAGTTACAAAATCACCTTCTAGCTCATCTTCAGTATAAGCCCCTTCAGCAGTAACATCAATGCCTCCTGCACAACCAATAGTGAGTTCGTCATCGTCTTCAGTATCTAAATTTAGAAGTATCTTGGCATCCAAAAAACCTCCTTTTAGTCCAATAGCCCCTGTCATCCCTGTTTCTTCATCAATAGTAAATAAGGCTTCCAAAGGTGGGTGAGCAATATCAGTAGATTCTAACAAAGCCATAATGGCGGCAATACCAATACCATTATCAGCACCAAGTGTAGTGCCCTTTGCTTTTACCCAATCGCCATCCACATACATATCTATTCCTTGCGTATCAAAATCAAAATCAGTATCTGCATTCTTTTGATGCACCATATCTAAATGGCTTTGCAGCGCAATTATTGGCTTGCCCTCCATCCCAGCACTCGCTGACTTTTTAATGATCACATTTCCAACTTCATCAATAATGGTTTTTAACCCTAGTCCTTCACCAAAGTTTTTAGCAAACTCGATTACTCTTTCCTCTTTTTTAGACCCTCTTGGAACTGCATTTAAATCTGCAAAATTATTCCATAACGCTTTTGGTTCTAGTGCTCTTACTTCTTCAACCATATTTTTATAATTTCAATTATTATCTGTTAAACTAAATTTGCTTCACTAAAAAAAATGAGATGTAAAGCATAGTGTAAAGGTATTAATGTAAATGATGCTAGCCAATGATGTACCAAGGAAGAAACAAAAAAAGAGGCCTGAGCCTCTTTTAAAATTATTTACATACTAGTCAAAATCAATTACCTATTTATTCAGTAGTTTCAATCTTTTTACTTTCAAAAAGAGTTGGTTTAAAGGTAAGCATTAACCAAGCCCAGTTGCTAGCCACATTACTGTCGCCTGTGCCTTTTACTTCTAACATGGAACTGGTTGCAAACATTTGTGAGTAACCAATTTTTAGATTTACAGCTTTATGCAATTTGGTATTAAATACTAAATCAACTTCTGTACCTAAAGAATTGGACAGTTTTAGCGCTGCATCATTTGGATCTTGAATTTCTGTAGGGCTCATAAAATAATGCACTCGAGCCAGCAAATTTGATTTTTTATTAAGCTTGAAATTAGTTTTAATATTTAAATCGATCAGTCCTTTATTGCTATGGCCATTGCCTACATAAAAATAATCCATTAAACCATAGAATTTGTGGTTGGTACCATAAAGCGGAGCAAATGATTTGTCCTCATTATTGGTAGCATCGTCTGCACTAGTTCCAGAGAGGTATTCTCCACCAACTGTTATGGGAGTTACACTCGTTTTAATGGTAGCATATAAAGCGGCTAAAATGGCACTTACTTTTACATCTGCCCCATTTTTGCCTCCCTGATAGTAGAATTCACCTTCTAATTTTATATCACCAAACGATTTATCGCCCAGCACGGCATAAGTTTGCCGAAATGCCATAGAGGTATCTGCAGCAATTTGGCGACCATCATTATGAATTAACCCAGAAAATTTAACTCCTTCTTTTTTAATACTAAAGTGAGCAAACTGCATGGTTTTATAATTATTAGTTATAGAATGATCGTAAAAATTATTATTTAGTTTTCCTGGCTCAAATAATGGATTTTGATTGTAAGCCAACCCAATATCTAATTTCATACCGTCATTATTCTTCCATAAGAAAAGGAGTGCATCGTGGCTTCTAGCTTGTGCAGCCCAACCTAAATTACCTAGAAACCTTGCATTATCGTAATCCAGTTCCATCCTGCCTGCTCTTACACCAAATTTCTCATTAAAGTTAAACTGACCCCAGGCTTCATACACATTCTGTAGATTAGGATCTGTTTTATAAATCTGATTTACGCTACCCCAGATACGAACATCTTGAATACTGAGTTTTAAGATAAGCTCCTCCGTATTATAGTTGAAATATAATCTTGAGCGCTGCTCAATAAAAAAAGCAGGCGATACATTTTTATTACGGGGGGCTTTAAACCCATTTCTAAATTCAGCTCGTGGGCGTATTTCAGCTCCAAGCTTAAACTGGGCTGTTGCGTTTAATGCAAATCCTATCAATATGATGGACAGAAGTAGATTTTTCATAGTAATTATTATTAGGCTTGTTATGTGACTTAAATTACACAAGCAAAAGAAAAACTAATCCCAGTATCGAAAAATGATATTCATCATCCCGATAGGACACTTTTATCTTATTTGAAAAATACTAATTAAAAGCATTAGTCATTACACTATCTTGTTCTATACAACGAAAAAAGTCAACTACTTTGTAAAGAAGCATTCCACTATGTAATTTACATTTGTGAAATCAAATATGATTCATATCTAAAATCCACCAAATTGGTTATAAATTTTTACTACTTTGGTATTAGTATTAATGCACCACCTTAGCTCAAAATCGATTTTGATACAATTATTAAAATATTTTATTAAGTTACTTACAAGTGTAAGCCTGTTGATCGTAATATTTAGCCAAACTAGTTTTGCACAACAAAAATTAGATGCAGAAAAAATTACTAGACTGCTTAATGACCCAGCTATTGCAAACAAAGACAGTTTAATTAATAAAATACAAGCTCAACTACAAGAAGAATTCAAGGACTCCCAACGTATTACAAATTTACTCGACTCTGTTGATCTAAAGTTAAAAAACAAACAACTTTTATTGGGCTATAATAAATTGCTCAAAGGGTATATTTACAAAGACCTTAACTCAGCTAGGGCACTTACAGTAATCAATAATGGTCTTTCATTAATAAAAGACTTAAATGACACCACTTTATACTTTCAATTATCTAGTTTAAAAGGATATATATACAAATCTGAGTATGATAATGAGAATGCGATAAATACTTATTTTAATTTATTAAAATACCTAAAAGGCTCAAAAAATTACTATAGAATAGGAACCATTTATGCAGAAATTGGAACTTTACAATACAAAGGAAATGCAATATCTTTAAATGGAGATTTCTCCGAAGGTATTATTAACCTAAAACAAGCTATCTTTTATTTAATAAAATATAAAGGGGGTCAAAATGACTTTAATCTTTTAAATACAACAAATACACTTGCGCTCTCCTTTAGCGCAGGTAAAAAATATGATAGCGCATTATTTTATTTTGACAAAGCAATAAAAATAGCCAATAATAATAATATGCCTTTTTGGATAGCATTAATTAACGGAAATAAAGCTAGAATTTATATAAATCGTAACCAATTTGACACAGCACTTTATTTTTTGGATGCAGATTTTAAGGCCAGTCTAAAAATAAAAAAATGGTCTTCGGCTAGCTCCGCTTTACTCATGCAAAGTAGTTGCTATATAAAAACAGACAAACTAGCACTAGCAAAATTAGCCCTTCAAAAATCTGACTCCATCATTGATTTATATGGGTCAAACCCTATGCAAAAAAAAATGAGTTATTCAATGTATCAAGCATTATATGAAGCTCAATCAAACTGGAAAAAAGCATATTTTTATCAAAAAAAAGTCATAACTCTTTCAGATTCAATATCTAAATTGTATAAAAAAAATGAACTGAATAGAACTCAATCTAAGTATATTCTAGAGAATCAAACTAAAAACAATGAACTTTTAGAAAAAGAGAATAGTCTTTTAGAAAAAGAGATAAAACTCAAGAACACAATTTTTATTTTAGGGATTTTAGCTGGTGTTTTAATTATTGTACTAGCGTATACATTTTATTATCAATACAAATTAAAACATAAACTAAGCACAGAGCTAACAAGAAAAAATAAGCAAATTACATTTCATAAAAAAGAACTGGAATATAAAGTTGAAGCTAGAACTAAAGAACTAAAAACCATCAATGATGAGCTTGATAGTTATTTATATCACTCATCTCATGATATCAGAAGTCCCATTGCTACTATTCTTGGCCTTGTGGAAGTTGGCAAATTAGACCTTTCTAAACATGAGCTTAAAAAAATCCTTAAAAAAATTGAACAAAGCGCCTTTAAAATGGATGTTATGCTCAAAAAAATGCAAGACTTGCATTACCTAGATAAATTTGAAAGCAAAAATAATGAGATGAATGTGTCAGTATTATTAAATGCTTTAACAAGCAAGTATAACGAAGATATTCAGAATTTAAGATGTGTAATTGAAACCGATATTGAAGAAAATCTTTATATTACAACAACACCTAATTTACTTGAAATGGCACTTTCTAACATAATTGAAAACGCCTTAACTTTTGGAAAGCCTACTTCTAACACCCCTTTTATTCTTAAATTTAGTTATTTTAGAAAAGGCGACAATGTAATATTTCGATTCAGAGATTATGGCGAAGGGATTAGTCAACATTATTTAAATAAAATTTTTGAACTTTACTTTAGGGGATCTTCAAAATCAAAAGGTAATGGCCTAGGGCTTTTTATTGCAAAAAAAGCAATTAAAAAACTTGGCGGAAATATTCGGGTTGAAAGCGAATTAAATAAAGGTAGTTTATTTGAAGTTTCGGTTCCCTCATAAACCATATTTTAGAATCATAATAATGATAATGTTATTTTTCAAAATGATGTTTTCATTTATGACTTTCATCATTTTATTACTCCAAGCAATTTATGTGATTTGTATCACATATAAAAATAAACAAACCTAACAAATCGATGAACTTAACAAGTAAATTAATTGCATTAGGAAGCATTATGCTTTTTTGTGCCTGCTCTCAGAATGAGGGCAAAAAACAACTCATTAATTCAGCTGACATTCAAGTTTCTGGAGAATTGAAAGCAGAATTAACTTCTCCACCTAATGTGCCAGCCTCCGTTGGAAATAGAGAAGCCAAAAAGCTCATAGTTGATATGGAAATATTGGAAGAAGAAGGCACGATGACAGATGGAGTAACTTATATCTACTGGACCTTTGGTGGGTCTGTTCCAGGTAGTTTTATCAGAACTCGAGTGGGTGATGAAGTAGAATTTACTCTAAAAAATCACCCTGACAACAAACTCCCTCATAATATTGATTTACATGCAGTAACTGGCCCAGGTGGCGGAGCAACCTCTTCATTTGTAGCACCTGGCCACGAGGTTACATTCTCTTTTAAAACGCTAAACCCCGGCCTTTATGTATACCATTGTGCTACAGCTCCTGTAGGAATGCACATTGCCAATGGCATGTATGGATTAATACTAGTGGAACCAGAAGGTGGGCTACCTAAGGTAGATAAAGAATACTACATAATGCAAGGTGATTTCTATACAAAAGGAGAAAATGGCCAGCCCGGCTTACAGCCCTTTGATATGAAAAAAGCGGTGGACGAAGATGCTGATTACGTAGTATTTAACGGAAAAGTGGGCTCTCTTACTGGCGACAATGCTATAACTGCTAAAGTTGGAGAAACTGTTCGTTTATACGTAGGTAATGGTGGACCAAATTTAGTTTCTTCGTTTCATGTTATTGGTGAAATTTTTGACCGAGTAAATATTGAAGGTGGAACTGCCATAAATGAAAATGTACAAACAACTCTAATCCCCTCAGGTGGAGCAGCAATAGTAGAATTTAAAGTAGATGTTCCCGGTACATTTATCATTGTAGATCACTCTATCTTCAGAGCCTTTAATAAGGGTGCGTTAGGTATGTTAAAAGTGGAAGGTGAAGAAAATAAAACACTTTACTCAGGTAAACAGCAAGAAGGAATTTACAACCCTGAAGGTGGAACCATTCAAGAAATGCCTGGTGAAGCACCAGCAACACCTGTAGCTGCCAACATTGAAGAACGAATTAAACTTGGTAAGCAAATTTATTCTCAAACTTGTTTTGCTTGTCACCAATTGGAAGGACAAGGCCTAGCGAATGCCTTCCCTCCTTTGGCCAATTCTGATTACCTTAACGAAGATGTAAGTAGAGCCATTGAAATTATTTTAAAAGGTAAAACTGGAGAAATCACAGTAAATGGAAAGAAGTTTAATAGTGTAATGACAGCTCAAACTCTAACAGATGAAGAAGTAGCGAATGTACTTACGTATGTGTATAACAGTTGGGATAATAATAAGACTGAAGTTACACCAACGATGGTTTCAAAAGTTAGAAGCGCACATTAATGCAACTACTGAGATTAGTATTAGCCATTAGTTTTTCCTACCTCTACACGGCTTCACAAAGCCAAAGTAGTACGGCAATGAAAAAAATAACTGGGGGGACATTTGTCCCCCTATATGGTTCAGTCTCGTCTCAAACAGCAGTAATGGATTTTTTACTAGATGAGTATCCTGTTACGAATCAACAATACCTCGCCTTTGTAAAGAAGAACCCCTCTTGGAGTAAATCTCAAGTAATTAAACTCTTTGCTGATGGTAATTATTTAAGAAAATGGAAGGGTGATTTTGAATTGGGAGGTGAAATGAGTCCAAATTCTCCAGCGACCAATATTTCTTGGTTTGCCGCAAAAGAATTTTGTAAAAGCCAGAACAAGCGATTACCCACCATGGATGAATGGGAATATGTAGCCATTGCGAATGAAACTAAACCAAATGCCCAAGAAGATAGTCTTTTTAATCAGCGCATTATTGAAGGGTATGAAACACCCAAAACCTATAATAAATTGGTAGGAAGCACCTTTGAAAATTACTGGGGCATTTATGATATGCATGGCTTGGTTTGGGAATGGACCTATGATTTTAACTCGGTACTCATTTCAGGTGAATCGCGTAAAGATGTAGATTCAGACAATAATTTATTTTGTGCTGGAGGCTCCGTAGGAGCTTCCGACCTAATGGATTACGCAGCTTTTATGCGTTATGCATTTAGAGGAAGCATTAAAGCAAATTACGCTATCCAAAACTTAGGATTCAGATGTGCTAAATCCATTGAATAATTAATAATCACATGAAAAAAACAAGCCTGTTACTTTCTATTATAATAGCTTTAATTGTTTTGCCTTCTTGCAATACAACTGAATCAAATGCGGAAGAGGTGCATTATCAATGCCCCATGAAATGTGAGGGTGATAAAACCTATTCGGAGCCTGGCTCCTGCCCTGTTTGCCATATGGATTTACAAAAGTTGGAAGACAAAGAAACCTCTCACGAGCATGAGGCGGATGAAATATTAGAGACTTCCATTTTTAATTTAACTTCTAAATGGAATACACAAAATAATGAAACTATTGAGCTGAAAGATTTAAAAGGCGATGTGCTGGTAATGGTTATGATTTATACCTCATGTAAATCGGCTTGCCCAAGGCTAATGGCTGATATGCGCCATATTTATGCAGACGTAGATGATGCATCGGTTAAATATGTGCTCATTAGCATAGACCCAACCGTAGATACCCCTGAACGATTGAAAGCGGTAGCTATCGAAAATCAAATGGATAATAAGCAATGGGTTTTCCTACAAGGAACCGAAGAAACCGTGCGTGAATTTGCCAATGTGTTAGCCGTTAAGTATAAAAAAATCACCCCTCTTGATTTTTCTCACTCCAATATTATTAGTGTATTTGATAAAGATGGAGTGCTCTATCACCAACAAGAAGGACTTGGCGGAGATAATAAGGAGACAGTAGCCAAGATTAAGGAGCTGGTAAATTAAACGATTAACCAGCCTGAAAATTCTCAGCACCAGGTATAATCCCTTCTAACTTATCCGGCTGATGAATTAAAATAGGAATGTGCTGAGGACAAATCCAATAATTTTTATCTTGGTAATGAAGCTGCACCAATGGCACTTTACTACTTTCAACCTTACAAAAAACACATTCTTTTTTATCTGAATTACTCATTTAATTTTATAGAGATAGTCATTTAGGCACATACTAATTTAGAGTGTTCAATATTCTCAGCGATCACCATTCTATTAATCAAATTATTGAAGATTGATTCTTTGCTTTGGGAACGG
>Ga0256845_1001829_pt1 | contig 16467 bp, 14 predicted proteins | sample RiftiametaG_FD_189101 | JGI IMG/M metagenome (GOLD analysis project Ga0256845, IMG submission 189101) | Tube worm associated microbial communities from hydrothermal vent at the East Pacific Rise, Pacific Ocean - Riftia | ecosystem: Host-associated > Annelida > Integument > Unclassified ...
ATTTTCAAGCATTGTTTGAATCGATTGAGCGAGATCAGGAGAAGCGAGGGGTTTTGTAAGTTTCTTTAATATTTAATCTAACTTATGAAAGGTCGATTTATCGACCTTTTTTATTGCCTCTGGCTGGGGTAGTATGGCTAGATATAGAGATTAACGTCTGAACATGATAATTCAATTAGTATATAATCAGCTCAGCGTACTCAGGGATGAAAATAGAATTACTTCACCGAGTATGACAAGTAGACGCCTAACGTTTTAGACGCTTTGTTAAATAAATATACAGATGAAGACATTAAAACACTTAAAGTTAATCCTTTTAATTATTTTTACGTTCTTATGGAAATCAATATATTTGGTAGTACAAAGCTCCACCTATAAGTCATTACTGAATTCGAACAAGAAGTTAATGCGGCATAACCTTATGATTAGTAATATAAAAAAAACAATTGCTAGTGCAAACATCAGCTTTCTTATAGGTGCTGGTTTATCACACCCTTTTTTAACAATTCTAGGTGATATTGAAAGCAGGCTAACTACGGAAGAAGATCCAAGCGAAATACAAAAAATAAAGAAAGAATACTTTAATAAATCAATCAGCAAAAACTCTGAACTGATAACAACATCATTAAATGATGAAACAGTATTAAATAACTACAAAGAACTTTATAAGCTCATTAATCAAATAGTACTTAAAAGAGAATCAACCCTACTATCCAAGCAAGTTAATATATTTACGACTAACATTGATATATTTTCAGAAATTGCTTTAGAAAATACAGGTATTGAATTTAACGATGGTTTTCATGGAAGATTTAATCCTAAATATGATGTTGGCAACTTCAAAAAATCATATTTTAAAACTAGCTTACATTATGAAAATACATCTGAAATACCTGTCTTTAATATTTTAAAGTTGCATGGTTCTGTTTCTTGGAAAGCAGAAAAAAACAATATTTTACTAGACCGAAATTTAAGGATATTAAATGAAACAAAATCAGACTTTACTAAGTTTGATGAGTTAATGATTGTTAACCCAACAAAAAAGAAGTTTGAAGATACAACATTGAATCAAACTTATTATGATCTATTAAGGATCTATGCCAATGAGTTAGAAAAAGAGAATAGCGTGTTATTTGTATTAGGCTTTTCTTTCGCTGACGAGCACATAAGAGATTTAACATTAAGGGTTGCAAATACTAACCCAACACTAAAAATTTATATTTTAAGCCATAGTCAAAATAAAACTAAAGAATACCAAAAACTAGAAGATACGAAAAACAAAAACGTAGAGGTTCTCTTCCCCGATGATGATGAAAATTTTAATCTTGAAGGAATAATAGGGTTGTTTAGTCAACTCCTTAACGATTACGGCAAAGTAGAAGATAATGAATAACGAGGTCGTAACTGATGTCGAAGACTACATAATTGACAATTCTATCTTTAGAGTTGGTAGTGTTGTTGAAGTTGTAGGTCAAACTGTAAAAATTCGCATTGACTCAGGGAAAAACACCTCTTCAATTCTATATAAAGGCAAAGTTATTCAAAACATATCCGTAGGTGGATATGTAAAAATAAAGAAAGATTATGAGGAAATAATAGGCAAAATTGAAGGTGAATTAATTCAGAAAAACAAAGAAATAAACAATAAAAAATACTCTAGCAATAAAGACAAAGTTAGTAGGATTTTAAGTGTTAAAATTTTAGGGTATTTAGATAATGGAAAATTTGAACGAGGGATTAAAGAGCTACCTCTGATCGACAATACTTGCTTCTTAATACGTACAGAAGAATTCAATAATATTCATCAATTTGTAGATAATGATGATCAACCAATAAAAATTGGTCAATTAGAGTTTGATGATGGCGTTGATATATCATTAGGTATGAATAAATTATTTGCCAGCCATATTGGTATTTTTGGAAACACAGGAAGTGGCAAATCGTACACTTTGGCAAAAATCTATCGACAATTATTTAAAACGTTTGGAAAGGTAGAAAAGTTTCAAAAAAAAGCTAGTTTCTTGCTGATTGATTTTAATGGTGAATATATCGATGATGCGATAGTAGATAATGCGAGGAAAAACACTTATGACTTAACGACTAGTAAAAAGATTGCAGACATTAATGATGATGAAAAATTACCCATTGATAAAATAACATTAGAAAACACTACTTTTTGGTCTATCTTTTTAGAAGCTACCGAAAAAACACAACAACCATTCTTAAATAGAGCTATTAAGGATAAGTATATAGAACCTAAAATTAATAATAATGACTTTCTTGACTACATTGAAACTAAATTAATTGAGGCTACATCTGTTAGCGGTCGAAATATAGATAAAGCAATTCCAACAGAATTTCTATACGAATTGGCAAACTATTTAAATGATGACAACATTAGAAATGCTGCACATTTTTTCTCATCTAAACTAACTGGCGGTACAGAACAGTATAGCTTTAATTTAGATGGTGTTTTTAATGATAATGTTAATAATTTCAGAGAAAAAGTAGGGTCTTCATTTGGTGGCAATACAATAGCCGTAAATGGTTTATCTGAAATCAAAAAAATAGGTTTGAAAATAATCCTCAAATATTATGATGAAATGATCCGAGGTTTTTCTAATCGTGAACATTTATCTCCACTCATAAAAAGATTAGAAAGGCGAATCCTAGATTTAGAAAAGGTATTAATTATAAAAGAGCCAGTAGAAAACACTGCACATAACCTAACGGTAGTTTCTTTACGAAATGTAAATATGGACATTCGTAAAATGTTACCAATGTTATTAGTAAAAGAAGCTTACGATAAGAAAAAACGAGAGAATAACAAGTCGCATTCATTACATATAATTGTTGATGAAGCCCACAATATTCTTTCAAGCAGTTCAGATAGAGAAAATAAAGAATGGAAGGATTATCGTTTAGAAACATTTGAAGAAATCATCAAAGAAGGTCGTAAATTTAATGTTTTCATGACTATTTCCAGCCAACGACCATCAGATATATCTCCAACAATAATCTCACAGCTACATAATTATTTTTTGCATCGCTTGATAAATAATAATGATCTACTAGCCGTAGAAAAAACTATTGCTTATTTAGATAAAGTCTCCGCTGATTCATTGCCTAGTTTGGCTACTGGGACTTGTATCTTAGCTGGGCTAATGGCAAAAATTCCAGTCGTGATAAAAGTTGATGAAATTTCTAATAAAAAAAACCAACCGCAAAGCCACAATATAAACTTGGTTGAAAAGTGGAGTAAGAAGCTTGAGTAATGAGTGAAATAAAACAAACCTTACAAAATATTAAAGTAAAAGCTCAAATAGGCAGATTTAGCCAGCTGAAAGTTCCTTCTGTTAACGCTTTCACCGCCTATAACAATTGGAGAATGATGTGTTATCAGATAAATTTAAAAGGGAATTGAAATAATGAATGATATCACCTCCTTTCATTCTGCTATCAAACAGATTCTACAAACGGCGAGAAACAAGGTATGTTCAGCTGTCAATACTGCGATGGTCGAAGCTTATTGGATGATTGGCAAACGCATCATTAATGAAGAGCAACAAGGTCAACATAAAGCGAAATACGGCAAACGACTAATTGAAGATTTATCCACATCTTTAACATCTGATTTTGGTAAGGGTTTTTCTTACGCAAATCTATACAACTGTCGCCAGTTCTACCTTAAATTCACAGATCAGGAGATTCTCTACACGCTGTGTAGAGAATTAAGTTGGAGTCATCTACGGTTAATTATGCGAGTCAGTTCAATAAAGGCGATTGAATATTACTGCAATGAAGCAAGAGATGAAAACTGGACGGTACGCGAGCTAGAGCGGAATATCAAAAGCCATAGCTTTCAACGTCTACTCTCTTCTCAAACTAAACCTTTTGACAAAACAAAAAAACATGAGACAGAGAAAAACAAGCTTCTAGATTTTATTAAAGATCCATATGTACTTGAGTTTCTCCAACTACCCGAGCATGAGAAAGCAAAAGAATCTAAGTTGGAACAAGCGATTATCGATGAGTTACAAAAATTCTTATTAGAAATGGGAAAAGGGTTTTCTTTTGTAGGACGTCAAATGCGAATTAGTACAGAAACTAGCCATTTCTACATCGATTTAGTATTTTATAACTACCTACTCAAATGTTTTGTTGTTATTGATCTAAAAACTGGCAAACTCAACCATCAGGATATAGGGCAAATGGATATGTATGTACGAATGTTTGATGATCTCAAGCGAGATGCAGACGATAACCCTACGATTGGTATTATCTTGTGTGATAGCAAAGATGAAACAACTGTTAAATACTCAGTACTTCAAGAAAACGAACAGCTTTTCGCGTCAAAATATCAAAGAGTTCTACCAACAGAAGAAGAGTTAATTGCTGAAATTGAGAGGGAGAAACGTTTGATTGAAAGCGCGGAAGGTAATAATTATGACCATTAAACTCACAGAATACAGTCACGGAGCAGGATGCGGATGCAAAATCTCTCCGTCTGTCTTATCTCAAATAGTGGCATCCAAACTACCGCTATTTAACGATCCCAATTTACTAGTCGGCAATGAAACCAGTGATGATGCCGCCGTTTACGATCTTGGTAATGGCACATCGATCATCTCTACCACCGATTTTTTTATGCCAATAGTGGACGACCCAATCACTTTTGGGCGTATAGCTGCGACTAATGCCATTAGCGATATTTACGCTATGGGAGGCAAACCTATCATGGCGATTGCTATTCTAGGATGGCCTCTGGATAAGCTGAGTCCAGAAGTTGCCCAGCTAGTCGTAGAAGGTGGTCGAATAGCTTGTAAAGATGCTGGCATCTCTTTAGCGGGCGGCCATAGTATTGATTCCCCTGAACCTATTTTTGGATTAGCGGTTACTGGTTCTATTGACACTGATAAGGTTTTAAAGAACTCTACTGCGAGATTAGGCGATCAACTCTTTTTGACAAAGCCACTTGGTGTTGGAATTTTAACCACTGCGCAAAAGAAAAAGATATTAAAAGATGAAGATTCCAATCTTGCCATTGAAGCAATGTGTCAGCTTAATAAAATAGGGCAGGTTTTTTCTGAATTAAATGGTGTTTCTGCAATGACCGATGTAACTGGGTTTGGTTTATTTGGGCATTTAGGCGAGGTTTGTAAAGCAAGCGGGTTATCTGCGGAAATTGAATTGAATAAAGTCCCCAAAATTCCTCAAGCTGAATACTATCGAAAACAAGGCTCTGTTCCTGGAGGGACTCATCGTAATTTTGAAAGTTATGGTGATAGCATATCGACTCTTACTTGCTCCGCTCTCAAACAAGAACAATTAGAATGGGGATGCGATCCTCAAACCAGTGGCGGTTTATTGGTTTGTGTTGAAAAAGATTCGATTGATGACTTTCTAAAAATCGCAAAGAAAAATCAATTAGAGCTCACCACCTTTGGGAAAATGATTGAACAAAAAGAGAAACTTATTTATGTCTCGTGAAGACTCTAACAATTATAGAGAAATATTTTTATCTGATGCGCCAATGATTGACTTGAGGGCGCCTTGTGAATTCATATTGGGAGCCTTCCCCACCAGTAAAAACTTATCTTTAATGAGCGATCAAGAACGTGAAAAAGTGGGAATTTGTTATAAAAAACAGGGGCAAGAAGCCGCAATAAAATTGGGTCATGAACTGGTTAAAGATCAAAATAAAAGTGAGAAAATTTCAAAATGGCACTCTTTCGCAAAAGAACATAAAGAGAATGGCTATTTTTACTGCTTTAGAGGTGGTTTAAGATCAAGGACTAGCCAGCAGTGGTTATCTGAATCGGGATTAGATTTTCCACTGATTAAAGGTGGCTACAAAGCCATGCGCCGATTTTTAATTGATGAAACCGAACGGTTAGTCGACGAAACTGAAATTATCGTAGTTAGTGGTTTAACCGGAAGCGCCAAAACAAAATTCCTAAAAATGCAGAAGAATAGTATCGATCTGGAAGGACTGGCCAATCATCGTGGATCAAGTTTTGGAAGATACATAACACCTCAACCAACTCAAATAAGTTTTGAAAATAGTTTAGCGATTGATCTTTTGAAATTTGAAAGCTCAAATGAAAAAATACTTTTGTTAGAAGATGAAAGTAGACTAATAGGTTCTCGCTCTTTATCATTAAGTCTTAAAAATAAAATGGAACAATCTAAAATAGTGATGATAGAAGAAAGCTTTGAGTTTCGAGTATCGCAAATTTATGATGACTATGTTGTTGATATGATAAAGGCTTACGAAACCTATTCAGAATCCTCAGGGATTAATACAAATAAGGATACGATCGATATTTATCAAGAATATTTAGAAAACTCTACTTTAAGAATCAAAAGGCGATTAGGTGGAGTCGGGTTAAAAGAAATGATGACTCTTATAACAAAAGCAATTGATATGCAAAAGAAAACTGGCGAATTATCACTTCATAAAAAATGGATCATTTATCTATTAAAAAACTATTACGACCCAATGTATCAATACCAAGTCGAAAAAAAAATGGAGCGAGTGGTTTTCAAGGGAAAAACTTCGGCAGTATCTGAATATATCAACACTATAATATTTACAAAATAATTGATAAGATAAAACTATGAGTAACAATAATAAAACCTACTCTAATGATAGAAAATAATAGAGGGGGTGTCTGAACATCAATTACTATCAATCGATTTACAAACTTTAACCTATATTTTGGTATAGCTATACGGACAGAAATTGAGTCAAATAAAGAGTATTATGTCGCAGATGCTCATCCATAACTTCCATTTTATAACGACACAATAAACATGAATAGAAAAAAAAGAATACCATTAACTATTACAATACCACTGTTAATTATGACAGTGGTATATTTTTTGATACCAACCATTTCAAAATATGCCGTTAAATCTATGCTCCCTAATAATATTCAATTGCTAGAATGGGATATGGAATTTCTTAGTTTTAACAACCTCTGTATTAATCATGCCCTTTTCAAAATTAATTTAGATACAACAGAAAATAGATTAAGTGTACAGAATGCTTGCGTAACTCATTTTTCGAGAAATATTAATATAAGTAAGATTAGAACCAAAACTAAAGCACTTCCAGATAATCAGGTAGAAACACAAGACTTTCAAATTTCGCCACTCAACACTTCATTATTCTTTTTACCAAAAATTGATCTTACTCTTATTGAACAACTTAAAAAATTTGGAAGCCTTTCTATTAACACAATTTATTCGGAGTATTCAACACTAGAAAATAATATCGTTCTTGATATTAAGAAAATTGAAGCCAGCCATTTATTAGAAAATAATAATGAAGATAATCAGAATTTTAAATTTAGTATTAAAAATATAATCATCAGCAAGAAAGAAGAAAAGAAAAGAAAATATTCAATATTTTCAGGCCAACTAAATTTAAAAGCAAACTCTGAAATTGTTGAGTTATCATTGTCAGATTTAAATGGTAAAAACATTGCCGACTTTGAATTTAATCAAACATCAAGTCAACGGGCTTTAGAGCTTACCATTAAACCTCAATTTATGGCTCATCAATTTAAATTTCTAATTCCAGAATTTGAGCTAAACTACCCCCTTAGTGAACCACTACACATTGAAATTATACGTAACTTTAATTTTGATACTAAGAATATAGATACTCAAAATATATCTCTTTCAATAAGTTTGAAAAATCCAAAAAATGAAAAACTTAACAACCAGATTAAATTTAAACTTGATATGGCAATTAACAATGATTCAGAAAAAAACCAATTATCACTACAAGTTGCTACAGAATTAAATGGTAAAGATATTACATTTAAGCAATCTGAAGATAACGGTTCAATACAAATCATATTTGATAGACTGACGTCTAATACCAATGTGAAATTTGACACCTCTTCAAACAAGATAAAATCTATCAATGACTTAAATAATGTTATTAACATCGACCAACTCAACATCATTAAAATAGATAACACAATTGAGAAAGATCAATCAACACTTGATTTCAGTCATTTAAAAATCAGTTTAAACAATGATAAAAAACTTCCTATCAATCCTATTGAATCAATATTTAACAATATTTCAATACATGGCAAACTTACCGGGAATTCATTTAAATCAAATATTAACTCCAATAAATTAGAAATTAAAATAGGCAAAACAGATTTTTATGATGCACCATCTTTAAACTTAAATTTTTCTTTAGATAAACAAGGTGATCTTTATCACTCAAGCGGAATGGTTCAAATATCAGATTTTCTTTCTGACACGTTTATGATCAACAATAATAAAACTGAAAATATAAAAACTACGCTAAAACTAATTTTTGAATGGAATAACCTTTCAGCGTCTCTCGATCCTAAAATAAAACAACATAAAGCAATAGTTCATTCTTCTAAATTAGAATTACAGATTGAAGGAACCGATCTAACGTCCTCTAAACTCGATCTCCCCGAATTTATTTTCCGCTCCAATGGTGAAATCAATGATAATAAATTAGTGGCTAGTGGCAATTTTGATATATCGGATCAACGCTTTACTTCAATTAATCTAATCAATAACAATATTTTTTCAAAAGATAATATCTTTGCTTTAGATATCAAAAACACAAAAATGCAATATGAACTGGTCAATCAATTAGTGGCGTCGATCCTTTCTAAGATTGACTCCAAGAATGAACATAATTTATCGATCAATAAAGGCTATATAGAACATAATAATAGTATTAAAATTAATGAAAAATTCCACCTTAAAAGCAATTTGGAATTACATCAATTTGATATCGACATTGATAGTATTTTTCTTATTGATTTAAATTATAAACAGAATATTCGCTCTCTTGAACCTTTGAATTTATTTGCTCACCTAAATATTACAGAAGCAACTTTTGCTAGTGGTCTTTTATTATCAAATATTTCAAGTGAAATTGAATTACATGGTAACAAATCAAAACTAAAGCTCTCTGAGAATGAGCAGGATCAATTACTAAATATCTCAATTTCTAATTTAAAAGCAAATATATGGAATGGTAGCATTCAGTCTGATTCAATAATTGTCGAAAATGGTGTACTCAAGCCATCTTCCATCGATTTAAAAAATATCGATCTTACTGAACTAATTTTCTTTTTGGATATGAATGGATTATATGCAGATGGTAATATGGATATTCATTTACCAGTTGAACAACAAAATAAGAAGTACATCGTTGAAAATGGACATTTTAGCTCAAACAGGCCCGGCATACTCAAATATGACTCTGGACAGGAACAAGTTGATGTTGAGGCCAATATTGCATTACATGCTTTACAGAATTTTCATTATGACAAGCTAGACGGAAAAATTAATTATGATAAAAATGGCGCCTATAAGATTAAACTTCATCTGTTAGGCTCAAATCCAAGTTTGTATGATGGTTATCCGATTGATTTTGACTTGAACCTTAATGGAGAGCTCTCGGATGTATTCCAGTCAATGTTTTTAACAGGCGATTTTGAGAAGTCCATCATAGAAAGAGCAAAAATGAATAAGTTGAATCAATAATGGACATAAGAGCCGTAATAATTCAGGATCTATTCAGTTAAAATGACTTATAACTATTCTCATTGTTTAAAAAATCTTAAAAAGGAGTTCAAAATGATTAAAAAAATATTTATTCTGGCTAGCCTATCTATTTTATATGGTTGCAATCCAACAGTTAGGATAGAGGCATCTGAGCCAATCAAAATTGATATGAATGTCACAATTAAGCACGAAATAAGAATTGTTGTTGAAAAGGAAGTTGAAGAAATGTTCGAAGATGAAGAAGGTTTATTTTAGTTAGGAATCAAACTCCTAACCAAACTTAAATCTATTCAAACAACCATTTATTCAAATAACAAATTAATTATTAAAGAGGAAATTACAATGAAAACTTTACTAAACAAATTATTAATAATCTCTAGCATTATCTTCTTATCTGCATTCAGCTCTCAAGCATCAGCCGCTGATTTATCTAGCGCAAAAAGAGCGGGTATCATCGGTGAACAAGCAAGCGGGTATATCGGTTTTGTTAAATCTGCACCGAGCGACATAAAACAACTGGTCGCTTCAGTTAATAAGAAGCGTAAAACACGGTATCAAAATATTGCTAAAAGTAAAAAAATTGCCTTATCTGAAGTCGCAAAAGTTGGTGGAGCTAAAGCAATGTCTAAAACAGCTAGAGGTAATTATGTCAAACCTCAGGGAAAAGGCTGGATAAGAAAATAAAGCGATTTATAGAGAGTGTTTACCGTCATTCACTCTCTATAAATAAAATGTTTGGCTAATTATCTGTCTATCACCTTTTCCTTTTTCTATTAGTTTACCTCCCCTTAAAGAATCAAAATTATTAAAAACTGAGGGAAGATCTTTTCTAGTTTCTATAAGCTTTAGACTAAATGGGGAGTCTCTTTCGATTTCTATATCCAAAACTAAATTGCCACAAGCTTGTCCTACGCAATGATACCCATAATTCACTCTATCTTTTAATTTATCATTTTCATAGTTGATTATATTAGACCCCGTACTTATTTTTTTTAACTTAGTATTTAAAGGAAAAAATAATTTAATATCATTAACAACTACACCATTTCCATCCAACTGTATTCTAACAACTCGAGAGCCATTATTTTTCTCATCCGAAATCAGCGTGATAGCAGTCGGTTTAATTTTTAATGACTTTACTGGAACATTAATGTATTGAGTTGAAGACCAAGCCTTGGTTTTTGTAATTGTAAGGTCGCCATTTTTATTAAGCTCTGATGCTAACCCATTATTGAGCTTCTCATATTTACTTCCTATAAGTATAAATGCTTGTTGCTTTTGAGCGCCTGAAGAATTTAGTTGTAAGTATTGCAAGTTCAGTGAATTTGGCGTGTTAGTAGTATAGATAGGATTGAGCAACACCCAAGCAGCAGTGCTAAAAAATAAGATGACCAAAACAGCTTTATCTAATGACATAAATTCAAGCTGTCTTAGGTAATTACTTAATGACTTATTCTCTTGTACTGCCAAGCTATTATTCTGTTCACCCGCAAGCCCCACTGATGCGCCACTGATAAAAACAATGGCAATAAATAAACCTATCACAGGCGTCCAGTAGAAAGTCATCATGACTTCTAGTAGGTATAAACTTGGAGCGAATATAAAAATTGCTATCACAGTTAATAACATTCCGGTCACGCGATAAATTGTTCTTTCTGAGATGAAATTATTTCGATACCTTGTAATAAAAACGGGAGCCAAAATGGCTAAAGATAGAACTGATGAAATAATGAATATTGCCGATAGCTTTGGAATAGATAGTGCACATACTAATGCAAATGAACTTAGAGTTAATGCCCATAAAATAGTTAATAGTGGATAGCAAACAAAGTTTTTCACAAATTCATAACAGAATCTAGAGATGGTAAATGTACCGGCTATTAAAAACATCTGCATAGGCAAAAAATCACTAAACCAAGGTTCAGATGAGCCGTTAAGTTGGAAACTAACTAATTGAATTCCTTTTTTTAAAACAACGCTACTGATTATCGAAATAGCTAATATAAAAGTAAATGCAAATAACGTTAAGAAAAGCGAATACCAAAATCGATAAATATCTCTTTTTAGCAATATCATCATTCCTATGAACAGAATGAAAGTAACCAACGAAATGACTATGCCTATCGTTTGATTCCAATGAATGATTCCATATCCTATAACATCTTGATAGATTTGCTGATCAACAAAACTGTTTTCAATGATTGGCTTATTCTTTAACTCTTGCAATAATGCCCATAAATGATTGCCGTGTTCTTGTAAACTACCTAAATCAACATTGGATAAATTATCTAATGGCGTATGATAATGAGCCGATCTTTCTAAGTTTATAAAATTTAATCCACTTAAACCGTGTTGTTTAAATATAGTCATATCTGTATCACTTGGCATGTTCTCCCAAAGAAAAGATATAAAAGAACTAGCGATAGGAGTAAGATTAGAATATTTATTCACGTTAGAAAATACGTCAATTAATTCACCATTACTTTTACCGGTTTCAATCATTAAACTACGACCAGAACTCCCAATCGCATCTAAATTAAGCACCCATTTAATCTCATTAGCATAACGGTGTGATTGCATAAAAGCGCGCGCACCAAGCAATCCCGCTTCCTCACCATCATTAAACAGAAAGATAATATCATTTAGCGCTTTAGGCTGTTTTGCCATTAATCGAGCAATTTCAATAAGTGCAGCAACGGCCGTACCTGCATCACTTGCTCCTGGTGCAGCATTAACTGAGTCATAGTGAGCAGACACAAGAATGGCTTGGTTAGAATTGCCTAAATTCTTTTTAAAAGTATGATCCGTTCCATTGATCCTATAAACTATATTTTTAATTTGAGCGCATTTTGCTGAACCATTTACATGATCAAGGCAAAATTCTTGTTGTTGAATCTCTTCTTGATAACCTAATAAACGCATAGTCGAAATTAAACGGCTAGCGACTAATTGGTTTTCAAGACTATCAACAGGGTGAGGCAGTTCCTTATTATTGAACAAAAGTAAATAGGATAAGTCTTCAAAGGCTCGTTTAGAATTGAATCCACTATCATTTATTGCAGTTTCACTGGTTACAAAAGAGTTTACCTCTATTGTTTTAAATTGCTGAAACAACAAAACATATCCAACCATAATCAAAAGAAAAATGGCGGTTTTATACAAAGAGCTTTTAGAAATCATCAGCAGTTCTCACAGATATTTTTACTTCATTTGTATTTGATAACAAGCATTATTGATTATACGCTCTTTAATTATTTATCGTACAGGACATATTCACTCGCATTTATTACTTGAATTCAAGAATGCTATTTGATCACATCAATGAAATTTACATGAAACAATTATCTAGCCGACAGAATGACAATTTTATTCTTCAATTTTTCATCATCCTGTTTACCGTAGCGCATGATTATTTCATCCCTTCCATCCTTATTAAGATCGTTGGCAATTATCATACTACCCTCTGCAGGCACTTTCGTTTTTTGCCTTTTTGAACGTGAATTAAACAACTCTCCTTCTTCGTTTTTTTCTAATCCATGAAAAATATTTAAACGCTTTTCTCCTACCGATAAAAGAATATCTTTTTGTTTATCGCCGTTAGTGTTCATCGTGATAATTACAGGTTGTCCGGACTGACCGGATGACAAACTGAAGCTTAAAGAAACTTCTTCTTCAAAAATAGGTTCGTCTCCAAATTTGTTTTCTGCATCTAAAGAAAAAACAAAAACATCTTGACCGATACTTCCTGACATTAATGCACCAATTATTTGGGAAACACCTATATCAAAAGAAGAAACTAAAACTTCTAATTTTTTATTATTATTCATATCAATAAGCTTTAAATCGGAAAGCGTTCCTTCGGCAGATATATTGGTGTTGGGCTCTTTATCAAAACTTAAAACACCATTTTTTTTCAAAACCAAAAAAAAAATCATAACTGTTCTCTCGATCTAGTACGCCACTGCTTACTGTTTTCTTTACCATAATATCGGGAATACTATCTCCATTTATATCCTGAATATCCTCTAACATACTATGTTTAAGATTACTTTGATCTGCGGTTTCACCATCCGCACCACGTTTTAACCACCAAGGTAGACCACTAAATTTAAACGGCAGTTCAATAACCTCACTTCTTTCTGAGAATTGCCCTAGTTCTTTTTGTATGAATGCTGTTAGCTTTCCTTCTTTTACTAACAGAAAATCGTTTAGACCATCAAAATTAACATCTTGAATAAAATATTTCTGCTCAGAAAAACTAATTTGAGAACTGTTCATGCCAACCACTGCTTTAATTGGAAGGGTTGAACGGAGAAATTTATCGAGTGAGTTTTTTTGCTGAAGCAACAAGTTAACATATTTAAAGTTAGGGATTATAATATCATCTAGACCATCACCATTTAAATCTTTCACCATTTTCTTTTTAGAAATAAATTGAGGTTCATCTTGCAAATAGATTGAACCAATATTAGCAATTATTTCTAATTCTGATGAATCTAAATGAAGCAACTGAATTTGCTGGCTATTTAAGAGTAAAAGACAATTTTTATCTCCATATAATTTTATGATGTCAAAAGCGATTGTATTTTTAGGCAGAGCTATTTTTCTTAATAGTTCGTATTCCAATCCTTCATTTACCTTCTGATAGATCGCAACGATGGTATTTTTATATTCTTCAATTTTCTCTTTACTCGCACTTTCTACACCAATGATAACGATTTCTTTATTACCACCGTTCTGTACTTCAAGAGGTATAATCTTATGAGTGATATCAAAATCGATTTCAAAGCTTGTTTCATTAAAATATTGTTTTTTTCTTTTTGCAGATAGATCAAAAGATAAAAATGAAAACACTAAAATAATGAGAACCGTTTTTAAGACTATATTTTTTAACATGATTTTTTTCTTAATTTAATTATTGTAATTCTACTCTATCGTAAAAAAGAGATAACGAAAGTGATTTTAACTCTTCTCTTTTTACTAAAGAGAAAGAACTTTGGTTTATCTATGACCTGAAACTACCTAATTAGTTCTTTTCGATAGCCAGCGAGCCAAAAGCTTGGCAGGTCGGCATAATTTCTAATCGATTTATATTGACATGTTTTGGCTGACTAGCACACCAATAGATACTCTCAGCAATATCTTCAGCAACTAAAGGCTTAAGATCTTGATATATTGAGTCAGCTTTTTTTTCATCTCCATGAAATCTTACTTTAGAGAACTCTGTATTCGCAAGCCCAGGCTCTATATTGGTGACTCGAACTCCCGTGCCTCCTAGATCCGCACGCAAATTAAGGCTAAATTGTTCAACAAAAGCTTTGGTTGCACCATAAACATTAGCACCAGGGTATGGATAAGAACCGGCAATGGATCCTAGGTTTATTATATGGCCCTTTTTATTTTCAACCATCATCGGCAAAATAGCTCTAGTCATACGTGTCAAAGCTAATATGTTTGTCTCAATCATTGTTTCCCAGTCTGTAAAGTCCGCTTTATATGCAGGCGATAGCCCTAAAGCTAAACCCGCATTATTAATCAAAAGGTCAATTCGACGCCCTCTAAGAGACTCACAGAATTGCTCAACTTCTAAAGATTTGTTTACATCAAAGCACTGTATCTCGCATTTCTCAGCGCCAATATTACTTTGCAAGGACTGCAATCTATCCAACCTTCTACCTGTAGCAATAATCTGCCAACCGTTGTTAGCAAATTTAATAGCGCAAGCTTTTCCAAATCCAGAGGTTGCACCGGTGATAATAACTAGTTTAGGATTGGCTTTATTCATTTAAACCTCTATCTTGCGGATAAATTTAATATGGCAACATACGCCATCGGTGATATTCAAGGATGTTACCAGAGTTTTGTAAAATTACTCAAGCTTATCAATTTTAACCCAAATAATGACGAGCTTTGGTTAGCGGGCGATATGATCAATCGCGGCCCTGATTCTCTTAAAGTCATGACTTATATTTTAGAAAACCAATCAGCCATTCAATGTGTTTTAGGTAACCATGATCTACATTTTTTAGCTGTTGCTCATGGCTGTAAAAGTATCAATCCTAAAGATACTTTTAATGATATTCTTGAAAGTGCTAGTAAAGATATCATCGTTAAATACTTATCGCAATTACCATTAGTTATTACCAACGATGATAATAAATGGATAATGGCTCATGCTGGCATCTATCCAACTTGGTCTGCAAAAAAAGCATTAGACTTATCTAAAGAAGTTATGACAGTTATCCAATCATCTGAAGCGAAACAATTTTATCAAAACATGTACGGTAACATTCCCTCTATTTGGAGCGATACTTTAGCTGGCTTTGATAGACTAAGAATGATTACAAATAGTTTCACTCGAATGCGTTATTTGGATAAAAATCTTTCTCTAGAGTTAACGGAAAAAAATTCTCTTGAATTTAAACCTACTCACCTAGAACCTTGGTTTAGTTTTAATAATCAGAACTTCCTTAACAAACAGTTTGAAACAAATATTGTCTTTGGACATTGGGCATCATTAAAAGGTATCTGTTCAAAGAACAATTATTTTGCACTTGATACAGGTTGTGTTTGGGGTGGGAAATTAACTACGTTACGGTTGCAAGATAAAAAACTATTTCAAGTTTAAACTGGTCGTATTTCTTACCGTTACTGGTTCTTGTTCAAATTCAGAACAAACGACTCTACTTTCGGGCACTAGGTGCCGCCAAAACAATGACAAATGATTCTGTTAGTTATTAATCCTAAAAAAATCAGTTAACCCTCCCGACAAGGTATTTAGGTTTAAAAATATTCAAATCTATAACTAGGTTAATTTCATGCAGGGGCTGGAAGTCCAATTGGGTTTCCTGAGCTTACTTTTACCTTATATTTTTCCATGGCCTTCAC
>Ga0256845_1001830_pt1 | contig 16459 bp, 12 predicted proteins | sample RiftiametaG_FD_189101 | JGI IMG/M metagenome (GOLD analysis project Ga0256845, IMG submission 189101) | Tube worm associated microbial communities from hydrothermal vent at the East Pacific Rise, Pacific Ocean - Riftia | ecosystem: Host-associated > Annelida > Integument > Unclassified ...
TATTTTTCTATTAATTTCTGCAAATTCCCTTCAGTCATATGCACTACCTTCCAGCCTTCTAAAATAGTTGCTCCAGATTTTTTGTAAAAATCAATCGCATTTTTATTCCAATCTAATACTTCCCAAGCTACTCTTTTGTAGTTGTTTTTATAGGCATATTCTAATACTTTAAAATACAATTCTTTCCCTACACCTAAGCTCCTTTTATGCTGCGTTACAATTAAATCTTCTAGATGAATTGCTTTTCCTTTCCAAGTAGAATATCTTTCGTAAAATAATGCCACACCTATAATTTCACCATTTTGTTCAGCAACAAAAGTTTTAAATTTTGGTTGCTCAGAAAAACCGTCTCGTAGTAAATTATCCACAGAAATAGCAACAGCATTTGGTTCGTTTTCAAATACTGCCAATTCAGTAATCAATTTAAAAACTGATTGCATGTCTTTTTTACTTCCTTTTCGAATTATAAAATCCATTTTTTAAATTTACTCAAAAGTAACTTATTTATAAATATTGAAAAACTAATAGTATGTTAAAACATTTAATTACTGAGAACAAATAAAGCACGAAATCGTTGTAGTTGCGTAAAAAAGTTGGCATCTTTGTAGTCAAAATTAAATTTGCTATGAACAGAAAACATATGACGCTTGGTGAGTTTATCATCGACAATCAAAAACATTTCAAATACTCTTCAGGAGAACTTTCTAGACTAATTAACGCAATACGGTTAGCTGCAAAAGCTGTAAACTACGAAATTAGGAAAGCTGGTTTGGTAGATATTACTGGGGCTTCTGGTGATATAAACATTCAAGGAGAAACACAACAAAAATTAGATGTATTAGCAAATGATTTGTTTAAACAAACAATTATCAATAGAGAGATTGTTTGTGGAATTGCCAGCGAAGAAGAAGATGATTATGTAATTGTTGAAGGTAAAAATAGCGGAAATGACAATAAATATGTCTTGCTGATGGATCCTTTAGATGGATCTTCTAATATTGATGTAAATGTTTCTGTAGGGACTATTTTTTCTATTTATAGAAGAGTTTCTCCAGACGGAACACCTGTAACAAAAGAAGATTTTTTTCAAAAAGGAAATGAGCAAGTTGCCGCAGGTTATATTGTTTACGGAACTTCTACTATGCTAGTTTTTACTACAGGAAAAGGCGTTAACGGATTTACGTTAAACCCTGCAATTGGTACATTTTATTTATCACACCCAAATATGCAGTATCCAAAAGATGGAAAAATCTATTCTATCAACGAAGGGAATTATGTGCATTTTCCTCAAGGCGTGAAAGAATATTTAAAATATTGCCAAGAAGAAAAAGACAATCGCCCATATACATCAAGATATATAGGTTCTTTAGTTTCAGATTTTCACAGAAATATGATTAAAGGTGGTATCTATATATACCCTACAAGTACTATTGGTCCAAAAGGAAAATTGCGTTTATTATATGAATGTAATCCGATGGGTTTTATTGCTGAACAAGCTGGAGGAAAAGCTACCGATGGTTACAGAAGGATTCTAGATATACAACCAACTGAGCTGCATCAAAGAGTTCCGTTTTTCTGCGGAAGTAGTGAAATGGTAGAAAAAGCTGAAGAATTTATGGCAAATCACCCTAAAGATGGAGATTACTAGTATCAGCTTTATCTATTCTACTATCAATAATCAAAAGAAATATTAATTGATTTCTTTACTTTTTTGATTATTTTTACAGCAAACTAAAAAAAATAATCATTTAAAACATACAATTATGGCTTTTCAATTACCAGAATTAGGATACGCTTATGATGCGTTAGAACCACATATTGATGCAAGAACTATGGAAATTCACCATACAAAACATCATAACGGATATACAAATAATTTAAACAATGCTATTTCAGGAACTGATCTAGACGGAAAATCTATCGAAGATATTCTTGAAAATATGGATATGAACAACGGTGCTGTTAGAAATAATGGTGGTGGTTTTTACAATCACTCATTGTTTTGGTCTGTAATGAATCCTGAAGGGAAAGGACGTTTATCAGGCGAATTAAAAGATGCTATTGAAGCTGCATTTGATTCTGTTGATGCGTTTAAAGATGCCTTTGCAAAAGCTGCAGGAACTCGTTTTGGTTCTGGTTGGGCATGGTTATGTGTGCATAAAGGAGGTAAAGTTTCTGTTTGTTCTACACCAAATCAAGATAATCCGTTAATGCCAAATACTGGTTGTGACGGAACACCAATTTTAGGATTAGATGTGTGGGAACACGCCTACTATTTAAACTACCAAAACAGAAGACCAGATTATGTACAAGCATTTTTTAATGTAATAAATTGGAACGAAGTTGAGCGTAGATATGCAGAGGCGAAGTAATTATATATAAACTTTATAGATATAAAAAGCACCCAAATTTGGGTGCTTTTTATATTAAAATTGACTTTCCTTTATCTTAATTTATTGCTTCATTCTTTTTCTTGTAAATGTATTTGAGCTGATTTTAATTTGCACAAACACATTCCTGATACTAAGATTCAAAGATCAATGCTATTTTCTTAGTGTACTATTATTTTTTTAGAAACAACCCCTTTATCTGTCTTTATGTTAATTAAATAAATAGCAGATGAAATATGTTTTAATGAAAAATAAGAGACTGGTTTATTTAAAGTGTTATTTTTTAAAACACCTATTCTCTGTCCTAAAATAGTATATATTTCAACAGACTCTATTGATAGTCTTTCTGGGTTCTTTATCTGTAAAACTTCTTGTTCTTTTTGATAAGAAACTAATAGACTTTCTCCAAACATTTCTTCATCAACTGCCAAAGCCGTATTTGTAAAAGTTATAAAAAAACGATCTGTATAAGTACCGGCATCAATATCTAAAGAAACCGAAGTATTCGTGTCTGTTAAATTATAATACTGGTTTGTGCTAGTATCATTTAAATAAACATCCGTAGTTAAATTTTCTAATTTATCTAGCTTAAATGTTATGCTTCTATTTTGATCTAAATATACTGATAACGGAATTTTTAAATTTTCATTAAAATCTTCAATCGCTGTAATTACAAAATCACTTGACCAATCATTCGTTTTTAAGGCGATATCTGCTGGTTTCCTATCAAACATTTCTCCGTCATACCCATTTTCAAAATTATCGGTTAATCCCATAAAAGCAATCATTACTTGCCTATGAAAAACTCCTTCATCACCTGAATCAAACTCAAAACCAAAACGTAATCTAGCAATTGTATCTGTTGTTTTTGCCTCTTTTTCGTTACTTTTCCCATAAAATTGATTGCCTCCTCCCAATGTTTGAAAAATTCTTTGATTGTTATTAAACTGTATTGTTCCTGTACCAGCTAGACTTCGCCATACAAAAAAGGCTTGCCCCAATGCAATATATTGACTAGGTATTTTAGTATTAAAAGCTGCAGTCCCTACACCTCCTGATAGAGTATAAGTTGCATAACCTCCAGTATAATCTCCTCTAACATGCGTTGCCGCATTACCAGCTTCCCAAAAATATAATGTCCCTACAATAGCACTATTAGTACTTCCTTCTACATTATCATTAATAAACTGATCTGCATCTAAAGCAGATGGATACGGGTTTCCTATTAAACTTAACTTATCTTGATCTATGGATGACATATAATCTCCATCATTAGCAATTCCTTTAAACGTAAAATTCGCACCTAATCCTTTCATATTCCAACCTTCTCCTGGTTTAAATACTACTGTTGTCGGACTAATTTGACGTGTCCAATCGGTTGCATTTATTAATTTTGCCAGCCAGCGCCCACTTATTTCTATTGGAGGCCCCAAAGAACCATCTAGAGTATGAATATCTGTAAAGGTAATTTCATTAGTCCCTGAAGTTGCTGATGTTGGTGTAGTTCCATCTTTTAAAATATCTTTTATAAAAAACGCTGTCCCTTCTCTAGTTACGGGTGATGACCAATATCCTGATTGATACACATCGGTATTAACACTCGTTTGATCCATATATAATTTCCCTGTTCCTGTAACTTGAGAGATTCCTGTGTGTTTTTGTATAATTTGTGAATTTCCAATTAAACGTATATCTCCTGCATTATTTATTCCTTTTGCTACTTGCAAGTAAATCCCTGTATTAACTACTAATTTACCGCCAGCTTCTACTTGTATTTCTCTAACATGTGCATTTTCTGCAAGAGAAGGTGTTCCGTCTGCCGTAGCTTTTATCAATAATTTATAACAACCATCAGTGATGTCTGGTACGTTTGCTGTTCCTGAACCATTATAAACTGCTGTTGCATCTAAAATAATTTGATCTACATATTCTAGTGTAAAATAATCTCCATCAGTAAAACTTACATTGGTTGCTGTATAAACCCCTCCGCTAAGTGTAAAGTTATAGGTAGTTTTTCCTGATGAAAAATCTGACACATTACTTACTATTAACCGAATTAAATTGCAACCATCTGCTGATGCAAAGGTAAGGTCAGAAGCTTTTACAACAACAGATACTGTACCAACATCATTTCTTTTACTTACACGCCATTTACTATTTAAACGCTCTACATGGTTAACATCTGTTGTAAAATTATACGTTGCTCCTTTTGTTTCTTCTCCCCAAAATAAAAATTCATCATTATTTAAATTTGATGGAGTATTTATTCTAATTATTCCTGTTCCTTGAGAATCTACATGTAATGAAGCGTCAGAAGCCCTACCAATACCTGCTACATTATGATCAAAATTCCCTCCTCCATTATCTTGTGTATAAAAATCATTTACATTTAAAGTCAATCCGAATTTAGCACTTAAATAATTATTTACAATAATCCGTTGGGCTGTATTTAATTTATCTTTAAATATAATAACTTCAGCAATATCTCCAATAAAACCACCACTTCCTGAGGTGTTTGCTCCTAAATTAAATCTTTGCGTAGCATGACTTGTATAGCTAGAAACTCCTGCTCTATTCTGTAATAAAGTTCCATTTCTATACAATTGTTTTCCTGTTGCAGAATTTGCATCATAAGTCCATAAAGAATAAGATGTAAGCCCTGTTAATGAGCTAACGGCTATTCTTGCAGAAGTTCCGCAACAAGTTCCAAAATCATAATAAACAGTACCACTCCAAGGTATATGGTTAGAAAAACGTGTAGTCGCTACCAAAGGATCTGTTGTGTAAACAGATGTACTTTGAGTAGTATTGTTTGCACGAGCAACTGTGAAAGAAGAGGCTTGGTTAGTCACAAAATTACTTGTTGTTAACGTTAAACCTGTTCTTAATCTATTTGAGCCTGAAAAACTAATTTCATTATATCCATTAATGGCTGAACTAACCAAAGTAGGTCTTTGCGTACCTGTTTCAGAAATATCTAATGCACCAACACCCGCAGAATTGCTAACACCATCAACTAAAGTTCCAGTAGTACTAACACCATTATCTGTTCTTATCCAAAATTTTAAAGAAGAGGATCCGTCAGTCTTCCCTACACCTCCTGGACCTAAATATGAGTTTACAGAAGAAGGTAATGTTCCTGTAATTTTTACATTATCTATTGCCCACCACCAATCATATGCTCCTATATATGTAAACCTTACTTGCGCATTCGATACACCATTCGTTTCGGACGTAATATCTATAGTTTCTAAATTCGCTCCAGTACTTGCACTTACATAATTTTCTTCTCCTAATTCTTTTCTAAAAACCTCTATCCAGATACTACCGTTATAAACCTCTACTACACAGGATTCTCCTCCATCAAAATCTCTATATTGGTAATCAAATTCTAAGGTTATAGTTTCATAAATTCCAGTAGAAAAAGCTGGAGTTATTAATCTTGCATTTTGATTATTTCCAGAGCCATAATTATCACTATCTAAAATAGCATAATTCCCAGAAATATTCCCTGCTGTTATAGTTCTTGTGCCCGGATCATTAAACTCCCATGTTTGACCAGCAGTCCCGCCGTTATTAATATTACTCCAACCCGCAGGTAATGCCCCACTAGAAAAACCCTCATTTATTAAGACAGTTTGTGAAGATAGAAGTACTGTCCAAAAAAATAAAATAACACATATAATATTTTGTATTTGTTTTAACATAGCAATATAATTTATTAATACTACACTTAAGGCTTTAAGATACTTAATTCTTAATCGACAATAAATGTGACAAGCATACTTTTTACTAAGTTAGCAAAAAAAAATCACTTTCCCAAATTAATAAGCTCTTTTATCATTCCCTTCATAAAAATTAATAAATGCTTCGTTTACTACTCTATGACCTCCATCGGTTGGATAATCTCCTGTAAAATACCAATCTCCTAAGTTATTAGGACACGCAATATGTAAATTTTCTACGGTCTGATAAATTACCTCAATCTCTGCATCAATACTCTCCGTTTTTAACATTTGAGCAATTTTATTAGAAATTTCTTGTGCCGTAAAAGGTGCATACATTTCTTTTACATAATTTACAATTTCGATATCAGGCTTACCTCTTTGTGCTATTGATTTTTGATAAATGCTTTCTAAAATAGTTATTCGGTTTGTTTCTTCTAACAAAGCAACTGTTGCTTTAAAAGCAATAAAGTTATTGATTTTTGCCATATCAATTCCATAACAATCTGGATACCGAATTTGTGGAGCAGAAGAAACCACTACAATTTTCTTCGGATTCAATCGGTCTAAGATTTTAATAATACTTTGCTTTAGAGTAGTTCCTCTCACAATACTATCATCAATAATTACCAACGTATCTGTTGGCTTTACCACACCATAGGTAACGTCATACACATGTGCCACCAAATCATCTCTACTACTATCATCTGCAATAAAAGTTCGCAATTTGGCATCTTTTATCGCTATTTTTTCAAAACGTGGTCTTTCTGATAAAATAGCAGTCACTTTTTCAGCTGACATTTTTCCTCCTCCTGATAAAATTTTTGCAGTTTTTTGCTGATTTAAAATATCTTCTGCAGCTTCCATCATTCCGTAAAAAGACGTTTCTGCAGTATTTGGAATATATGAAAAAACCGTATTTGAAATATCGCTATCTATCGATTTTAAAATTTGTGGAAACACTAATCTTCCTAACATTTTTCGCTCTTGATAAATAGAAGCGTCACTTCCTCTTGAAAAATAAATACGTTCAAAAGAACAGGCTAAATTTGGTTTTTGTTCTAAAATAGGTTGAATAGACGTTTCTCCACTTTTTTTAATAATCAATGCGCTTCCTCTATCTAACTCTTTTACATCTTCGATATTTACATTAAAAACAGTCTGAATTACGGGTCTTTCTGATGCAACCACAACAACCTCATCATCTTGGTAATAAAAAGCGGGTCTAATTCCTGATGGATCTCTCAACACAAACGCATCTCCGTGTCCCAACAAGCCTGCCATAGCATAACCGCCGTCCCAATTTTTTGCTGATCGTTGCAAAATACGTTGCAAGTTAATTTGTTCTTCAATAAAAGGAGATGCTTCTACTTTACTCATCCCTTTTTCTTTGGCTTTTAAATACAAATTTGCCACTTCTTCTTCTAAAAAGTGACCAATTTTTTCCATCACTGTAACCGTGTCTGTAAATTCTTTGGGATGCTGACCCAACTCAACCAACTCATCTAACAATTGTTTTGAATTGGTCATATTAAAATTACCCGCCACAATTAAATTTTGATGTTTCCAATTGCTTTGACGTAAAAACGGATGTACACTTTCTATACTATTTTTACCAAAAGTACCATACCTAACATGCCCTAAAAATAAATTTCCTACATATGGCATATTTTCTTCTTGCCAAGAAACATCATTTTTTTTTGTAGGATTTTTCTCTAAAACACCATTTAAACGCTCATTAATTTGTGCAAAAATATCTTGAATGGGTTGTGCTTTGTTTGATCTAACTCTACTAATATACCTTGTTCCTGGCTCTACATTAAACTTTACACTCGCAAAACCAGCACCATCTTGCCCACGGTTGTGCTGCTTTTCCATTAATAAATACATTTTATTTATTCCGTAGAAAGCAGAACCATATTTGTCTTTATAAAACTGTAATGGTTTTTTTAATCTAACTAATGCAATACCACATTCGTGTTTTAAAGCGTCACTCATTTTTTAGTTGTGTTTTGTCATTCCTGCCAAAGCAGGAATCAAATTTAATTTATATCTATTTTCTTTATTTTTGAGACTCCTGCTTTCGTAGGAATGACCTTTTTAAAAATTTAGTGTAAAAAAATCCGCGTTGTTAAACGCGGATTTGTATATTATGCTAATTCAATATCAAATTGTGTCAATTCTTTAAAAGCTCGTAATCGGCTTTTAACTTCGTCTGCTGTGAGTTCTTCCATTCGTTCTGTACCAAATCTCTCTACACAAAACGATGCTAGATTAGAACCATAAATAATCGCATTTTTCATGTTTTCAAACGATATATCTTCGGTTTTTGCTAAATATCCGCAGAAACCTCCTGCAAAAGTATCTCCTGCTCCTGTTGGATCAAATACTTCTGCCAATGGTAATGCGGGTGCGTAAAACATTTTTCCATGATTAAATAATAAAGCTCCGTGCTCTCCTTTTTTAATCACCACATATTTGGGTCCCATTGTGTGTATTTTCTTTGCTGCATTTACCAAAGAATATTCTCCACTTAATTGGCGCGCTTCTTCATCATTAATTGTAATTACATCTACACGTTTTAAAACAGTATGTAAATCATCTAAAGCTATATCCATCCAAAAATTCATAGTATCTAAAACTACTAATTTTGGTCTTACTTCCATTTGATCTAATACTGATGCTTGTGTTAACGGGTGTAAATTACCTAGCATTACAATACTTGCATTTCTAAATTTTTCTGGAACAACGGGTGTAAAATGTTCTAAAACATTCAATTCTGTTACTAAAGTATCACGAGAATTCATATCGTTATGATATTTCCCACTCCAAAAAAATGTTTTTCCTTCTTTGATAATTTCAATACCAGAAGTATCAATCCCTTTGCTGTTCATCATCTCTAAATACGCTTGTGGAAAATCTCCACCAACCACAGAAACAACCCCTGTTTCTACACCAAATTGACTTGCTGCTAAACTTACAAAAGTTCCTGAACCTCCTAAAATTTTATCGGTTTTACCAAACGGTGTTTCAATAGCATCAAAAGCTACAGTACCAACTGCTAATAATTTACTCATTTCTTATTTTTTTACCGTAATTTTGCGCTTTTACAAAACACGCTTTTTATTGAGGCAAAAATAAGTTTAAAAAATGACTATCAAAGAAATACAAGAAGAAATTATTGATGAGTTTTCATACTTTGAAGATTGGATGGAACGTTATGAATACATTATCGATCTTGGTAAATCTTTGCCTTTAATTGATGACAAATATAAATTGGACGAAAATCTAATAAGCGGATGCCAATCTAAAGTATGGTTGTTTTCAGAGTTACAAGATGATGTTTTGATTTTTACTGGAGATAGTAATGCTATTCTAACCAAAGGAATTGTGGCGTTATTATTGCGGGTATTTTCAAATCAGAAACCAAAAGACATTTTGAATACTGATACTTCTTTTATTGACAAAATCGGATTGAAAGAACATTTAAGTCCCACAAGAGCCAACGGATTGGTTTCTATGATAAAACAAATAAAAATGTATGCCTTAGCGCAACAAGTAAAATTGAACAACTAAAAAAAATGACCGAAGATAAAATACAAGAAATTGGTGATAAAATTATTGACGTAATTAAAACCATTTACGACCCTGAGATTCCCGTAGATATTTACGAATTAGGATTAATTTACGATGTTTTTGTAAATGACGATAATGATGCTAAGATATTAATGACCTTAACATCGCCTAATTGCCCTGTAGCAGAAAGTATGCCTGCAGAAGTAGAAACTAAAGTAAAATCTATGAAAGACATTAACAACTGCGAAGTAGAAATTACCTTTGACCCTACTTGGACACAAGATATGATGAGTGAAGAAGCAAAGTTAGAACTCGGAATGTTATAAGCATGCCAAAAGAAATTATCAATAGAGTTGCAAATAGCAAATTAATCACTATAGATTTAGAAGATTTTTATCCGAAAGGAAAACGAATTTCTTTAGATATTAAAGACTGGTTATTTGAAGAAATCATCTTAAAAGAAAAAGATTTTAGAGTTTTTATTGATGCGCATAATTGGAGTAAATATCAAGATACTTTTGTAGCTTTAACTTGCTCTGTAGATGCTATTATTCCTTCTTGGGCATATTTATTAATTACCACAAAATTAGCACCTTTTACAAAAAAAATAGTAGTTGGTAATTTAGAATTGTTAGAAACCATAATTTATCAAGAAATTATTCAAAATCTAGAGATTACTAATTACAAAGACAAGCCTATTATTATAAAAGGTTGTGCAAACAAGCCTATACCGGCTTCTGCATATACAATGCTTGTGGAAAAAATACAACCTATAGTGAAAAATATTTTATTTGGCGAAGCCTGTTCTACTGTACCCCTTTTTAAAGTTAAAAAAAACTAAATTTAATTTATTTAAAATATAATTGAGCACTAATAACTATATTCTACCATCCATAACTCTAATGAAGAAATTACTACTTCTTTGTTTTTTTGCATTTCAAATATCTATTTTTTCTCAAGAAAAAACAGATAGTATTCCAAAAAAATGGTCTATTACAGGGAAACTCACTTTCTTATTTAATCAAAATAATTTTTCTAATTGGAAATCTGGTGGAGAGAATACCGTTGCCGGTAATATTGGCGTTAATTATGATTTTAATTACAAAAACAACAACATAAACTGGGATAATAGAATTATTACAGATTTCGGATTGAGCTACTCTAAAGAAAATAGTTATCAAAAAACAAATGACAATTATGAATACAACTCTTTATTAGGGGTAAAAACTAAAAAGGATTGGTTTCTTTCATTTTTTCTAAACTTCAAATCACAATACGCTAGAGGTTATGATTATAAAAAAACACCTAAAATTGCTGTTTCTGACTGGTTCTCTCCAGCTTATTTAAGTTTTGGACCAGGAATGCTTTGGAAAAAATCTGACAATGCAAAAATAAATATCGCTCCTGCTACTGCAAAAATCACTTTTGTTTCTGATGAGTTTTCTGGACAATATGGAGTAGAACAAGGTGATAATATAAAATTCAGTTTAGGATTTAACCTTTCTGGTTATTTAAAATTTGAAGTAATGAAAAATGTTAAAATGGAGAACATTATTACTTTGTATTCAGATTACTTTAATAAACCAGAAAACATTGATCTTGATTACCAAATTAACTTTTTTATTTATGTAAATAAAGTAATTACAATGAGCCTAAAATTTCATACAATTATTGATGATAATGCATCAAGTAAAATTCAATTTAAAGAATTTTTTGGATTTGGGATTAAATATATTTTTCACAAAAGGTGACTTCTACAAGATTATGTTGTCTAAACTTAAAAGTGTAATTTTGCACGCTTAAATCTATTAAACAACAACAATGAAAAAAACAGTATTTATACTCGCCTTATTCGTAGGTCTTACTACAATGGCACAAGAAAAAAAAGTCACTCCTAAATCTAACTGGAAAAAAGACGGAAACATCACTTTTTTAATCAATCAATCTATGTTTTCTAACTGGGTTTCTGGTGGAGACAATACAGTTGCTGGTAATTTAGGATTAAATTACGATTTTAATTATGCAAAAGATGATTGGACTTGGGACAATAAAATTATGGCAACATACGGTTTAAGCAATACAAAATCTAACGGACAAAGAAAAACAGACGATAGTTTTGAATTTAACTCTTTAGTAGGTAAAAAAGCTACTGGAAATTGGTCTTATTCTTTCTTTTTAAACTTAAGATCACAATTTTCTGAAGGATTTGATTATGTAGCAGACCCAAATGCAACCACTCCTATTTCTAGTTTCTTCTCTCCAGGATATTTAACATTTGGACCTGGTATGTTATGGAAAAAATCTGATAATTTTAAAATTAACTTATCGCCTGCAACTAATAAATTAACCTTTGTTTCTAATGCATTAGCTGGTTCTTTTGGTACAGACCCAGGTAAAACTTTTAAATATGAATTAGGGTTTTACGCATCTTTATACCACAAAACAACGGTTATGGAAAATGTTTCTATGGAAAACATTGTAAGCCTATTTTCTAACTATTTAGACAAACCACAAAACATAGACATTAGCCATCAATTAAACTTTGTAATGCAGATTAATAAATATTTATCTACAAATTTAAGTTTCCACACAATTATTGATGATGACGCTTCAAGTAAAGTACAATTTAAAGAAGTATTTGGTCTGGGAGTAAATTATATTTTCTAGTAACTACACTTTTAGTAAACTTAACCTTCAAAAAAGAATCTTTTTTGAGGGTTTTCTTTTTTGTATTTTAGCTGAAAATTTATTTTAGATGACTTTACTAATTCTTTATGCTACAGTTTCTGTTTTTTTCTCCTTTTTGTGTTCTATTTTAGAAGCTGTTTTGTTAAGTGTCACTCCAACATTTATCAACCTAAAAAAGAAAGAAGGAAAACCTTTTGCTACACAGTTAGAAATTTTAAAAAAAGATGTAGACAAACCTCTTATTGCGATACTTACATTAAATACACTAGCACATACCGTTGGCGCAATTTTAGTAGGAACAGAAGCTAAAAAATTATTTAATGATGATGGTTATGGTGTGTTTATTGTTTCTGCAGCAATGACTATTTTAATTTTAGTGGCATCAGAAATTATCCCTAAAACCATTGGTGCAACATATTGGAAAAAACTCTCTAATTTTACCACAAAAACACTAAAATTGCTGATTTTCCCATTAAAATGGACAGGTATTCTTTGGGTTTTACAATTAACCACAAAATTAATTGGCAGTAAAGGTGCACACGGAAATAGTGTATTGAGTAGAGAAGATTTTACCGCAATGGCAGACATTGCACATCAAGAAGGTGTTTTTAAGGAGTCTGAAAGTAAGGTGATAAAGAATCTAATCAACTTTAAAGAAATACAAGTAAAAGATATTATGACTCCAAGAACGGTTTTAAAAACTGCGGATGAGCAGCAAACCATTCAATCTTTTTTTGATAAAAATTCGAAATTACGTTTTTCTAGAATTCCTGTTTTTGCTGAAACTCCAGATCATATTACAGGGTATTTTTTAAAAGACAATTTGTTAGAAGCTATTATTCGAGGAAAAGGAGAAAATCAACTAAAAACTATCAAACGAGATATTCTTGTTACCAAGCGAAATTTACCTATTCCTGATTTGTTTGAAAAACTCATTGAAAAACGAGAACATATTGCCTTGGTTGTTGATGAATATGGTTCTGTAAGTGGCTTGGTAAGTCAAGAAGATATAATAGAAACGTTGCTTGGTTTAGAAATTATAGACGAAAGTGACAACGTTGCAGACTTACAACAACTGGCTAGAAAATCTTGGGAAAATCGTGCAAAACGGATGGGAATTATTGATTAAGAGCATTCTTATTCTCAATATATTCCGATAGAAAAAAATCCAACGAACTATTTACCCATCATATTCATCATATAAAAAATGTGAATACGGAAAACGTTTTATATGTATTTTTTTAACTTCATCGTACGTTTTCGCTTTAAACTCTTCTAAGTTTTCTTTATTTAGTGCAGAAATAAAAATATTCTCTTTCTCTACATCGTTCATCCATGTTTTTTTCCAATCGCCTAAAGTGTAATGTGCTTTTGTACGTTCGGTAACCAAATCATCTTCATCAATAGTTTCATGCGTATAAGCATCAATCTTATTAAAAATCATCATGGTGGGCTTATCTCCACTGTCAATATCATCTAAAATAGTATTTACTGATGTAATATGATCTTCAAAATTTGGATGTGAAATATCTACCACATGCAGTAATAAATCTGCCTCTCTTACCTCATCTAAGGTAGATTTGAATGATTCTATCAATTGTGTTGGCAACTTTCTGATAAACCCAACGGTGTCTGTCATTAAAAACGGAATGTTCTTTATCACTACTTTCCGAACGGTAGTATCTAAGGTTGCAAATAGCTTGTTTTCTGCAAAAACATCGCTTTTACTAATTACATTCATCAAGGTAGATTTACCAACATTGGTGTAACCCACTAAAGCAACTCGCACCATTTTACCACGATTTTTTCGTTGCACCGCCATTTGCCTATCTATGATGATGAGTTTTTTCTTTAGTAAAGTAATTTTATCTCTAATAATTCGTCTATCGGTTTCAATTTCTGTCTCTCCAGGTCCACGCATTCCGATACCTCCTTTTTGTTTATCAAGGTGTGTCCAAAGACGTGTTAAACGAGGTAATAAATATTGACATTGCGCTAAGGCAACTTGTGTTTTTGCAGAACTTGTTTGGGCTCTTTGTGCAAAAATATCTAAAATTAGTGTGGTTCTATCTAATATTTTACAGTCTAATACTTTTTCTATATTTCGCAGTTGTGCAGGCGACAGCTCATCATCAAAAATGGCAGTACCAATATCATGAGTATCGATATACTCCTTTACATCTTCTAATTTACCAGTACCAATAAATGTCTTCGGATGCGGTTTCTCTAATTTTTGTACAAAACGTTTTACCGCTTTTCCACCAGCAGTTAATGTTAAGAACTCTAACTCGTCTAAATATTCTTTAGATTTTGTTTCGTCTTGTTGCTGGGTAATTACGCCAATTAATACTGCTTTTTCTGATGTTACTTCTCTTTCGTCTATCATAGGTTACAAAAGTACTACCTTTTAAAGTGTTATAATTAATTCTCTATCATTTTTACAAAAAAGAAGAAAAGTCCGTTCATTTAATGAAACCCTACTTTCATTAAATGAAACCCTTGCTACAATAAATTGCACCAAGTTTTCTATAGGCTTGTTTTTATATTTGATGAATTATACAAATTTTAAAAAAAATTATTATGAAAAGAAAAATACTATTATTTGTAAGTACTTTATTATTCTCTACTGCTTTTTATGGGCAAAATGTAACGATACCAGACACAGAATTTAAAGCAGCTTTACTAAACTACTCCCCATCTATTGATACGAATAATGATAACGAAATTTCGGTAACAGAAGCAGCAGCAGTTACTGTTTTAAATATTTCAGATCACCATTATGATATGCAAGTAGGAGACCCTAATGACCCAAACGGCGGTGGAGGAATGGAAATTTTTGGTATTTCAGATTTTACGGGGATTGAGGCTTTTACAAATCTAACTTCTTTAATTTGTAAAGAAAATGATTTAACGAATTTAGATGTTTCTGCACTTACCCAACTTACTTATTTAGATTGTTCTAATAACAGAAACCCTGCTGGCTGGGGAGGAGGGATAACAGGTCTTACACTCCCAAATACTAATACCTTAACAACTTTAATTTGTGGCAGTAATTATTTAACTTCTTTAGATGTTTCTGCATATACATCTTTAACACATTTAAACGCAAACGGGAATAATATCACAACATTAACATTACCTAACACAACTACATTACAAACTTTACAATTTGGGTCTAATCAATTAACTACAATAGACCTTTCTCAATATACAGCCCTTACTAATTTGATTTTGTACAATAACTCTATTGCTAATATAAATTTACCAAATACAGCAACATTGACAAATTTAGATTGTAGACAAAATCAATTAACAACTTTAGACATTTCTCAAAACACAGGACTTATAACGTTAGATTGCAGTAACAACCAATTAACAAGTTTAGACGTAAATACAAATACTACAATTACCTCAATAAAATGTAGCACCAATCAAATTACTGGCTTAGACCTTTCTTATTTAACAAGCTTAACTTACATAAGGACTTTTGACAATGCGTTAACAAGTTTAAATTTAAAAAATGGCAATAATAGTAATATGTCTAGTGCTGGGTTTTCGGTAGCTAACAACCCTAATTTACAATTGATCTGTGTAGATGATGTTACCTATGCCTCTGCAAATTTTAATAACAAAGACGCAACAGCTTATTTTTCTGATATTTGTTCGTTTATCCCAGCAAATTCAAATACCATTACTGGTAGAGTTTCATTTGATTTTGATGCCAATGGATGTAGTTCTTCAGATACTGGTTACACGAACGCTAAAATCACAACTTTAGGATCAAGCACTTCTAATATAACATTTACCAACGGTAACGGAGAATACACCATTTACACACAAGAAGCAGCTATCAATACAGAAATAACGCCTAATTTACCATCATTTTTTACTGTAACACCCACAACACAGGCTACAACATTTACTGGCTCTGGAAATACACAAATAATTGATTTTTGTATTACCGCAAACCAAACTGTAAACGATGTTAAGGTAAGAGTATTTCCTATATCTGAATCTAGGCCTGGTTTTGATACTTCTGTAAGAATTATCTATGAAAACGTAGGAAGCTCTACCCTTTCT
>Ga0256845_1001831_pt1 | contig 16456 bp, 20 predicted proteins | sample RiftiametaG_FD_189101 | JGI IMG/M metagenome (GOLD analysis project Ga0256845, IMG submission 189101) | Tube worm associated microbial communities from hydrothermal vent at the East Pacific Rise, Pacific Ocean - Riftia | ecosystem: Host-associated > Annelida > Integument > Unclassified ...
ACCGGTTGCATCTTTGAAAGGACCGGCTTTTCCTTTTCTGGAAAGAAGTGAAAATCTGAACCTTGACCCACTCGATAACGAGTGACCACAACATATGGTATGCGCTGGAGTTAAGTGCATACCCCAGAAAGTTTATTACTCAAAAGATGAAATGGCCGAAGATGTCATAGGAGCAGTTTCCAAATGAGCAAATTTGAACATCAGCGTCACAAACCCGGTTCTGGCCTGACCAGACCACGGGAAATAATTGTCGCCTGCGCACCAATGAGAAGTAATGTTAATGTATCAAGTATAGCGCGTACGGGCAGTGCCTGTGCGATAGAACGTCTTGTTTTAACCGGTAACCCAAGTCTTATCTCAAAGATTGCTCGCGATGGCGAATCGGAGCTGGATATTTCAACGCATCGGACGCTGGTGCCTGTGTTGAAAAGGTTAAAAAAAGATGGTTATAGCCTGGTAGGCCTTGAGCAGACAACGAATTCCGAGAGCATGCATCGCTATCAGTTTGCGCGACGTACTGCCCTTGTTATAGGAAACGAACGAACCGGATTGACCTCAGATATTCTTAAAGTACTTGATAATGTCGTAGAGATACCCGTATATGCTCTTCCCCACAGTTTTAACGCTGCAACAGCCGCCAGTATGGCATTATATGAGTACTGTCGGCAGTTTCCCCAGGGGTAAAATCTATTGAATAATTTTTACGAAGAAAATCACCAGCATTATTTTAATTCTACAGTTGGCCTTGATCCCTCTGTTTTTTTGGAGCCTTTTACCAGGTTGCTTGAACCTCAGGCAGCAATACTTGATATTGGCTGTGGTTCGGGCCGTGATTTGCGTTGGTTTGCCCGGATGGGTTTTCAGCCAACAGGCTTTGAACAATCCTCAAGTCTTGCCCGTTTGGCGCGGGAACATGCCAATTGTTTTGTAATAGAAGGTGACTTTCACAACTATGATTTTTCTAAGCTTCAATTTTCCGGCCTTGCTTTTGTGGGATCTTTAGTACATCTTCCCAAAGAAGACGTGCCCGCCATACTGCAATCAACCTGTCAGGCTCTTGCCCCAAGTGGCGTAATACTTATCACTATGAAAGAGGGGAAAGGTACATCAAGTGTTGCTGATGGTCGTATCTTCACCCTATGGTTAAGAGAGGAAATTGAAAAAATATTTGCGGAAAATAATCTCCGTATCCTTGAATTTTCCCGACAGATTTCAAAACTGCGCCCAGAGGATACCTGGCTTGGTTATGTGTTGAGACTAAATAATCAGAAGCTTAAGCAGAGAGATAATTAAAAAATGGTGTCAAAATTAAAAGAGAGTGCAAAACGCGTCCAGAAATTTCTATCAGCCAAGGGTTTTTCCTTTGTTGTTAAAGAACTCCCCGGTTCAACCAGAACAGCGCAGGAGGCAGCGGAAAGCATTGGCTGTAACGTATCGCAGATCGCTAAATCCCTTGTGTTTAAAGAAAAGAAAACAGATCGGCCTATACTTGTTATTGCATCCGGTTCAAATCGGGTTGATGTCAAAAAGATTCGAAAAGCCACTGGTCTGTACCTAGGTAGAGCCGATGGCACATATGTCAAAGAGCGAGTCGGCTTTGCCATTGGTGGCATACCTCCTGTTGGCCATAGTGAAGCATTGACCACCATTTTAGATCCTGATCTTCAGCAATACGAAGTAATCTGGGCTGCAGCTGGTACACCTTTTGCCGTATTTGAACTAAAGCCTGCCGATTTACCATCGCTTACAGATGGGAGATGGGTTGATTTAGCAGAAGAGAAATAACTAAGGGTTCAGCGCGGGAAGGTCATGCAGAAGAGCGGGTGATTTATTGTTTTTAAGTTTTTTCCTGGCCCGCTGAACAGCGTTGCAGAGTTTGTCACCAGACCACTGTTGTTTCTGTCCTTTTGCATACAATATTGTTTCAAGAACAGTCATCTGGGTATTAAGATCCGGATCATCTGCCCGTTTAATAAAGTGCGCAAGATTGCCTGAATTGCCGGTAAGATTACTGTGATCAAGCCAGTGTAGAAGAGCCTGCATGGTGGCAGCCGGATCGTGGGAAACTGCGGTTTTTTGAAATGCGTCAAAAAGTTCGCCTTCACTTTCTTTTGTGTCCTGATTTTGCAGCTTTGTCCTGTGTTTCCACCAGATAAAAAATCCCCCGGTCAGAAGCAGGATAAAAACGAGCGTCAGTATCCATTTCCAGGAGAACTCGGTGACTTCGGATGTATCGGTAGCAGGAATTTCCTGTTGTAAGAGAGGATTTGCTTCGACTTTCAACTCAACAGCCTTGAGGAGAATATCTTGCAGGCTGTTGTTTTCGGGACTCCACCATTGGATATGTGTTTGGGCAATAGAAAAGTTGCCCTGTTGCTCACACACGTAGTTGATCGTTTCAATACGTTTTCCACTAAATTCCCCACGTTGCATTTGATCGCTTATCCGTGCCTGTTTAGTATACACACCCAATCCTTTGATTTTCTGCACAGTAAAGGGTGGAAGAACCATCCCGGGCAGATCTTTGGCAGTTATGGTTATTGTCCGGGTAAAGGCATCTCCGACTTTGGCTTTAGCTGGTAAAGGATTCCAGTGATCGTCAATTTTGAGATCGGTGGTGGTTATTATCGGTTTGTCGGGATCAGCACCGGGAATCTTTTTGACGTTGAGTTGGTGTTTGTCGGTGGTAAAACTCCGTTGATCAACCTTGCCGTCTTTCCCGCGAAAACCAAATTCCACGCTAAAAGGAGGTAATGTTAAATTTCCTGCATATTGTGGAAACAGGTCGATCTCATGCTGTTTAAAGACATAGGAAACGCCATCAATCTTTTCGGTGCCGAGCAGTGGACGATCTTTATTTTCCATAATGAGCATGCCCGGGGGTTTGGGCAACCCAAAGCGAGTTGAACCTGAAAAAGATGTGATCGTGAAGAGTTTTACGTAGAGTGTTTGCCGTTGTCCGGGCCAGAGTGTTTCTCTGTTTTTAAGTTCTGTCTGGATAAAGGCAGAATCCGTTTTTGCAAAAGAAAAACCGGAGGCTACAAAGAAAAAGAGAGTGGCCGCAAGAATACGCCATGCATATATATGAGAAATTCGGAATTGCATATCAGCTAATTCATTTCTCCCTTTGTATCATTTGTCATATATTGATAGGAGAATTTGGCCCGCAGGAAATCAGCAGGTTGGGTCTGGACCCTGCGCAACCACATGGCGCGCATCTCCTGATCTGATATTTGCTCTGTCCCCTCGACCACTTCCTTTCTGGAATCGGGAGCATTGGCCGCTCTGTCATTAAAAACGATTTCATCTGCCGCCAGTTTTCCTCCCGTTCCACCCGCATCATCGTCAGGTGATTCCAGCATTTCTTTTCTGGCGCGAGCCAGGGCAAGGTTTTCTTTTGCTTCCGGCCAACCGGGTTTTATGGAGAGGGCCTTCTCATATCCGGTAATGGCCGCATCGTATTGTCCTGCCATAAGAAGTGAAGTTGAGTAATTATAGATGGCTGCTGTAGACTCACCTCTGCCGAAGGCGGCCGCCGCTTCTTTGAAATCACCATTGCGATACAAGGCAGTGCCCCGTTGCATTGGGTCCTGGAAATGATTAGCTGCAGCTTTGAAATTGTTTTTGGACATAAACAATTTTCCCTGCTGATCTGGCGTAAGAAAAAGATCAGCTAGCGACCAGTTGACACTGGAAAGTGCGAACAGAAATATACAGACAATCCCAATCCCCATGATCTGGCGTATGTATTTTTGCAGGTTATTCATAAACAACAATCCAACCTCGTCTAAAGAAAAAGAGGGCCAGGAGCACGAGTAATGGCAAAAGCAGGTATCCTGCATCCTGCCAGCGTTCACCCTCGTTTTGTTTGGCGTCGGAGAGGCTTGCCTGAATTTGACCGGCGAGTTTGCGGACGTCACAGTCATCCGGGGAGACGATGGTCAGACTGCCACCAACCGCATCTGCCGCTTTTTTCATATTGTCAAGATTCAGCGCTGGGGCAGGAGGGCTACCCGGAGGAACCGGAACACCTTTTTCAGCAGCGATTGCGTATATGTGAACTGAATGCGTTTTTGGGGAAGAATTTTTCATTATTTTAAGCTGATCCCCTGCTATCTGATCTGCAATCAATACAATAGATCCGGGGATTTGCGCCTTTGTGAGAATCGTTGCGCCAAGCTTAAGGGCTTCGGCCGCAGCATCGCCGGGCTTGGGCATAATTTCGGGGGTCAAAGCCTGACTGAACATATCGATGATAGTGGCATCAACTGTGAGCGGCATTGTCACATGGGAACTTCCTCCATAGGCAATGAGTGCGGTTTTGGCACCTGGCCTCAGTTTGAGAAGGTCATGAATCTTCTGGGTGGCCCGCTCCAGTCTTGAGGGTTGGATATCACGGGCAAGCATGCTTGAAGTTACTTTAAGGGCAATAACCAGACCGGCACTATCTTTAGTAAAAGGCGATGGTTCTTTTTGCCAGGTTGGACCTGCAAGAGCGACTATGGTAATGAACCAGAAAACGCCAAGTAAATATATCGGGCGAAATTTCTCCTGTTTCTTCCCACCCACCAGAAGATGCTCAAGTAAATGATTGGCAATGAGTGATTGCATTCCTGTTTTGGAGTATTGCGTCTTCCAGGCGTGCCAGAGCAACATGGCGGCGGGGCCAAAGAGTATCAGGAGCCAAGGGCGCAGGAAATGAAAATCTACCAGAAACCGCATCAGTTGACTCCTCTTGCACGGACAGCCTGCATGGCACGAAATCCATGCAGAAGCAGGCTCAAGACAAGGGCAAGTCCCAGTGGCCAGTGATACAAATCAATCCGAGGCCTGTACTGTATTGTTTCAATATCGTGAGTACTTAAAGTATCAATTTTCTCATATATTTCTTCAAGTTCAGTACGGTCATATGCCCGGAAAAAATAGCCTCCCGTTGTTTTTGCGACTTTTTGAAGTGTTTTTTCATCAAGTTTTTCCTCGCCTATGGCCTGTGGATCACCCACCGCCACACTGTAAATAACAATATCGTTATCGCTGGCAATCTGTGCGGCTTTAACCGGCTCAACCTTGGAACTGGTATCGTTACCGTCGGTAAGAACAATTAGCAGTTTGTCTTTGACCGTACTTTTTTTAAACATGGTGATGGCAAGGCCGATGGTGTCACCGAAAGCGGTTTTAGGGCCTGCCATGCCAACCTGTGCTTCAGCCAGTAGTTCACTGCAAAGTTCCAGATCTTCGGTAAAAGGAGCCTGGATAAAGGGTGCAGAGCCAAAAAAAATCAGGCCAACCCTGTCTCCCTTGCGACGCTTTAAAAAAGTATCAAGAACCTCTTTGACTGCCTCCAGCCGGTTAATCCTGTTTCCTTCTTGTGAAGTGAAATCCTCGGTGTCCATGGAGCCGGACAGATCAACCGCCAACAAAAGATCACGGGTGGGAATTTCTTTTGTCACGGGTTGTGCTATCCATTGTGGTCTGGCAAGTGCAACCAGCAGCAGGCACCAGGCCAAGATAGTGATGATTTGACGCAAGAGTGGCTGTTTATGGATAATGGAACCGGTGCCGGGGATCTGGCCGGATAGCTCCACCAGATCATCAAAAAAAGGAGTCTGCACAGCCATTCTCTCTTCCTGGTACGGTTTTACAAATCTTCGCAGGAGGAGGGGGAGGGGCAGGAGAAAGAAGACCCATGGATAGCTGAAAGCAAACATGAAGTTAGCTGTTTATCCTTAAAAAAATTACTTCAAATGTCTTGTCCACGACGGCTTGATAGTAGAAACCGACCATGGCATCTTTTTCTGCATAATAGTACAGGGTGTAGGTTGAACCTTCATATCCTTTATCTTGTAGGTGAATAAAGATTTTTATCAATTTTTTCTGTGTTGTAATTGCAGCCTGTTCCACATGGATTGGCCTGGGGTTAAAATATTTCACATCCACTTGGCCATCTGCTTTAATATTGCTGATCTTTACGACGTAGCTGCCATCTGTACGTTGCCATTCACCCGCTACAACACTGTAATTCTGCTGTACAACGGGCAGCGGTTTCGCTGCATAAACTGGCGGAAGGTGACTAAAGAAGAACCCTGCAAAGAGCAAAAAATAGATGGTTTTTAGAAAAATATTCATGGTTTTGTTATGTGTCCGTGGAAAGAGTTTTATGGTTTTTTATCCAGTAAAAAACTGCCTTTTGCAGTTCTGCTATTTGTTCGTTTGAAAATTGTGCACGATGAGTCGCTGTTTGATAAGAGCAATCAATAAGTATACAGCGACTTTTTCCACTGAAGGAATGGGTGCTCCCGGTTTTATCGAGAAAGGCGAGCCATTCATCGCCGGATAAAGAGGCAACCGCATCTCTTGTGTAGCCTGCAATCGCTGTTCGTTTTACCAGTTGTGGTATTTGAGGCAACAGTTGCCGGTAGCTGGAAGGGTCTTCAAGTTTTTTGCCGATTTCTTTCAGTTCGGCCAGTGCCTCTCGCCGGTATCGATTGCGTTGCCACATCAGATATCTCTGTATGGAAAACCAGCCGAAAGTTAGCAGCAAACCTATACCTAGAACATACCAACCAGGGGCTGGCGGCAACCAGGCTACCGGTTCGGGAACAATGATATCGTGGAGATTCTGCAGGCTTGTGGCATTCATCCCGCACCTCTTGCTTGAACTATGCCACTACCGGCCTGTTTGCTGGGTCTGTTTCCCAGAGTTTTTCTGATCTGCAGGGCAACTGATTCAGTGGTATGGATGGGCAGAATTGGCACGCCAAATCTATTCAAATTATCGCTGAGGTTTTTTAGACGACCACGCAAAAGATCAGGGAAACGTTTTTGCAAGCGAGTTTCCTTTGTGTCCAGTAAGACCTGCCTCCTGCCATCACTGACTACAAGCGAGGAGTTTTTCGGTAGTTTTTGGGCAAGGGGATCATATATCGGCAAAAGTATAACATCATTGTGGCGAGCCAGCTGTTTGACATGGTGCAGGCTTTTATCGCTGAGACCAAAGAAATCACTGATAATACAGATAAGATAGTCATGGCCTGCAAGGTGTACGGTTTTTTGCAATACCTGATCAAATATCTCTTTGTTGGAATGGATGCCCCGGTCAACAGACAATCCATTATTGTGTTCAACAATCTGCTGAAGAATCTGTACAACCGTTTTTTTACTGCGCTGCGGCTTTATCTCTCGTATTTCCTGGTCATTAAAGACAATGGCCCCGACCTTGTCTCCGGAGTTCACCACTCTCCAGGCTGCCAGGGCAGCCGTTTCTGCGGCGGTGACCGATTTCATATTGACTTGTGAGCCGAAAAACATTGAAACACGCTGATCGACAAGTAGGAGTACAGGCCGTTCCCGCTCTTCGGAAAATACACGGACATAGGGTTGACGTGTTCGTTTTGTCGCCTTCCAATCCATGGTGCGGATATCATCACCCGGTTGATACTGGCGCAGCTCCTCAAAATCCAGACCTCGTCCTCGCAACCGGGAGCTGTGTCTCCCTGAAAGAAGGCTCTGTAACGGCTGTCGGGGTAGAAAACTGAAACCGGTGGCTTGATGCTGGAGGCGAATAAGATCCTTAAGAGATATGTACACTCCAGAAGTGGGTTGGGTCTTGGCCATTTTTTTACGCCACTGCAACTAATTTGATGATTTCGTCGATAACCTGATCTGTACTCATGTCATCAGCGTTGGCCTCGTATGTGAGAATTATCCTGTGTCGCAAACATTCATGGATAACACTTCGCACATCATCCGGGGTAACATGATCCCTGCCAGCCAACCAGGCATGGGCCCTGGAGCATTTATCAAGGGCCAGGCTGCCACGCGGGCTTGCCCCTATTTCTATCCACCGAGCCAGCTTTTCATCATATTTGTCAGGATATCGGGTTGCACCGATCAGACTGACGATATAGCGTTCGATATTTTCGGAGGAATGAATTGTGGTAATTTCTCTGCGGGCGTCAAACACAACATCCTGGGCAATGGGTTCTTGTTCTTCCTGTTGTTCTCCAGCGAATTCACTACGTACCAGTCGAATAATTTCAAGTTCTTCTGTTTCACTTGAATAATCTACCCGTACATGCATGAGAAACCTGTCCATCTGTGCTTCCGGCAGCGGATAGGTTCCCTCCTGCTCGATGGGATTCTGGGTGGCAAGTACCATAAACAGCGGTTCCATCTTATGACTCTTGCCGCCAACCGTTACCTGCCGCTCCTCCATGGCTTCAAGCAGTGCTGCCTGCACCTTTGCCGGGGCACGGTTTATCTCATCTGCCAGTATAAGGTTACTGAAAATGGGGCCAGGTTGAAATTCAAGCAGATCCTTGCCGCTTGAGCTGTGATACATCTCGGTTCCAGTGATATCGGACGGAAGAAGATCAGGAGTAAACTGGATACGGGAAAGTCCCGCCGCCAGGTTTTGGGCCATGCTTTTTACTGCTCTGGTTTTTGCCAGGCCGGGGAGGCCTTCCAGTAGAAGGTTGCCGTTTGCCAGCAGTCCCAGTATCAGACTGTTAATCACTCGCTTTTGTCCAATAATGGTTCGGCCCATACGGGACTGGAGTTCTTGAATTGAATGAAGTGCAGTCACTGTTTTTCCTGGTTAAATGTAAAAAGCCACCCCCGGCATAAAACACCGGGCGTGGCAGATTGCAGGCCTTTTTGTTGACCTGATGTTTTTTAATGTGCTCCCGGATCAGTCATTTTCTCCATAACCTTTTCCAGATTGAAGCTGCCTGCCTTCTGGCGTGGTGGGAATTCTTTGAAAGTTTCCAGAAAGTCTCCGACGTATGCGCTGGCTGGAAGCAGGAGATATATTCTGTCTAATAACCAGTCATAGTAAGTATTGGAGGTTAGTTGCGAGCGCTCGTAAGGGTCGCGACGCAGGTTGAAGAGAAGAGGCACCCTCAGGGTAGTAAAAGGGTTGGCCCACAGTTCCAGAGTTCCTGTTGCTCTTTGTTCCATGAAAATTACTTTCCAGTCATTATAACGCAGAGCTGTCAGATCACCATCGTCAGAAAAATAGAAGATCTCATGACGGGGACCTTTTTCCTCTTTACCGGTAAGATAGGGCAGGAAATTGTATCCATCCAAGTGTACTTTATACGTTCTGCCGATAGCAGAGACATTGCCTGCTTTGAGCTTTTCCTTAATGTCTGGCTCGCCGGCAATGGCCAGGAAAGTGGGTAACCAATCCATATGGTGCATGATCTCAGTTGACCAGACTCCTGCTTTGATTTTTCCTGGCCAGCGAACCATGGCCGGAACACGCCATCCTCCCTCCCAATTGGTGTTCTTTTCTCCGCGAAAGGGAGTCATCGCCGCATCTGGCCAGGTGTTCATATGCGGTCCATTATCTGTGGAATAGAAGACAATGGTATTGTCAGCAATACCGAGATCATCCAGCAATTTTAAAAACCTGCCGATGTGCATGTCATGCTCAACCATGCCGTCAGAGTATTCATCTTGGCCAGAAATTCCCCTTAATTCTTCTTTCACGTGGGTACGAAAGTGCATCCGCGTTCCACTCCACCAGCAAAAGAAAGGCTTCCCCGCTTTGACCTGACGCTCAATAAAGTCGATGGCCGCATCTGTAGTTTCGTCGTCCACGGTTTCCATTCGTTTTCTGGTCAAAGGCCCGGTATCCTCAATTTTGCCGTCAGCAAAGGATTTGATTACACCCCGCGGGCCAAATTTTTTGAGAAACTCAGGATCTTTGGGGTAATCCATGTGTTCTGGTTCTTCTTCGGCGTTAAGGTGGTAAAGGTTACCGAAAAATTCATCAAAGCCATTATTGGTGGGCAGCATTTCATCTTGGTCGCCCAGGTGGTTTTTACCGAACTGACCTGTAGCGTAGCCTTGAGCTTTAAGGAGACCTGCAATGGTAGGATCTTCAATCTTCATGCCTTCTTTGGCACCAGGCATTCCCACTTTGGAAAGACCGGTTCGAAAAACTGACTGTCCCATGATAAATGAGGAGCGCCCGGCGGTACAGGACTGTTCTCCGTAGTAATCGGTAAAAGTCATGCCTTCGTTAGAGATACGGTCAATATTTGGGGTTTTGTAACCCATCATTCCGTGGGTGTAGGCGCTGATATTGGATTGACCGATATCATCACCCCAAATAACCAGAATATTGGGTTTGTCGGCGGCGGCAACGTTTCCTACCCAGGAAAACAGGGCAAGAGCCGTTGCTGCATATAAAATGTGTTTCAATTTCATAAAAAATCTCCTCTTTTAGCACCTTACTCTTGAAAATTTGTAATATAAAACAGGAAGTTGAGTAAAGTATTTGAAATTATGTGACTGATTAGACTACCAAGGACTTATGCCCCTTAGGGGGCATTGAACTGAATACTCCTCCCTTATGGGGTGTTGATTTTATTGTGGATAGATAACCTTCCATTCTTTTTTCATATCGACAACAGTCCAGCCATGTGTTTCAGCCTCGCCTAACGCTTTGTCGAGGCGGCCTATATGGGATTCCCGGTCATAGGCGAATTCACGATTCTTGTCCGTATGGTGGACAATGCCAGCAAAGCGCTTGCCCGGTGCGCCCAAAGTTGTCCATTGCAGCATTTGCAGATCACCGTCGGAATTACCAAAGGCAAAGATAGGACGACGACCGATGTGTAGATTAATTCCGACTGGTTTTCCTTCCTTGTCGTCAATGAAGTCTAATTTGGCTTCTCGGATCAGAATCGCCTTGCCATCACGTAGCTCGAATCTGGTGGCAATGGAGCTGCCGATCACCTGTTCAGGCGGGATACCGTAGACTTCTTCCGCCCAGGGACGCATAAATTCAATGCCGCCACCGGAAACGATAAATGTCTTAAAATCGTTGGCTCGCAGGTAATCCAGTAATTCAAGCATGGGCTTAAAGACAAGTTCGGTATAGGGTTTGTTCAGCGTGGGATGCCGGGCAGTCTGTACCCAGTTTTTGACAATGTCTTCAAACTCATCGGTGGTCATTCCCGCATGGGTAGCCATTAGGAGTTTAATTAAGCCTTTTTTTCCAGAATCTATGAGTGTTTTCATGTCTCCTTCAAGAACAGCCTGGAAAGGCTGGCTGGTTTTCCATTCAGGATGATCTGTGGCCAGGGCTTTGACGCGGTCCATGGCAAAAAACAGTTGAAAATAGGCAGGTTGTTCCGACCACAGAGTTCCGTCGTTGTCAAAAACAGCAATACGTTTACTGGGGACAACATAATCAGAACTCGATCTGTCTGAGACTGCAGTGACAAAATTGATAATATTCTGTTTGCTTGTTCCGTTATTCCAGGATGGCAGCGGACTGTCGGCAAAGGTTTGCAGGGGAAGAGAAAGAATAAGAAAGAGTGATAGAAACAGGAGTAAAGATTTCATCAGGAGTTCCTTTTTGTTTTAAAGTATTCATCTCATTGCATTCTAAAAAGGATCGTGTGCCAATGAGACTTATTCTCGACTATTGCAATAATAGTATTCATTTATAGTTTTGTCTAACTAATAATAAGTTCATGTTGGCCTTTTCTTGTGTTATGCTTTCGACTGTGAATTATCTAAAGACAATTTTGAAAATAGAGATGATTAATTTAGTTTTATGTTGTTAGTGATGGTAATTGTTGGTAAAATTATTGTAAGCTGGGTTGACATATAAAAAAAAATAAGCGGTTCTTTAAGAGAGAGGGGTGGGCGAAGAATGAATGCTCTTATTTTGATTCAAAAGTCAGTTTGCAGAGAATCAGTTTCAACTAATAGTGAAAAGGAACAATGTGGCGATCCTTTTCTTGATAAAAGAATTGCTAAGTATGATAAATGGTTGGGCAAAGGGCAGATTTCATCATCTTCTAAAGTTATTCCGGTTTCAGAGTCTTTTGATGCAAAACAATGGGTATTGCCAACCGAACAGGTAATGGAGATATTAACCAGTGCCGACTCTGTTGCAGTACAGGATTGTGAGTGCAGAACTCATTACAGAAGATGTGATAAGCCCCTGGAAGTCTGTTTTCTTTTAAATAAGGTTGCTGATATCTTTGTTGCCAGGAACATGGCCCGGTATGTCTCATTAGATCAGGCAATTCCAATTTTACAAAAAGCAAATGAAAACGGCCTGATTCATCTGGCGCTCTATATGCCGGACCATGAAATATTTGCTCTATGCAGTTGCTGTTCGTGCTGTTGTCATGAACTGCAGATTGTGAAGTTAACAAAACGAAAGGAGTTGATGGTTCACTCTGAATATATTGCACTCACGGCCTTTGATATTTGTATCCATTGTGGCGAATGTGTTGACAGGTGTTTTTTTAAGGCCCGTACTTTTCTTGACGAAAAAATGTCGTATTACTCTGAAGCTTGTCTTGGTTGCGGACTCTGCATTTCTGTATGTCCTGTTAATGCGATAACCATGGTATTGAGAGATGATAATCACAAAGAATGATAGTAGCTATAGAGTGAAAAAGGCAGGAGAATCACCATGTCTCTGATAGATTTTATCTTAAAAGCAAAACGCTCCGGCTACGCTGGTGGTAGTGAAGGCAATGAAAGAAAATTTGACGATGGCTCCGTGGGTTTTGAGATAATCGCGGATGGCTATAGATATCTGGATCGCTATTATGGGTTTAATCCTTTTGCCGGGGCTGAATATATTTTTGATTCTGGTGGAAAATTGCTCTGGATTATGAACTATTATGGTGAGGTCTTATCAGAAAAATCCGATTCAAAAAAAGTGTATTCGTTTTTAAAAGAAGCGATGCGTTTAATTTCACCGGAATATCCCTTTAGAGGACCAGCCCAATTTGAAAAGGAAAATTTTGCATATAAAAACGTACAAAACGGGACATTGGCGTGTTTTAACGGTACTGAGAGCATATATGAGAGCGGTGAACGAGTCTATTTTCTCCACTATCATGGTGGCAGAATGACAAAACGCAGATGAAATTGTTGAGTACACCGGCTCTTTTACAGAGGTTTTGGGTGATGTGGAAATTGAGAGATTAAAAATAGACTAAGATACCAGAAATGAAAATAACTAAAGCAAATTTACAACAGGCTGATCAGATTGCATTTATTATCAGCGAGTCCAATAAAGATGTGGCAAAAAAATTTAATCTCACCCGAGAGAATAACCCTAAACATCCGTCATTTTATAATAAAGAGTGGGTGTTGTCTGATTTTGATAGAGGTGAAGAGTATTTTTTGGCTGAAGATGGAGGGATTTCTGTTGGATGTGTCGCCTTTGAACAGCCGGAAAAAGATATCGCCTATCTCAACAGGTTATCAGTTCTGCCGGAATATAGACATAGAGGAGCAGGGGCGTCGCTGGTAAAATTTATTATCGACCATTCCAGATCAAAACATATTAAAGTTGTTAGTATTGGCACTATCGCCGCTCATAAAGTTTTGAAATCATGGTATGTCAACTTGGGTTTTATTGAAGGAGAGACAGCAAGTTTTGACCATTTACCCTTTGATGTAACGTATATGCGTTTTAAACTTTAAGCTTTCGTGCAAAATTGGTATTTCCTTAATCCATCGTTATCTGAATAAAATGATCTCAAACGAAATTCTCTTAACTTTCATTGCAACAAGCTGTGTTGCTTGCCTATTGCCTGGTCCTGCAGTTTTGTATGCGATAGGCACAACATTTTCTCATGGACTTCGTTCTGGATTTATAGCTATTTTGGGTCTGCAGCTGGGGTTTTTTGTTCAAATTTTTGCCGCTTCCAGCGGTCTTTCCGCAATATTACTGACATCTGGTAAATGGTTTTCGATATTGAAGATATTTGGGGCAATTTATCTGGTATATCTAGGGCTTTCGTTATTGTTTTCAAAAAAAGGTGATAAAGATTTTTCAGGGTCGTCTTCATTTGTCAGCAAACGATCATTTTTTCTAAAAGGTGTGCTGATTAACGTTTTAAACCCCAAGATTCTAATTTTTTTTATCTCGTATATTCCTCAGTTTATAACAAATAATGGTGTCTCAGCTATTCAACAACTTTTTATTCTTGGAATTATATTCTGTATAATCGGTACTATCACTACCATATTTTATGCACTCTTCGGGAATGCAATTGGGCGATATGTTTCTCATTTCAACATTTGTAGAGTTTTTGGCCGGTGGTTGCCAGGGTCACTTTTTATTGGTTTTGGCTTAAAGCTTGTTTTTACCGATAGGCCGTGATCACAGGGTGGCATAGTGAGAAAATGCATTTAATAGCAGTACCAGATATTTTTGGCAAAACAGAAGAATTTGAAAGATTGATCTCAAGAGTCTCGACCCGGTTTGAGCACGTTGAGTTGCTGGATCCTTATTCTGGAAAATCACCTTTTTTTGCAAATGAACAGGATGCATATTTGTATTTCCAAAAACATGTTGGCCTGGAAAAGTATGCAGAGATTGTTTTGGATTCTGTACTGTATCGTGAAGAAGAGTTTTTACTTTTAGGGTTCAGTGTTGGCGCATCCGCAATCTGGCAGATTTCAGGAGATAATATCTTTCACGAGAATTCAAAGGCAATGTGTTTTTATGGCTCCCAAATACGATTTTTTCTTGATATACAACCAGCGCTGACGATGAAGCTGTTTTTTCCATTAAAAGAGACAACTTTTAATGTTTCTGAATTAATGGCAAAAGTGTCTGCAAAAGATAATGTAAAGTGTTTTCATACTTGGTTTTTTCATGGTTTTATGAATGAAAGATCTATGAATTTTGATACAATCGGGTGTGCTGAATATATTAAAAAAATAAAATGAGTTTGTGTTGCTTTGTGGTACCAGTAATTTTGCAAAGTATCTCTTAATCTATCTTGTACTTTTCCCGAAGCATATGAGAGAGGTGTTTGACCAGAGCAAATGCCTTATCAACTGTCAGGCTCTTGTCGGGATTAACAAGACAACAGGTCGCAGGTGAGATCATACTCTGGGCAATAATCTGTTCCATATCCAGTCCTTTTTTGCACAAATGTTTCCAGATTCCTTCCAGCTGCATGGCAAGAAAACCGAGGCTCTCTTTTTCAAAAAACTCAAAACCGGTTGGCACTATACCCCAGACAAGGACACCTCCACGATCAAGGAATTTTCGGATGGAATCTCCACAGGCGGCAAAGATTTCCCCGTTTGTATAGACATCCATGGAGAGGATATCCATATCGAGGTTGAGCAAAAAATCCCAGTCCGGATTGCCGCAGAGGTGAATTCCTCTGGGGCCATCAACGCTAGCAAAAAAAGCGTCCAGATCTTCCTTGGCTTTTTGCTCTCCATAGCCTGACATTGCTGAAAAAATAAACTGAAGCCCCGGTTCATCTATAAACATAAAGGCATTGGGATTTTGCTTTTTAAGGCGGGCAAGTTGGACATTGATTCTTTTGGCCATAAACTCGAACATAAATGGCCGAATAGTATCATCGAAAAGGATAGGGCGGTCATCCTGATCCAGAATATTAAAACCAAAACTTACAGGCCCTTCAAGCTGGCCGCGGATTGCCGGCCGATCCTGAAGATCTTTCGCCAGAAAATCATGATACACCACCGAATACTGCGTGCTGATATCAAAATAATCCGGATCCTCGAAATGACTCATAGTTTCTTCAAATTCAGCTATAAATTTGTCCATCGAAAAGCGCAGGGTCTGCTTTTCCATATCGAGAATAATCCCAGGGAAATGCTCCGCAGCCTGGACGTACATATCTTCGTAATAACTATAGTTTGGCAGTTGTGGCCAGAAAGGAATATCGAGAGACAATGCAGCATCTAACGCCGCTTGGATATTTTTGTGGGGCATGACTGCCATGGCGGTGGTGAGCAGGTTTCCTGGTATTGCCATTGTGATTATCTCCTTGAGGATAGCTGCCTAGAGCTGTAATTTTATTTGAGAGCATTTTGTCATGGTCTTATTGTTTTGTTGTACACAATGTTAAAATCCGCATTTTGGGGGGATCGATAAATATTATTTCTCTGTACAGTCACCAATATGGGAAGTAACTTTTTTATTGGACTGGAGCTGATCCTTCAATCTTGGCTGATAGTGCAATCCTGGCAAATTCCGGAGACTGTAATGGAATGGTCGATGATGGTTCCTAACCTGCGTACCTCTTCGGGGAGTTTGTCTTTGTCAAATGCAGACCAGTTGAAATCAGTTATAGCTTCGCACTTTTGACAGATGAAATGATGGTGCCGATTCATCTTTGCCTCGTATCTGGTTTTATGATGATCAGTTTTTACCCGTTTAATGATGTGGTGCTGTTCAAAAGTGGCAAGAGTTCTGTACACAGTATCCAGAGAAAGAGTCGGCATTGCTTCTCTCAGCCGTTCGAAAAGCAGTTCGGCAGTAGGGTGATCATTAGCTTTAACCATTTCATCATAGATCTGCAGACGCTGATGGGTTGCTTTGAGTCCTGTTTTTACGCAAATATTTTTAAAGGAGTCGAGTGCGGTGCGGGGTGTATTTTTGCTGACTAGTTGTTGTTTCATGGGAGTTGGAGGCTAC
>Ga0256845_1001832_pt1 | contig 16456 bp, 17 predicted proteins | sample RiftiametaG_FD_189101 | JGI IMG/M metagenome (GOLD analysis project Ga0256845, IMG submission 189101) | Tube worm associated microbial communities from hydrothermal vent at the East Pacific Rise, Pacific Ocean - Riftia | ecosystem: Host-associated > Annelida > Integument > Unclassified ...
TATTTTTAGGTTTCTTTAACCAAAATGAATTAAGAAAGAAACAACAATCGACAAGATTAGAAACTAATTTAGTGTAACGTCTAATCTTTAACTTTTGTAAACCATGTATCTTAACGTACACTCCAAAACAAACAACTCTTCTTTAAAATATTACATTTGCAACTTATTGTGAATATAAGCTACAAATACTCAAAAAACGAAAAGTTAAAAAGCAAAAAAGCTATTGACCATCTTTTTAATAAAGGAAAATCTATTAATGCTTTTCCAATACGAGTAATTCACATCCAAAAGCCTGAAACGGAAGGTATTCTTATTAACGCAGGAGTTACCGTTTCTAAAAAAAACATAAAACTGGCTGTTAATCGTAACCTTATTAAAAGAAGAATGCGAGAGGCTTACCGCTTAAACAATCATGAATTGAAAGCTCACCTTAAAAACACTAACACAGAATTAAATGTGATGTTCATTTATTCTTCTAAAGAGATATTACCCTTCGAAACAATTGAATCTAAAATAAAAGCGCTGTTAATGCGTTTATCAGAACTTAAATGAAGTGGTTCTTTAGTAAAATATTTTTAATTCTTATTCGTTTTTACCAACTAAGCATTTCTCCTATTTTTGGGCAAAATTGCAGGTACACACCAACATGCTCTCAATACAGTATTGATGCCATTAAAAAACACGGCCCGTTTAAAGGAGGCTGGCTCGGATTGAAAAGAATATTTTCATGTCACCCTTGGGGCGGACATGGACATGACCCAGTTCCTTAGAAAGCTATTATACAGAATTTAAAAATCATAAAACTTCTTAAATTCTTACAATTGTAAACTTTCTTAACGTATTTTGCGTAGAGCTTTTAGATATAATAAAACATTATGAAAAAACACATCACCAAAATAGTTGTAATAATATCCATTGTAACTACATCAATTTTTACACTTGGTTTTACCGACAATAGTTACTTTGAAGTTTCTAAAAATCTCGACATTTTCGCAACATTATTTAGAGAACTCAACATTTACTATGTTGATGATGCTGACCCAGGAAAATTAATGAAAACTGGTATTGATGCCATGCTAAAATCATTAGACCCTTACACCAATTACATTCCAGAATCTAAAATGGAAGATTACAAAATGATGACTACTGGTCAGTATGGTGGTATTGGCGCGTTAATTCAAACACAAAAAGATAAGGTTGTTATTTCTGAGCCATATAAAGGTTTTGGTGCTGATAAAGCTGGATTAAGAGCTGGAGATAAAATTATTAAAATTGATGGTAATGATGCTGTTGGAAAAAACTCAAGCGAAATCCGAGAATTTTTATTAGGCCAACCAGGAACATCAATTGAAATGGTGATTGAGCGACCCGGAACTAAAGAGTTGATAACTAAAACGGTTACTCGTAGTGAAGTGAAAATTAAAGATGTTCCTTATTCTGGAATAGTTGGTGATGATGTTGGATACATTAGATTAACAGGTTTTACATCATCTGCAAGCTCCGAAGTGAAAGTTGCTTTAACGGAATTGAAAGAAAAAGGTGCAAAATCAATTATTTTAGATTTAAGAGGTAATGGGGGTGGGCTATTAAGAGAATCTGTAAACATTGTTAACTTTTTTGTTGAACAAGGAACTCCTGTAGTAAGCACAAAGGGAAAAATTAAAGATTGGGACAAAAAATACATTGCTTTAAACAATCCAATTGACACTGAAATCCCTTTAGCTATTTTAGTTAATGGAGGTTCAGCTTCGGCTTCAGAAATTGTTTCAGGCTCTTTACAAGATAATGATAGGGCTGTTGTTTTAGGTTCTTTATCTTTCGGAAAAGGTTTAGTACAACAAGTTAGACCCTTAAGTTATAACTCTAAATTAAAAGTTACTGTCGCAAAGTACTACACCCCTAGTGGAAGATGTATTCAAAAACTCGATTACTCTCACAAAAACAAAGCTGGAAAAGCTGATGAAATTCCAGATTCATTAATTACAGAATTTAAAACAGTAAACTCTAAACGGACTGTATTTGATGGCAAAGGTGTTGCTCCAGATATTGAAGTAAAACCAAACTTATTAAGTGATATTTCTGCAAGTTTATTATTAAAAAGTTTGTTTTTTGGTTACGCAACAGAATTCAGGTTAAAACACGAAACCATTGCTGAGGCAAAAGAATTTACGTTAACGTATAGTGATTATGAGGAGTTTGTAAGTTACCTTTCAGATAAAGATTATGAATACACTACAGAAAGTGAAGATTTATTAGCCGCTTTAGAAAAAGCAGCTAAAAATGACAAGTACTTTGAAGCTGTTAAACCTGAATATGAAGCCTTAAAAGAAAAACTAAACCATAATAAAAAGGATGATTTATATAAATTTAAAAAAGAAATAAAGTTCATTCTTGAAAACGAAATAGTTACTAGATATCATTACCAAAAAGGACAGATTGAAGCCTCTTTAGAACATGATCTTGTTTTAGAGGAAGCAATAAAAACCCTAAAGAACAAAGAATTATACAATTCAATTTTAGCTGGAACAAATAAGTAAATCCTTCTAAAAACTAAAAAAGCCTCAAAGAATTTATCTTTGAGGCTTTTTTAGTTTTTAAAACCAGTATACAATTGCTTAATAAATGTTTTTGGAAATTGTTCAATATTTTCAAACCCTAATCGAATATCCCTACCTGAGTGTGGAAGATAATTAGTCTTAAAAATATAATCCCAAACACTTAACGATATACCAAAATTAGCTCCATAAGAATGGTTTTGGGGCAATTCATAAGCATGATGCCAAATATGCATTTTAGGATTATTTAAAAGATACTTTAAAGCCCCATAATCCAACCCAATATTAGCATGATTAATATGTCCGATAGCGATAGAAACATAATAAACTACAAATGCTTGATCGGGCGTAAACCCTCCTATTAGCATTAACATTATATATTTCATTGGGGTATAAAAAACATTCTCCATCCAATGATATCTAAGATGTGCTGAAAATCCCATTTCTTCTACTGAATGATGTACTTTATGAAACCTCCATAAAACTGGAAACCGGTGCAACAACACATGTGTAAACCATTGGATAAAATCCATTACAACAAAAAACACAATTAACTGCAACCAATTAGGCAAGTCTTTTAAATTAATTATCGCAATTCTTGACAAATCAAGCCCTAGAATATCTTTCAAAAAAGCCGTAGTAAGGTTTGAAAAAGCAATAAAAATGATCAGATTAAAAAGAAAAAAGTTAAAAAACATATAGAATGTATCTATCCAAAAATCTTTTCTAATTTTAGGTTGATTCTTTCGCCAAGGAAATGCAAGTTCCAGTAGCCAAACAATAAGGGAAAGCACAATTAATAACCAAAAATAGTTTACATACCAAGGTTGTGTTTGAAAAGTAACTTCTGACCAAAGATAGTTAGCATAACTCGTATAAGAACCCTTTATAATTTCTAAGAAATTCATTTCAATGGAATTTGGTTAATACAAAAATAACAATGTTTAATTAAAAACATTGTTATTTAAAAGACACCTTAAGCATCTTAATACTGTATTAAATAATATCTTAAAAGCTAAATACTCTAGAAATATTAAATCCTAATTTATATTCTCCTTTACCCCAATCACTAGTTGTTGAAGGAATAAAATCATTCTCTATGATTCCTGCAGAATTACTAATATTAATATGGAATACATGCCCTCCAGTTTCAATTTCTACACCAACACCTATCGCATCATAAAAGTTATTATCAGCATCTCTAAACTCAGAGAAAGTTAAAAAATAATCAACAACAAACGACATTCGTTTACTCATCTTAAATCTACCTGCAAAACCTAATGCATATATATCATTCTCATCTACAGAACCATTGGTAGGGTGTAAAACTGTTTGATCTACATAATTACGATGAACCATAGTAGGTAACATCTCCAAAGATATACCTCTAGTTATTTTACTTGCAATAATTAATTGATGTACGTAAGACATTCTATTTGCAAACTCATCATTTGGAATCGTTGCTACTGCAGAAAGTGCTGCACTTGCAAAATAAGCAACTGAAATAGGCATACCTCCTGTTTTTTGCTCTAAAAAACGATATTTAAGACTTCCATCTATATGTTCATTCATCTTACTTCTAGCGAAACCAACACTTAATTTATCTGTAATACCATAATCAAAAGAAAAACGAATATTTGATGCATCTTCTAATCCGTACAATGTATGTCTACCTGTACCAAAACCAGACTTATCAAAAATATCCATATCACCAAAACGGTGAGTAATTCTGAATTCTAATGTATTTTTCTTTGTTGTTTCAGTTGTTTGAGCATTAATCAACTTAATCCCTTTAAAAGTTGCGATTACTCTTTCTGGTTTAGCCTCACTAGCCACTTCTTCCTCCAACATATTTAGTAAATCATCTTGAGCACTCAAGGAAATACTAATAAAACTTAATAGTATTAATAATACTTTATTCATTCTCGTTTATTTTTTAGATTCAAAATTCATATTTACAGTAACCTTAATTGTTTCTGCTATATTTTTAATTACCAATTTGGGCACTTTAATTTTATGATCTTTTAATTCAACATCAAATTCACTTTTCAGGCTAATATTTCCATCTTTCACCGTAATTACACCTTCTATTTCTCTATCCTTATCAACTCCATGAATATTTAATACACCAGTTGCTTTTACGGGATAATCTCCATCTGTTCCATAATCAACACTTCCAATGATCTTCCCTTTAAACATAGCCGTTTTATACTTATCACTTTCCATGTAGTTTTCATTAAAATGCTCTCCCATTAAAGGCTTTTTAAACTTAAATCCAATAATGGTTGTAATAAATGCAAATTCAGCTTTATCTGTATTTATAATTCCTTTTACTTTCTTATTTACAGCATCAATATCTTCCATTGGTGTTTTAGAGAAAAAACTAATTTCTCCGTCTGTGGTTTTATATAATCCTTGAGAGTACCCAATCATTATTGTTGAAATACAGATGATTAATAATACAATTTTTTTCATAATTCTTTTTTAAGTTCTATTTCTTGATTCTATACCTTTAAAATAAATTTATTCCAACGCTCCTTGATCAATCCACATTTGTAACGTGTCTTTAATACCTTGTGGTAAAGCTGGATATCCTTTTGGCATAGATACGCCATTATTATCTATTGCTCTATTTTTCAGTTCCCCTGATAACGCTACAACTTTAATTCCAGAATATGTTGTATAATCTCTAAAGGCAGCCGGCCCTCCTGAAATGTGACATTCTAAACAATGATTATTGTCTATCATAGTTTTAACATAATTTGTATATGTAATCTCTGGCACATTCACCACCAATTCTTCTTCCAATGGTTCTGGTAATTCGTCCTTATTATAACTACACGATGATAGTATAAAAAGTGAGATTAAAATTAACGTATATTTCATTTTTCGATTAGTTTTATTGAATAATCAATTTTATTATAGCCTCTTACATATTCATTCTCCCTAGTTTAAGACTATTAGCAAACATACAAATTAATTTACATCAAAAATAGGACAAATCAAAACAATATTAAGGCAATCATTTCCCTGACACTTTTTTACGATAAGAAAGAGGTGTGAAGCCTAAGTGATGCCTGAAAAAGCGAGAGAAATAAGAAGGATCTTCAAAACCCAATTGGAAAGCAATTTCTTTAACAGAATCCGATGAGAATTGCAAAATTCTTTTTGCTTCTAAAATAGTTTTTTCATTTACAAAATCGCTTACGCTTTTATTGTACTTTTCTCTAATAATTCTATTCAAATAAACAGGAGTAATCTCCATTTCTCGTGCATAAAAATTAATTGAAATTGCTGCACTATGATTTTTTTCCATCAAACCTAAAAACTGATTAATTAACCTTTCTTTAGAGCCGATAGCAGTTTTTTGAGATCTAGTATACAAGCGACTCGCTTTAATTAAAAAAACTTTCAAAAACATTAATATTACCTCGTATTTTCTATTTTGATGCTCAGCATATTCAATACAAAGTAACTCCATAACTGAAGCCATCTCCTCATACCTAACGGCTTCAAATTCAACAATGGGATTCTCATTCCAATTTGACAACAAATCAACTCCTTCTAAAAAAATTTTACTCTCATTATTAATGAAAAAAAGTTCTTTTTTAAACATACAAACATAACCCTTTGTCCCTTTTTTAATTTTTAAATAGTGAACATGATTGGGTGATATAAAATGAATAGAATTTGGTTTCACCTCATATTCTTTATCATCTATAATATGAATTCCTCCGCCTTTTTCGAAAAATAAAAACTGATAATATTTATGCTGATGGGCAGATGACTCATCGTAATCCTGATAAGAAATATCTATTTTCCGAATAATAAACAGCCAATTGGGAATACTTTCACTCTCTATATCAACATTTCTAATCATTATTTTATTGCCATTTTAGCCTTTCAAACTTAATGAATAATCTATACTTTTACACCTTAATTTTGAACTAGAATAAAATGGCAGACGATAGATATGAAGCACCTGATTATTATCAATTAGATGATCTTTTAACTGAAGAACATAAATTAATTAGAGACACCGTTAGAGCATGGGTAAAAAAAGAAGTTTCTCCAATTATTGAAGAATACGCTCAAAAAGCAGAGTTTCCTTCTCAAATAATCCCTGGATTAGGAGAGGTTGGTGGTTTCGGACCATACATCCCTACAGAATATGGTGGAGCAGGATTAGACCAAATTTCTTATGGTTTAATTATGCAAGAATTAGAAAGGTGTGATTCCGGATTAAGATCAACATCTTCTGTACAAAGTTCTTTAGTAATGTATCCCATTTGGAAATACGGAAGTGAAGAACAAAGAATGAAATGGCTACCTAAATTAGCTACTGGTGAATTTATGGGCTGTTTCGGTTTAACTGAACCAGATCATGGATCTAACCCAAGTGGTATGATTACCAACTTTAAAGATATGGGTGACCATTACCTTTTAAATGGTGCTAAAATGTGGATTACCAATGCCCCTATTGCAGATGTTGCAGTGGTTTGGGCAAAAAATGAAGAAGGTAGAATTCATGGATTATTAGTTGAAAGAGGAATGGAAGGGTTTACTACTCCAGAAACTCATGGTAAATGGTCACTAAGAGCATCAATTACTGGAGAGCTTGTTTTTGATAATGTTAAAATCCCTAAAGAAAATTTATTACCTAATAAATCAGGATTAGGAGCACCACTTGGGTGTTTAGATTCTGCTCGTTTTGGTATTGCTTGGGGAGCAATAGGTGCAGCAATGGATTGTTATGATTCTGCATTGAGATATACTAAAGAAAGAATACAATTTGGAGTTCCTGTAGCATCGTTTCAGTTAACACAAAAGAAGTTAGCAGAAATGATTACTGAAATTACTAAAGCACAATTATTAACATGGCGTTTAGGTGTTTTACGTGACGAAGGAAGAGCTACTTCTGCTCAAATTTCTATGGCAAAACGTAATAATGTTGATATGGCATTAAAAATTGCTAGAGAAGCTAGACAAATGCATGGCGGAATGGGAATTACTGGTGAATACCCAATTATGCGACACATGGCTAATTTAGAATCTGTTATTACTTATGAAGGAACACACGACATTCACTTACTAATTACTGGTATGGATGTAACAGGAATCCCAGCATTTACAAATGATGGAAGTCAGTTAAAAGATTTGTAAAACCTTTTACTGTCATTCTGAATAATAATTTGTCATCCTGAGTTTATCGAAGGATAGAACAAATTGCGGTGATGAATCTAAGATCTCCAGTCAAGCTGAAGATGACATAAGTAAAAAAATAGCCTCACAATGTGAAGCTATTTTTTTTGTACTTTTACCTGAATACAAACGACTACATATGCAAATAAAGAACATATGTTCTTTATTCGGTTGTTATGTTTCATGTAAAAAAAGCCTTGCACACATTTAGTACATTTGGGTTTTAGCAGCACACAAGCCAACTCAAAAAAAACTAAAAGAACTAAATCAGCCACCCTATCCGTAAACTATAATAATTATTAATTTACTATATTTAGTACTATATAGTTTTTTACATACATTTGTATCGAATATTTATCTATATATCATATAAATGGACAATACTAAACTAAAAAAAGATCGATTTAAAAGGGTTGCATCTAAAAGAGTAGACAATTTATTGTCTGGAATTAGAAGTCTTTCTAACTGTTCTAATACAAATAATTATGAATACACAGAAGATGATGTTCAAAAAATGATAAAAGCGATTAAAGATGAATTAAAAACAATGGAAACGTTGTACAAGAAAAATCTAAGCAAAAACACTGATACTTTTAACTTCTGAGATTATGGAAAAATTATTTTGGCAACTATTCAATGCAGACTCAGAGGATGATATCAATAAGATTGTTAATTCTAACAAATTATTTAGTGACTCTAATAATTGGAAACCTTACGGAGGAAATGAGGGGAATTTTGGCACATTTGAAAGTCAACAAAACCACCCTGTACCTGCTTTAATTGAAAAAATTACAAACTCTATTGATGCAACATTAATTAAAGATTGTAAAATTCATGGAATTGACCCTAAATCTCAAAACGCTCCTAAGTCCATGAATGAAGCTGTGGAAAAATTCTACAATGTCAAGGACGGAGAAATTGGTGAACTTACAAATAAAGAAAGACGAGATTTAGCTGAAAACATTCAAATCATTGCAACTGGCGACAAAACGCAACCATGTATTACTATTTATGATGCTGGAGAAGGACAAATACCTGATGAATTTGAAGATACTTTTTTGTCTTTACAAAAAAACAATAAGACAAGTATTCATTTTGTCCAAGGAAAATATAACATGGGTTCAACAGGTGCGGTTGTCTTTTGTGGCGATAAAAAGTACCAATTAATAGCCTCTAAAAGAAATGTTGAACTTAATGACGGAAAAGAAAGTGAGTTTGGTTTTACACTTGTAAGAAGACATCCTTTATCAAAGGAAGAAATTAAAGCAGATGTTAGAACTACTTATTATGAATATTTCTACCCTAATAAACAAATTGCTTCATTTAGTATAAAGGAAATTGATTTAGGCCTTTACAATCGAAAATTTACATCTGGAAGTATTGTCAAATTATATTCATACCAACTACCCAGAGGGTCTCGCTCAGATGTAACTCTAGATTTGTGGAGAGATTTAAATCAATATATGTATCATTTACCTTTACCTATAAGCGTATATGAAAAACGAGACTACAGAGGAAAAACTCCTAACAAACCAGTTCTTGGAAACAGAACTCGAATTACAATTGACAGCAGAGACAAGGTAAGCAGGACTATACAATTTACCATCCCAAAAGAATCTGGACTAGGAGATATTAATATTGAAGTTATTATTTTCAATTCGGACGTAGGACATGGAGAATTTATCAAAAATAAATCTATCATTTTCACCCAAAACGGACAAGTTCATGCATCTGAGGGACAATCTTTTATTTCTCAAAATCTCGGATTCTCATTGTTAAAAACATCTATGCTAATTCATGTTGACTGTACAAAGATACCAACTGAAATACGTCAAGACTTATTCATGTCTAATAGAACTCATTTAAAACAATGCCCCAAAACAGAACATCTATTAGATGAAGTTATCGGGTTATTAAAGAAGAGTAGCGAATTAAAACGACTAAATAATGAAAGAAAAAATTCTCTACTCAGAGATTCTAAATCTGATAAAGATTTGATAGAAAAATTCCTATCAAAACTCCCTGTTGACAAAGATGTAGTTAATCTTCTAAAAAAGAATGGCTCATTGGACTTTTTAAAATCTGTAGGAAATAAAATAAATTCAAATAACCATAAACAAAAGAAGACAGAACAAAAAAAACTAAATCGATTCCCTTCGATATTTAACTTAAATCTAAAAAAAGACAAGAATGGAAAAGTTTATAAGACTATTCCATTAGATTCAACTGGAAAAGCAACTATTGAAACGGATGTTGAAGATGATTATTTATTTAGACCTGTAGAAAAAGGTGAATTTGAAATTCAGATTCTTCAAAAAAGAAACAAAACGGATAAGCCTGTAAATCCTAATCCCAACCTTTTCCCTGATGATGTAACAGATATTTTAACAATCAATAGAGAAGGACCAATAGATGGAACAATCAAGTTACTAATAAAGCCCAATGAAAGGGCAAAAGTTGGTGATGAGGTTGAAATTAGAGCAAGACTTAGTGCTCCTGGAGAAGAATTTGAGTGTGTTTTCAACGTAATAGTTGATGAAAAAATTGACAAACCGAAAACTAAAGAAGAATCTCCATCAGAGACTTTTCCAAACCTTCCAACTCCAAGAAAGGCATTTAAGGACAAGCGAGAAGAGAGTGACTTAACATGGGATGACCCAAGTTTGAAATGGACAGGTTATGATATTGTTAAAGTTATCACTGACAATGATGAAGATAGTGATATGATAGTTGCAGGAATCGTTGTAAATATGGATTCTTTTACATTATTAAACTTTATTTCCAAAAATAGAATTAACACAGAAAAAGAAATTAATTTCATCAAGGGTAAATACTTTTTATCAGTTTATTTACATTCTTTATTTCTATTTAGCATCATGCAGAAAATGAGAAAAGATGATGAAAAATTAAAACCAATTGAAGTTGATGAATTTATTTCAAATATGATTAAACCATACTCAAGTTTCTTATTATATGAGAATTACCACATTGAAAAACTTGCTTTTGCTGAATAATTATGACTAATAAACTTCAAAATACAGATTTCTTTAAACGAGCCATTAACTTGCTTCTCTCTGCTAGACGACAAGTTGTAAGGCAAGTCAATTCAACAATGGTTCAGACCTACTTTGAAATCGGACAAATGATTGTTGAGGAAGAACAACAAGGTAAAGGCAGAGCTGAATATGGTAAGCACCTTTTAACTGGCTTATCAAAAGCTCTTACTGATGAATTTGGAAAAGGCTTTTCAATTACCAATATTCAGCAAATGAGGAATTTTTACCTCTCGTATCAAAAACAGCAGACACTGTCTGCTAATTCTAAAACTGAAATTCAACAGACAGCGTCTGCTAAATTCAAATTAAGTTGGTCACACTATTTGAAGCTAATGAGGATTGATGAGGAAAACGAAAGAAAGTTCTACGAAATAGAATCTGTAAAGAATAATTGGAGCGTTAGAGAACTCGACAGGCAATATGATTCAGCATTATATACAAGACTAACATTAAGCCGAGACAAAGAAGCAGTTAAGGAACTTTCTGAAAAAGGATTAGTCCTTGAAAAACCAAGAGACGTAATCAAAGACCCTTACATCTTAGAATTTATTGGACTTCCTGAAAAATCAGCATATACAGAAAGTGATTTAGAGCAGGGAATTATTGATAAACTGGAGCATTTTTTACTTGAATTAGGGACTGGTTTTGCTTTCGTTGCAAGACAAAAAAGAATTTCATTTGACGACAAACATTTTCGTATTGACTTAGTTTTTTTACAATCGAATACTTAAATGTTTTGTACTTATTGATTTGAAAATTGGCGAGTTAAAGCATCAAGACATTGGACAAATGCAGATGTATGTAAACTACTACGACAGAGAAATAAAATTGGATGATGAAAATAAAACCATAGGGATTATTTTGTGTCAAAACAAAAGTGAAGCCGTTGTAGAATACACATTACCAGAAAATAACGAACAGATATTTGCTAGTAAATACAAAACAGTGTTACCAAGCAAGGAAGAATTGAAATTATTAATAAATGAAACTGAATAGTTAACGCATAAAGCCATACACATTTCCAAGTCGCTCAAAAGCCAAACACACGAACCAAAACTTGTCAAAGAGTATGCCTTCGCCAACGCTACAAACAGAACGGAAAAGAAACCACGAAAACACAACAATATGTATAGTGCATAGCACCCTGCGGGATGCTACGACACCATACACGGAACGTTACTAAAACATCATATATTCCTCAGGATTAATAGGAATCCCGTTGTACCACAACTCAAAATGTAAATGTGGTCCAGAAGAAAACTCACCAGAATTACCTACAATAGCAATCACTTCTCCAGCTTTAACATAATCCCCTACGTTCTTGTGTAATACAGAATTATGCTTGTAGATAGAAACAATATTATCTGCATGTTGCATTTGAATCACATAACCAGTCTCAACAGTCCATTCAGCAAAAATTACTGTACCATCTAACGTAGCTTTAATTGCTTCATTTTTAGGTGCGACAATGTCAATACCAAAATGTTGTATCTTAATATTAAACCTATCCGTTACTGTCCCTTTTAAGGGCTGTAAAAATATAAAACTGCTTATGTTTCCAGGCGTACTTCCCGCACTACTAAACAAATTATATTTTTCTTCTGTTTCTATCATACTTCTTAAAACAGAATCTTCTTCTATTGGTTCGTTTTTAATATCCTGATAACTTACTGATGAATCAATAAACGTTTCGCTATCTAACTCAATAGCTTCTCCTTGTATAATGTGCTTAATGTTATCTAAATATAGATTGTTTTGAGCTAAAGCAATGGCAATAGAATCACTTTTCAAGAAGTTTTCTACCCCTTGTTTTCTTACATTAACATTGGCGTAACCAGGTATAAATTCTTTAAGTGGAGTAAATGCAATTAATAAAATAACCATTAAAACAAGCACTAAAGAACTAACACCTAACACAACAAAAACATTCAATTGAGAAAGCCTTAAAGACATCTTTTCTTCAAATGTATCTTCATTTAAAATCACCAACCGATATTTATGTTTTAATCGTTGTAATTTCTTAGGTTTATTTTTAAAATCCGTCATAATAATCTGCTACAAATATACCCATTCATAAATTATATAATCTACAAAAGTAATCCTCCTATTTTTTTTACGCTATTTTACAAGGTTTAAGTATTTTAGCGGATTATATAATAAAGTACCTGTTTTACAGTTTACTTAGCATTTATAAGACTTGAAAAAGAACCTAAACATTATAATAATCACACTAATAGTCATCACTATTGGGCTTTTAGGTTGTTCTAGAAAAAAGAAAGGCTTTACCCACCGAGGCTACCAACACATGGTTTCTCGTTACAATGGTTATTTTAATGCCAAAGAAATTTTTAAAGCCACAAAAAAACAAATTGAAGAAGGACACAAAGATGATTTTTCTGAATTAATTCCACTTTTTATATATCCAACTGAAGAACAATCCAAAGGTTTATATCCGGACATGGATAAAATTATTGAAAAAACATCTACCGTAATTGATAGACATTCAATGTACATCAAAAAGAAAGAGTATAACAAGTGGGTTGATGACAATTATATGTTAATGGGTAAAGCTCGTTTTTACAAACAAGAGTATTTTGTTGGTGAAGAAGTTTTTGAATATGTTGCCAAAGCTTTTAAAAAAGATGCTGTAAAAACAGATGCTTTAATTTGGTTAGCAAGAACACATGTAGAACTTGGCAATCTAAACAAAGCTGAATCTTATCTAAACCTAATTGACCAACAAGGCATCCCCGAGGAATACAGCAGCGATTTTAATGCACTATACGCTGACTACTTTATTAAAAAACACAATTATGATGAAGCGACAAATAGACTTACCAAAGCACTAGAAACCACTAAAAAGAAAAAGAAAAAACAACGTTTCAACTATGTCCTTGCACAATTATGGCTAAAGAAAAAAGAGTACAATAAAGCTTCCGATTTATTTTCTGTAGTAATAAAACTGAAGCCCGAATACGACATGATGTTCAATGCTAAAATTAGTAGAGCCTTATCTTTCAACCCAGAAGTTGGCGATCAAAAAGACATTAAAAAAATGTTATCTAAAATGGTGAAAGATGGAAAAAACAAAGAGTATTTAGATCAAATACATTACGCTTTAGCCGACATTGCTTTTAAAGAGAAAGATGAACCTCTTGGCATTCATCACTTACAACAGTCTGCAGCACTTAGTGTTTCTAACAACAAACAAAAAGCACTTTCTTATTTAAGATTAGGTGAACTATTTTACGACAAACCGCTTTACGTACAGTCTAAATCATATTATGACAGCTGCCTAACTGTTTTGCCTGAAGATTATGAAAGGTTTGAATCCATTTACGACAGAAGTCAAGCTTTAACTCGTTTAGTTGATAATATTTACATCATACAAAAAGAAGATAGTTTACAACTACTAGCCAATGATGAAGGTTATAGAAAAAAAATTATTAAAGGGTTAGTTCAGGATGCTATTGATGAAGAAGAGCGTAAAAAAGAAGAATTAGAAAACAATCAGTTTAATCCTTTAGATAATGGTTCAAATTCCGGGACTACACAAACAGGACCTGGCGGTTGGTATTTTTACAACAATACTACCCTTGGTTTTGGTTTTACCGATTTTTCCAAAAATTGGGGCAATAGAAAATTAGAAGATAATTGGAGAAGAAGTAATAGAGAAACAATAGCCTCTTTCGATGAAGAATTAGAAGATGAATTGGATTCAAATAGTAATGACAGTAATAAAGTTAATGAAAAAACCACATCAGAATATTACTTACAATTCATCCCATTAACCCCAGAAAAAATGAGTGTTTCTCACAATAAAATTATTGAAGCGCTATATGCTTTAGGTAATATTTATCGAGAAGATTTTCAGGATTATAAAAATTCAATACTCTCTTTTGAAGATCTAATTGTAACGTATGACACTTCTAGATATAAACTACCATCATGGTACAATTTATATCGAATTAGCCTATTAATTGATGATGATGTTATGAAACGTAAATATGAAACCCTCATATTAGATAATTATCCTAACAGCGAATACGCTCGAATTATTCAAGATCCTTCCTACAACAAGGTAACTCGTGAAAACAGAAAACGTGTTGACAATTATTACAGCATTGTTTACAATATGTATTCCGATAAAAGATATAAAAAAGTATTAATACGATGCAATAAGGCCAAATCCATTTTTGCCGACAATCACTTGCAAGATCATTTTGACTTTTTAGCTGCACTATCTATCGGACACACTAGCTCCATAGATACTTTTGTACTAGCCTTAAAAGGTGTCATTGTAAAACATCCCAACTCTGAGGTAAGTCCTGAAGCTCAAAGAATTTTAGACCTTATAAAAAAAGGAATTAAGGTTGAAGCTAAAGATGTGATTGCTGAAATTCCCTACACCCATGTTTTCTCTGGTAAATTTAACTTTGTTGCAATTATCCCTAGCAAAGACAAAAAAACAAACAAATATAAACTTGATGTTGTTAATTTTAACACAAAATATTACCGCGAAAAATCTTACAAAGTGAGTAACATAATGCAAGGTAGTTCTCAACTTATCATTATAAAATCTATGAAAAATTATGCTGCTGCTGTAAGTTACTATAAGTCTTTCATACTTAACAAAGACAACCTCAAGGAACTTAACGAACAAGAGTATCAGTACTTTTTAATTTCTCCTGATAATTTCATCCTTTTCTATAAAAATAAAGACATTGATGGATACATGAAATTTTTCAATACTAATTTTGAAATCGAGCTTTAATACAATTATACTTACTTTTGACCCTAAATGTTTAAGAAAAACGTAAATAAGATGGCAAAAAATAACGAAGTTGAAACTCCTGCTATTAACATCATAAGAAAAGGAACTGAAATAAAAGGTGACGTAACTTGTGCTGGAGATATTAGAATTGACGGAATATTAAATGGCACACTAAATTCTCAAGGAAAAGTTGTTGTTGGACAAAGTGGTATTATTGAAGGAGAAGTTATTTGTAAAAACGCTGATATATCTGGGAAAATTAAAGCAAGCATTATTGTTAAAGAATTATTACAATTAAAAACAACTGCTAATATTACTGGAGATATTAATACCAACAAATTATCTATTGAACCTGGAGCCAACTTTACGGGAACTTGTAATATGGGCTCTGTAGTTAAAGGTATCCAACATGAAGAAAGAAAAGAAGTCTTCGAAGAAGTCCACACAGCCTAGTAATCTAGCTAAACTTTCTGGCGTTGGCTTACAAATGGGTGCTACCATTTTTTTAGGAGCTTACTTAGGAAAATGGCTGGACCAAAAATATCCGAACGAAAAAAATTGGTTCACCATAGGTTTTACACTATTATTTGTTGCCATTGCACTATTTAATGTCCTCCGGCAAGTTAATAAAATAAATAATAAAGACTAATTTTTATCATACTAAGCCCCATCAAAGTCTCAATAAAAAAATTAAAACCCTCATATTTTACGTTAAAAAAAACAATGACTAAACAAATCACCCGATTCACAATTCTTCTTACCTTATTATTGGGTATTGTTTTCGGAATTCATCTTACTACATTAAATTTTCTATCCTTACCTTTATTTGAAAATAAGATAATTGATTCTTACCTTGTTAATTTCCTACT
>Ga0256845_1001833_pt1 | contig 16446 bp, 18 predicted proteins | sample RiftiametaG_FD_189101 | JGI IMG/M metagenome (GOLD analysis project Ga0256845, IMG submission 189101) | Tube worm associated microbial communities from hydrothermal vent at the East Pacific Rise, Pacific Ocean - Riftia | ecosystem: Host-associated > Annelida > Integument > Unclassified ...
CCATTATGTTGAGGTGGCTGTCGGTTCCAATGGTTGTTGTTCCGGGCTTAGCAAGGCCTTCTTCAATAACAACATGGCTGCCGATTCCCGCATTCACATCCCATACTTTAAGATGCTGCTCTCTAGCGTACTGTCTTATTCTGTGCTGATTGGTGGCGTAGGGAATTGTATTGGCAGGTACATTGCAGTCGAAGGTAAAGTATGTTTTCTCCGGATCCGCTATAGGAGAGTCTCCACCGTACTTCTCAAGATTCCCCACAACATTCGCCCCGGCAAAATCTCTTGCAGAACGGTTGTCTATCTCCATCCACACAACATCACCACCGGTACATTCACCACCGCTGTGAGCGCTGATGATCTTCTCTATCAGAGTTCTGCCCATTGCTGCCTCCATTTCGGATCGTCAGTGTGCCAGTTGCCTCTCTGGTCACGACCCAGTTCCAAGCATTTCAGAAAAATGCTTCCTAATCCTATATCGCTGTATTTTGCTTCCAAATTCTTCAGTGAACAGGTGTATTTCAGAGTTTCCACCTGAGGCTCTCCCTCCTCAGGAAAGCACAGAATCATTGCCGTTCCGCCTGACGGAACAGAGCCACCGCCAACGGAACCGGGGTTAATAATTAATCCCCCGGGTCTTCTGACAATTGATGGAGTGTGAGTAAACCCGCAGACGACAACAGAGGCATCGGCTTTCGAAAGAATTTCGTCGTATATCTCTGTGGCAGCTTCCATGGGAAGCCCTGCTGTATGCTGACCGGGAAGACCGTGTACACACAGAATTGATTTCTTCCCGACCTGGTATCTAAGCTCCTCAGGCAGACTCTTCAGCCACTTTTTCTGCCTGGAAGTTACCTGCTCGGTTGTCCATCTCAGAAAATCTGCGGCAATGTTTCTCCAGTGGGGGTTTTCGAACTCCTCGCCTGTGCTCTCCCGGCGTCTGGCCACAGCCCTGTCGCAGTTACCCTGTACGCATTCAATCCCGCTATTTTGAACAAAACTGATTACTTCTGAGGGCTCCGGCCCGTATTGAACAAGGTCGCCAAGACTAACAACAAGATCAACGTCATAGTTGTTGACGGCTTCCAGTGCAGCTTTCAGAGCAGCAAGATTACCGTGTATATCGGAGATAAAAGCAATTTTCAAATTGATTTCCCTTCAGTAAAACACAAGACACGGGAATATACCACAGGGAGGAATCATCTGAATAAAAATCTGTCCGGTCTGTCCACTGCGCTGCGCACAGTGTGTTTCCACAAACTGTCGGGGGTAAGAGAAAGCTGCAGCAGGGCATCTGTATCCCCGTGATTAACTGCATGCCTCACGTGGCTGCCCCCTGAAAGAATATCCACAGGCATTTTTGTGTATTCGTATTCGTACGGAGGATTGTTCCAGTCTGTTTCAGATACCTTGAAACAGTAGTTCAGAATACCCAGACCTGCTTTGAACGGTCTGAACCTTGCTTTGTCTGTTACATGAATCTGTGCCCCTGCGCACTTCACCCCGGCATGCTTGTTGAATGTGGGAATAAAGAAATGCGGGCGAAGAACGGCTCCAGCCATAAACGGTGAGCCGTTAAGACTGTCACACAGCTCCCAGGGGTTAAGCCACGGAGCACCGAATATTTCAAAAGGACGGGTAGTACCTCTTCCCTCTGAAAGATTGGTAGCCTCAAGAAGACACATTCCGGGATACACAAGAGCAGTGGCTGCCGTAGGCATATTTGGTGAAGGCATAACCCATGGCTGGCCGCCACTCATTGAGAGAATAACAGGCTCCGGAAGCCCGTCCAGTTCTGCAAACAGCAGGGCAAGCTCACCAATGGTTAAACCATGCCTCACAGGGATGGGGTAAAGCCCTACGAAGGAAGAATACTCACTGTTCAGAATCGGCCCTTCCACAATTGCTGTTCCGAGAGGGTTGGGCCTGTCTACAACTGCCACGGGAATATGCAGTTCCGAACACTTTCTCATGGTAAGTGCCATTGTGTAGATGTAAGTGTAGTACCTGCTGCCGATATCCACCAGGTCAACAAGAACACTGTCAGCTCCATCAAGCATTTTGTCTGTTGGTATCCTGGTTCTTCCGTACAAACTGTTCACCGGCACACCATATCTGCTGTGAATGTAGCCTTCCCACTCTATCATGTTGTCTTGTGTTTCTCCCCAGTACCCGTGCTGGGGACCCAGAACGGAATGCAGTACAGACTGCTTATGCATTATATTAAGAGTAGAGGAAAATGAACTGTTAACTGCTGCGTAGTGCGATAGCAGACAGACGTTGGTACCTGGCAGATTCTCCGCAGTAAACTCTTTTGCCTTTTTCATGGGTGGAGAATACAAAACAGGGCCGGTTTCAGCAATGGAGAGGATGGAAAACACTTGGGCGCAATTTCACAAACATTTGATACAATCCGAAAGAGCTGGAAGGTACTCATGGCAGACAAGGAACTCATAGTTTTTCCCATTCTGTCGGGAATACTGTGTCTGATTGTCAGTGCAAGCTTCTACTTTCCCCTGTCTGCAGGCGGAGGTGATGTAGAAGACATCTATGTGAACAACAGAGCAGGGTTTATCGTTCTTGCTTTCCTGTTCTACTTCTTCAACTATTTTCTTATCACTTTTTTCAATTGCGCTGTTATAGCAGGTGCAGAAATACGAATGGCAGGTGGCGACCCCACTCTTGCCGACGGCTTCAAAGCATCCTGGGCAGTTGTTACCTACATCGCTGCATGGGCAATGGTTGAGGCTACTGTTGGTCTTGCTCTTAAAATGCTTCAAGGCAGAGGAAACCGAAGAAATCTGCTTACAGGAGGTATTGGTTCCCTGTGGACAATGGCCTCGTTCTTTGTTGCTCCCAGAATGGTTATCGACCACACAGACCCGTTCACCGCTCTTAAAAGTGCCTGGAAAGATGTAAAAGGCAACTGGGGACACCAGCTGACAGGCAACATAAGCTTTGGGCTGCTTGGTGTTGTAGCGTCAATTCCGGCATTTATTCTGGTGGCAAAAACAGGTCTGAACACTACCCCCAGCATGATTGCCGCAACAGTATGGATTCTTGCAGTTACGCTGTTGATTTCAACTCTTAAATCTATTTTTCAGGCTTCTCTTTACCTGCAGTTCACAGCCGCAAACGATTAACCGCAACATCTCCGGGAACCGGATCACATGAAGTTGATCCGGCTTCCCGGGTTCAGTAAACTGAAAGACTCACAGGGTAACTGTAACTCTTCTCTGATTTCTTCGGCAAACCACGGTTTCATATGAAAGACAAAAACAGGGGTGTGTCTGCAGTTCAGTTTGCTGAGCTCATCGGCGGCAAGTGACGGGCACAGATGGTCTGATGTTATTGCAATGTTCCGTCTGGAATCAGGAAACGAAACCTCAATGGCTACTGCAGCAGGTTCCCCGCACTTCTTTGCCAGCTCCCATATTCTGTCTGTGGGACCGGTGTCACCTGAATAAACAACCAGTTTCCCCTGATATCGAAAAAGAAAACCTCTTGCCCCGGCAGGGTGGTTAACCGGAACAGCCATACACTCAACACCGCCGGGAAGGTCTGTCCAGCCTTCATCAACCAGTACTCTGTACTCAAGAATAGGGCTTCCCGCAACAGATATCTTTGTAAAATCAGGCCACAGCAGACCATTCATGTAGTGGGTTCGAACTATGTTGAGGCAGGCCTCACTGCCCATTACAACAAGAGGTCTGGTTCTTCTGGAAACCATGGAGTCAAGTATGAAACCCAGATCAAGAATATGGTCAAGATGAGCGTGGGTTAAAAGAACAAGATCAATCGCATCAAGTTCTTTATCCGGAATAAGGGCGGCACTGCCGGCATCTATAAGAACTCCGGTTCCAAGTTTCATACACACCAGCCTGTTTTCGGCATTCTTTGAACCGCTGTTTCCAACCACCTCTATAAACAACCTTACTCTCCTTTCTTAACAATTCTCGGAAGCAGCGAACTGATACCGGTAACCACCTCGTAGTTAATAGTTCCTGTCCACTGACCCATAAGTTCTGCAGTAATTTCCTCATCACCGCTTCTGCCCAGAAGAACCACTTCGTCTTCAAGATTAACTGAAGGCAGGTCGGTTACATCAACCATACACAGATTCATACACACTCTGCCTACAACAGGGGCTCTTCGCCCTGAAACAAGCACCCAGCCGGTGTTGCCGATAGCTCTTCTGTATCCGTCTGCGTAACCAACAGGAAGAACAGCGATTCGGGACTCTCTTGCAGTTCTGTATGTACCTCCGTAGCCTATATCGCTTCCTTCCGGAACCTGTTTCACCTGTACTATTCTGGTTTTCCAGGAAAGAACCGGCTTTAAGTCGGGAACACGGTGTTCAGATGACTCTGCCGAGAGCTTTGTTTCCCTGGAAGGCCACAGGCCGTACAAACCGATACCTGTTCTAATCATGGAAAAGTGGGTTGCCGGAAAAAGAACTGCCGCAGCGGTACAGGCGGTATGAACAACAGGCGGCGTCAGACCGTGCTGCTTCAGAGTCTTAAGTACATTCTGAAACCTGCTTAACTGCATTTCCGCATACTGATGGTTTAGGGTATCCTCTATGTTGGCAAAGTGCGTGTAGACTCCATCCAGAACCGCCCCTGAAGTAACTGCTATCTCTTCAGCCATGGGGAGAACATCTTCAGGAAGAACACCCTGCCTCCACGTTCCGGTTTCAACTTTTATGTGGAGGTTGAAATTCTTCTCTGCAGGGGAAAGTTTTTTTATGGCCTGGAGAGTTTCAGAGCTGCTTACTATAAACCTAAGCTCGGCGTTACGGGCTTCTGCAAGTCTGGAAAGCGGTACATGCCCCAGAAGAAGAACGGGTCTGGCTTCGCCGAGACGGCGCAGTTCAAGCCCCTCGTCCAGAGAATTTACTGCCAGCCAGTCGGCACGGCTCAGAAGGGGAACAATTTCCTTCACGCCGTGGCCGTATGCATTGCTCTTCACAACGGCACAGTGAATTCCTTTGAAACCACTGCTTTTCCTGATCTGATCCAGATTGTGATCTGGCGCGCCTTCATCAAGTTCTACCCATACCAAACTACTCATACAGCAAGAATACGCAGGTAAAAGAGAATTGGCAAGGAAGTATACCTGTCGGATTATTATATTCCCGGAAACATGAAAGGGGGTTCTTGTGAAAACTGTAAGGTTCCTTCCTGTGGAAAAGATGGACACTGCAGGTATTACAGAGCTTCTCGCTCCGTACAGATTCTCTGGGAACAACAACGATCTGACTGCGGTGAAAATACATCCGGGCGAAGAGGGAAACTCCTCCTATGTTTCTGCAGAGCTTGTAGAACAGGTTATCGAAGCTCTCAATCTTCCCGAAAGAAGAACCTTCCTTACAGACACAACAGTTCTCTACGGTGGAAGAAGAATGAACGCACCGGACTACGTCTCCCTCGCTCACTCCCACGGGTTCAGGATGCCGGATCTTCCTCCGTTCATTGTTGCAGACGGTCTTGCCGGCACAGACGAATACAGTGTAACCCTCCCGGATCACTGTGAAACAAAAACAGCCAGGCTTGCCGCTGTACTGGCCCGAACAGACAGTGCCGTGATGATCAGCCATTTCAAAGGCCATCTTCTGGCCGGGTTCGGCGGGGCAATCAAACACCTGGGCATGGGCTGGGCTGCAAAGGCAGGAAAGCTGTATCAGCACTCGTCTGTTATGCCGTTTGTAGCCGGATCAAGATGCACAATGTGCGGCGCATGCATATCTGTGTGCGGTGTTTCCGCCATAACAATGTCTGATAATTCTGCCCACATCGATGAAACTGTCTGCACAGGCTGCGGCGAGTGTATTCAGCGTTGCCCTGCCGGGGCAATCCGCATAAGCTGGAACCAGGAAGCACACACCTTTATGCAGCGGATGGCAGAGTATGCACTGGCGGCAACAATGGCAACAGATATCTCAGTGTATATCAACTTTCTGATAAACATCTCTCCCGACTGCGACTGCATGAGCAACGAAGGCCCGCCGCTGGTAAAAGACATCGGTGTGCTTGCATCCACCGACCCGGTGGCAATCGATCAGGCATCCCTTGATCTTGTTACAGCAGCCGGTTCTGTGAGCAAAGACATCAACGAAGGAGAGGACAAGTTCCTGCACGTCAGACCAGACAGAGACGGCAGAGAACAACTTCGTGCCGGTGAAAGGATCGGCCTGGGCAGCAGAGAGTACAAACTGGTGACAGTTTGACAAAAGAGATAAAAGCTGCACTTCTAATGTCTGCGGCAGCCTTCTTTTTGTCGCTTGTTCCACTGGCAGTAAAACTTGTTCCTGCAGAAGCCGGAATCCCAACAAGTGAAAAACTTGTGGCCAGAGGGATCGTGGCAGTGGCTGTTACCTTTGTTCTGCTGAAAAAACGCAGGGAATCTCTGGTTTCAGGCAAACCCGGCCTTCTGTTTCTCAGAAGTGCCCTCGGTACAACAGGCATGGTGCTTTATTTCTACGCCCTGGAAAGGCTGCCTCTGGCAGACACTGTAACCATAAACAAACTCAGCCCTTTCTTTGTTCTTCTGTTTTCGTGGATGTTTTTAAAAGAAAAACTTAAAAATATGCAGATTGCAGCCATCCTCACTGCATTTGCCGGTGTCGCGCTGGTTGCCGGACCTTCCGGAATCAGCCTGTCTGGAGCAGTTATCCCCGCACTTGCGTCGGCGGTGTTTGCTGGAGCAGCCTACACCACCCTTCGAGCTCTCAGAAAATACGATTCTCCGCTTAGGGTAGTGTTCTGGTTCAGCCTCCTCACCGTTGTTGTATTCCTTCCCGGGACCATTGCAGGCGGTGTAATACCCACCGGAAAAGCGGTGTTGTTTCCCCTTCTGGGAATAGGTCTGGCTGGTGTTTTGGGGCAAGTTCTAATGACAACGGCCTACAGGCACGCACCTGGAGGCAAGGTTGCAATCTACGGCTACCTCAGCGTTGTGTTCTCTGTAATCTGGCAGATCACCTTTTTCAGAGAAGTGCCCTCACCGGCAGTTCTTGCAGGAGCACTCCTGGTTATGACCGGTGGCTGGTTGAACTACAGATACAGGTGAACCCCTCCCCTGAAACAGAGGAAGGGTTCTGCATAATACTTCATAAAACTTATCTGAGAAGAACAGCTCTGGATGTAGACACCGAACTGCCCAGAACAAACTGTGTGAAATAAACACCACTGGCGACTGAAGCGTCTGGTGTCCATTGCATCAGGCCGTCTTCCCCTGCTGCAGCGCTGTACATCATCCTGCCTGAACCGTCGAACACAGAAAACGCCATTCCCGGCTCGCCGGAAAACACAAGTGAACCGCTAAAAGGGTTTGCCCCAAGCATCTGGGGTTTCACAAAAGAAGTGCCGCCCGATGATATGCCTGTTAACGAAACTGTGTATCTGTTTAACCATGTGTCAGGTGCATACTGGGGATGGGCGCTGACTCTGCCGGACGAGTCTTCAGCCCTTATGTAGTATTCTACCAGGGAGCTATCCGGTTGTGCCGAAATCTCAGCTGTAAAATTATCCGCCCCTGATGCCGTCATTGCAACTTCAGTAAAACTACCTGAATCAACCCGGTAAAAAACACTGGCAGATACAAGAGTGTTAGCGGGATTCGGTTTAATAAATGCAGAAATCGTAACTGCCGACAGGGATTGAACAGTATCAACCGGTGTGTGTAGAAGCTGAAGCATGTACCGGTCTATCACATTCCTGCTTCTGCAGTGAAGTGCATCTGTGTTGATAAACTCATCATAGTAGATCGGAGTAACTGTGTAGCCTGGAAGAGCTTCTGTGAATGCTGCAGCTGCAGGGGTATCATTACCGGTATTCCACACAGGCATGTAATAGGTTTTGTTGTGAAGAAGACCATTGGTATACCCCTCGTCTCCGCTGGAAAAAACCCTGTAAACCTTCCAGGGGTGGCCGTATGGAGATGTGGTTGCAGCAATCAAATCTGCGGCAGTTTCCAGTGAAGCGTAATCAGCGTGGGCTGGGGGAACCTGAAGAACCATTACCCTGTCCGGGCTGAGCATCTTGCCCCAGCAGTCAATATGATCGATATATGTTCCCTGCGGGTCATCATATGTGGTATACTGGGTTATTCCAAGATAGTCTTCCATCTGCTGATCAACCCATGAATCGGGATTGCTGTTTTCTTCATAAATAAGGTTGGTTGACATGGCCTCTCCGAGACCGCCAGACATGTAGTTGCCGCCTGTATGCACTATGTCGGATATGTAAACCGGTATACCCCACTGGGCACCTATGACCTGCGGAATAAGATCATCATCAGGTCTCGGTCTGTTGTAGCTGTAGTCAAATATTCCCTGTGTTCCGTCTGCAAGAATTATAAACCATGGCCCGTAATCCCTTACCCAGATAGAGCTGCTGGGTCCGGTAATAAAGTCTGTGTTGCTCATGTTAACACCAGCTGCGGAAAGTGCCGATGACGCAGAAGCCTGCTCAGCTGATTCGCAGATCACCCACAGCTTGCTGTTGTTGGAGATATCCACAAGGTAGTTGTAGGGCAGTCCCAGCGGCCATCTGACCATAATACCTGTAGACGGTTCAAACTCACCCGGGTTTCTTACGCCTGCCGGAGGAGGTGATGTAGCCTCCTGGTATGTACCTATCTCATCAAGTCTGGTGAGTTCCTCATCTGTAAACCCTATGGGAAGAAGCTCTTCAATACCACAGACAGACATCTCTGCAGCAGATACCGAAATAATCATAAATAGCATAATAAACAGTGTTCTCATGGTAAGCCTTTCTGACCTGCGCGGGGAATTTATGTTTTGGCTCAAACTCACAAGCTGAGCGGAGAATCATAAAAGAAACATATCACCTGATGTATCATGGCAACAATACTGTGGGGCGCTTTCTGATTTCTCTGTGTTCTGAATCGCTCCTTCAGAGCTGCAACATACGAAATAATACCAATCAGTTTTCCACCCTGGGAGCCGCTTAGTCGCCCATATTCGGAAGCGTGTTGCCACACGGCTCTTTACCCTGTATCCTACAGAGATGATCATACCCAGATTGTAATAATCAACTGCTCGGTTACTTCCCGTGTTCCCTCCATTTGAACTATCCCATATTTTCAGATAGTTGGACCGGAGATTAGTTCGCCCCCTTTGTAAATGCTTTTAATGTGGTGGTTTATGGTACACACATCCTTCTGAAGCATACTCGCCATCAACTTCCGGGAAAGCCATACGGTTTCATCTTCCAGACGAACTTACGTCCAGCCTGACAGAATAATGGAAGTTGAATTACTGTTCGGCAAAGAAGCTGAACGGAGTGATCATGGAGAAACACATCATCTACAGCATCATAGCAACAGTGCTGTGGGGAGCGTGGGCTGTTCTGGTAAAGATGTCTTCTACAAGGCTTGGGCACTGGCCATCTGTTCTTGTTTACACCGTGTTCTCGGTTATCACCGTTGCTGTTCTTTTTTCAGCTTCGGGCAAAGCATCAGACACTTTGATACCACAGGAATAATTCTGGCCGCTTCAGCAGGTGCTCTGGGCGGGCTTGCTCTTGTTTTTTTTAAGAAGGCCGTTTCCAGCGGTCCGGTAAGCACAGTTACGGCCATATCAGCTCTTTACCCTGTTATTGCAATCATCTTCGGGGTTGTTTTCCTGAAGGAGAACCTGTCTGCCACCAACGCTACAGGAATCATCCCCGCCGTTGTTGCAGGAGTTTTTATCTCCGTTTGAGAATAAAGCAGTATATTTCAGTTATACCACGATGTTTTTAACATCGATTACTACCTGAACAGAGAAAGGCAAAACGATAATGGCTGTACCATTTCTGGACCTGAAAGCTCAGTACCTTCAGATAAAGGATGAAGTCAAACCTGAGATAGAAGATGTACTTGAAACCTGTTACTACGTTCTCGGCCCCAAGGTAAAAAACTTTGAAGACAAATTCGCAGAGCTCTGCGGTGTGAAACACTGTGTAGCCCTTTCCAGCGGAACTGCGGCAGTCCACGGTATGATATGGGCAACAGACCTTCCGAAGGGAAGCGGCCTTATTACTCCTCCCAATACATTCACTGCCACTGCTGAAGGTATTGTACTTGCCGGTCATGTACCAGTTTTTGTAGATGCCGACCCGGTAACGTGGAACCTGTCTGCCGAAAAAACCGAAGAATTCCTGAAAAGCTGCTCTTCAAGCGGAAAACCTGTTGACCCGAAAACAGGAGCGGAGATCAAAGGTATTGTGGCGGTTGATCTGTACGGGCAGGCTGCAAACTACCAGGCTCTTGAAAAAATTGCACACAGGTATGGGCTGTACCTGTACGAAGATGCCGCGCAGTCTCACGATGGCTCAAGATTCGGCCGTAAAACGGGAAGCTTCGGCGATGTGGCCAGTTTCAGTTTCTACCCAGGCAAGAACATGGGAGCTTACGGAGAAGGCGGAGCAATTACAACAAACGACGATGAAATTGCCGCCAGAATGAGAACCCTCCGTGACCACGGCTCCCAGGAAAAGTATTTCTACAACTTCATAGGGCACAACTACAGAATGAGTGCTTTTCAGGGTGCTGTTCTTGGTATAAAGACAAAACACATACACAACTGGAACAGCAACAGAATCAAGGCTGCAGCAAGATACTGCTCTCTTATGTCGGATCTTCCTGTTGAACTCCCGATAACGGCAGAAAACACAAGACATGTTTTCCACCTTTTCGCTTTACACACTCCTCAACGAAACGAACTTAGAGCGTTTCTTGCAGACAGGCAGATCGGAGCAGGTCTTCACTATCCTGAACCCCTGCATACACAGAAAGCCTACGGATACCTGGGCTACTCCAGTGGCGACTTTCCGGTTTGCGAGAAAAATGCCGGTGAGAACATCACTCTCCCCATGTTTCCTGAGCTGACAGAACAGCAACAAGATGAAGTTGTTTCCGCTGTAAAAGAGTTTTTCGGGAAAGGCTGACGGTGACAACAGGCAGCACTCTTTCTCTTAACACCAGGTACTATGCGGCGGCGGTAATTGCCGATGTGTTTACCGTCGTCGCTGCCCTTGCCCTTGCTGTTGTTATCAGGTTTGGGCACTTTCCTGTGTTTCCTTTTACAGAGTTTATTGGAACCGCTGCTTTTTTCATGCTGGGGTACTATGTGATCTCGGTTATGGAAAACCTGTATTCAGTGCGAACAGCCCTTAACAGACCTATGCTGCTCTACAGAATACTCAGGATGACTTTCATCGTAACCGGAGCATTCATGCTTATGATTTTCCTGTTCAAGGAAACAATGTTCATGTTCATAGACAGTCGTTTTGTCATCGTGTTCAATATGCTTGCATGGCTGGCTTTAACTCTTACAGTAAAGCTGGTAATCCTTCCGTATATCTTCAAATCACTCTACAGAGAAAAACACAACAGCAAGTCAAATCTGCTTATCGCAGGCAACCCCGGCAAAAACAAAGGTATTGCATCTCTTCTACAAAATTCAAAAATCCACCCTTCTAATCAGAGAGTAATCACCTGGCCGGAAAGTCTTCCTCTTGACCCGGGGAAACTGACTGCCAGTGTTCTAGAAAAAATAGCCGAGAAAAGCTGCAGCAGCGCGGTTGTTCTGTTTGAAGAAAAACATGATTTCGACTGTATTGCGGAAAGTTGCGTTTTGCTTAATGAGTCCGGAATTCCATTTGTGATCTACGGTCCGAAAATTATTGACCTGGGTTATTTTGATCCGTGGTTCAGCTTGAACAACTACGGCGCACTAACATTTCTAAAAAAGGGAAAGCAATCTACCCAGATAACCATGAGAAGGCTCAACGATATTGTACTGTCTTTCGCAGGGCTGGTTCTGTTGTCGCCTGTTTTCATTGTTACCGCCCTGGCTGTTAAATTAACCAGCGCTGGCCCTATTCTTTTCAAACAGCAGAGGATTGGTCTGAAACTAAAAGAGTTCGGATTCCTGAAATTCCGTTCAATGAAACAGGGTAAGGTAAACGAGGATGCCCACAAGAAATACTTCAAAGAATACGCCAGCGGTAAAACAGCTGGCGGAGCAGACGGGGCATTCAAACTGAAACAGAGTTCCCGCATTACTCTGATAGGCCGGATAATCAGAAAGACCTCAATTGATGAACTTCCCCAGCTGGTTAATGTTCTCAAGGGAGACATGTCCATGGTCGGCCCGAGACCATGCATAGCCTACGAGCTGGAACACTACAGCGGGTGGCAGAGAAAGAGGTTCACAGTGAAGCCGGGGCTTACCGGTATATGGCAAGTGTACGGCAGAAGCAGACTTCCATTCAGCGAAGCACAGTTCCTGGATTTTCTGTATACCATAGACTCGTCGCATTCACTGGATTTCAGATTGATAATGAAAACTATTCCGGTTGTGCTTTTCGGCAAAGGTGGACTGTAGGAATTAGTTTCTGGTTACCCAGGTGTGCTCTAGAATCCAGCTGGCCAGTACTTCTTCAGAGAGACCCTGTTGCATACGCTCTACAGCACTGAAAACATCCTCACGAAAAAGGATTAAAGAAGCACCGGGAATATCAACCTGAAGACCAACCACAGGCCAGCCATCAGCAATACTGTCTGCAAGTAGAAAGAACACTCCCCCGTAATGTTTAAGCAGGGAATCTCCCATTGCCAGACTTCCGCTCATTTCAACTGTGAGCAGATCCTCGGTAAGCAGAGCCGACGAAACCGGAATTCCCCTGCTTACACAGTCTTCAACAACGCTGCCAACAGCAAAAAGACTGACGGCACACAAAAAAACCAAAGCTAGTTTCAAGAACCCTCCATAGAAAACCGGTACTTCACCGACGCCACATAATACAACACTGCAGGCAATGTGTAAACGCCTTTCTGCGTATTGACGACTTTTGTATGTTACCCACATGATGAAACATTTAATTGTTCCTGTTTTTGCGGTTTCTGCAGCTCTGGCACTTTCACAGCCGCTGAGTACTGAAGAGTTCAGTACACTCGATCGTGAAGTAGCAGGGCTGATGGATGCCTGGGTCACTGTATCAAACAGCGGCAGCAGTGAAACAGCAGGTGTTTTCGCAGCTGGAACTGCTGCTCTCAGAGCGGAAGCAGCTCTTGAAACCGCTCTTCACCGTAACACTGAAGAACTTCCTCCTGAGGTAAGAAACAGCTGGATCAGATATCTCAAATCCTCTGCAGACTGTATTCGTGTTTTCAGGCAGGCTTTCGGTTCTTCAAACACATCTTCACTGGAAGATGTGCTTTTAGCTTCCTTTGCCAAGTGGGAAACCTGTGGCAGGGAATTTCTTGAGTCCGTTCAATCTACGAGGTAAATACTATGAGCTTTATTCGCGATGATGGTACATGGGAAGTAAAAACTGGTCACGCACGCATGCTCAAAGGCGGAGTGATCATGGATGTTATCAATGCAGAGCAGGCAGCGATTGCGCAAGAAGCTGGTGCCGTGGCGGTAATGGCCTTGGAAAGAGTTCCTGCCGACATCAGAGTTCAGGGCGGGGTGGCCAGAATGTCCGACCCCGATATGATCAAGGGAATTCAGGAAGCAGTGACCATTCCCGTAATGGCAAAATGCCGCATCGGTCACTTCGTTGAAGCCCAGGTTCTTCAGGCTCTAGACATAGACTTTATAGACGAGTCTGAGGTTCTTACACCGGCAGACGAATCCCACCATGTAGACAAGTGGAACTACAAGGTTCCCTTTGTCTGCGGAGCCACCGTACTTGAAGAAGCCCTAAGAAGAATAGCTGAGGGCGCTGCCATGATCCGCACAAAAGGCGAAGCAGGCACAGGCAATGTTGTAGAGGCCGTACGCCACGCACGGTCTGTTCTTGGCGAAATCAAAAGACTTCAGGCAGCTCCTTTTGAAGAGCTTATGTCCATGGCCAAGGTTATGGGTGCTCCCTATGAGCTTGTTAAATACGTACACGAGAACGGAAAGCTGCCAGTTGTAAACTTTGCCGCAGGTGGAATAGCAACCCCTGCAGACGCGGCTCTGATGATGCAGCTGGGGCTTGACGGTGTGTTCGTCGGCAGCGGCATCTTTAAAAGCGGTAACCCTGCAAAGAGAGCAAAAGCCATCGTTGAAGCTGTAAGTCAGTTCGACAAGCCCGAGGTGATCGCAAAGGTCAGCGCCGGGCTTGGAGAAGCCATGGTGGGTATCAACATCTCTACCATCCCTGAAAACGAAAGAATGGCTGACAGAGGCTGGTAAAATGAAACCACACATCGGTGTTCTTGCCCTTCAAGGGGGGGTATCTGAGCATGTTTATATGCTGCGAGGAATTGGCTGTTCTACAGTAGAGGTGCGCCTGCCTGAAGACCTTTCAGGAATACGCGGCCTTGTAATGCCAGGCGGCGAATCCACAGCTCTCATCAAACTGCTCAATCGGTGGAACCTTATCTCCCCCATCAAAAAACTGGCTGAAGCAGGTGTTCCAGTTTGGGGCACCTGTGCCGGTGCTATTCTGCTCTCAAGTGAGATCACGGAAAAAAGCCACCGGGTAGACCAGCCCTCCCTGGGGCTTGCCCCTGTCCGTGCTGAAAGAAACAGCTTCGGCAGACAGTCGGCCAGCTTTCAGGAAAATCTTGTGATCAAAGGTCTTGAAAAGCCTTTTCCAGGTGTGTTTATCAGGGCACCGCTTCTGTTCCCCCTTTCTGATAAAGCTGAAGTGCTGTGCTCTGTAAAAGAGGGGGCCGTCTTCATAAAGAGCGGAAACATCTGGCTAAGCAGTTTTCATCCAGAGCTTACAGACGACAACAGGATTCACACAATGTTTGTGGAAGGTGCGGTAATTGGCTCTCAGCCCTGACACAGAGTGCTTTGACTGTTTCAAACGGGGTTTCTCCGATTTTACGGCAAGGGCACATCTGTTGGAAGAAGACTATCACAAACTCATTGAAACAGTCAGCAAAAACCTTGAAAATGGATTGACTCCCCCTGTTGCAGGTGCGGAATCGTGGGCACTGCTAAGAGAGCTTTCCAAAACCAGTAACGATATTTTCGCAGGTGAAAAAAGACACTTCACAAAACAGCTGCTGCTTCACTACCGCAAGTTGAAAACCACTTTCCTGAATTCCAATAACTCGGAGTCAATGGCTCTTGCCGCTGGAACATGGTGCAACCTGGTAGACACAGGGCAGGGGATTCCACTACCCGAAATACATGATCTTCTGCAAACTTTTTCAGCTCCTCTGGCTGTTAACCGGTCTGCAGCATTTCTTAGATCCCTCAGGCAGGCCGACACTCTTCTTGTGCTGGGAGACAATGCCGGCGAAACAGTTATGGACCGTCTGTTTCTGGATATCACACCGTTCAAGGGAAAAAAATACTACATGACCCGCGAGTTTCCTGTAATGAACGATGCCACCATAGGTGACGCGGAAATGGCAGGTCTTGACCTGGTTGCCGAACTGATTTCCAGCGGAATCGATATTCCTGCAGTTATTCCGGTAATGCTCACCGGAAGAGCAAAACAGATATACGAGTCTGCTGATATTATTCTGGCCAAGGGGCAGGGCAATCTTGAGGGGCTGTTTGGCTTGAACGACTCAAGAGTTTATCATTCATTTGTTGTGAAGTGCCCTGTGGTTTCCAGGGCCACTGGGATTCCCGTGGGAAGCGGAGTTTTCTGCCGGTTTGCCGGCACTGGAGGTAAAATTGCCTATCTATGAGTACTACTGCGGCGGATGCAACACTATTTACCAGTTCCTCGTCCGTGGAGAAAGAAAAGAAATCAAATGCCCCAAATGCGGAAACGACAATCTTGAAAGAGTAATGAGCCAGTTCTCAACCTCCTCTTCAAAAGCAAAGTCGGATGATGATCTGGCAGCAGACATGGCCGACATCGACGAGAACGACCCCAGATCAATGGCCCGGGCAGTTCGCAGAATGGCCGACGATATGGGCGAAGATCTGGGCCCGGAACTGGAGCACGCTCTTGAGCGTCTTGAAGCAGGCGAAGACCCCGAGAAGGTTGAACAGGAACTTGAGGAAATGGGCTTCAGTGAAGAAGGTGCTCTGCCCTCTTCAGCACCGGGCCGCGACCCAGGCCTGTACTGACAAGTGCAGGTATTCTAGGAGAATGTAAGTAGCCGCCATGAAGAACAGCAATCCCGTTCCCTGATTGTCTTGATTTTTCTTCAAGACATAATGGTTGGACCACCACCTCTGCTTAGGGTACCTTACCCTTGTCAGAAAACAACAACCAGAAGGGTGGTCCATTGTGTTAATAAGATATGTCGGCCTGGATGTCCATAAGGACAGCATCAAGATTGCGGTTGCAGAAGAGGGACGTGAGCCCGCAAAGTATTTGGCTTCAATTCCCGGGGAGAATAGCAAGCTTATCAGGCAGATAAGCAAACTCGGGCCCAACAGGAGTGTCAGGTGTTGCTATGAGGCAGGACCTGGAGGCTACACGGTCTACCGTGCATTAACGGCAGTGGGCATTCACTGCTAAGTGG
>Ga0256845_1001834_pt1 | contig 16443 bp, 8 predicted proteins | sample RiftiametaG_FD_189101 | JGI IMG/M metagenome (GOLD analysis project Ga0256845, IMG submission 189101) | Tube worm associated microbial communities from hydrothermal vent at the East Pacific Rise, Pacific Ocean - Riftia | ecosystem: Host-associated > Annelida > Integument > Unclassified ...
GTGCCGGGATAAACGTAGTTTTCGAAGACCAAACGGTAGTGCCGGGATAAACGTAGTTTTCGAAGACCAAACGGTAGTGCCGGGATAAACGTAGTTTTCGAAGACAAACGGTAGTGCTGGTAGATTAAGGGAGGAATAGTATATTGAGTAGAAAGCGAAGTTAAATACTTAAGGAATTTCATCGTCCAAGTGTCTAAAATTGAATAACTTAATAATTCAATTTACCTCAATAAATTAATGTGTCCGACTAATTCTTGTTCTTGATCTTCGAATCCTGTAATCTTTACTTTCCAAACATAGGTTCCATCTTGGCAAATTTTACCATTATATGTACCGTCCCACCCAATCGTAATATCATTACTCGTAAATATTTCTTCCCCCCAACGGTTAAAAATTCTCATTTCAAAGGTTTTAATATTGCCGCCTTTTGCTAAAAAAACAGGGTTGAATTCATTTCCTTCGGGTGTAAAGGTATTGGGAATATAAATAATCGGATCGTAGAAAATTTGTACATTATCAGAAGCTTTACAGCCGTTGTTGTCCGTGTAGGTGACTGTATACGTGTAATTCTGGTCTGGGTGAGCGATAGGAGATGGGCAATCTACACAAGACAGGTGTTCTGAAGGGCTCCAAACGTAACTCCCAACTGTAGAACTAGTTGCTGAAAGAGTTATGTCGTCTCCTAGGAAAGCATAAACATTAGGATTTGTTTGAATAAAAGGCCTAGGGTAGAGGTCAACAAAAACAGAATCTCGGTCTGTGCATCCGTATTGGTCAGTCCCTGTAACATAATACATTGTAGGTATATTTGGGGTTGCATAAACCAAAGAAGATGTTAAGTTATTTAACCCCTCAGGTGGAGCCCACAAATAAGAAATCCCACCCGTAACCCACAATGTTGCAGTTTCTCCAATGCAAAATATAGTGTCATTTCCAGCAGTTATATCTGGACGAATTATTTGAATATAAACACTGTCTCTTTCTGTTCCGCATGCATTTGTAAAATCACAATAGTAAAATAATTCTGTTGTTGGTTGAACAGATACGCTAGCACCTGTTGTAGAAGAGATGTTTAAGTTTGGTGACCATGAGTAGTACTCAGCGCCAGAAACGTTTATTGTAGTACTTTCTCCAAAACAAATGGAGATAGAATCTGGAATATTAGGAACAGGGGGCGTAAAGAACACTGTAACCAGTACAGAATCTCTAAGGATACATCCTTCAGGTGTTTCGATGTCTACATAATATAATGTTGTGTTACTTGGTGTTGCTGTTGGAGAAGAAATACTGGTGTCATTCAGAGATACAGCTGGAGTCCATGCGTAATTCACACCGCCAGTTGCAAAAATTTGCACACTGTTACCGATGCAAATACTGGTATCATTGGATACAGTGTACGGAGGATCGTAAACTTCTAAAGTTACTTGCAACGTATCTGATCCACAGGTGTCTGAAGCGATTACTGTAAATACTGTAGTCTGAGATACTGTAGCAATTGGTGTTGCACTTGATGGGTCATCTAAAAATTGTGCGGGTGTCCATGAATAATTTACTCCATTTGAGGCTTCTAATTGATAAGGAACATTTGGACAAATAGGTCCAGGTGGAGTAGAGACATAACCAACAAAATCACCAATATAAACAGGGAAAACGATAGTGTCCGATGTGTAGCAACCATTTGTGTCTGAAACAATTAGTGTTACATCATAGTTTCCTGGTCCAGGATAGATATGACTAGGGTTAACATCGGTTGAAGTTGAACCATCATTAAAATCCCAAAAAAATGCATTTCCATTTGCGCTGTTGTTCGTGAAAAACACTGCGTCAGGTAGACAAACAACTGGTGCTGGGTCAGTGACAAGGGCTTCAATTGTACTCAATTCAAATTTAAAAGCTGCTAAATTACATCTTATACTATTATTTGTTGGAGAAAATACGCCAGGTGTAGTTGTAAAACCATTTGGATCTCCACCACAAGCAGCACAAACGGCATGATAAATTCGCCCTTCTTTATCAAAACGACTAGTTCCTCCATCCACATGGTCAGGGCTTGTAGTGTTTCCCCCCATAAAAGTTCCATATTTTAAAAAACCAGCATCCTCGCTTAAAACCCCAATGTAAAAATTACTACCAGTTGTATTCAATTGATAAGCATCAGCTGTTACGGGGAAACCATTCGTTGTTGAATTTAAAGCTTGACTTAAGCTTGGATTTAGATTAAGAGAGCCTCCCCATCCAGCTAAATAAATGTCGTGGCAATCAGAAACTAAAAAAGCAGTTGGTGAAATTTCAACATGACCAGTACTAGCACCTATCATCGTTTTCCAAATTAATGTACTAATGTCAGGGGTGAATTTTTGAATGAATTGTCCAGAGTTTGCATTGCCATATAATCCACTGCTTATACCTAGATCACTTTCAGTTTGCCCTAAAATATATACATTATCTTCAATGTCAAGTTGAACAAAATAAGTTTGATCGTATTCCAAAGCACCAATGTATCGACTAGAAATTATTGCTCCAGTATTCCCGTCTATTCTGGCTAGATATCCATCACTTAGTCCTCCAGAAAAACTGTTTAAACTACTGGGGATATTTGAAGAAGTACTCCCGCCAACAATAAAAACATCGCCTGTAGAGGATAATTGAATTGAATTTCCTGTTTCGTAAAGTGCTCCACCATAATAGGACGACCATGTCATTGAGTTCAGAGTCGGAGGCATTTTAAAAACAATGGCATCTTGTGATCCAGAAATAGAAGATTGTCCGCTCCCTGACACAGGGAAATTACTAGATTTAGTCATGGATGTTACGTAGACATTATCATTGTCATCCAATATTATTTCTCCTCGAAATTGATCTCCATAACCGTAGCGGAGAATTGAAGAATTAAGCCCGTCAGTACTAGAACCCCCGACAAAAGTAGAAGCAATCATTGTTGAGCCATCAGAACTAAGATGTGCAACAAACATGTCAACACCTTGTGTGAATCCTAATCCATTGGCATTATTTGATTCATCTGGACCACCGTTGAAGATGTTGTCAAAAGGTGAACCTGACATCGGGAAATCAGCAGAGGAAGTTAATCCAAAAATAAAAAGTTCATTGCTTTGATTACAAATCATACTGTTTGGAGTGTCAGAACCAATTCCACCGATATAAGTTGAGAAAATTGCAGCAGTACCAGTTGAATTGAATTTTGTAATTCCAATATCTACCGTTCCTCCATTAAATGAAGCGTCATAGGCGCCAGAAGAAATTGGGTAACCTAAATCAAAGACAACACCACCGCCAATTAGATTGGCATTTTGATCGGGTGTAGCAGACATGCCCCAGTTATCAGCAGTTGAACCTGTAAAGGTTGAGAACGTGATACTCGGATCAATGATTAATCTTTTTGAATGATCATAACCTCTGGGGAAAACAAAAGAGATGACGTTATTGGAAAGTTTATATTTTACTTTAACAAATTCTTTTCCATACTCATCTTCAACCCAAGCGATAGGATTGCCTTCAATGATTTCACCAAAACGATTTTTTAGAATGAGTTGCCCTTTTTTGTCAATGTAGATTTTATCCTGACCAGTATATTCTATTTTTATTACGGATGCATCAACATTTGCCTCCACTTCTAATGAATACTTCAAATAACCTCGTTTTCCATTGAGATGAAGACTTATTTCAGGATAGAAATCAATTAAAGTGATGTCAGAATAATTATGAATTCTACTTTTCCATTTTGAGCGATCATTTCCAATCAAATAATTGTTGTAGAATTGAGTAGAATCTTTTTCAATTTTCATTCCTTCCCAAGAAGAACCTAGAAATTTAGAACGAATGACTTGCGCATCAAAAAAATCGGGAGTATGTTCTTTAAAACTGTTGTGATTTTCTCCATGAGAATGACGAAGTTTCTGGTTGGCATCATTGAGGTAGTATGTAAACCCATCTTTCTCGATAAGCATTTCTCCCATTTGTAAATCTACCTTGTATTCTATACGATTATCCCATTGACCTTCGTTTGGTTGCATCCAGATTTCTTGTCCAAAAGCTAGCCCTTGAAGCAGAATAAAAACAAGAAATAAACGCATGATAATCATAATAAGCTAAAATACAATAAATGAATAAATTAGAAGCTTCTAATTTTCACAAAAAAACAAAAAGATACAACTCAAAGTACCTTAAACAACGAATTGTTGTATGCATAAGTAAGTCGTATTTTACAGTGTAAAGTTGCTTGTAGATTTGAAATAATAAAGGTAGAATAAAAGTCAAATGAAAAATGGCAGATGTTTCAAAATACTATATTTGCATCCAAATAACGAAAAAGGGAATAACTATGGCATTTTTTGAAAGTGTTTGGGAAGGAGTTAAAGCAACATCAATGATAGAATGGGGTGCTGTTTTGTCTAGTGTTATTTACGTTGTTTTAGCTTCTCGAAGAAGTATTTATTGTTGGGTTTTTGCCTTTTTGGGTTCGTCGCTTTTTGTTTACATGTGTTTCAATGCACAGTTGTATATCGAGTCAATCCTACAACTTTTCTATGTCGTAATGGCAATTGTCGGCTGGTTGATGTGGAAGAAATCAGAAAATGATGACCAATCAATAAAAAAATGGTCGTTTAAAATCCATTTTATCAATGTATTTTTGAGTGGAATTGCTGCTGTAGTGTTGGGTTATATGTTTGATACATATACGGAGCAAGCAAATCCTTATGTTGATGCATTTACAACTTGTTATAGTTTGTTGGCGACATTTATGGTCACAAAAAAAGTGCTAGGAAATTGGGTGTATTGGATTGTGATTGATCTTGTTTCTATCTATTTATATGCTCAAAGAGGTTTTAATTTAACGGCTTTTCAATACGGTATTTTTACGATACTTGCAGTGTACGGTTTTATGGCTTGGTTGAAAGAATATAACCGACAATTGGAAGAACAGGTCTAATTGAATTTGAAATTGTTTTTTATTTCAAAAAGATCTCCAGGTTTTACGCCTTCTCCCTTTGATTAAATTCATTTTTAAAGCTACTATTCAAAAAGAATAATGTAATTTTGTTGCTTCTCATAGGGGTGCTGATGAAAATCGGCTGAGATTATACCCATTTAACCTGCTCAGGATAATGCCTGCGAAGGGAAATGAAGATGCTAATTATTAATATACACAGAGAATTAGCCCCTTGTTCTTGTTTTAAATTTTTTATATGAAAACAAGTTACTTGTCTAAAATCTGTGGTCTAGCGATGATGATTCCGCTGACCACATTTGCACAAAACACAATTGTAGGAACCGTTGAAAACGAACTGCATGAACCCATGGTCGGCGTTAAAGTCACCGTTGAAAACACTTTTTTAAGAACCATAACGAACAGTGATGGAGCGTATGAAATCAAGAATTTAAAAGATGGCGACTATCTTTTAAATGTGAATTATTCAGGCTACGACAAAAAGCAAAGTGAAATTCAATTGAAAAATGCTGAAACAAAAACCGTTAACTTTTCTTTAACACCAACAGCTCAGATGGTCGAAGAAGTAATCGTTACAGCAACTCGAGCAAATGAACAAACACCAACAACATATTCAAACATAGGGAATGAAGAAATTGAGAAAAATAATTTCGGACAAGATCTTCCTTTTCTTTTGAATACTCTTCCATCAACTGTTGTTACATCTGATGCAGGAGCTGGTGTTGGATATACAGGGATTCGTATTCGGGGGGTTGATCCTTCCAGAACAAACGTTACAATCAACGGAATTCCAGTCAATGATTCAGAGTCTCACGGGGTTTATTGGGTGAATATGCCCGATCTTGCTTCTTCGGTTGATAATATTCAAGTCCAACGTGGTGTAGGTACATCAACGAATGGAGCAGCAGCTTTTGGTGCAAGTATCAACATCAAAACGAACCAGATTAAACGTAAAGCGTATGCTAATATTGACAATTCTTACGGTTCCTTCAATACATGGAAAAATGCTGTAAAAGCAGGAACTGGATTGATTAACGATAAATTCACAGTAGATATGCGCTTGTCAAGTGTACGCTCTGAAGGTTACATTGATCGTGCAAAATCAAACTTGAAATCTTTTTACGTTTCAGGGGCTTGGATAGGAAAAAAATCCATTCTTCGTGCTACTGTTTTTAGTGGAAAAGAAAAAACATACCAAGCTTGGTACGGAACTCCCGAATCAGTGATCAATGGAAGTCAAGCTGATATTATTGCTTATGCTGACAGAAATTATATTTTTGGAGAGGATAGAAATAATTTATTGACTGCTGGGCGAACGTATAATTATTACACGTATGAAAACGAAGTGGATAACTATCAACAAAGTCATTATCAAATGCATTTCGATCATCGATTCAATTCAAAATTGAAGCTAAGTTCAGCTGTTCATTACACGAGAGGTGAAGGTTATTATGAGCAATTTAAAAAAGATCAAAAATTCAGTACGTATGGTTTTTCTCCAGTAATTCACGGGAACGACACCATCACTAAAACGGATTTAATCCGAAGAAGATGGTTGGATAATCATTTTTATGGAGCAATCGTTTCATTGAATTATAAGCACAAGAGTTTAGACTTAACTTTTGGTGGAGGAGCAAATGAATATAAAGGTGGACATTACGGTGAAGTAATCTGGGCAGAATATGCTTCAGACAGTAAAATACGCGATAAATATTACGACAATGATGCCAATAAAAAAGAGGCTCATGCCTATTTAAAAGCAACCTACAAGCATAAAAAATTCACTTTTTATGGAGACATCCAATACAGACACATCGATTATTCTTTCTTAGGAATAGACGATATAAGTGGAACGATTACTCCAATTAATCAAAAGGTAGCGTATGATTTTATCAATCCAAAAGCAGGGTTGATGTATGATTTCAATGCGAAGAATAATGCATATATTTCTGTGGCTGTAGCCAATCGTGAACCGGTAAGAAGAGATTTTAGAGAAAGTACTCCTACAAATCGTCCAAAAAAAGAAAATCTAACCAATGTAGAAGCTGGATATAGATTCAAAGGGACTCGGTTATTTGTGAATACCAATTTATACTTTATGAATTATAAAGACCAACTGGTGTTAACGGGTCAAATAAATGATGTCGGAGGGTATACTAGAACGAATGTAGATAAGAGTTACAGAGCTGGGGTTGAGATTGAAATGGGGTATAAAATCACCGAAAAATTACAACTTGCTGGAAATGTAACTTTGAGTCAGAATAAAATTTCAGCATTCAATGAATATGTGGATAATTACGATATCGGAGGACAGGATACAATCAAACATTCAAACACCGACCTTGCGTTTTCACCAAATACGATCGCAAGTTTAGCGTTGAGTTATGAACCGGTAAAAAATCTTTCATTGACGTTGATGGGGAAACATGTCGGGGATCAATTCTTGGACAATACATCCACTTCAACTCGAAAGTTAAACGGCTACATCACTTCTAATTTTCAAGTAAATTATACATTGAAAGATGTATTGTTTAAAGAAATTGTTTTCGGTGTATTGGTGAACAATATTTTTGATGCGAAATATGAGAACAACGGTTACACTTGGGGTTATGTATACGGAGGACAAAGAACCGTTGAAAACTTCTATTACCCACAAGCTGGAAGAAATTTCTTAGTAAGAGTATTGTTGAAATTGTAAAGAGAATAAAAGGGGGGTGTTTATCAAAATGTCCCCCCTTTTTACTTTCAATTAAAAAATAACTATACCGTTATATTACTTGTTTTGAAAATATATATTGTAAATTTGCAACGAATTATATTTCCTTTAGAATGAGTGATGCTATACAACATGAATGCGGAATTGCTTTAGTGCGATTAAAACAACCTCTTCAATATTATTATGACAAATATGGATCGGCTTTTTACGGCTTGAAAAAGATGCATTTGTTGATGGAGAAACAACACAATCGTGGACAAGATGGTGCCGGAATTGCCAACATTAAGTTCGACATGAACCCGGGTGAACGCTATATTTCTCGCCATCGCTCAATTGATGATAAACCAATCCACGATATTTTTGATAAAATCAACAGTCGTTTTGGTGAAATTCAAGAAGAAAATCCTGCATTGTTAAATGATGTAGAGTACTTGAAAAGAAACGCTGGTTTTACCGGAGAATTATTCTTAGGTCACCTTCGTTACGGTACTTTTGGTAGAAATTCTATCGAATCTTGCCACCCTTTCTTGCGCCAGAATAACTGGATGACAAAAAATTTAGTGGTTGCAGGAAACTTCAATCTAACGAATGTTGATGAACTCTTTGATGTTCTTTTACATGTTGGTCAACATCCGAAAGAAAAGTCTGATACCGTTACTGTAATGGAAAAAATTGGTCATTTCTTAGACATGGAGAATGATAAATTGTACAACGAATTAAAACCTCAAGGATATTCTAACACAGAAGTTTACGCGAAAATAGCACAGAAATTAGATTTAGAAAAAATTCTGAAACAAGCTTCTGAAGATTGGGATGGAGGTTATGCAATGGCTGGTCTTCTTGGACATGGTGATGCTTTTGTATTACGTGATCCAGCAGGAATTCGCCCAGCATTCTTCTACGAAGACGATGAAATCGTAGTTGTTGCTTCTGAACGACCAGTTATTCAAACGGCATTTGACTTGAAAGCAGATAAAATTCAAGAATTGCAACCAGGACATGCGTTAATCATTAAGAAAGACGGTACTACAACGGAAAAATTAATTAATCAGCCCACTAAAGAGTTGAAATGTTCTTTCGAACGTATCTATTTTTCTCGTGGTTCTGATGTCGATATTTACAAAGAACGTCAACAATTAGGAAGAAATGTTGTTCCTCAAACATTGAAAGCGATTGATTATGATTTAGATAATTCTGTATTCTCCTTTATTCCAAATACTGCAGAAGTTTCTTTCTTCGGTCTGATTAAAGGATTGGAAGATCATCTCAATGAAGAAAAAATAAAACAAATTACAGATTTAGGTGCAAATCCTGACCCTGAAAAAGTGCGCGATATTTTAATAAAGAGAGCAAGAATTGAGAAAATTGCCATTAAAGATGCGAAGCTAAGAACATTTATTACTCAAGATGATTCACGTGATGACCTTGTGGCGCACGTGTATGATATTACTTACGGTAGTGTTGTGCCACATAAAGATAATTTGGTCATTATTGATGATAGTATCGTTCGTGGAACTACACTTAAACAATCAATTCTTAGAATTTTAGATCGATTAGAACCAAAGAAAATTGTCGTTGTTTCTTCTGCTCCACAGATTAGATATCCTGATTGTTACGGTATTGACATGGCGAAAATGGGTGATTTTATTGCTTTTGATGCGGCAATTCAATTGTTGAAAGATAGAAATATGAACTATGTGATTGAAGATGTTTACCGTAAATGTATCGATCAATTGAACCTTCCGAAAGAACAAATCAAGAACTATGTTCAAGAAATTTACGCTCCTTTTACAGATGAAGAGGTTTCCGTAAAAATCAGTGAATTGTTAACTCCTCCAACAATAAAAACTCCCGTAGAAATAATTTACCAAACAGTAGACAATCTGCATAAAGCAATTCCTGGACATCTAGGAGATTGGTATTTTACAGGAAATTATCCTACACCAGGTGGAAATAAAGTGGTGAATAAGGCATTTATCAACTGGAAAGAAGGAAATAACAAAAGAGCATATTAATCATTCGTAAAATGAACAGACGTACGGCCATCATATTTTATATTTTGAGTGCCTATGTTGTGATTCAATTTGTTTGGTGGGGTTACCATTTGATCGAATTAACAGAAGAAGTTAGCGAAGAATCAATCCTTATCGGTCGCCGTGTGCGAATGATAATTGGAGAAGGGTCTGTCTTTTTGGTGCTGTTGTTAGTAGGAATTTGGCAAATTCGCCGTTCTATTCTCAAAGATTTAAAACTTTCAGAACGTCAGAATAATTTTTTACTTTCTGTGACTCATGAACTGAAAACACCGCTTGCGGCCAATAAACTCTACCTTCAAACCTTGCAGAAAAGAGATTTAGGTCGAGAAAAATCACTTGAACTACAGGGGAAAGCAATCGATGAAAATAATCGATTGGATAGAATGATCAATAACATTCTCAATGCTTCTCGGATTGAAAATAATGCTTTTCAACTGGAAAAAGAATCGTTTGATTTGAGTAAATTGATTGAGAAAACATACGCTAGAGTAAGTATCCTTTCTGCGAGTCACTCAATTGTACTTAACTGTGAAGAAAATATTCTTCTCTTTGCCGACCAATTTTCTGTAGAAACAATTCTCTTGAATTTAATTGAGAACGCAATCAAATATTCTCCGAAAGGAAGTGAAGTAGAAATTTATGCCCGTAAAAATGATGACCAAACAATATTTGGTGTATTAGATCAAGGAATTGGAATTTCTACACTAGATAAAAAATCGATATTTAAGCAATTTTACCGCGTTGGAAAAGAAGAAGTGAGGACGCAAAAAGGAACAGGTTTAGGCTTGTTCATCGTCGCTCAATTGACCGCTATGAATCATGGAACAATTGAGTGCCTCGACAATTCTCCCAAAGGAACAAACTTTATAATAACATTTCAAAATGACTAAAAACATTGGACTAATCATATTGGATGGATGGGGAATAGGCGACCATTCTAAATCAGATGCAATTTTCAATTCTGACACACCCTTTATGGATTTCTTACTGGCAGAATATCCAAACGCAACATTAGGTACAAGTGGTGAGAATGTTGGATTACCCGATGGACAAATGGGGAATTCTGAAGTTGGACACCTTAATATTGGTGCTGGTAGAATTGTGTATCAAGAACTTACTCGGATCAATAAATCCATCAAAGAAGGAGCGTTTTTTAAGAATAAAGTATTGGTCAGTGCTTTTGAAAAAGCGGAAAAAAACGGTGTGGATTTACATTTGTTTGGCTTGGTGTCAAAAGGTGGTGTCCATAGTTCTCAAGAGCATTTGTACGCACTTTCAGAAATGGCAAGGATGTACAAAATTGAAAATGTTTTCATCCATGCGTTTACAGATGGTCGTGATTGTGATCCGAAAAGTGGATCGGCTTTTATTGCTGAATTAGAAGAAAAAATTAAAGGTACCAATGTCCGAATAGCAACTTTGATTGGGCGTTACTTCGCAATGGACAGAGACAATCGTTGGGAGAGAATCAAAAAAGCATACGATTTAATGGTGAATGGAATTGGTGCAAAATTTAATTCTGCGACCGAGGCCTTGAATAAATCGTATGAAAATGAAATCACGGATGAATTTATAGAGCCTGTAGTGATTGTTGAAAATGCAAAAATTAAAGACGGTGATGTTGCCATTTGTTTCAATTTTAGAACAGATCGACCAAGGGAAATATCAACGGCTCTGACCCAAAAAGATTTCCATGAATTCAACATGCATAAATTGAATTTGTCGTATTATACAATGACGAATTATGACGCAAGTTTCAAGAATATTAATGTCATTTTTGAAAAAGATAATTTGATCAAAACATTAGGGGAAGTCCTTGCAGAAAATGGTCAAACACAAGTGAGAATTGCAGAAACTGAAAAGTATCCTCACGTCACATTTTTCTTCAACGGTGGCCGTGAAAATGAATTTGAAAATGAACGAAGATTGTTGGTGAATTCTCCAAAAGTCGCGACGTATGATTTGCAACCAGAAATGAGTGCTTTTGAAGTTAGAGATCAAATTGTTGCGGATATTCGCAAAAATCAACCTAATTTTATCTGTTTAAACTTTGCTAACCCTGATATGGTTGGACATACTGGTGTTTATTCTGCGATTCAAACAGCCGTAGAAACGGTAGATGAATGTTTAAATGATGTGGTAACAGCAGGTTTAGAAAATGGGTATGAATTTATTGTTATTGCCGATCATGGGAATGCCGATTTTGCCATCAATCCAGACGGTAGTCCAAATACTGCGCACTCTCTTAATCCTGTTCCTGTTGTATTGGTAAGTAAAGATAAAGATGCCACAATTCAAGACGGTATTTTGGCTGATGTAGCTCCAACAATTTTAAGTAGATTAAACGTTGCGCAACCTGTAGAAATGACAGGAAAAGTATTGGTGAAGTAAAGAGAAATTGGATACAACTTAGATGTTGTTTCATAAAATGGAAACTCCACGATTTAATCTTAATCCATAAATAGGCCATTACTTGACTTACAGGTAATGATTTCATTAAAATATAAATTTATATATCTTTACATCAATAAATAAGATATTGAATTTGAACAGAACACTACTTTTAATTATACCCGTATTTATTTTTTGCATTTTTTCATGCAAGAAAAGTAAAACGCTAGTGCCTGAAATAAAGCAATACCTACATATTTCTCATACACGAACAAGCACTAATCCTTTAGTAGATGAGGTAGCTGAAAAAATAGACTATAGTTGTTTTGATTTACTTTTTCTTGGGGGTGATTTAGCGCATTTAACTTCTGAAGATGAAACTACAATGTCGTATGTCGATTCCGTTTTTGACGTAGGAAATGAAAATACATTATGGTCTTTGGGGAATCATGATTACACAGATTTGGCGAGAATACAAAACTATACAAATAGAACACCTTATTATGCATATAGTAAAAATGGAATCACAATAATCGTCCTCGATACACAAGATAGTCTGAGCAACATCATTGGTCAACAAAAAATATTTTTTGATGCTGTTGTCGACACAATTCAATTCTCATCTCATTTAATCGTATTGCACCATAAGTTAATTTGGATGTACGGTGATAATTACTTGGAATCACTTGTTTCACAGACATCAAATGCAGAAATAGGAAACTGCTTCTACTGCATCAATCCCAATAACTTTTATACCGATATTTATCCAAAACTATTAGATGTACAACAGCGAGGCGTTGACGTGATATGTATTGGGGGGGACATTGGATTTAATGCAAAATCATTTGAATACAAAACAGCAGAAGGAATTTCTTTTTTAGCTTCAGGAATTTCTTTTGGTTCAACTTCGAATAAAGCCCTGCTTTTTAAACATAACCTTTATAAAAGAGAATTAACGTGGGAGTTTAGACCTCTTTCTGATTTTTGAAGTATAAAACAATTCATTTTCTTGGAATAGTTTTTAAAATATTCGCCATATGTCGTATTTTCTTACGAAGATCTATGTCTTACATTTGTTTCAACTAAAAAACACATTATGAAACTTTTAACAATTCTTTCTATTCTATTTTTCAACCTATTTTCGGTATTCTCTCAAGGTGATGAGCTTATATTTGAAGAAAACTTTGACGATAACTCGAAGGGCTGGTTTGTTGGAAACACCAAAGATCAAGCAGTGAAAATTAAAAAGGGATCTTACTTTATTGAAAATCTCAATGAAGATAAAACAACCATTCCTTTTATTAAATCAGACGGTTTAGATGATAAAAACTTCACTTTTGAAATTAGATTTAGACATTTGTCGGGTTCAAAAGATTATAATTTCGGTGTAAGGTATGGTGAAAATGATTATTACGCAATGGATTTTTACATCACTGCAACACAACAGTTTAAAGTAAAAGAATACTACAACAAGGCTTTTCATACAAAGAAAGATTGGACAGAAAGTGAAGCAATCAATAAATCGAAGAAATTCAATGTTTTACGCGTAGAAAGAAATGCATCCGTTCAAAAGTTTTTCATCAATGGTGAATTAGTGTACACTTGTTTTGAGAAAATTTTCTTTGGAAATAAACTAGGAATTATTGTTTCTTCAGACATCAAAATTGAAGTTGATTACATCAAATTATGGACTTCTCCGCTTGTGATTCCAACAGTTGAAAAACCATTGGAAGATGTTGAATTTGAAAATCTGGGTAAAGTAATAAATACCAAATATTCTGAATTAACGAATCGATTAACGCCAGATGGGAATGTAATTTACATTACTCGAAAAGAGAAAATCAATGGAAAAGAAGTTGATCAAGTTTATTATTCTGAAAAAATGAAAAACGGAGAATGGGGAAGAATTGTTAAAATGCCTTTTCCAATTAATGTGAACAGAAGTACGGGACTTATAGCTATTTCACCCGATAATAATACCATTGTTTTAACAGGTACCAGAGATAAAAAAGGACAAGTAATTGATTACAATGGAATTTGTATCTCTCAACGAATTGCAGAGGGTTGGTCAATGCCTGTTAATATTAAAATCAAAAACTTTGAAAATACAGACTCTTACCAAGAGTTTTGCATGTCTCCCGATGGAAACGTTTTATTGATGACGATAAAAAATAAAGAATCGCTCGGAGAAAGAGATATTTATGCATCGTTTTTAAAGAAAGGAGAATGGACAGAACCTTTAAATGTGGGGAATGTTGTGAACTCAATTGGGGATGAATTGTCACCATTTTTAGCTCCAGATGGTAAAACACTCTACTTTTCGAGTAATGGACATCCTGGGTATGGAGGAGAAGATGTTTTTATTTCAAAAAGATTAGATGAAACATGGACGAATTGGTCACAGCCATTGAATTTAGGGAAAGGAATTAACTCTTCTGGATGGGAAGGTTATTTCACCGTTACGGCAGATGGAGAATACGGGTTCATTTCTAAAATTTTAAAAGGAGGAGAAGGGGTAGATGATTTGTATAGAATAAAACTGTCAGAGTCTGCAAAACCGGAACCTTTGGTGTTAATCAGTGGAAAAGTGTTGAATAAAAAAACGAATGAAGCTATCAGTACAACAATCAAGTATTACGAATTAGGGACGGATATTGAGATAGGTACGGCGACAAGTTCACCAGGAACAGGAGAGTATCAAATCTCTCTACCGAAAGGGAAAAAATATGCGTTTTTTGCAAAGAAAAATGATTTTTACTCCGTTGAAGATCACCTTGATTTGGTTGAATTGGAACAGTTTGAGCAAATCACAAAAAATCTTTACTTGGTTCCAATTGAGAAAGGTGAAGTGATTCGATTGAATAATATATTCTTTGAAACGGGAAGTGCTGTTTTATTGTCAGATTCTTATGCAGAACTCGATAAATTAGTCACGCTTTTAAAGAAAAATAAAAAACTGAAGATTAAAATTAAAGGCCATACCGATAATGTTGGAAGTGAGAAGGATAATTTAGCTTTATCAACTGATCGTGCTGAGTCGGTGTACAATTACTTGCTTGAAAATGGTGTCAATGAGAATAGAATTTCTTTCGAAGGCTACGGAGAATCGAAACCAATTGAAAGTAATGAAACGGAAGAAGGAATGTCAATTAACAGACGCGTAGAGTTTGAAGTACTTTAATTCTTGCCATTGAAAAAAAGTCTGCCAATGAAGTTTGGTGGACTTTTTTTTCTTACAGGTGTTTTAAAAAGGGAATCCAATACCAATAGTTGAACCCATTTGAGGGATTTTATTTTGAAATACCCATTTTTTACCGTCTATAAAAATTGGCGCATACAAGAGTACTCCATAATCAAAGCGAAGTATGATGAAAGTCAAATCTAAACGTAAACCAACACCTGCAGTTAAAAAGCTATCTGGAACTATTTTATTCCAACGAATTCCTGATCCTGGACGTAAAGGGTCTTCTTTTAGTAGCCAAACATTTCCTGCATCCGACCAAACAGCACCAGAAAGTCGAACACCAATTTTAAAACGATATTCAAGATTTAATTCAAACTTAATATCGCCCATTTGATTGATGGCGTCAGGATTTATTTCGGCATATCTTCCGGGACCTAAAACCTTAGAAGAGAAGGGCCTTAAGCTATTTGTCCCTCCAATAAAATATTGACGGATATAAGGGAGTGTTGTATTGTTTCCAAATGGCAATCCAATTCCTCCAGATGCTTTAAACGCTATCGTTTGTATAGGACCTATCGGAAGCATGTACCTAAAATCGGTGTGGAATTGAACAAATTGAGCAAATTTAATCCCTAAAACTTTTTTCTGACCACTTGGTTGGTTGGTGAAAACACTATTCATTAAATTTAAAAGAGATCCCGAAGCTTCCACTTTGGATTCAAAAAATAAACCTCTTGGCCAATTTTTATTTTTCCGCTTATCAATCTTATATGAATATACCAATGAAGTAATCAATTGATTTTCTAAACTTTGTTTTAAAGATGCATTATTGGATAGTATTGAGTCGTAACGAAATGAAGTGTTGTAAATGTTCGAAAACGTAATGTTTACAAAGTCAAGTTGATGCTCATCATTTGGTAAAGTGTTGAAAGTGACTCCGTATGCACCGTTAATACTGTTTTGCGTATAAAAGTTCTTTCGCTCGAGTAAGTCAATGGAGGTTCTTACAAAATACATTGGCATAGATTCTTTTGTTCTTGGCCATCTCAATAAAGAAGAAATTGCAGGTGCCTTATACGTAGCTTGAACAGAAAATCCAAAAACATCCGAGGCTCTTTTATTGTATAATCCCAGAGGGAAATAATAGAAG
>Ga0256845_1001835_pt1 | contig 16433 bp, 13 predicted proteins | sample RiftiametaG_FD_189101 | JGI IMG/M metagenome (GOLD analysis project Ga0256845, IMG submission 189101) | Tube worm associated microbial communities from hydrothermal vent at the East Pacific Rise, Pacific Ocean - Riftia | ecosystem: Host-associated > Annelida > Integument > Unclassified ...
TAAGCTTTTGGTTAATTCAACACATTCATTTCTATCCATACCTTGGAAAAAAATAGACATCGTTAACGCTGCAATTTGACCTTCACTGATTGAGTGATCATAGATCCCTTTCACAAAAAAATTTATCTCTTCAGCTGTCAGCGTTTTTCCATCGCGTTTGGTTCGGATTATTTCTTGGGCGAGCATTATTTCAACGAACCCTTATGATGTGAAAATATCTATAAATAACTTTTATAATTAGTAGTATAACTTGAATTGGCGCTATAATAAATAAAGCCTGACCAATTGGTCAATTATATGTTGTGAGGAACTTATTAGAGAGATAAATAAGTCACCGGAATTGTGATTTTGACCGTTTAGTCAAACTGTGATAATTTGCTCTGGTAGATAGAATTCAATAGCTAGTAAATAAAATAATAAACAGAATAATAAGGTGCCAGATATGAGTATTATCGGAATGTTCGTTTTGATAGCTATCGCTATCCTTTTCTCAGAAAACCGTAAAGCGATCAAAATTAGAACTGTTGGAGCAGCTTTCGCTATTCAAGCGATTTTTGCCGCGTTGGTATTATACGTACCAGCAGGACAAGAAGCTTTAGGCGCAGTTTCAAACAGCGTTCAAAATGTAATTAACTATGCGGATAGCGGCATTAATTTTCTATTTGGCGATTTAGGACGAAAAAAATTGGGTTTCATTTTTGCTTTTAATGTTTTGCCGATTATTGTTTTCTTTTCCTCATTAGTGGCAGTTCTTTATTATCTTGGAATCATGCAAAAAATTATCAATGTGATAGGTCAGTTTTTTAAATATATTATGGGTACGGGATATGCTGAATCTCTCTCTGCTACGGCTAATATTTTTGTTAGTCAAACAGAGGCTCCATTAATTATAAGGCCTTATATTTTAGGAATGACTCGTTCGGAATTATTCGCCGTTATGGTCGGAGGCATGGCTTCTATTGCTGGTTCACTCTTAGTTGGATATGCGAATATGGGCGTTGAATTAAAATATTTAATCGCTTCTAGTTTTATGGCTGCACCTGGCGGTTTATTGATGGCCAAATTAGTGATTCCTGAAACAGGTACTCCAAAAAATGCGATTGAAACTATTGATTTTGATGGCGATGAAAAGCCCGCTAATGTTATTGATGCTGCCGCAAGTGGTGCCGTTAGCGGTATGAAACTGGCAGTCAATATCGGTGCTATGCTAATCGCATTTATCGCTTTGATTGCATTACTTAATGGGGCATTCAGTGGCATTAGTTCGATGTTAGGGTTACCTGAAATTACTATTGAAACAATGCTTGGATACGTGTTTTCTCCTGTAGCTTATGTTTTAGGGATCCCTTGGAGTGAGTCAATTACAGTTGGTAGTTTAATAGGTCAAAAATTAATTCTTAATGAATTTGTTGCTTACGTAAATTTCGTTGAATTAAAAGATACTCTATTACCTCACTCTCAAGTCGTTGTAACTTTTGCACTTTGTGGTTTCGCTAATCTATCATCAATTGCTATATTGCTTGGTGGGTTAGGAAGTATTGCGCCAACAAGACGTCATGAAATTGCTACGATGGGACTTAAAGCTGTTCTGGCAGCCACGTTAGCTAATTTGATGAGTGCAGCGTTAGCGAGTTTATTTGTTGTTTAGAAAATTTTAATTAAAATCGAATCTACTTAAATTTTAGTAGAAGGAATACAGTAAATTGATGGATAATAGAATCGATGAGTTTGTAAATTTTTCTGATTTATCAGACTCGAAAAAATTGAGCCTAAATGATTTATTTGAAAATGGTGGAATATTAAATGCTGATAAAGTTGAAGTGATCTGTAGCGAGCTTTCGATTAATACTGAAGAGTTAATGCTTTTACTTTTACCAGTGGCCAAAAAATTTGCGAAAGCACCTATTTCATCTTTTGATGTTGGTGCTATTGTAAAAGGAAAAAGTAAAGAGCAAGATGGTTTTTCCAACCTATATTTAGGCGCTAATTTTGAATACAAAAATCTATCGCTTAATTTTTCTATTCATGCGGAACAAGCAGCCGTTTCTAACGCTTGGCTAAATAGTGAAACTGGAATTGAATCAATTGCTACTTCAGCCGCCCCTTGTGGCCATTGTCGACAATTCCTTTATGAGTTATCTGGTACTAATCAATTGTTTGTTATTATGCCAGGAGAACATTCTAAGGATATCAATAAAGTCGATATTCAAACGTTATTACCATCAGTCTTTGGACCTAAACAATTAGGCTGTGAACAATTGTTAATGGGAGAAAATATTGATAAAAAAACGTTTTTCTTAGAACCTTCAGTTGATGATGAATTTGTATTACAAACCTTAGAGCATGCGAACTTAAGTTACGCTCCTTATACGAAAAATTATGCTGCATGTGGCATTAAACTAAATAATGGTTTAGTCTTTTTTGGACGATATGCAGAGAATGTTGCACATAATCCTAGCTTGTCTGCATTTTCTTCAGCCGTAAGTCAATTGGCTATGAGTTCGTTAATAATGAGCCAGTCAACCAAGAGTGAGTTTGCTAATGATTTAGTCGGTAATATTAAGCGTGTAGTTTTTGTCGAAAATAGCACTTTATCTAGCCAAAAAAAATATGCTGAATTATTGCTTTCAAACTTAAATAATAAAATTAAATTAGAGTGCTATCAAGTAAATTATTGAAACAAAAAAATATTTGAATAGTCTATTTAGTGATGTACAAAGAGAAAAAAATGAAAGACCAAAAAGAAATCATTAGAGAAACTAATGAGCTAAAAATAATGGAAGCTGCCGAGTTAGTATTTGCACAATGTGGATTTAAAGGAGCGACTACTGATGAGATTGCAAAACAAGCTGAATTACCAAAAGCCAATATCCATTATTACTACAAAACTAAGGCGAATTTATATCAATGTGTTTTAGAAAGAATTTTAAAAGAGTGGATGGAAGCCGCTGAAGTGTTTGATGATTATGGAGAACCTAAAGTGGCATTAATAAAATATGTTGAATCAAAAATGAATTATTCAAGATGTCGTCCATATGCATCAAAAGTGTGGGCAAATGAAATTATTCATGGAGCCCCAGTTGTTGGAACTTTTTTGGAAACAACGCTAAAAAAATGGTTAGACGATCGGATTATAATTATTAAGGGTTGGATTGCATCTAATAAAATTAAAAAAATTGATCCAACGGCTTTTATTTATATGATTTGGTCAGTAACACAACATTATGCAGATTTTGGAAAACAAATTGAAATCCTTAATAAAGGAAAAGAATATTCGGACGATGAATTTAGATTAATGACTGAGCAGGTCACTCAGTTTGTTTTGGCAGGGGCCGGGTTGTAGGTATAAGTCGGATAAAAATGAATCTGATTTATTGATTCCAGTTCTCAATAAGTAGCTCAGGAATTTTAGAAAAATGTTCTTCGTTATTGGTTACAGTAGTGTAACCAGATCAAACTATTGTAACAGTTTATGTTTTTATGCATGAATAAGTAATCGTAATGCATGAATTTAGTATAAAGTCATATTATAAAAGAAATTGAATTTAGATTTAATACAAAAAAACCGGCTATAAAAGCCGGTTTTTTTAACAATCAAAAACTAACCGTTAAAAGGTTCGTCATACTTTACATGACGGATCCATTTCTTCATTAATCCAAGACTACAACCATGTTTCAATGCGCCAGTTGGAACATTACCAGCACCACGTTTTTCAGCAATCTGCTCACAAGAACAACCCGCTGTATCTTCAATAGTGAAGTCACGTTTTTCACGAGAGTAAGGTGAATCAATTGAATCAAACGTTGTTTTTGCGATCAAGTCATCACCACCTAACAATGCATAGTAGTTTGGCTTCAATCCTTTCGCTGGAGTAGTTTCAGGAATTGATGTTGCCGCACATTGATCTGCGTCATCAAAGATTGTGTCGTTGTCGCTATCCATTTTAATAAACAACACAACGCCATCATGATCTGATGAACGAAGCTCGTCAGTATCATCATCTATTAAGATAGCTGGTACATCAGAGTTTCCTCTAGAAAATCCGAAACCAGTAATCATACGATCTAAATTACTTGTGGTTAACGAATGATCTAGTACTTGAGAGCTGCCTCTGAAGATAAATGAATACTGTTCTTCAGCAGGTAAACTATTAACTTGGTTAGTCAGCTCTGGAAATACAGGGCTTTGTTCCCAAAGTAGATTGTCTGCTTCAACTGACGTTCCTTTGATTTGACCAATAACATCCACGTAACCATCGCTAAATTGGTAAGCGTTAAAGTCACCAGTAACAATTAGGTTGACGTTTGGATTAGTTGTTTGGATATCTTGAACAACATTAGCAACCAGTTGAGCTTGAGCCATACGTTTTGCTCTTACTCTTGGACCGCGACGACTATCACTAATTCCGCCTAGTGAACGATTATGAACGACTAATACTTCAATTGGAAAATCACTACCATCTTTGCTATTTCGACCTTTAAATAATAAAGGTGGACGGTCGTTTAATAACGAACCATCAAAATCTAAAATAGTATCAAGACCATACTGAGTGACTTCATCCATAGCGATATGACTACGAGTTAAGAAACCAACATCAATACCGCCAATGTCATTTCCTTCTTCTAAGTAAGCTGTGTATTGAACGCTTGGATCTCTAGCTTCAATTTCGGCTGCTAGCGTTTCTAGAACAGAAAGGCTCTCAACTTCACTTACCGCTAAAATATCAGGCGCATCCATTACGTTTAAAACAAAACGAGAAATTTTGCTTAAACGGATAGCATACTCATCAGCGTCAATGACTTCATCACTGACACCATCGTCATCAACACTGTCAAATAAACGGAACATGTTAAGAGAACCAACCGTCATTTCAGCATCGGCTCTATCACGAACTTTTACTAATAAGTCAGGTTGTTCGCCAAGTGTTAACTCAGTTGGCCAAACTTGATAATCACCAAATGAGAATCCTAAAGGACCAGTTGCAGAAACTGATTGTCCAGCAAAAATCGTTGGGTTATCCCCACCTAGCGCATTAGGATCAACTTCAAACATTTCAGGATTACCATCCCAAATTGGAAGTCCAACTTCGCCTGGGAATTCAATTCCTGGACTACGGAAAGCTCGCGTGTCACCGGCAACAACGGCTGTATCACCAAAACGGCCTGTCGCAGCAGACGCTATACCATCAAAGGTGATAATCATTCCCTCAAATCGTTCCATTTCATTTTCCATTTGAGGTTGAATTGGAGAAGGTGTGTTTGCATCAAAAGTAACTATCGCAGGAGTTGAGTGACCACCACTTGTAATCGTTACCAAAGGGCGACTATATTCGGTAAAACCGAAATACTCAATTACTTGACCTTCAACATCAATCATATCACCAACCACAACTGTTGAAGCGCTACCGGTAAAGACATAAACACCGTCAGAGGTATTTTCATCTAAATCACTTCTTGATTCAGGCGTTTGCATAAAGAAACCATTAGTACCTAATGCAGTTACAACATTACCTAAAGTTCGAACATATCCACCAGCAAATGGAGATGACATACCAGCGCCTTGGATTTCAAAGATTTCAGCTTCTGTTACGTTACTCGCTAGAGGTGTAGGAAGTTGAGCTATATAAGAACCTGTATCTAATGCTGTGCCACCATCAGGTACACGGGCATTTGAATGCGAGTTTTTATCGTCTGCATCATCTTCGTTCTTCTGAGGTTGGTTAGGTGTTAATACGTCGATTAATCCAGCAACATTACTATCATTGGTATCATAAACAATCGCATCGACTAACCCTAATGCAGATACTGGTGTATCATTTTCATAGTCAGTGGCGTCACCAACATGAATAGCAACTGCATCGGCACCATTTTGAATACCATTATTATTTATGATGATGGATGGAGTCGGAGAGACTAGTTCGTTACCTAACAAGAAATACCCTTCAGCGTTAGTTGAGTAACCATCTAGATCGAATGCAGAATTGTATGATTGACTGTCGGAGCCATTATATAAAACTACGACTAATCCATCCAAAGATGTATTACCAACACCGCCATCATAAAGTTCGATGAATTCTAAAGTATCGCTACCGGCAGTGTCTGCGTCAACTTCATTTATACGAATTGGCGAATCGACTTTGGTTGAAAAACTAAAGACATAATCACTTTCCATTGTATCGGGTGGATCATCGGCATCCACATCGGTTACTAAGGAAGCCGTAATAGTGACTGTACAAATTTCATTAAAATCAAAATCTGTATTCGGGGTAAGGCTATAGTGTTGAGGACCATCGGCAACAACGGCAGTATGTGAACCACTAATATTACAGTCTATAGCGTACCAACCATTAGCTAAATCAACTGATTCGTTAAAACTAATGTCGATACTAGTATCTAGTGCATTTACACCTGAATTATTACTGGGTGTTGAGCTTATAACCGTAGGTGCTGCATCGACTTGAGGACCGCCACCACCAAAGGTTTGATTTGTATTGATTGTAGCAAAAGTATTTGCGCTTGCCGCTTCCCATGAGAAGTCTACATAAACGCTACCGGTACCACTTAACTGAAGAGAGTTTCCCACTAACGTGTTTCTAGGTTCTGAAACACCAACATCTTCACTGGTGACACCATCAGCCACACCGCCGCTGGCTGTAAAAGATCCTTCGTAGCTTAAAAATTGTACGAGGTTATTGCTAGCATCTACTAATGCAATACCATCTGGTGCACCATTTTGAATACCACTTATAGCAAAATCTAGAGTGCCGAAACCATCTTGTTGGTTCGGTATTGAACCACTTAAATTAACCGTGTTATAAGATTGTTGATTGTTACCGTTATATAAAACAATGCTCCAGCCAGTTAAGTCTGTGTTTGCATCGCCAGCGACTTCTACAGCTTCGCCTATATCTCCGCCACTATTATCGTAATGAATTTCATTTATAAAAACGTCGGCCATCGCTGATTGAGCTGCAAAAACACTCGCGAATGCAGTCAAGAGTAAGCTGGGCGTTTTACGCTTGAGCTTTTCTTTGGTTTTAATGTCAGGCATAGAAAAAACAGGCATCAATTTATTCCTTTGTTAAGTTAGAAGTAGATTTTTAAATAAGGGTAGGCGGCTAATTATTAACCGTTTTACTAGCATGTATATATCTAGTATTGATAAAATAGGCAATACCCGAACCTTATTGTTATTATTTTGCGAGACAATTATGACTACTGGATGATAGCTCTATTAACCAAAATAATCGAATCGTTCGTATAAATGGAAAAAGAAAAATAAAACAACTCAATCCATTAGACACGTTAAAGAATATATACGTATCTTGACTAATGTGTCAAGATTAACAGGTGCGTAAAATTACCGCCCAAATAAATAACTTACTTACTAGAATTCAAGAAGAGATAGCAGAGAGCTTTAAATGGCCAAACTTTATTTTTATTACTCCTCTATGAATGCGGGTAAATCAACGGCTCTTTTGCAGTCGAGCTATAACTACCAAGAGAGAGGTATGAATACCTTGGTATTAGCGCCGGAGTTAGATAATCGTTATTCAGTGGGCAAGGTAACATCCAGAATAGGGCTACAAACGGATGCAACAATTTTTGTTCCAAGAGATGATTTATTTAATATGATTAGCGATAATAATGATACAAAGAAACTTAATTGTGTCTTGATCGATGAAGCACAGTTTTTGACCAAAGAACAAGTTTTTCAACTTGGTCGTGTGAGTGACTTGTTAAATATTCCTATTTTAGCCTATGGTTTACGCACCGATTTTCAAGGTGAACCCTTTGAAGGCAGTAAATATCTATTAGCTTGGTCAGACAATCTAAAAGAATTGAAGGCTATTTGCCATTGTGGTAGTAAAGCTACCATGGTTTTGAGGCTAGACAAATCCGGTAACGTCATTACTAAGGGGATGCAAGTTGAGATCGGTGGTAATGATCGATATGTTTCAGTATGTCGCAATCATTTTAATCAGAGTTTTTATGACGATGTTATCCATAACAATTCCTAATTGATGTAAAATGGGATCTCTCAAATCTGTTTGTTTTAATCATCAATATGGGGATAAAGGCTTGTATAGCCTATAAACATGGATATAACGGTTACAATTATAATGGAAGAGGTTAATAATCCCGTGAATTTAAACTTTCATCGGGATGCATTGTTTGGCGATGGTTTTTTCACCACGGCAGTTATAAAAGATGGTTGTATTATCCATAAAGAACGACACTTATCACGCCTGCAAGAATCAGCTCAAAGGTTAAAGTTTGAACATTGGAATATTGATAGTTTATCTTCAACCTTAAATGATATCGTAGAAAAATATTCGAACTCTATTATCAGAGTGAGTTGTAGTCGTAAGCAAAAGGAAAGAGGTTATGCAATTAGCTCAAATTCCCAAATATATTGTGATATAGCGGTACAAAAATTAGTTGAGTTTAAACATAATAGTTGCCACTTAAAATTTGCTGAAACGCCAATCTCGGTTAACTCAATGTTGGCAGGAATAAAGCATTTAAATCGTTTAGATAACGTTTTAGCAGCAAGTGAATGCGAAACACCTGATCAAGAAGTTTTAATGTGTGATGGTGAACGAGTGATTAGTGGAAGTCGAACTAATTTGTTTGTAAAACTTGATGGACAGTGGTTTACACCAACTATCAGTAATTGTGGAATAAATGGCATTACTCAAAACGTAGTGATAGATACTATGAATGATTTGGGTATCGATTGTTTATACAAAGATATTTATAGAAAAGATTTTGAAAAAATTTCATCTGTATTTGTCACTAATAGTATTGTTGGGATCTGGCCGGCAAAAATGATTGAAACGACTCAATTAGATTGGGATTGTGTTATGAAACTTAAACAAAAATTGAAAGTGAAAGTGAAATAAGTGCTATGAGTGAAACTGCAAACAAAATTTTTGCTACCCGTTCTATATTGGGGATATCTGCCTTACTACTATTTTTAACAGTCTATTGGTTTTGGTTAGATTACAAAGAGTTTCAAAAGAACGATATTATATTTGAAAGCAATGAACTTAAATTTGATTTAAAAAAAGGCTGGGGTGTTGGGCATCTGGCACATTATTTAAGGTCAAAAAATAAAATATCAACCTCTTTGTATTTGAAATTATTAGTCAAACAATATCCTGAGTATTCAAAAATAAAAACAGGGGAATACCAATTACCAGAAAAAATAAAACCACTAGACTTGTTAAAACTATTATCACAAGGTGATGTTGTACAATATTCATTTCAAATAGTAGAAGGGCAAAATAAGTGGGAAATTTTTAACCACCTTTTAAAGGTGTTTTCTAATTTGAAACCCAACTCAATTCTTTTGCTAAAAGATAAAGTGAATTTTGAGAATGAAATCATTAAACGGTTAGGCCTTAAATCTAATAGCGTTGAAGGCTGGTTTTTTCCAGATACTTACCACTATTCAAAAGGTGATAGTGCTATATCTTTAGTCACTCGCTCCGTTAATGATATGGTTGTTGCATTAAACGAAGAGTGGAATAATCGAGAAGAAGGTTTACCTTTAAAAACGCCTTATGAAGCTCTTATACTCGCTTCCATTATTGAAAAAGAGACAGGTGTAGCCTCTGAAAGAGATAGAATTGCAGGTGTTTTTATAAGACGATTGCAAAAGCGAATGAAACTACAAACCGATCCGACGGTCATTTATGGGATTGGAGAACACTTTAATGGCGATATCACTTGGAAAGATTTAAAAACACCGACCCTTTATAACACCCGTATAATAAAAGGATTACCGCCAACCCCTATTGCTTCACCGAGTCGAGCTTCAATTTATGCGGCTTTGCATCCAGCTAAGGAAGAGGTGCTTTATTTTGTAGCTGATGGTTCTGGTGGACACCATTTTAGTAAAACATTAAAAGAACATAACAATGCAGTAAAGCGTTGGTTAAAAAAGGGAAAATAGATCTAAATGTCTGAAGAATTCAATATCGTTAAAAATGAGGCGAAAGAATTATTAGGTAAACCTCTTTTTATATCTTTAGAAGGATGTGAAGGTGTTGGAAAAACGACGAGCCTTAATTACATTAAAAATTTTATTGAATCTTTTGGGCATCAAGTTTTAGTGACCAGAGAACCTGGAGGTACGCCACTCGCAGAAGAAATAAGAAATTTACTTTTAGAAAAACGTGATGAAAAAGTTAATTCAAGTGCCGAATTACTTTTAATGTTTGCTTCTAGAATTCAACATATTGAAAAGGTTATTAAACCAGCGTTGAATAAAGGTATTTGGGTTATTAGCGATCGTTTTGTTGATGCGAGTTATGCGTATCAAGGAGGCGGGCGAGGTTTAGGTTTTGAGCGAATTGAAGTGATTGAGAAATGGAGTATGGGTGACTTTTTACCAGATCTTACTTTACTTTTAGATATGTCTGTAAAAAAGGGAATGGCAAGAACTCGTTTACGTGGTGATTCAGATCGATTTGAAGATGAAGAAATTATTTTTTTTGAAACCATTCGTAATGCTTATTTAAAGCGCGCTGAAAAATCAAAAGGACGAATCAAGGTAATAGATGCATCACCGTCTCCGGAGCTAGTACAACAAGCAATTAAAAAAGAATTAGAATCATGTCTGTAAAAGAAAATATTCAAGACAAGGTTGAATCATTTGAGTTAGCGCTTAATTCACAGGATTTTTGGTTAAAAGATGCTTTTGGCATATTGCAATCAGCCTATCAACAAAACAAGTTCCCGCATGGACTATTAATTAATGCATCAAAAGGTTTTGGACAATTAAAGTTAGCTAAAGCGGTCGGTGCTAGTTTGTTGTGTATGGAAAATCAAGAAAAATATCTGACTTTGAATCAATTAAGTTTGAATACTGCTTGTGGTCACTGCAAGTCATGTTTACTTCTAAAAGCTAACACACACCCTGATTTTAATTTAGTTGAAAGATTGGTTGAAAAAGGAAAGTTGAAGCAAAATATCAGCATCGATCAAATTAGAAATTTATCACAAAAATTAGTAAAAACATCTCAGTTACAAGGCTGGCGAATTACCATTATTAACTCGGTTGAAGACATGAATATTTCTTCGTTTAATGCTATTTTAAAAACGTTAGAAGAACCCGGTCAAAATACTTTGGTTGTGTTATTGAGCCATGGAATGGGAAAAGTACCTGCGACGATTAAAAGCCGTTGCCAAGTGTTAAATTTAAATGCTGACAAAAATAAAACACTAGACTGGCTAATTGATCAGGGTATCGATCAATCGTTACGTGATATAGCTACAAATGCAGTTGAAATTTGTTACGGTGCACCTTACGCGAGCTTGGAATTTATTATAGAAGGCTATCAAACAGAATATAATCAGCTTTTTAATGATCTCGATGCAATTTTAGCTAATCAAATATCCGCAAATGAACTGATCACTCAGCATAAAGAACATATCGCCTCACTTATAATGTGGCTAGCCAATTATTTCCACCATGTCAGTAAACTGCTGATAACGAATAACGAACAGCGATATATAAACGTACCGCAAAAGACAGTATCTAATCTCTATGATCAATTAATTAACTTAAATAGAGCGCAATCTAGTGGAAGTAATCTACAATTATCATTACAACTTGAAGCTATTTTGATTCATTGGTTTGAATTAGGAAGAAAAATAGTCCATTATTCAAAAAGATAGCAATAAAAAGAACTAGAGCAAAATTATATGGCAGGACCTGCGGCAGCTCCTAAGGGAGGCATTTTACAATTAACAATTAAAGACAAAGGCGCACTTTATGCGGCTTACATGCCATTTATTCGTAATGGTGGTCTTTTTATCCCGACGAATAAAAAATATTCATTAGGTGATGAGGTTTTTATGTTATTAACCTTAATGGATGATGGCGATCGACTTCCTGTTGCTGGGAAAATCATTTGGATTACACCCAAAGGTGCACAGGGTAATAAAGCAAGTGGTATCGGCGTGCAATTTAGTGAACAAGATAAAGGCGTCACCAAGGGTAAAATAGAAACTCATTTGGCAGGTGTATTAGAGTCTGATCGAATCACTCATACCATGTAATCATAGTTTATTTGTTTACTGACACTTAAACTCATACAAATAGTACAACAATATAAAAAGAAGCCCTCATGTTAGCCGATTCACACTGCCATCTTGATCGGATCGATCTTGAACCTTTTGATAATCAATTTGAAAATGCGATTAATGCTGCTAATAAACGAGGTGTTAACCAATTCTTATGTGTCGCAATTAATGCAGACAACCAACAAGAAGTGATACGAATAGCCGAATCACACCCCAATATTCATGCGTCGGTTGGCGTTCATCCTTTGTATACCAAAGGTGAGTCCGCCAGTGTTGCTTCTCTGGTGAAGGCTAGTCAACATCCAAAAGTGGTTGCAATTGGTGAAACGGGGCTTGATTATTTTTATGCAGAAGAAAGTAAAGAAGAACAGTTATCATTATTTAAAACGCATGTTGAGGCCGCCGTGGATGTTAATTTGCCACTCATTATTCATACTCGAGATGCAAGAGAAGATACTTTAGATATATTATCCAAAGGAAATGCGGATAAAGTTGGAGGGGTTTTACATTGCTTTACTGAGTCTTTAGAAATGGCTGAAACAGCTATGGAAATGGGATTTTATATTTCTTTTTCTGGGATTGTGACGTTTAACAATGCGGATTCATTGCGAACAACGGCGAAGAAAATTCCTTTAAATAGAATTTTGGTAGAAACCGATAGCCCTTACTTAACACCAAAACCTTTTCGTGGAAAACCAAACTCACCAATGTATGTGGCAGATGTGGCTAAATTAGTTGCTGAAATAAGAGGCGAAGAATATGAAGCTTTTTGTCGGGCAACAAGCGATAATTACGAAAGGTTATTTTTATCTAATACTTGAGTTGAAGATATGAGATGGGTATCTTTTTTTGATAGGCAAAAAAATCCCAGGCTCTATTAAGAACACCTGGGTAGGGGAAGTAACTTTTAATAAAAAGTCAGTAACTATAAAAAACTAACAACCAGAAATAAGTTTCGTAGGAGAAAATTAATTTCTAATACTAAAGATAGTTCAGATTTTTAAAATTGCAAATTTTATTTAGAAGCCGCTGAAATACGTCGTCGTGCAAGCTCATCAGCAACTATATTCGTCGTCTTGTGCTCTGAATCTGCAATTTCAAATACCTCTAATAAAGTACCGTAAATTTCATCAACTTTATTCAAAGCGTCCTGTTTACTGTACTCTTTACCTTCAGTTTCAAAAGAAATATTGATAATTCCACCAGCGTTGATGACATAATCAGGTGTGTATAGAATCCCTTGTTTCTTTAATTGTTCACCATGCCTGTCTTCAGCCAATTGATTATTGGCTGCACCTGCAACAATACTGCATTTTAACTGTGGAAGAGTAACATCGTTAATAGTCGCTCCTAACGCGCAAGGCGCATAGATATCAACGTTTTGAGAATAGATATCATCGGAACCAACGGCGGTTGCTCCCAAGTTACTCACTACACGATCGACTGATTCTTTATTGATATCAGTAACAATTAACTCGGCACCTTCATTTTTAAGGTGTTCACATAAATAATAACCAACATGCCCAAGGCCTTGCACCGCAATTTTCAATCCAGATAAATCATCACGACCTAAACGATGCTTTGTAGCCGCTTTCATACCTTTATATACACCATAAGCAGTTACTGGAGAAGGATCGCCACTACGACCTTCTAAACCAACAACATGATTAGTTTCTTTATGAACAATTGCCATATCCGATGGATTTATACCAACATCTTCCGCTGAAATATATTGCCCATTTAGGTTTTCGATAAAACGACCAAATGCTCTAAATAGCTCTTCTGATTTCATGGTTCGAGAATTTCCGATAATAACGGACTTACCACCTCCCATTTTTAATCCCGCTAGTGCATTTTTGTAGCTCATACCACGAGATAAACGTAGGGCATCAATTAGCGCGCCTTCATCTGAGTTATATTCCCACATCCTACAACCACCAACCGCTGGACCTAAAGCGGTTGAATGGATACTAATTACGGCTTTTAGACCAGATTCTACATCGCGACAAAAAACAACTTGCTCGTGATCGTCATAATCCCGTAAATTAAAAACTGCCATGATTAACTCCTATGTTGATGCCTAACTGAATGATTTTTTATAAAAACCAATGAAGCTAACCTTTACGGTAACGTAAAGGTAAAAAATTTTCGCAAAGATACCATTGCTTGTATTTAGAAGCTAGTTATTTAGTGTTCATTTAGCTCAAATTATGAACAGTTATAAGCAAATCATCGCACTTAGAGGTATGTAAGCTCATCTGACCACAATCAAATTGATTTTATTTTGTAAGGAATAAGTATAAATGCAAATTTAAGTTGAAGATTCAAAAAAAATGCCGTAATTTAGCGCCTCATTATGCTATACACCTTTATTGCATGTTTAGAGCAGAGGTTAAGGCTGGTTAAAATTTAAAAGAGCCAAATTAAAGGTACTGATATGTCTAATCAAGCAGAACAAGCAAAACCGTTTAATCAAATGACACCAGAAGAAGCAGAAAAAGAGTTTAAAATATGGTCGCAAAAAGAGTACGTCAAGATAAGTAAATTCTGTAACACTAAAGGTTACCAAATTGCAGGGATCGATCAATCTCGTTGTCAGTCACTGCCGCCGATACTCGGTTTGTGGTATGTAAAAACCCAAGATAAAAAAGTTAATCTTTGGTGTATTGCTGGAGAGTTCCCAACCGACTTAGCCAGTTCAAAAGTAGCAGAAAACCCGCGAGAAGCTTTACGTTATTTTTCTATGTCTTGGCAGTTACAGGCGGCAAAATTAGAAGATGGTTTAGCTGAGGGAAAAATTTCTTTACAAGATAAAGAAACACAAGAAAAGTTTATAAAGGAACTAACTAGCAGAGCGGAAAACTTATATGACTTATACGCTAATGATGATTTGTGGAAAGGGGCAGGGTTGTAATATTTTATTTAACCGCATAGTGTAAATCTCGGGTGGCTTATGGATTTTCAGAGAAATACACACCAAGTTTATTAAGTCAATGTATCATTTTGTTTGTATACCAAAGTATCGACACAAAGTATCGACACAAAGTATTTGTAGAGTACATAATAATTAATAGCTCTGGATGAAAAAGATATTATTTATTCTCTACTAATCACATAACTTGCAGATAAGTCAGTAATACCCAACAATAATTCAATAGGGTTCAGAATATTGAAGTCAGCATCATACTGTTTATCATCCAACAATATATATGCACTATAACTGCCATTAGTAACCGACATACCTGCGCCATCAAAAGTTGGAATTTGTTGTAAGCCATCTTCCACTTCTTGTCGTGCTTTTTCGACAGCTTGATCAACGGGAATTTGGTCAAAAATTTGTTGTGCACTAACTCTTATATCGCTGGTGGTTTGTATATATTTCATATTATTTGCCGCCAATAATATTCGATCCGCATTGGTTTTACTTAACACTCGTTCATTGACCAATTCTGTGTGAGTATAATCTTTAAGTGGTGAAGGCAAATCAACTTTGACCTTAATCTCTTCTTTAAAAAATCGATGTGCGTAAGCTTGTCTTAGAGCCACTTCTAAAGATTGCCTCAAGGTGGGATCATCTGCTTGTAATGCCCTTTTTTTCAACTCAATTAAAGATGCCACATAGGGTTTAATTCGATTAGTTGTGGTTGTTTGTGCATCGTCTCTTGCATCACGAGCAATAGAATCTCTTTTGCTATTGGATGGAATGCAACCTAAAAATGTACAGACTCTTCTATCATTAATTCCTGAGCGTACGCCATCATAAACCTCATCACTAATACTGGTTGGTAAAGCATTTAGAACGCTGATACTTCGATCTGCTATTGTGGGCAAGGTTGAACGTACGCCGCGTAAGCTCACTTCAAATTCAAAGTCTGAAATAGCCGATTCTAGTTGATTGAATGCGTCTAATTTATTCGCAAGAATACGGTCAAATGCGGCGTTTATTTCCTTACTCACTGAATCACTTATATCACGCTCTGTGCTCACTAGGTAGGTTGTGGTTGGATCAAGGAATTCTGCCACTAGATCAATTGGAATATCATCATGGGGAATACTGGAGGTAAAGGTCACACCTGAATTTTCTATCAGCATACTTCCTTTAAATGATGTTTCAGGAATAGTTGATTGATAAGATCCTTTAAGTTCGGCCGAAATAGTGCCATCACCATTAATCAACCAATTACCCACAATTTCTGATGTTGGTAAAATAGAAAGTGTGCCGCAGGCACATAAGAAAGCCGCATAGGATTTGCGACTTAAGCTTATGGACAAGCTCATTGAAAGATGGTGGTAGATCCACCGGAGTCTGCTGTCGGAAGTCGGCTCCAAACCACTGC
>Ga0256845_1001836_pt1 | contig 16431 bp, 3 predicted proteins | sample RiftiametaG_FD_189101 | JGI IMG/M metagenome (GOLD analysis project Ga0256845, IMG submission 189101) | Tube worm associated microbial communities from hydrothermal vent at the East Pacific Rise, Pacific Ocean - Riftia | ecosystem: Host-associated > Annelida > Integument > Unclassified ...
GGGGTTCTTTTTTTTTTTTTTTTGCGTAGGGCGGTCTGGGAGGTCCGGGGATCGCTGCCGTCGAGGGTGTAGGTGATCTGCGCGCCCGGTGTGGGACAGCTGAGTTCGACAGGAAAGGGAGTCAGATCCTCGATCAAGCTCCGCTCGACGCTGACCTCGACCGGCTCGACGGCCCAGGCTGCGACCGGAGTCAGGAGCAGGGCGGCCAAGGTGAGGCTGGTGAAGCCGCAGACGGAGGCGAGGCTGAGTGGGGTCCTGGGAGCAGCAGAGCGCACCTGGCCAAGCTAGCAAATTCGGACAATTGGGCGGGCCCTGGACGGCGGAACCGGGTGTCGGGCGACGGTGCTCTGTCATGGTTTTCGAGCCCCAAAGTCTCCCTTTTGTCGCCGGCTCGGCTCGGCTCGCGCCAAAAGTGTGATCTAGATTCACAACCAAAACCCGGGGCCGAGGTCGGGATAGAGGGCGTCCATTCAGAGGATCGGCGAGGATCGGTCGAGGGCTGGAGCACAGCGGGTATTGACGCGATCCTGGGCGGCCCCTGGTCCCGAGACCCTCGTTCGTGGTCGGTCTGCACCGGGCTGGGACGCGAGTGAGTGGACACATAAAAGTGAGCTCAGTGCGCACGAGCGTGCACGTCTGCTCGGCAGACGCGCCCAAACCCCGATGTTATCCACCGCGCTCCAAGGCCTCGCTGGCGCACTCATTTCCTGGGTGCAGCGGTGCCCACGGGCTCTCATGCACCCTCCGTCGTCGCCCGATCTCGAGACCCTGGCCCGCGTCCGCGAGCCCCTCGTCCTCGACCTCCCGCTCGCCCCGACCCAAGCGGGGTCCGGGCGAGCCCGACGGGTCGAGCTGCCCGCTGTGTATCCCGAGTGGCTGGGCGACCGGGGCTTCACCCAGGCCCACGGGGTCCGCTTCCCCTACGTGGTGGGCTCCATGGCCAACGGCATCGCCAGCGTCGAGCTGATCTGTGCGGCCGCGGAGGTCGGGGTGCTGGGCTTCTTCGGCGCCGGTGGGCTGGGCTACGAAAAGGTCGAGGCTGCGGTCGCACGCCTGTCCTCGACCCTCGACCCGCGAGGGCTGAGCTGGGGCGCGAACCTGATCCACTCGCCCAATGAGCCCGAGCTCGAGGCCAAGGTCGCCGATCTCTACATTCGCGCGGGGGTCCGCCGGGTGTCGGCGTCTGCGTTCATGGCCCTGACCCCGAACGTGGTCCGCTACGCGTGCGCGGGCCTGAGCGTGGATGCGAACGGGGCGATCGTTCGCCACAACTATCTGATGGCCAAGGTCTCGCGGCCCGAGGTCGCCCGCCATTTCATGGCCCCGGCCCCCGAGGCCACGCTCCGGGCCCTGGTCGCGGCCGGACAGCTCAGCGCCCGGGAGGCGGAGCTCGGCGCCCAGATCCCCCTGGCCGCGGATGTCACGGCAGAGGCGGACTCGGGCGGGCACACGGACAACCGTCCGCTGACGGCTCTGCTGCCGACGCTGCTGCGGCTGCGCGATCGCCTGGAGGCGGAGCACGGCTATCCGGGGGCGATCCGAGTCGGCGCCGCCGGTGGCCTGGGCACGCCGGCCGCGGTGGCTGCGGCCTTCGCTCTGGGAGCGGCCTATGTGCTGACCGGGTCGGTCAACCAAGCCGCGGTCGAGTCGGGGATCTCCGACGTGAGCCGAGAGCTGCTCGCCGGGGCCGGGTTGGCGGACGTGGCCATGGCCGCCGCGGCCGACATGTTCGAGCAGGGCGTGAAGCTCCAGGTGCTCAGTCGCGGGACCATGTTCGCGGTCCGGGCCAACCGTCTGTACCGGGCCTACCACGAGCACGAGAGCGTGGAAGCGATCCCCGAGGCCGAGCGCCAGGGGCTCGAGCGGCAGATATTCAAGGCCCCCATCGATACGATCTGGCGCGAGACGGCGGCGTTTTGGCAGCAGCGCGACCCGGCCCAGCTGGCTCGGGCCGAGGCTGATCCCAAGCACCGCATGGCGCTCCTGTTTCGCTGGTACCTGGGCCAGTCGAGCCGCTGGGCGATCCACGGTGAGCCCAGCCGCCGCGTCGACTTTCAGATCTGGTGTGGACCGGCCATGGGCGCCTTCAACGAGTGGGTGCGCGGCTCTTTCCTGGAGCCCCCCGCGGCCCGAGGGGTCGGTCAGATCGCCCTCAACTTGCTCGAGGGCGCGGCCGTTTTGACCCGCGCCCAACAGGTCCGCAGCATCGGTGTGGACCTGCCCGCCGCCGCCTTCGATTTCCGCCCCCGTCCGCTTCGCTGAACGAGCTTCCTATGTTTGATCTGCCGCCGAATGAGACCCGCATGACCCCGATGGCCGTGGTTGGCCTGGGAGCCCTGTTCCCCGCCTCGACCTCGCCCGAGGACTTTTGGCACAACATCGTCGCGGGCCGAGACCTGATCTCGGATGTCCCCCCGACCCACTGGCTGGCCGAGGATTTCTACGACCCCAAGCCCGGGACCCAGGACAAGGTCTACGCGACCCGCGGCGGCTACCTCGGGAAGATTCCGTTCTCGCCCATGGACTTCGGCATGCCGCCGAACACCCTGCCGGCGACCGACACGGCCCAGCTGCTGGCGCTGATCGTCGCCAAGCGGGTGCTCGAGGACGCCCTGGGCGAGCGCTTCGACAGCGCCTCGCGCGAGCGCATCAGCGTGATCCTGGGGGTCGCCTCGGCGACCGAGCTCGTGGGTCATATGTCGGGGCGCCTCCAGCTCCCGGGCTTCGTCCGGGCGATGCGCTCGGCGGGCCTCGACAGCGCGGTCATCGAGACGGTGCGCGAGCGGATCTTGTCCTGCTACGTCCCCTGGCAAGAGAGCACCTTCCCCGGGGTGCTCGGCAACGTGGTGGCCGGGCGGGTCGCCAGCCGCCTGGACTTGGGCGGGACCAACGTGGTCCTCGATGCCGCTTGCGCGAGCTCGCTGGCCGCCGTGGAGATGGGTGTGCTCGAGCTCCAGACCGGGCGCGCGGACATGGTGATCACTGGGGGCGTCGACGCCCTCAACGACATCTTCATGCACATGTGCTTCGGCCAGACCGGCGCCCTCTCGCTCAGCGGCGACTGCCGGCCGTTCTCGGACGACGCCGACGGCACCTTGTTGGGCGAGGGCGTGGGCATGTTCGCCCTCAAGCGCCTCGCCGACGCGGAGCGCGATGGCGACTCGATCTACGCGGTGCTCAAGGGCATCGGCTCGAGCTCCGACGGCCGGGCCAAGAGCATCTACGCGCCGCGCCCCGAGGGGCAGATGAAGGCCCTGCGACGGGCCTACGCTTCGGCGGGATACAGCGCGAGCACGGTCGAGTTGGTCGAGGCCCACGGGACCGGGACCGCGGCCGGTGATCTGGCGGAGTTTCAATCGACGCGGGCCGTGTTCACCGAGGCCGAGACGACCGCGCGCAGCGTGGCCTTCGGGACCGTCAAGGGCCAGATCGGTCACACCAAGGCGGCCGCGGGCGCGGCTGGGTTCATCAAGGCCGTGATGGCGCTGCACCACAAGGTGTTGCCGCCGACGATCAAGGTCGACGCGCCCAACGCCAGGCTCGAGCTCGATCCAGATAGCTGCCCCCTGTACCTCAACACCGAGGCCCGACCTTGGATCCACCCCAGCGACCAGCCTCGGCGCGCGGGCGTGAGCGCGTTCGGGTTCGGCGGCACCAACTTCCATGCGACCTTGGAGGAGTACCGGGGCCCCAACCCGACGCCGGCCCGGGTTCGACCCCTGAGCAGCGAGTTGGTGTTGCTGCACGGGACCGACCTCGCCCAGCTGCGCGCGAGCGTGGGCACCCTGCGTGGGCGCCTGAGCGTCGAACTCGGAACTGGAGCGGACACGGAGCCCTCCCCGACAGCGCTGCGCGACTTGGCCCGGGAGACTCAGCTGAGTTTCGCTGCCGAGTCGGCCCACCGCCTCGCCGTGGTCGCCGACGACCTCGCCGATCTGGACACCCAGCTCGCTCAGATCGACACCCGCCTCGCGGGAGTCCAAGCCGACGCCTCGGGCACGGCGCGCTTCTCCACGCCGCGGGGCGCCAGCTACGACAGCGGCCCGAGCGAGGTCGGGGGCGTGGCATTTTTGTTCCCGGGTCAGGGCAGCCAGTACGTGGGCATGGCCGGCGCCGCGATCCAGGCCTTCGCCCCGGTCCGCGAGCGCTGGGACCGGGCGGCGACCCTGAGGCTGGGCGAGCGCGGTGAGCCGGGCGAGTCCCTGCGCGCACGCGTGTTCCCGGCCCCGACCTTCAATGCCGAGGACAAGGCCGAGCGGGAAGCCGAGCTCACGGCCACGCAGTGGGCCCAGCCGGCGATCGCCGTGACCAGCCTGGCTCTGATGGCCCTGCTCGAGGGCATGGGCGTGAAGCCCGACGCCGTGGGTGGGCACAGCTTGGGCGAGGTCTCGGCCCTGGCGGCCGGGGGCGTGCTCGACCTCGAGACTGCGGTGCGAGTGGCCCGGACCCGGGGCGAGCTCATGGCTGCGGCCGGCGGAGACTCGGGCCAGTCGGGGTCGATGATCGCGGTCCGTGGGGAGCTCGAGGCGATCGAGGTCGCGCTCGCCGAGCACGGCGACGCGGAGGTCGTGGTCGCCAACCACAACAGCCCCAAGCAGGTCGTGCTCTCGGGCCCGAGCGGGGCGATCGAGGGCGCCAAGGTAGCCCTCAGCGCCGCTGGGTTTCGGGTCGTGGCCCTGCGTGTCTCGACGGCCTTTCACTCGCCGGTGGTCGCCGGCGCGGTCGCGCCCTTCGAGCGTGCCCTGGCCGAGGTCGAGTGGTCGAGCTCGCGCTGCCCGGTGTACTCGAACGTGAGCGCGGCGCCATACGCCGGGCCCGACTCTGGCTCCGATTCTGACTCTGGCGCCGAGCAAGGCCGGACCCAGCTCGCATCCGCGATCGCCCGACGGGTGCGCTTCGTGGAGCAGATCGAGGCCATGTACGCGGCCGGGGTCCGGACCTTCATCGAGGTCGGCCCCGACGCGGTGCTCAGTCGGCTGGTGTCGAGCTGCCTCGAGGGCCGGCCGCACCTCGCCGTGTCGCTCGACGATCGCAGCCGCAGTGGCCTCGACGCGATCTGGCGGGCCTTCGGGCTGCTCAGCGTGCGCGGTCTGAGTATGGACCTCGGCGCCCTGTGGGCCGACGAGCGGCCCGCTCCGACCCCGACGCCCGCCGACGGCAAGCGACGGATGACCGTCGACCTGTGTGGATCCAACTACGGCAAGCCGGACCTGCGCGACCTGCCGCCGCCGCCGCCCGAGGTGACTCCTGCTCCTGCTCGGGCTCCGGCCGCCATCAAAGCTGCACCCTCAGCCGCAGCGACGCCCAAGCCCTCTTTGATGGCCAAGCCGCGCGCGGCGACGAAGGCCGGCGTGGGTGAGCTCGCCCCGGCGACTGCCCCCCGACCTTTCACACCTCGATCTTCCACGCCCACAAAGGCAGCTCCCATGACCGTCGCTCGCCCCGCTTCTGCCCCCGCTCCCCAACCTCCGACCGGCGGAGCCGGGCAGGACTTGATCGGGGCGAACCTCGAGTTTCAGCGGATGATGTTCGCCAGTCACGAGTCGTTCCTGCAGCTCATGGCCGGCCAGCCCCGGGCGAGTGTGCCGGCCACGGTCGAGCCGAGCGTTCCGGCGACGGCGGCGGTCCCCCAGGCACCTGTACCTGCACCCGGACCCGCGATGGCGGTGACACCCGCACCGTCGATGGCGGCGCCTGCTCCCACGGTCTCGGGGGTGATGTCGGTCGCACCGGCACCCTCTGGGGTGACACCGATCGCGGCGGCCCCTCGCACGATGGCGGTGGTCGCTGCGTCCGCTCCGGTCGCTGCGCCCGCCGCTGGACCTGCTCCTGGATTGGGAGTGGACCTGGTCGCAGAGATGCTGGCGGTGGTGGCGGAGAAGACCGGCTACCCGGCGGACATGCTCGAGCTGGGCATGGAGATCGAGGCGGACCTGGGTATCGACTCGATCAAGCGAGTGGAGATTTTGTCAGCGATGCGAGAGCGCGTGCCCGGGCTTCCCGAGACGGACCCGGCGAAGCTGGCATCGATGCGTACGCTGGCGGAGATCGTGGACACGCTGGGTGGGGCCGGAGCGACGGCGGTGAGTGCTGCTCCCGCAGCGCCGGCACCCGCTTCTGGACTTGCTTCGGGATCGGGAGTGGATCTGGTCGCAGAGATGTTGGCGGTGGTCGCGGAGAAGACCGGCTACCCGGCGGACATGCTCGAGCTGGGCATGGAGATCGAGGCGGACCTGGGTATCGACTCGATCAAGCGAGTGGAGATTTTGTCAGCGATGCGAGAGCGCGTGCCCGGGCTGCCCGAGACGGACCCGGCGAAGCTGGCAGCGATGCGAACGCTGGCGGAGATCGTGGACACGCTGGGTGGGCCCGGAGCGACGGTGGCGAGTGGTGCTCCCGCAGCGCCGGCGCCCGCTTCTGGATCAGGTGTGGATCTGGTCGCAGAGATGCTGGCGGTGGTGGCGGAGAAGACCGGCTACCCGGCGGACATGCTCGAGCTGGGCATGGAGATCGAGGCGGACCTGGGTATCGACTCGATCAAGCGAGTGGAGATTTTGTCAGCGATGCGAGAGCGCGTGCCTGGGCTTCCCGAGACGGACCCGGCGAAGCTCGCATCGATGCGAACGCTGGCGGAGATCGTAGACACGCTGGGTGGGCCCGGAGCGACGGTGGCGAGTGCTGCTGCTCCCGCTGCGTCAGCATCCCCGATGTCGGCCCTGGCGTCAGGTCCCGGAGTGGACCTGGTCGCAGAGATGCTGGCGGTGGTCGCGGAGAAGACCGGCTACCCGGCGGACATGCTCGAGCTGGGCATGGAGATCGAGGCGGACCTGGGTATCGACTCGATCAAGCGAGTGGAGATTTTGTCAGCGATGCGAGAGCGCGTGCCCGGGCTGCCCGAGACGGACCCGGCGAAGCTGGCAGCGATGCGAACGCTGGCGGAGATCGTGGACACCTTGGGTGGGGCCGGAGCGACGGCGGTGAGTGTTGCTCCCGCAGCGCCGGCGCTCGCTTCTGGACTTGCTTCGGGATCGGGAGTGGACCTGGTCGCAGAGATGTTGGCGGTGGTCGCGGAGAAGACCGGCTACCCGGCGGACATGCTCGAGCTGGGCATGGAGATCGAGGCGGACCTGGGTATCGACTCGATCAAGCGAGTGGAGATTTTGTCAGCGATGCGAGAGCGCGTGCCTGGGCTTCCCGAGACGGACCCGGCGAAGCTGGCAGCGATGCGAACGCTGGCGGAGATCGTGGACACGCTGCGGGGCGAAACGTCCCCGGTGGCGGGGACTCCGGGCACGGTGGCGACTCCAGCGTCGGCTTCTACGGAGTCGACGTCGGGGCTCTCGCGCTTTGTGGTCCGGGCTCGACCCGCGCCCGCGGCCGGGTTTTGCAGCCCTTTGTTCGCTGCCGCTGCGGTCCACCTGATCGCCGATGATCGGGGGGTCGCCGAGGCCCTCGCCGCGCGCCTGGAGCAGGCGGGCGTGGCCACACAGGTGATCCCCGCTTCGGTTGGGATCGATCTGTTTGGGGCCACCCCGACGGACGAGATCGAGGCGGTCCTCGATCTGCGCGGACTCGACACCCTCGACGCGTCGAAGGGCGTCGACGCGGCCGTGGCCCACAACCACCCGGCCTTCGATCTCGCCCGCCGTCTGGCGCCGAGCTTCTCCGAGCGCGGGGGCAGCCTGATCTTCGTCCAGGACACGGGCGGTGACTTCGGGCTCGGCGGGTGCGCCGATGCACCCGAGCGAGCGTGGCTCGCGGGCATCGCAGGCCTGGCCAAGACGGCGGCGTGTGAGTGGCCCGAGGCCGACCTCCGGGTGATCGATCTCGAGATCGGCGCGCGCAGTCCCGAGGCCGCCGCCGAGGCCCTCTTTGACGAGTTGGTCCGGGGCGGGCTCGAGCGTGAGCTCGGCCTGTGTGCGGACGGGCGGCGTCTGACCCTGGTCACCGATCTCGAAGCCGCGGACGAGACCGGCGCGCCGACTTGGCCCGCGGATCTGGGTAGTCCCGTGTTCGTGGTCTCGGGCGGCGCCCGAGGGGTGACGGCGCAGGCGCTGATCCGCCTGGCGCAGACCCTCGCCGCCTCGCCCAAGTTCTTGATCTTGGGTCGGACCCCGCTGGCTCCGGAGCCGGCGGGCCTCGAGGCCTGCACCAGCGACGCGGAGCTCAAGCAGGCGCTGCTGCGTCAGGCCACGGCGGCGGGCGAGCGCCCGACCCCGCGTGCCCTGGGCAGGCAGGTCGCGCAGATCCTCGCCGGCCGGGAGGTTCGGGAGAACTTCGCTGCGCTCGAGCGGGCGGGAGCCGAGGTCGAGTACGCAGCCGTCGACGTGCGCAGCGCGGAGCAGGTCGCCGAGGTGGTGGCGGCGGCGCGCGCCCGCTGGGGGTGCATCGACGGCCTCGTTCACGGCGCTGGCGTGCTCGCCGACGCGCGCCTGCAAGACAAGCTCGACGATCAGTTCGCGCGGGTGTTCGAGACCAAGGTCGCGGGCCTGCGGGCGCTCTTGGACGCGACCCGGGACGACGACCTGCGCTGGCTGTGCCTGTTCTCCTCGGTGGCCGCGCGCTCGGGCAACCCGGGCCAGGCCGACTACGCCATGGCCAACGAGATCCTCAACAAGGTCGCCCACGCCGAGGCCCGGCGTCGGCCCGGCTGCGTGGTTCGGAGCATCGGCTGGGGGCCCTGGGCGGGCGGCATGGTCACGCCCGGATTGGCGGCCATGTTCGAGGCCCGCGGGGTCGGACTCATCCCCCTCGAGGAGGGGTGTCGCGCCTTTGTCGACGCCCTCGCGCCGACCGGCGGGATCTCGTCAGATGCGGTCGAGGTGGTGATCGGCGCTGGCCTCGAGCTCAGCCCGGGCGAGGCTGCCGGCTACCGGGCCCTGGTCCGCGTCGACCGGGAGAGCGCGCCCGAGCTCGAAGATCACAGGGTCCGGGGCGAGGTCGTCCTGCCTGTGGTCGCCGTGCTCGAGTGGTTCGCGCAGCTCGCTCGCCTCGAGCTGCCCGAGGCCCCATCGTGGGTGTTCGAGGACTTTCGGGTCCTGCGCGGCGTGGTGCTCGAGGACTACGGGACAGCACCCACCACGCTCGAGCTGAGCTCGCGCGCAGGGGCCGAGGGCGGCATCGAGCTCGCGCTCTTCGACGCCCAGGGTGCGCGCCGCCACGGCGCCATGCTCAGCCCGGGACGAGGGTTGCTGCACGCGGCCGCCGAGCTGGGTTCGGGCGCGGCCGAGCTCGAGCCTAGCCCGTGGAGCACCGAGGCGGTCTACGCCCCCGGCATGCTCTTCCACGGCCCGGCCTTCCAGGCGATCGCCGAGTTCAGCGGGCTCTCGGAGACGGGCGCCAGCGCGAGCTTGCGCGGCTACGACGACCCGGCTCTGGGCCTGTGGGAGCAGCGCGAGCGGCCCCTCGATCCGGCCGCCCTCGACGGCGCCCTGCAGCTCGCCCTGCTGTGTGGGCTCAAGCGCTTCGGCTCCCCGAGCCTGCCCCTGTCGATCTCGCGCTGCGAGATCGCAGCCGACCCGGGGCACGGCCCCTACCACTGTGAGCTGCGTGTGCGTGGGGGCGACAGCCAACACACACGCTGCGACGTGACCTTGTTCAGCGCCGACGGCCGACCCGTGGTCAGCCTCGACGGTCTGGGTATGTTCGCGCTCCCCCGAGTCGCCGCCGCCGAGTGAGGCCATGCCCAAGCCGACCAAGCCCACCCCTGACACCGCGCCCAGTTTCTCTCCCATTGCGATCGTCGGCCGGGGCTGCGTGCTCCCGGGCGCCCTCGATCCCGACGCCCTGTGGCGCCTGGTCGAGGAGGGTCGCTGTGTGATCGAAGACGCCAGCGACGAGGACTGGGCGATCGGCCCGTGGGTGGACCCGCGGCAGCTCCACGACGCGGTCCAGACTCGTGCGGCGGGTCTCGTGCGTGGGTTCGAGCTCGACCCTGCGCTCGTCGAGGCCGGCGGGCTCGAGGGCCTCGACCCGCTCGTGCACTGGATTGTCGCGGCCGGTCGCCAGGCGCTGGACGAGCTCCAGTCGAAGGACTCGAATCAGGGCTCGGAGGGGCTCCGGGCGGGCCTGGTGATGGGCAACCTCAGCTACCCCACCGCCTCCCTCAACGCGCTCGCCCTCGAGCGCTGGCGGGATCCCTCGGGAGCGGGCACCCACGCCGATCCGCGCGATCGCTTCATGTCGGGGCTGCCCGCCCAGCTCGCCGCCAACGCCCTGGGTCTGGACGCAGGCGGGTTTTGCCTCGACGCGGCCTGTGCCTCGTCGCTCTACGCGATCGAGCTGGCCTGTCGTCGCCTGCACGCGGGCGAGGTCGACCTCATGCTCGCCGGCGGCGTCAACCATGCCGACGATCTGTTTTTGCACCTCGGTTTTCGGGCTCTGCGAGCGTCGAGCCCGAGCGGCCGCAGCCGCCCCTTCCACGCCGAGGCCGACGGCCTGGTCCCCGCTCACGGCGCGGCGGTGGTCGCCCTGCGCCGCCTCGACGACGCCCTGGCTCGTGGGGAGCGAGTGCTCGCAGTCATCCGTGGCGTGGGCCTGAGCAACGACGGCCGGGCGGGCAACATGATGGCGCCCAAGGAGGACGGTCAGACCCGGGCCATGCGGGCCGCCTACGCCATGAGCGGTGTCGATCCGGCGCGTGTGTCCTACGTCGAGTGCCACGCCACCGGCACGCCCGTGGGCGACAAGGTCGAGCTGCGCAGCATGCGTGAGGTGTTCGCCACCCACGGTCCCGGCGGCCTGGCGATCAGCTCCCTCAAGGCCAACATGGGGCACCTGATCACGGCGAGCGGCGCGGCCTCGGTGCTCAAAGTGATCGCGGCCATGCACGCGCAGCAGCTCCCGGCGACCCCGAACTTAGAGGTTGGAACATCCGGTGCTCAGTCCCTCAACCCGGAGCTCGGGGGCCCCCTGCGGGTGTTGGTGAAGCCCGAGGCGTGGGTGAGCGAGGGGCCGCGGGTGGCCGCGGTCAGCAACTTCGGGTTCGGGGGCAACAACGCCCACCTGGTGCTCGAGTCTTGGGATCCAGATCAGGCCCAGGCCCAGGCCCATGTTCCGACTCAGACTCCGGTCCGACGTCGACGCGAGCCGGTGGCCGTGGTCGCCCAGGCCCTGGCGACCAGCCTCGACCGGGACGGCGAGAGCCTGGTCGCGCGCCTGTTTCCGACGGACGCCGTCGAGGCCGGTCCCGCCGGGGCGCCCGGGGAAGGGACGCCCGGGGAAGGGACGCCCGGGGAAGGGGCGCAGGGGCGCGGCGCCGCCCGGGATATCGAGCTGACCTTGGGCGAGGTCAAGACGCCTCCGGTCGACCTTCGCCAGACCCTGCCTCAGCAGCTCGGCTTGCTGCGTCTGGCCCTCGATCTTCGGTCCACGATCGAGGCGCTCCCGGGTGCGCGGACGGGCCTGTTCGCCGGCATGCAGTGCGACGCAGAGATCGCGCGCACGGCCCTGCGTTACCGCCACGACTTCAGCGGGCGCGACGAGGCCGAGCTGCCTCGGGGAGCTGGTGACGTCCAGGCCCCGCTGGTCCTCGGCTGCATGCCCAACGTGGTCGCCAACCGGATCAGCGCCCACTTCGACCTGCGCGGGCCGTGTTTCAGCGTGAGCGCCGAGCAGGCCTCGGGGACCGTCGCCCTCGAGCTCGCCCTCGACAAGCTCGGGGCAGGGGACATCGACGCGGCCCTGGTCGCCGCCGTCGACCTCAGCCGTGAACCGGTCCATGCGGCTGCGGCTGCGGCCTTGCTCCCGCCGGGCCAGCGCGAGCCGAGCGACGGCGCCGTGCTCTTGGTCCTCGAGCGGCTCAGCGACGCCCGCCGTCGCGGGGCGCCGATCTTGGCGATACTCGAGTCGGGGGAGCCCGGCGAGTCTGGGCTGAGGCCCAGCCTCGAGCTGACCCTCAGCGACGATGCCGCCGGTCTCAGCGCCGAGCTGGGCGGGCACAGCCACGCTGCCAGCGGGCTTTTGCATGTCGCGGCTCTGGTTGCCGCCTGTGGTCGTCGGGCTCTGCCGCCGGGGTGTCGGCCCTTGGGCGAGGCCGCCTCGAGCAGCGTGGATTCATCTCCGGCTGGGACCCCCCTGGCCCCCCTCATGGCCGTGCCCTGGCTCCCTGGCGAGGGCCGGCGGAGCGTCCGCTTCACGCTCGAGGGTCTGGCCGGGGTCCGCACTCGGACCACGCTCACCGCCCCCCGTGGTCCGGCCCTGCCGCGCCCTCCCTCTACGGACACGCTCGCCGGTGCGGGGGCGAGTACGGGGACCGGGGGTCCCCAGCTCGCCTACTTCTCGGGTGAGGACCTGCCCAGCCTCCAGCGTGACCTGGCCGCCGGGCGCATGCGGAAGGCCGGCCCGGTCCGCCTCGCCGTCGTCGCCAAGACCCGCGAGGCGCTCTCGACTCGACTCGCCGCGGCCCGCCTCGCCCTCGCCCAGCTGCGTCCAGAGACCACGGACAGGGACCTCGCCGATGCCCTCCCCGAGGGTGTCTACTTTCGGCGTGCGTCGCTCGTGGCTCCGCCGGGTGTGGCCCCCTCGGCCAGTCAGGGCGAGCTCGCGTTTGTGTTCACGGGTCCGGCCAGCGCCTACCCGAACATGGGTCGCGAGATCGGCCTGGCCTTTCCCGAGTTGCTCGACGCGATCGGCGACCAGTTCGCCTCGCTCCACGACTATGTGGGCTGGATCTACGCCGGCCGCGAGCACCAGCCCAGCCCAGCCGAGAAGCTGTGGGCGTCCTCCTATCTGATCCAGCTGCACGCCAAGCTCAGCCGGGAGGTCTTGGGTATGAAGCCCCAAGCCGCGATCGGCTACTGCGCGGGCGAGTCCAACGCCTTGTTCGCCATGGGTGCGTGGCAGGACTTCGAGTCCCTCGCCCGGGACATCCACGCCTGCGACCTCTACACCCGGGAGCTCGGTGGCGACATGCAGTGCGCCAAGCGTGCCTGGGGTCTGCCCAGCGACGCCGAGGTCCAGTGGGCGACCCTGCGCGTGCTGGCTCCGGTGGCGACGGTCCGCGATGCGCTCAGCGCCGAGCCGCGCGTGCACCTGACCATGCTCAACTCGCCCCACGACGTCGTGATCGCCGGCGAGGCTCAGGCCTGCGCCCGGGTCATCGAGCGTGTGGGGGTCCACCGGGCCCGGTCGATCGGCTACGACTTCATCATGCACTGCCCCGAGGCCCGGGAGTTCGAGGCGGGGTGGCGCGCTCTGCATCTGCGCCCGACCTCGCCGATCCCCGGGCTGCGGTTTTACAGCCACGCCCACAACGGCGCCTACGAGCTCAGCGAGGACGCGGTCGCCGACGCGCTCGTGGGCCAGGCCATGGGTGTCGTCGACTTCCCGGCGCTCATCGAGCAGGCCTACGCCGACGGCGTGCGCGTGTTTGTCGAGCATGGGCCCCTGTCCGGATGCAGCAAGTGGATCTCCGCGACCTTGGGCGACCGCCCGCACCTCAGCGTGCCCCTGGACCGGTACCGCGAGTCCTCGCTCAACCAGCTCGCCGACACGAGCGCCCAGCTCTTCGTCGCGGGCGTCGAACTCGACATCGAGCGCGTCCGCCAGCTCGGCCAGCCGCCGACGGCCATCGATGAGGTCGCGCCAGCCGAGCCCGCGCGCCCCAAGCGGGTCATGCGCTACCCCCTCCACTGGGAGCCCGTACACCTGCCCGATACCGGGCCACCTGGGGTCACCGGACCCGGGGTCACCAAACCCGGACCCGGGGTCACCAAACCCGGTTCCTCTCGGACCAATCGCTCCCCCCCGACCCGATCAGAGTCTCCTGGCATGCAAACGATGCGACCCGCCCCCGTGCTCGGCCTCAGCCTTCGTGGCCTCATCTACGAGCGCGGAGTGACACCCCCGGCCCGACCCGTAGCTGTCGAGACTCAGGCCGCATCGGCCCGACCCTCGGCTACACCGGCCCGACCCCTGGCCACACCGGTCCCGGCCCGACCCGGTCCAGCCTCGGCACGGCGTCCCGCCGCCGGCAAGAACCCAGTCTCCGTCCGTCCGCGCTCCCTGCCGCAGACCACGACCCCCGGTCCCTTGCCCAGCGGCCCTCGCTTCGATAGGGCCCAGCTCGAGGTTCACGCCTCGGGCGCGATCTCGACCTTGTTCGGCCCCGGGTTCGCCGAGCAGGATCGACACAAGGCGCAGGTCCGCATGCCCTGTCCGCCGCTGCTGCTCGCCGATCGGGTCACGGGCATCACCGGCGAGCCGGGGACCATGGGCCTGGGCACCTGCTGGACCGAGACCGACGTCCGCGAGGACTCTTGGTACCTGCACGAGGGCCGCATGCCCGCGGGGATCTTCGTGGAGTCGGGCCAGGCCGACCTGTTCTTGATCTCCTGGCTCGGCGCCGACCTGCTCAACCAGGGCGAGCGGGTCTATCGCCTGCTCGGCTGCGAGCTGACCAGCTACGGCCCCCTGCCCAAGGTCGGCGACACGCTGGTCTACGACATCTATATCGATGGTCACGCCGCCCACGGAGACGTGCGCCTGTTCTTCTTTCACTACGACTGCCGGATCAACGGCGAGGTCCGGATCAGCGTCCGCAACGGGCAGGCCGGCTTTTTCACCTACGACGAGCTCGACAACTCGGCCGGCGTGCTCTGGGATCCGGAGGAGGGCGCGCCCTCGGCCGAGCCTCAGCTCGATCCGGGACCCCAGGTCAGCCTTGCCCGGGCCTTCGACCCGGAGGCCGTCGCGGCGTTCACGGAGCGCCGCCTGCACGCCTGCTTTGGGGAGGGCTTCGAGCGGGCCCAGGTCCACACCCGCTCCCCCGCGATCGCAGGGGGGGCCATGTGCCTGGTCGAGCGGGTGACCCACTTCCTGCCGCCGGCCCCCGACTTCGCCTCCAACCAGGCCGGTCGGGCCGGACAGGGCGGCCCCTGGGGTCGCGGCTATCTCCGGGCGACCCTGCCCCTCGAGCGCGACAGCTGGTTTTACGCCGGCCACTTTCACAACGACCCGTGCATGCCCGGGACCCTCATGTTCGAGGGCGGCATTCAAGCCATGGCTCTATACATGAGCGCCATGGGCTGCACCCTCGACCGCGACGGCTGGCGCTTCGAGCCGGTCGACTTCGAGACCTGGAAGCTCTCGTGCCGAGGCCAGGCCGTGCCCGGGGCCAAGGAGATGGTCTACGAGATCTTCGTCGACGAGTTCATCGCCGGCCCCCAGCCGACCCTGTTCGCGACCATGCTCGGCAGCGTCGACGGTCGCAAGGCCTTCCTCTGTCCGCGCATCGGCCTGCGCCTGGTCCCGAGCTGGCCCATGGAGGGGCGACCCTTCGTGACCGACCCGGGCGCCGTGGCCTCGACCCCGACCCCCTCGGGTCCCTTCGCCCTCGGCCGCGACGCCATGTTGGCCTGCGCGTGGGGTAAACCTTCGCGCGCCTTCGGCCCGCTCTACAAAGACTTCGACGGCGGCCGCAAGGTCCCGCGTCTGCCGGGCCCGCCCTATCACTTCATGACCTACGTCGAGTCCGTGCGCGGCACGATCGGGGCCATGGAGGTCGGGTCCACCGCCCAGGTCGTCTACGAGGTCCCAGCCGAGGCCTGGTACTTCGACGACAACCGCAACGGTGTCATGCCCTTCAGCGTGTTGCTGGAGATCGCCCTGCAACCTTGCGGCTGGCTCGCCTCCTACTGTGGGTTCGCGGCTGCCCAGGCCGGCGAGGTCTACTTCCGCAACCTCGATGGCAAGCGCGCCACCGTGCACGCCGAGGTCCCCCCCGACGCCGGCGTGTTGACCACTGAGGCGACGATGACCTCGGCCTCGGTGCTCGGGTCCATGGTCATCGTCGGCTTCGAGGTCGAGGTCCGGGCGAGCTTCGGCCCCGTCTACAGCTTGTCGACCGTGTTCGGGTTTTTCCCGGGCGAGGCCCTCGCCAACCAAGCCGGCCTCCCGACGACCGACGCCCAGCGAGCCAGCCTGGTCGAGGCTTGTCCCAGCACGCCGCAGCGGGTTCCCGCGCGCATCGAGGATCACCTTGGTGGGGCGATCGCCGACGGCCGCCTGGCGACCCTCGATCGGGTCACGGGCCTGTGGCCCCAAGGTGGCGCCGCCGGTCTGGGCCGGATCCGAGCCGAGCGCAGCATCGATCCCAGCCACTGGTACTTCAAAGCTCACTTCTTCCAGGACTCGGTCCAGCCTGGTTCGATCGGGATCGACGCCATGCTTCAGGCCCTGCGTTTGCTCGCGGTCGAGCTCGAGCTCCAGCCCGAGTCTGAAACTGCCGAGCGGACCCGCTTCGAGGTCGCCGCACCGGGTGTCGACATGACCTGGAAGTACCGGGGCCAGGTCGTTCCCACCAACGGCTGCGTCGTCGTCGATATCGAGGTCAGCGAGCGGCGCGGGGATCTGCTCGTGGGACGCGGATCGCTGTGGGTCGACGGCAAGCGCATCTACGAGGCCGACGGCTTGAGTGTGCGGGCGCGCTGA
>Ga0256845_1001837_pt1 | contig 16431 bp, 14 predicted proteins | sample RiftiametaG_FD_189101 | JGI IMG/M metagenome (GOLD analysis project Ga0256845, IMG submission 189101) | Tube worm associated microbial communities from hydrothermal vent at the East Pacific Rise, Pacific Ocean - Riftia | ecosystem: Host-associated > Annelida > Integument > Unclassified ...
CCGAGATGATGAGCCGCTTTTGGCTGATCCTGCCGAGCCTGGTCGTCTCCGTCGCGATCATCGCAATCGCGGTCTTTGTCGGCCGCATCCTCCGCGCCCTGGTGGCCGGTGGCCTGCGCAACCTCGGCTTTGACAACCTGCTCGCCAAGCTCGGCTTCGCCAAGATCGCCGAGCGCGAGGATCGCCTGGGCGAGCCCAGCGAACTCGTCGGTTTTCTGGTGATGGCCGGCATCATCCTGCTGGCGGTCGCCCAAGCGCTCGCCAACCTCCACCTCGACACCTGGGCGCTCTACGTCAATGCGTTCCTCGCCTACCTCATCAAGCATGTGGTCGTCGCCCTGGTGGTCGTGATCATCGGCCTGGGCATCGGCAACTACGTTCGCGATGTGATCCAAGCCCGCCAGAGCGCCGACGATCAACAGCGCTGGCTGCCTGAGTTCGCCCGCTACATCGTCCTGATCCTCGCCTTCACCATGGCGATCCGTCAGCTCGAGGTCGCCGAGGACTTCGTCCTTCTCACCTTTGGCCTGCTCTTTGGCAGCCTCTGCCTAGCCGCGGCGATCGCCTTTGGCCTGGGCGGTCGCGAGGTCGCCGGCGAGATCGTGCGCAAGCGCTACAACAAGGTCCAGACCAAGCCCGGTGCCAAGCCCGGTGCCAAGCCCGTCGAGGGCGCAAGCGCGGGCCGCAGCGGCCTCTTCAGTCGCACCGACAACAAGTAGGTCTCCGCGTCCATCGGTCCCAGAGCGCTCCATTTCGGGGCGCTCTGGGGAATCCAAAACCAAGAAAAAGAGCGGGTCTCCTGGTGAGACCTGCTCTTTTTTTGTGGTTCTTGAATTTTGCTTTTTTGGGTTCTCAGGACAGGCTTCGGAACGACGGAAACCTGGCCCTCAGACCAGACTCAGGATCAGTCGTGACCGTGGCCGTCATCCTCGTCGTGCGGATGCCCGTGCTCGATCTCGGAGGTGGTCGCGTCGCGAACATCGACGATCTCGACATCAAAGCAGAGCGTGACATCGGCGAGCGGGTGGTTCTCGTCGATGATCACGACGTCGTCCCGCAGATCGACGATCCAGATCGGCCGCTCGTTGCCCTCGTTGTCCTCAACCACCAGCTCCATGCCCTCCTCGAGCTCGGCGCCCTCGGGAAATGCATCGCGGGGGATCGGCCGCAGACCCGGCTCGCTGCGCTTGCCGTAGCCGTCTTCGGGGCTGACCTTGACTGCGAAGGAGTCGCCCGAGCGGTGCCCGCTCAGCTGGTCCTCGAGGCCCGGCACGATGTTCTCAGCGCCGTGCAAGTAGGCAAGCGGCTCTCCGGGCTCAGAGGCGTCTAAGAGCTCGCCCTCCTCGGTCCGCAGGGTGTAGTTAAAAGAGATGACTTTGCCATCGCTGACGACGTCGGCGCTGCTCTGGAGCATGGGGCTCGGTAACACCCCCGCCGCGCGCAGGCAAGCGAAGCCTTGCGATCCCGTGCATGCTGGGGGTAGATCACTGCTCGATATTCGTCGCGAGGGCCGCTAAACAGCCCCCTTCGATGATCGAAGGATCGAAGGATCGACGGATCGCATGATCAAATACATCGGCTCCAAGCGCCGGCTCATCACACGGATCATGGCGATCATCGCCGGCATCGAAAACACCCGTTCGGTCATCGATCTCTTCTCGGGCACTTCGCGGGTCGGCCACGCCCTCAAGCGCGCCGGCTACCGCGTGCTGTCCAACGATCACAACACCTATGCGCACTGCCTCGCGACCTGCTACGTCGGCGCCGATCTCGAGGACCTAAAAACGCAAGCCGAGGGCCTGATCGCCGAGTTCCAGGTACTGCCCCCCGCACCCGGCTACTTCACCGAGACCTTCTGCGAGCAAGCCCGCTTTTTCCAGCCAAAAAATGGCGCCAAGGTCGACGCGATCCGCGAAGCTATCGCCAGCAAAAACCTGCCGCCCGAACTCGAAGCGGTGCTCCTGGTCTCGCTGATGGAGGCAGCCGATCGCGTCGACTCGACGACCGGCGTGCAGATGGCCTACCTCAAGAGCTGGGCCCCGCGGGCCCATCGCGAACTAGAGCTGCGCCTGCCCGATTTGCTGCCCAGGGCCGCGCACGGCAAGGGGGAGGCTCACCGCCTAGAAGCCACCCTCGCCGCGGCAAAGCTGCGCGCCGACGTCGTGTATATCGACCCCCCCTACAATCAACACTCCTACCTCGGCAACTACCATATCTGGGAGACGCTGGTCCGCTGGGACAAGCCCGAGGCCTACGGTCGCGCCCGCAAGCGGGTCGACTGCCGCGAGCGTCAGAGCCCGTTTAATTCAAAGCGACGCTGCGCCCAGGCCTTCGCCGATCTCTTCGCCGCCGTCGATGCGCCCACCCTGGTTGTCTCGTTTAATAACGAGGGATTCCTCGGCCGCGACGACCTCATGCAGCTGCTCGCACCCTGGGGCGAAGCCGCGGTCATCGAGGTCGACTACCGACGCTACGTCGGCGCCCAGATCGGCATCTACAGCCCCAAGGGCGCCAAGGTCGGCGCCGTCTCCCACCTCCGAAACAAAGAGCTCATCTTCATCGCCGGCAAGGGTGCAAAAGCGGCGGCAAAGCTCGCGAAGCTCGAGGCCTAGGATCGCAGCCTCGCATGTGTCGGTTCGTATCCGGGCAGGTACTCAGACTCCGGTGTGTCCCTCTGCTCGCAGGTCGGGCACCAGACCCCAGACTTCACGGACCTTCCGGTGAGCATAAACCTGTGCCCGTCCGCACAGGTGAAGTGCAACATGTCCTTATGGGTCTCGTAGGTGGACGAGTCGCACGTGCCTCCGTGCTCGACCGCGATGGCGCGCATACCATCGATACTGCCGAGACGCCGGGCGCAGATCGGACACCAACTGCCGCGGCGAATCGACGCTGGCTTCGCCTCCCATTCGTGCCCGCTGCGGCACTGCCAGCGCAGATGGGTATCACAGTTTACGTAGGTCTCCGAGATGCAGCGCCCGCCCCGGCTCTCCGCAACCACCTGCATATCGACAAGCGACAATCGCGGAAAGCTTTGACCCCGTTTTGCCGCCGCCATGCACACTTGACACCAGCTGCCCTCGAGAAGGCTCGCCGGTGTCACGAGCCACTCATGGCCCTCCGCACAGCGCACACGCACACGGGTCAAACTGTTGTGATACTCGTTATCCAGCAACACGCCGCCGCGGCGCTCGACGACCCCTTGCAGGCGTTTTAACGTACCACGGGGCGGCACACCACAGCGCGGGCACCACCTGCCACTTCGCACGTAAGCCGCCTTGCTCTCAAATTCGTGGCCGGCGCGACAGCGAAAGCGCAGGAGATCGAATGTAGTTTGCATAGTGGTCGACAGGCATTCGCCGCCGCGCTCCGCCGCCATCGCCTGAACGTCCTCGATCGTTTTTCGCGCCTTACCGGAGCAGTACGGGCACCAGGAGCCCTGTTGGAGGGTCGTCGGGGTCGCGGTCCACTCGTGCCCCTCGCCGCATTGCCAGCGCAGGTAAAACCAATTGCCAACATAGAGATCGGACAGACACCGCCCGCCGCGACCACTCGCCATGACTTGCATATCTTCGATCGTCACCAGCCTGCCGATACAGCGCGGACACCACGAACCTGCAACGATGGACTTCTGCGTCGCCTCCCACTCGTGGCCCTCCGCGCAGCGCCAACGCATGCGGGTCCTCTTTCCCTCGTACTCTGTCGTTATGCAGCACCCACCCCTGTCAACTGCGATCTCCTTAACACGAGCGAATGCCTCGGCCTTCTTGCCGCCAATTCGAAGGATGAGATCGCAATCGGGACACCACCGCCCCTGCTGGATCCACGTCGGCTTGGCATCCCACTCGTGGCCCTCCGCGCAGGACCAGCGCAGATAGGAGTTGGCGACCTCGTACTCTTTGGCGAGGCAACGCCCCCCCTTGGCGTGGGCGATCTCCTTAACACGAACAAGCGTCTGCGCCCTCTCGATGTCGGCAGCTGCTGCGCGAGCGCAGATCCTACACCAATGCCCTCTTTTGAGACCGGCCGGTGTGGAACTCCATTCATGACCCTCCGCGCAGCGAAAGCGCATCTTGGTCCTGTTGTTCAGGTACTCAGTAGCAAGGCAGAGCCCGCCCATCTCACGCGCCAGCCCCTGAAGCTGAATGAGCACTCGCATCTTGTCCGTGATTCGGATCGCCTTCGCGCAGTCGGGACACCAGCTCCCGCCGCGGATCGTGCTCGCTGTGGCCCGCCACTCATGGCCCTCGGAGCAGCGCCAACGGACGTGGACCGCACCATCCACATGCTCGGCCGAGAGGCAGCGCCCGCCGAGAGACCGGGCGAGCTTGTGCATGTCGTCGATCGTCATCACCAAACCAGAACAGCACGGACACCAGCTCCCGTTAGAGATGCTCGTGGGCGTCGTGCACCACTCGTGATCTTCGGCGCAACGAAATCGCAGAGGGGTCTTTACATTCACGTACTCGGTGGAGAGACAACGCCCCCCCTTGGCCTCCGCCAGTGCCTGAACGCGGGTGAACACCCGCGCCTTTTTCTTTGCATCGCGAGCCTCAAGACTGCAGGTGAAACACCAACGCCCACTGCGGATCGCCATCGGCGTGGTCTCCCACTCATGGCCCTCGGCGCAGCGCCAGCGAAGCCTGTCGCGGACACAGTTGTACTCACTCGAGAGACACTCGCCGCCACGCAACCGCGCCTGCGCGCGACAGACTTCGAGCCGCCTCAACTGGTGCGCGTTCATCAAGACGCCCCCCCAGTCCCGACACCTGTGGCGGCACCCGCAAAGACCGTTGTCGGAGCTAACCACGAGGTCGTCCTGGCTAACGGCACCAGCAGAGCGAAGCAGGGCAGCGCGCATTTCCGCATGGTGCCATCCTAACTCCAGGCGCGAGGGCGCGCAAACCTCGACTCACAGGATCTGCTCGATACGTCCAATACTGCAACGTACGGGCCGACTCAAGCCTAACTAGGCCGTTTTTAGATAAAGCGCAAAACGCGCATTTTACACGTGCCTGCCCCCCCCTTCACCCAGGAGCGACCGCTGCGCCGACCTACCTCCGTCGATCCTTTCGAAACCAACTTCGGCTCCTCGTTTGGATCCCGGCAGAGCTGTCACGCGCAGGGGCCAAGCGCTAGGGCGCGGCGATCGTCCTCGTCGACGACCGCCGCAGATCCCCAAACATCTTCACCTACGGCTTGGCCGGCCCGGCGGGTCGAGGCACACCCTTTGGCGTCGGCTTCGAACTGCGCTTGTCGCTCTTGCGCTTCGGCTCCTTCTGCTCCTTCTGCTTCTTCTGCTGCTTGCTCTGCCTGTTGCCGCCCTCACTCCGACCGTCGGCATCGAGCATGACCAGACCGCCGTCACCAAAGAGTTTCTCCTCGGCGATCGCCTGCAGGTCGTCCTTGATGATCGACGCGTCGCCGACCACAAAGACCACGAAGTCTCGCTCTTGCAAATGGTCCCGCGCGGCCCGGTGCACGGCCGCCGGATCGACGGCGCTGATGCGTGCGGTGTAACCGGCGTACCAACCGAGATCGAGACCGTAAAACGAGAGCGACTTAAAGGCGCGAAGGGTCCTGGTCGCGGTCGAAAAACGGGCCGGCAAAGCGGCGATCGCCCCGGCTTTCTCGCGCCGGAGTTCGGCTTCGGTCGGCGGCGCGGCCCGCATGCCCTGGATCTCCTTGGCAACCTCACGCAGCGACGCACCGGTGCTGTCGGTCCGCACAGAGGCGCCCGCAGAGAAGCTCGAGCCGCTCCGAGCGTAGCGGTAGCCCCCCCGACCGCCGTAGGCAAAACCCTTGTCCTCGCGCAGGTTCATGTTGATCCGACTCGAGAACGAGCCGCCCAAGATCTGCGCCATCAGATAGGTCGCCTCGTAATCTGGGGCCGCACGGCCTGGGCCCGGATGGCCGATCGAGATCACCGATTGAGCCGCACCCGGAACATCGACCATGTAGATCGAGCCCGCCTGCGGCACGGCCTGGGGGATCTTGGCGGCCACCGGCGCACGACCCCGCCACTTCGCCAGGCGATCGCCAAGCGAGCTCCGCAGTTCCTCTTCGCTGATCATGCCGACGACAAAGAGGCGGGCCCCAGTCGGCCGCAGCCGCGAGACCATCCGCTTGCAGTCGGCGACGCGCACCGAGTCGAGGGTCTTCTCGGTGCTGATATGACCATAGGGGTGCTCTTTGCCCCACGCGAGCGCCGGATAGACACGCCGGGCGATCGACGCGGGGGTCGCCCGCGCCTGCACCATCGACGCCTTGCGGCGATCCCGAAGCCGGTCAAAATCCGAGCTGCGAAGGCCCGGCTCGCGCAGCATCTCGACAAATAGATCGAGCGCCGGATCGAGCTGCGCCTTGAGTGTACGAAGGCTGAGGTTTGAGATCTCGCGCCCCGAACCAGACCAGACCTGGACCGCGTGATCGGCCTGCGCTTCCTCCCAGGCGATCTTGTCGCGACGCTTTGTGCCCTCGTCGATCAGATCAAAGCAAAGGCTGTGCATTCCGGCGCGGCTCGGAGCGTCGTTGACCGCGCCGAGATCAAACTCCATCGTCATATAAACGGTCGGCAGGCGCTCTTGCGTGACCAGGAAAACCTCGATGCCATTGCGGAGCTTAAAGGTCTTGATCGCCGGCAACTGGAGTCCGGCGATCGGACCGGGAGCGGGCATTTTTGCGCGAAAGGGTTCGTCGGGCCAGAGCGGCCCCTGGGTGGGGGCTTCCGCGACAACCTCGGGGGGCTTCGGCGCCGGCTCTTCGGTGTTCACCGAGACCTTGCAGGCACAGAGGGCCAGCGCGGCGAGGCCAAACATGCCATGGTGGTGGATTTTGCGGGTGCGGTTCATCCTTGACTCCTCTTGCCGCCCTCTTTGTGCATACCAGAGGGCTTGGGCGCGGGCATTGTAATGATCTCTGCGCGGGGTTTTGCCAGCCACGCGGCGGCGGCCTTTTGGATCGCCGCCGGCGTCATGCTGCGGATCCTTTGCAGATAGGTATCGGTGTAATTGGGGTCGCCCATATAGTGATTAAAGGCCTGCAAGCGTTCGACCCGAGACATCACCTCATCGAGCGACCAGACAAAGCTGGACTCGACCTGATTCTTGAGCCGTTGCAGCTCGGCCTCGCTGACAGGTTCGTGCAATACCCGGCTGAGTTCCGCTTGGACGATGCTCTCGACCTTCTCGATCGCACTCCCCGGCTTCAGGTCAACGACCACATGGAACTCCCCCGAAAACCCCTTGCCCCACTGATAGACCATCACCCGCTGGGCGAGCTGCTCCTCGACGACCAGGCGCTTATAAAGCCGCCCCCAGCCATTGTCGCCGAGCACTGAGCTGAGCGCCTGGAGCTCCAGATCGCCGTCGGCAAAGCCACCGGGGCTATGCCAGGCGTAGTGAACCCGAATCATACGGGCGAGGGGATCGCGGATCTCGTGGCGCACATCGGCGCTGAGCGGCGTCGGCGAAACCTCAACGCGCTCGGGCCGCGGCAGCGTTGGAAAGCTGCCGAACCATTTGTCGATCATCGCCTTTGCCTGGTTGATGTCGAAGTCGCCTGCGAGTGCGAGCGTCGCGTTGCTGGGCACGTACCACTGGGTGAAAAAGGCACGCACATCAGCCAATTTGGCGGCCTCTAGGTCTGCGTGCCGGCCGATCGTCAGGTAGCGATAGGGGTGCCCCTCGGGGTAGAGAGCGGCCGCGACCGCAAAACGATCGAGGCCGTAGGGAACATTGTCGTAACGTTGCCGGCGTTCGTTGCGGACGACTTCTTTTTGATTGTCGAGACTTTTTTGATTGAGCAGATCGAGGAGATACCCCATTCGATCGCTCTCGAGCCAAAGCGCTGTCTCGAGGTGATGAGCGGGCACGGTTTCGTAGTAGTTTGTGCGGTCCGAATTGGTGGTACCGTTGATCCCGGTGCCACCGATCTCCCGGAGGATGTCGAAGTGCACATCCTCGCCGATATGCTTGGCCCCCTGGAACATCATGTGCTCAAAGAGGTGGGCGAAGCCGCTGCGCCCCGGGACCTCGTTGCCGCTGCCGACGTGGTACCAGACGTTGACCGCGACCTGCGGCGACGAGCGATCCTGATGGAGGATCACCTCGAGACCGTTGGCCAGGGTGTAGCGCTCGAAATCGATGTTGACCGTCGGCACGGCGCTCCCCTTCGCTGCCCCTGCCGCGAGCGTCGAGCTCGACTCGGGCGCTGCGTGGGCGGGCAGAGAGACGGCGGCCAGACCGACGAGCAAGCAAATAGCGATCTTGCTGCGGATCATTGGCCACAGTTTTGCGCATGGCGGGCGAAGCTGCAAGGCCCGAATCGGCGGCTATTCACGGCGGCTATTCACGGCCTCAAGCGCCGACCTATCCGCCCTCCTGCCGCGCTATCGGTCCTCGTCCAGGCCGCTTTGGCAGACCTGCTCGACGCAGGCGCAGGTCTCGTCCTTTGGCCATCGACGCTCTTGCGCTTCGGAGCAGCCGATCTGGACAAACGCCAGGTCCGCGTCGACATGGGCGCAGGCGACATCGTCAGTGCAGGCGTTGCCCATGAAAACGCAGGCGTCATCACTGGCGCAGGCCGGACATGCGTCGGGGTTGCCCAGGCAGTAATCGTCGACCTCAGCCTCGACGAGACCTCCGCAGGTGAGATTGGCAGCACCAAGGACGAAGAGAGCGAAGAGCAGGACGAGAGCACGCACACTCGCAGCTTAGCAGGTCACGGGCAGCGACCCCTGGTATGGTGGCGCCGTGCCGAGTGCTCCTGTCGTCCTTTACTTCGACTTCATCTCGCCCTTCGCGTATCTCGCATGGAAGCGCATCTCGGCGGTCGCAGAGGCCCGCAGCCGACCGCTTCGCCCGCAACCAGTACTCTTCGCCGGGCTGCTCGGCCACTACGGCCAACTCGGACCCGCTGAGATCCCGCCCAAGCGGATCTATATTTTTAAGCAGGTGCTGCGACGGGCGCACGAGCGGGCCCTGCCCCTCCAACCGCCGCCCGCACACCCCTTCAACCCGCTGCTCGGCCTGCGACTCGCAGGCGATCCATCGCTCACTCCGACCGACCAACTGCGCCTCATCGATGCCCTCTTCAACGCGACCTGGGGCTGCGGTCCGGGTATCGAGAATCCGGCAACAGTCGTCTCAATCCTCAACGACGCGGGCTTTGATGGGGCCGCACGGGTCGCTGCTGCGGGCTCTGCCGAGGCCAAGTCGCGTCTCCGTCAGGCGACCCAGGCAGCGATCGATCTCGGGGTATTTGGCGTGCCGACCATGGTCGCCGACGGCGAACTCTTCTGGGGCGACGACAGCATCGACGATCTCGACCGTTTTCTAAGGGGCGACGATCCGGTCACAGAGGAGGCCCTCGCCCCCTGGCGGGATCTGCCGCAGACGGCCGCTCGTCGCAAACTCTGAATGTAGTGTCAATCCCCTGCGTGATTCGTTCAACCTCTCTGCATCATCAACTATGAATCCTGGTCATGACCCCGGCGAAAGGCCGCAAAGGGGTCACCAAGGCCCTCACGTGAACCCTCGGGATCCGCATCGGGATCCGCATCAGCCACAGGCTCAGCCCCGAAGGACATGACAGTCGGTGTGCGTTCGCCGTCTTCGCGGGATATCGAGGTGATGCTGATCAGGGCTAAGACTCGCTCCTCCGCGGGCTCCGCGTCATCTCCGTCCTGCCCGCGGATCGTCGCGACCCAGCGGCCTCCCGTCGTCCGCCCGCTCCCATCGACCTCGATCATCGGCGTCGAGATCGACACGCGAGCCTCGCGAGACCCACCGTGCACGCCCTGAAAGGAGCGAGCGACCCCCCCCAAAAGCTGGTCGATCGGCCTCGCCGGGCCTGGGTCCTGGGCATCTCCCGGCCCGGATTCGGGCCCCATCGACGACAGGCTCGCATCGCCAGCGGACAAAATCCTGACCAGAAAGACAGCTACAATCGTCGCACCAAAAGCCCATGCGAGCAGAATGATCCCTGTAACGCCGACGAGGATCTCAGCAAGCACAGCGCAGACAAGAGTCAGCCAAAGAAGCGCTGCGAAGCGTGGGCCCGGCCCGGTCGTTCGACGCGAGGGCACAGGCTGGAGCTCTTCCTCCTTCACAGATCGCGGGGTCTCACGGCTCACTCGTCCGCCCGCTCGGCCTGCAAAGCCGGCTCGATCATCAGTCCCCCAGCTCGCAGATTTTCAACATCCGCGGGCGTGAGCAGATAGATCCGCCGGCCGCCGGGGCTCGGCGTCTCCGCCTCCGGCATTCCAGATCCAGATGATCGAGCCTCGAGCACGAGAGGCTGCCGGCGAACAATCCTGCCATCCAGGCGGACCGCGAGTTTGTGAATCTCTTCGCCATCGACGTTCGCGTCGGCGCAGCCGCGGATGCCGTCATCGACCACCCTGTCCGCCTCGCAGCGGCTCGACTCCGCTATCGAAATTGTCAGCACACTCCGCGCCGGCCCCCCGGCAACCGAGTCGATAGGCCCGCAGGCGAGCAATCCCAAACGCGCACCACGAGCCGTCGTCACCTCCACCATCTCGCAGTAAAACTCGACGAGCATCTCGGCGACCCGGTGAGCATGCCTGTCGACGAGGTCTAAAAGCGGCACCTCGAGCATCGCCACGCCACTCTGAACCACACGCAGGCATCGCCGATCGGTATCTCCAGGACTCGGCAACAAGCTCGCGAGCAGCGCATCCTGGCGATCCCGCAATTGCTTCTGAGCCCCCGTAAATGCCCGACAAAGGCCACTTAGCAGCGTATCGAGTTCGACGATGATCGGCGATTGCAAATCCTCGCGCCTGCTCTCGTCAATCCCGTATCCACGTCGGCCGCCGCAGGAATCCGATATGGTAGGTCGTCCACTGAAGAACGACATTGTGCTCGCCGATTTGCAGGATCGAGAAGCTCTTCTCGACACCGATGATCTTGCCCTTTGGAAAGTCGGAGAGACAGCGGTTGATCAGCGCCATCGCCTCGGCGATTCTCTCCTCGCTCTGGATGTCGGTCGGGTTCGACGAGCCGACGACGATCCGCTTAATATAGGTAACATCTGTCAGGTCAAGCATGACACTATCCGGTGATCAGAGCATTCGATTGAGGCGTTCGATCAGGCGGGCGAGCCCCTCGGGGGTCTCCGAGCGACAGACCTTCAGGGTCACGCTGGCCCGCCCCGACTCACCCGTCGTCGGGCTGGTCGAGACGTCGATCTCGGCACCCTTGTGGAGCTCAGCGCTCCAACCGAGCGATCCCCGGATTTCCTTCTCATGCTCGATGTCGCTCCCCTCCGCGGCCCCGTCCCTATCGGCAAATGCAAGCGCCTCGAGATGCGCCTCCTCGGGCTCTTGTACATCCCCCAGTTCCGTCGTAAACCGCACCTCCATCTCGGAGATCGACATATTCGAGATATTGACCAGCGTGATCAGGGGTACGAGCAACTGATCGGTCTCGCCGGGTTCAGCCCCACTGCGCATACTCGGAATATTGATGTCGACAACAACCGGCTCATTCTTGTCATTGAAGAATGTGCGAAGGTTGCGGATCTGGGCCCGCCGCACGACATGCTCAGCCTCGGCAACTGAAGAAGCGAGGGCTGCGACAAGGCTGTCAAGACCTATCTGAGGCATCTATTAGCTCCCTTTGCTGGCTACACCAACTGCGCTCGCCGAGCCGAACTCCGCCCCAGCAGGGAGGCGAAGATCCGCTCGGCGATGCACTCTCTACTTGAGTTCCGCCACATCTCCACTGGGACCGACCGCATTGGCCTTGGCCTCAACAGGCTTGCTAATACCCACCGGGGCAATCGCACTCTGCAGCATGTCGAGCACCCGCGAGAGACCCTCGGGCATGCCGTCGTCGCGAGCATGGACCTCTACGTGGTATTTCGCCGACTTGTCGGTGCTTCGGGTGCTCTCTTTATGGGTCGATACCGACCCCTTGACACTGACACTGGCGCTAAAACCCCCCCAGCCCCCACCAACGGTCGCTTTCAGCGACGCCTCGGCGGCGGTGCCCGAGGTCTCGGACTCCGAGGTCTTGATCTCCATATCAAAGGTGATGTCGACGCTCTTGATCGACAGCGCCGGAACGTTCACAAGCGCCAGAAATGGCACCGAAATCGCGACCCGCTCGACCTTGGCGGTCTGATTGCCCTCGCCATCATCATCCATCTTGCCGACCGGCCGGAAGAACGCAAAATCGACCTGTCGCGGGATCATCTTGCCCGTGAACTTTGTGTCGTCCTGCGGATCCTTCTCGGCGTCGAAACCGACCGTATTGATGAAATTTGCCGTCGCCTTAGCCAAGCGAACCTGCGCATCGCAGGCCGCCGTAAGCGGCGCACCGATCAGATCCTCCATCGGCAGCCCACTGAACTCATTGCCCATATATGACATTTTCCCTTACACCTTTCCTCTACCCACAATTACCCCACTCGACCGCGCATTGCAGCGAGCGGCAACCCACCCTACAGGGACCCCCGACCCGTGTCAACGACGAGTTCTAACTATCACTATATGTTCATCGCGCGAGCACAATCGAGAGGGATCCGAAATCCGAGACTCGCGACCCCGACCCCATGCCATGGGCTTGTGAGCCATTTTGAACCTTTCTACCGTCGCGCACACGCCCTCGCACGGCGCGCATGGAGACCACAGCGCGCATGCGAACAACGAGGCCCCTGCAAGGCTGCGGACTCCACCGATATCCCGCAGTCACCGCCCGACTTCGGGATCGAGAGATCATGCAGACTCATCAATGGTTCGCAGAGCGACGGTGCCCTCCGCTCGCCGGGTGCGAGAGAATCGTGCGCACACAACGTTCCTCCAATTTCGCCTATTCGCACATTAGGATCGTTCCAGCCAGTCCTCCAATGCCCCTGTACCGATTTTTGCCGGACTCTATGCAATCGGAAATTTGCATAGAGCCCGGCCAAAGCCGAGGGGCCGCGCAACTGAAGTCAGCCCGCGGCCCTAGACGCTACTGCTGTCGGCATCCGCGAGCGGAGCACCCTGCACAAAATGCTCGCGCGGCCGCTGGGTCGTCCACCGCTCGAGGATTTTCTTGGTCTCGTCGTCGGCGGTCGCGAGTTTATTAAATAGATAGTCTTGGATCCCTTTGTGTACAGCACAGACGTCGCTCTCCCGCATACGCCCGAAGATGCTGCCGGAGGTCTTGTGATTTGTCGCGGGAATCGTCCCGCAATAGGGGTTGTACGCGCAATTGATGCAATCGGGCTGACCGTCGAGATTGGAGGCGATCACCGCGGCGTGCACAGTCTCGTGACCGACTAGTTGGCGGTAGCGGTCGCTATCGACATGGCCGATCAAAAAGGTGTCATCACCCATTTCGTGGAGCATTCGCCCCTCGTCGCAGGTGAACACCTTGCCGTCGTAGTTAAACGCGAGCTGGCCGATGCCGGTGCCGGCCGGCGAGCGCACGTCGAGGAAGTTTGGATCCTCGCCGCGCAGGATCTTCGTTAGAAAGATCGCCGCGAAACGCTCGAGGATCTCGACACCCTGCTTGTTGAGCTCGATCATATAATCGACAGCGCTGCGGTAATACTCGAGGTAATCGCAGCGACTGTACTCGACCCGCTTGCGGGTGCGCTCGGCGAAACCAAAGGGGTCGATCGGCCGGAGAAAGAGCGCCCGACAACCGAGTTTGACGTAGGTATTAACGACCTCTTTCCAGAGCGGCAGAGTCTCGCGAGTCGTCGTCAGCAGGGCTTCTACGTGATAGAGCGTCGGATCGAGCCCGGCCGCCTCGTACTCGTCGTTGATCCGGCGAATCCAGCGAATCGTCTGCTGGTAGGCGTCCATCGTCGGCAGCCTGCGCTGGGCATTGTGCAGGCGCTCGGGGCCGTCGATGCTGGTGCAGATCTGGACCTTGTGAGCGAGCAAGTAGGCGAGTTTCTCCTCGTCCATCAGCGCCAGGTTCGAGACCATCGTGAACTCGAGACTCTTGCCGATGCCCTGGTTTTGCGCGAGCGCGTACTCGATGATGTGCTTGACGACCGCGAAGTTGACCAGCGGCTCGCCGCCCTGGAACTCAAGAGTGACAAAATCGCTGGTGCTGGCGAGGAGGATGTCGACGGCCTTCTCGGCTGTCTCAGGAGACATATCTGTCTCGAGTGCGTCCATGTTCGCCCGCGAGGCGTGGCAGTAGATGCAGGTCTCGTTGCAGCGCAACGTGACCACGAGAATGCCCAGGTTGACCCCACTATCTAAAAAGGATCTGCGCCGCCGGTAGCTCTCGGCTGCACGCTCGACGTCGTAGCTCGCCCGCAGGAAATTTCCCTCTGATAGGCGCCGATGCAGGTCTTCGCCCTCCGGCAACCGACCCTGTGCAAAGGCCTTAAATTCCTCGCTCGAGAGGATCAGAAAATTGCCCTCGTAGTTGGTGATCACGACATTGTCGCCGACCTGGCGCCAGCGAAAGAAGGCGGGCACCGCCGGGTCAAGCGCAAGTCCCTGGAGTTGCACACTCATCGCGGGCCCCCGCGGTCGATCGTGCGAGCGAGCACGTAGTTCTTGAGTTCGCCGAGGATCCTCCGCTCGTGCTTTGGATAGCGAGACTCGACCCGCAAAATGATGGCCTCGCCACTCCGCTCAGAGTCGATGTCAGCGACCGCAGCAAAGGCCTGCGCGGCCTCCTGGACAGCGAGTTCGGAGTACAGATCACGATGAAAGCTGAGCTCGATCACGCCGCCCCCCCTTCTTTTTCTTCCTTGGCCTCGGCTTGCGCTGGCGCCTTGCGACCGTGTTTCTCCTCCCACGATTGAGCGATGCCCAAGGGATCCTCGAAACCGTCATCGCTAAAGTCGAAGTCGGCGAGATCATCGAGGGAGGGCGGACCCATCGCGCCCGCCAGCGCCTGTGAGGTCACAGCCTCGATGAGGCTGCGGTTCTCCTCGGTGATCTGGCGACGCCAGGCGCAGGAGAGCAACTCATTCGAAAACTCGCCGACAAGTGCCCGCAGCAGGGACTCGGCCGGCGATTCATCTTTGGTCTGCAAGGTGACCCGAAGACCACCCGCTGCCAGCCGATCAAGGAAGACATAGCAGCGGTCGATGAAGATGTAAGCAGCGCCGTAAATCGCATCGAGTGGGTAGATCGAGGGATCGACGTCGAGGTGGACAGCGCCGCGGCTCAGCTCAGCTTTGACGTTATTCGGGGTATCGGTCATCGGGTGCTCGCAGTCGAGCATGCTACCAGATCGCATGCGCAGAGCTGATCTCGCGGCCCCGTAGGGGTCTTCTCGCGGTCCTGCGCGATCGTGGACGACTCGCGCGGCGACGCTCATCGCCGGAAACAGGAGTCAGCACCTTCACCAAGCCCAATTAGACGATCCGCAAGCTCGTGCTCGCACCTCAACGTCGGCGGGCTCAGGTGCCACCGCGAACTCGACTGGGCTTCCTCCCCGCAAAGAGACCCGCAGACTTCTTCGCATCGAAGAAACCAACGGGCGACTTCTCTTCGATGGATCCGAAGCAGAAAAACCAACAGACCGACGAAGTTCTCGGGGCTCTCGCTGCCTGTGCTGCGATGCGATGCGAGGCTGAGGATCCCCGCTGAGCCGACGTGCTCTCGCTGTGACGATCCCAACGCGAAGGAACCAGCGACCCCAGAGGACCCTCGACATTCGTACCGACCGCGACAACACGAGACCTCGAGATGCGATGCCGACGTTGCGTCACCTGCGGTCATCACGCTCTTGAAAATGCAGGCTCAAGGCCCAAACACGGTCGTTCGAGGGGCCTTAAATGCAATTTCCATGCACTCCCACCGACAACCTCGGCATAGGGCTTCTCCCTTGCCCCATCACCCATAAAGGCACCGCAACGGTGCTGCCCCGGCGTTCCATGAGGACTTCACAGCTCTCCGCTCGAGATCCCCAGAGGCCCTGCCTCGCCTCTCTGCCCTCGGACAATCCACCGTCGCAGATCCAAAACCAACCTTCCATTTGACAGCTGAGGCGTGGTCGCGCACGGTGCCCCTGGTCCTTTAGATGAGGGCCAATAAGAGAAGAGAAGAGAAGAGATAGAGATGTCAAAGAAACTGTTTGTTGGTGGCCTTGCTTGGGCAACACACGATGACTCCCTCCGCGCCGCGTTCGAGGCATTTGGCCCGGTCACAGAGGCCAAGGTCGTGCTCGACCGCGACACTGGACGCTCGCGTGGCTTCGGGTTTGTAACCTTCGAAGACGATGACAACGGCACGAAGGCGATCGAAGCCCTCGACGGCAAGGAGCTCGACGGTCGGAACATCCGCGTAAATGAGGCCGAGAACAAGCCCCGCGGTGGCGGTGGTGGTGGCAGTCGCGGTGGCGGCGGCGGCGGCTACGGCGGTGGCGGCGGCGGCGGCTACGGTGGTGGCGGCGGCGGCGGCTACGGTGGCGGCGGCGGCGGCGGCGGCTACGGTGGCGGTGG
>Ga0256845_1001838_pt1 | contig 16431 bp, 13 predicted proteins | sample RiftiametaG_FD_189101 | JGI IMG/M metagenome (GOLD analysis project Ga0256845, IMG submission 189101) | Tube worm associated microbial communities from hydrothermal vent at the East Pacific Rise, Pacific Ocean - Riftia | ecosystem: Host-associated > Annelida > Integument > Unclassified ...
AAAAAGGGTGTAGACGCCAACCAGGCATTAAAAGATGCATCGGGAACCTATGGCCGATTTCAGGATGCTGTGAAAACCATTGATCCACGAAAGGAATAAGGAGAATAACTATGGCACTGTTTGAAAGTTACGACAGGCGGATCAATCAGATTACTCCTGTCCTGGAAAAATACGGTTTAAAATCCATGGAAGATACACAAAAAATCTGTCTCGATTACGGAGTGGACGTAGCAAAAATAGTTAAAGAGATTCAACCGATATGTTTTGACAATGCGATGTGGGCCTATACGTTGGGCGCTGCCATTGCAATTAAAAAAGGTGAAACCAAAGCCTCAATCATAGCCTCAACCTTAGGCGAAGGTCTGCAGGCGTTTTGCATTCCAGGTTCCGTAGCTGATGATCGAAAAGTTGGCCTTGGACACGGCAACCTCGCCGCAATGTTACTCAGAGAAGAAACACAGTGTTTTGCCTTTCTTGCAGGACACGAATCCTTTGCCGCGGCAGAGGGGGCAATCGGTATTGCCAGATCAGCAAACCGCGTACGCACAGCACCTCTTCGGGTTATCCTCAACGGTCTTGGCAAGGATGCCGCCAAGATTATTTCAAGAATTAATGGTTTTACCTACGTGCAAACCACATTCAACTACTCAACAGGCGAACTTTCGGTTACCTCGGAGACAACATACTCCGACGGCGAACGTGGCAAGGTAAGATGTTTTGGCTCTGACGATGTGCGTGAAGGCGTGGCTATCAACCATTTGGAAGGGGTTGATGTTTCCATCACCGGAAACTCAACAAACCCAACCCGCTTTCAACACCCTGTTGCCGGCACCTACAAAAAAGAGTGCCTGGAGCAGGGGAAGAAATATTTTTCCGTGGCCTCCGGTGGTGGCACCGGACGCACCCTGCACCCAGATAATATGGGAGCAGGTCCCGCCTCATATGGTATGACCGATACCATGGGCCGTATGCATTCTGATGCCCAGTTTGCCGGCTCATCCTCGGTGCCGGCCCATGTGGAAATGATGGGTCTTATCGGAATGGGTAACAATCCGATGGTGGGTGCTTCTGTCTCTGTTGCCGTAGCACTGGAACAGGCGTCGTAACCAGCACACATCTTTAAAACACTACAAAAAAGGGGACTCCAGGACGTTGTCCCCTTCCTTTTGAACTCACACCATCGGCAAGAAGTCTCCTTAAATTCAACCTTTTCTACAAAATCACTTTTCTTCGTACTCGCGAGCCATAATTTCATCCATTGCCTTTTCAAAATATGGGATAATAAACGCAAATCCATAGCGATTTAAATGATCCTTATCCCTGTATACATTCACTCCGTCCTGTATGGGTTTATCAAAAAACAAAAAAGGATCAATCATTTCAACTTGATGCCGCCTTGAAAAATTATCTATAAAATCAATGCTTGGTTGTTGCCACTTGGTTATAAATTCGTCATCATATTCACAAATTCTCTCTTTGGAAAAAAGTTCTCTTAACCGTGGTTGCCAATTGCAGGCATCAATATTGTTAAATACAGGTACTTGTTTTAGTATAATTACTTTCTTGCCAGATTTTTTTATTATGTTGACAGTATGAGACAACTGGTTCTTATAATAACTGATATGATCTTTAACTATGACTCCATCAGAGTCTTTAAATGTAATTTCCCTGATCGTATTGGAATACCCTTTGCCATCATAAAAAAGGTCAAACCGCTGGGCAATTAAAATAATATCAACTTTGGGATCATCAACAATTTCAGACTTAAACAGTGGAAGAGCTTTTGCGCATTCTACCTCATGTCTGCTGTCAATCAAGCTATAAGTATGTATATCCCCGAGCAGCATTGGACAACCAGCTGTTCCTAAAAACTTTACATTGTGATCATTTTTGTGCGCCCATGTCTGAACAGCTGGAAGAAAATGAGGCGAATGACTGTCTCCGACAAGTGCAATAATTGGTGTATCCAGTTCTCTATTTTTTTGACACTCAAACACAATCACTCCATCATCTTTTGTAACATGGCATTTTGTATCATTTTGTTCTGAATGATTCAAACGTTCATCATTGTATTTTTCAATGCGCCATTCAGCAACATCATAATTCTCTGCTATTTTAAATGATGTCGCAAAAACAATAATAACCAACACGGCCGAGCCCAGAACAATACTATCAGAACATTTGGTTTTTCTGGCAGGTTGTTCAACAAACAGGTAACTCAGTATGGATAATAAAAAGGCTATTGAAATGATAACCAATGAATCCTGAAAACCCATATCAGTTCGGCCACTATAGATTTTCCAGAAAATAATTATTGGCCAGTGATACAGGTAAAGTGAATAAGATATTTTTCCGATACCGGCTGGAATAGCTGTTGCCAGAAACCTGTTAACAAGACTGTTTTGAGAATTGACATAAAGGAGAAGGGCGGCCCCTGCACACGGCAGAATTACTCCAAATTGCAAAAAAGACCTCCCTCCATATTCTTCATTTATAAAAAAAATGCTGTAACAGATTAAAAGAAGTCCAGCCATTCCCAGAAAATTATTACCATTTTTAGTTGCAACCACTGGCAATACTCTCAGTGAAAAAAAAGCACCGATAAAAAACTCCAATATCCTTGTGTAAAACATGTAAAAAGCCAGATTGTAATTCGTTCCTGCCAGAAAATAACAAATTACAAATGAGACGAAAGCAAAAGAAAACAATACGCAAGCGATCTTCTTATTGAGATCCCGCCTCGCGTAATCCATCGTATCAACAGCAAAAGAGGAGGAGACATCATCTGTACCAACGCGCCCAGTTTCCAGTCTCTTAAAAAATCTGTAACTTAAAAAAATGAGTAGCGGCCAAAGTAGATAAAACTGTTCTTCCACACCCAGCGACCAGGTGTGCAAAAGGGGTTGACCCGAGAAACCTTCCTCAAAATAGCCGACCTTCCGGGAAAAAAAGACGTTGGCTAATTGCGCAGAGGCATATCTTGCCGACTTCATGAAATTCACATACGTTTCAGGGGGAAGCAGAAACGTTGCAACACATGCCGACAATAAAAGTACTACAAATAAAGCGGGAAAAATCCTTTTTACCCGACGGGCGTAAAAATGGACAAATGAGAAAGTTTGAAGATGATGCTCACGTTGAATAATGGTGGTTATCAGAAAACCTGAAATTACAAAAAAAACATCTACTCCGAGAAATCCACCAGGCAAAAAACCTGGATTTAGATGAAATACAAAAACAGAGAGTACAGCTATCGCTCTTATGCCATCAATATCTGGCCTGTATTTAGTTTTCTCAGTTGTCCTTAAATAATACATAGTTAATCAGTACTGTTTCTATAATTGATACCACAATAAAAGGGAAGCCAATCGGAGATTGCCTTCCCTTCTATCGTTTATACACTATCGCAGATTATTTTGAGAACACTGCAGCAGTTTCACCGCAAACGCTTTTATAAAAATTTATCGCAAAGGTGGTGCATACAACAATCCACCATTATTCCAAAGATTATTTAAACCTCTTTCAACAGTGAGCGGCGATTTCGAACCAAAATTACGCTCAAAAACCTCTCCGTAATTGCCTACGGCCCGAATAATCTGCACCGCCCAATCGTCGCTGAGACCAATACCCTTGCCCCCCGGCCCCTCCTGGCCAAAAAATCTCTGTACATCAAGCCGGTTGCTAATCTTCATCTCTTCAATATTTTTCGATGTAATACCCAGTTCTTCTGCGTTTATCATGGCAAACAACGACCATCTGACAATATTAAACCAGGTATCATCACCCTGTCTGACAACAGGGCCAAGTGGTTCTCTGGAAAGGACATCAGGTAACACCACTGCACTTTCAGGAGCGGCAAGCCCATGACGCATTCCGTAGAGTTGTGACTGCTGGAGAGATATCACGTCACAGGCCCCTTCCTCAAATCCTTTTATTGCAAGATCGATGGAATCGTACGTTACTTTTTTAAAAGAAATTTTTTGGCTCTCAAGATAGTGAGTGAACTTATGCTCAAAGGGCGATGTCACAGGGCTGCAAATTCTCGCTTTTTTCAGGTCTGCAAGCTTCTTCGCCCCAAGTTTTTCAGCAATAAGGATCCCCTGGCCGTCGTAATAATTCACTCCCACAAAGTGCACCGCCAGGGCCGTATCCCGGGTAAATGTCCAGGAAAGATGACGGACAAGAATATCCACTTCTCCAGATAACAGCGCAGTAAAGCACTCTTTTTCCGCCAGAGGCAGATACTCAACTTTGTCGGCATCACCAAATATTGCAGCCGCCACCGCACGACACATATCAACATCAAGACCTGCCCATTTCCCCTCAGCATCAACAGTGGAAAAACCTGGAGAACCGGTTGATACACCACATTGCAGAAAACCTCGTTTTTCTACTTCTTCTTTTGTATACGCATGAACTGAGGTGGAAAAAACGAGTCCTGCCAATATGCACAACGCGAAATTTTTTATTGTCATAATAGTGTTTGTATTATTAAAAATATTCTCAAAAGAATTTTTTTTTGATTTGAAGTGCAGATATAGCAGGAATTTCCATTCCACTTCAAGTAAATAGTTACTACATTATCTTTCTGCCGAACATAAGGGTGCTTTGCAAGGTGACCATATCACATTTCAGCTTGTATCAGCGCAACCAATACTACAGAATATCTTACAGGAAACAGCACCACAAACCACTCTAATTCCGGTCAACCAACTTTGCAAAAAAAATATCCTGAAACAGCGCGCTTTATCGCCATTAAAACACTTCGTCAACTGTACCAGCAACAATTACCTGTTAAATATATCCTCGACAAAGCTCTACAAAGACATAATTTATCATCCAAAGATCGTAACCTGGCCATGCAGCTGGTCTATGGAGTACTTCGTAACCGACAATACCTTGATAGAATCCTGGAGATCCTCTCAAAAACCCCTTTACACAAATTGGACCCTTTTGTTCACCAGGCGCTTGCCGTCGGGCTCTATCAACTCTATTTTCTGGAACGCATTCCCGAATCTGCAGCCGTCAATGAAGTCATTAACAGTTGTAAAGTTGCAAAAATCCCCAAAAGATTGCACGGTTTTGTCAACGGCATTCTAAGACAAAGTATCAGGCAGAAAAAACACCTTGCCCAAAAGGCTTTAACTGATAAAAATGATACTGTTATTCTCAATCATCCCGACTGGCTTGTTAAAAAATGGCAAAACAGCTTCGGCACCAAAGAAACCAGACGGATCTGCATAAATAACAACCATGAACCCCTACTGGTTCTGCGTATTAATATAAGCAGAGTTTCACTCAATGATTTTTCCCTTATGCTGAAACAGGCCGATATCGATCACCGCCCCGGCTCCTATGCAAAAGACTGTGTTGTACTCCCTGATTTTCATGGATCCATTCCCGCAATACCCGGCTACAAAGAAGGTTTTTTTCAGGTTCAGGCCGAGGCCGCTCAACTCGCCACCGAACTGCTGGCTCCTTTAAAACCCGGAGGTCACTACCTGGACGGTTGCGCTGGTCTCGGTGGAAAAACGTTGCATCTGCTCGAACTCGGACACCATTCGAACCTGCATATCCATGCCGTCGAACCGGATTCACGCCGCCTGACTCAATTAAAACACAACCTTAATCGGCTTAATCCAGATCATAATCTTGCGATGCACCCTACAAGCCTTCAGGATTTTGGCAGTGTAACTTCACTTTTGTTCAACGGCATACTCATCGATGCCCCATGCTCTGGCACCGGTATTATCGGTCGCCATCCTGATATCAGATGGAATAGAAGAGAAGATGACTTGCCGGGATACCAGCAGGAGCAGCTCGCACTGCTTGAAGTCGCCTCAAAACTCCTCAGACCTCAAGGCATACTTGTTTATGCTACATGCTCTCTGGAACCCGAAGAGAACCAGGATGTCATTACGAGTTTTCTTGCAGATCACCCGGAATACAAAACTACGGATTGCACCCCTTTTCTCCCCGTACAGGCGCAACAATTTGTTGAAAATGGATTCTTTGCACCTCGCCCGTCAACATCCATTGACGGTTTTTTTGCGGCTAGGCTGCAACGGAGATAGGTCAATTTTTCTTTGCCAAGGATTGAGGTCTGTTGTACATTCTCTCCATCTTATAAATACAACAAACATGATTCTTCTCCACTCTCCTCAACAGGAATAAAAACAATGGCAGAAATAAAAAGCACACTCGAAATGGTTATGGAGCGGGCTGCGAAAATGGCCGCTTCAGCAACAACAGATACAGACAACGAAAATCTCATCAAAGCAGGTATGCGCCTTGGAGCGACTTTTCTGAATAACAACAATACCGATCTCGCCGAAGAACTTGGCAAACACTCTGAAACAGATCGCAAACAAGTACTTGAGGGAATAATTAAAACTTTGCTCCGCAACATTGTCCTTCCCCGTGAAGAGCAATCACAAGAATCAGGAAAAGCCGCACTACAAGGTCTTGTTCTACTTGCAAAGAATACAAGAGAAATTCAAACAATCTGCCAGGAGCTTGAACAGATACTTGAGCAATACGGTCAACACAAAGAACAGACAACCAAACAGCTTGACGATGCCATCCGGGCGCAACTAGAACAACAGCAGATGGCCAGCGGCCAGCAGGATCAGGGCCCTGTTAACCCGGCAATGCACCCACAATACAAAGAAGAATTGACAAAGATGCTGACCAGCCTGAATAACCAGTACAATGAGGCACTCGACCAGAGGAAACAGATGATTTCACAATATTTGACCCAATCTTCTTAACACGCCTGCAAACATAACTCTACGAGATGAACTATTCCAACCGAATAACAAAAATCCAGGAGAAACTGAGACGGAAGAAAATCGATGCTCTGCTTGTCCGTCAGCCGGAAAATCGACGATACCTCAGCGGTTACACTGGTGACGACTATGGTATTGCAGAATCGTCTGGACTTCTCGTGGTTCCGGCAAGGGGCAACCTCCATCTTCTTACGGACTTTCGTTACAAACTCCAGGCGGAAAAAGATGTTCCCTGGTCAACTATTGAAATATACAATCGGGGCGCACTTAAATTGCTCTGCAATTTACTCCCCGATATCGGCGTGGAAAAACTCGCATTTGAAAGTCATTACACTCTTTTTTCAACAGCTGAAAAACTCAAAACCAGCCTTGGAAAAAAAAACATTAAGCTCGTTCCTGTTAAAGGAATGATCGAAAAAATGCGGGAAATCAAATCAGAAGAGGAAATCGAACTGATCCGCAAATCCGTTCGACTCAACGAAACAGTTTTTGGCGAAATCTTTTCGGAAATCACCAGTTATCAGACAGAGATTGATATCAGGCTTGCCATCGAAACACTTATGCGCCGAAAAGGTGCAGAAGGTGCAAGTTTCGATACGATCGTTGCCAGCGGCGAAAACAGCAGCCTTCCCCATGCCGTTCCCGCTAATTCTCCCATCCAGAAAAATGAGTCACTAACTATAGACATGGGACTGATTCTTGATGGATACTGTTCTGATATGACACGTAATTTTGTCCCCGGCAAACCGGATAAACAGTATATGAAACTGCATAGGCTGGTACGCAAAGCTCAGCTGGCAGGTATGGCTGCAATTCGAGCAGGTATTCGTTGTTGTGATGCAGATAAGGCTGCCCGGGAAATTATTGCAGATGCAGGGTATGGCATAAATTTTGGCCATTCTCTCGGACATGGCGTTGGTCTTGCTGTACACGAACAACCCGGCCTTTCCTCCCGCTCTGCCAAAAAGCTATATCCCGGGATGATCGTCACGGTGGAACCGGGAATTTATATTCCGGGCTGGGGTGGAATTCGGCTTGAAAATATGGTTGTTGTCCGGGAAGACGGATGCGAAATTCTCAATGAGGATACCACCTGGCTGGATATCTGATTTACCCCTTACAGAAGTCAGTTTTAAATGGAAGAAAACAATGCGACAGATAGTTATTGATGAACTCTCCCCCATGGAACAGGATAATATCGACTCATACCTCAAACGGTCGATTAAACAAGGCCCGATGGTTGGCCTTTACTGGCTAAACCTGCCACCGGATCTGCTTGCAGAAGCACAGCAAGGTCACGAAGAACATGGCCCGTTTTTTGTAGCAGTAGAACTCACCAATGGAGCGGTAAAATTTGAATTACTGGTAAGAAACCAGACTAACCTCCATTGCAGCTGTATTGCCCATGCGACGCCGACGCAACGCCAATTCGTCCTCGATTTTATTGACCGAATGATTACAGAAGAGATGATTACCGCGTAGAAATGGCCGGAAGTAAATTCAACAAAAAGGCAATTTTTCAAAGCAACCTACAATCTATGCCCGGAAGATGATACAATGTCATTGTTGCACATTGATATCAAATCACTCACATGGGCCGGCAATGGATACCTTCATAGCAAGACAACCTATATTGAACCGACATCAGCGTCTCTTTGCTTACGAACTCCTCTACAGGGGAGACTGCCAGGCTGATGAAGCCTGCTTCGACGGCGACCGGGCAACAACCAGCTTACTGACCGGGGCATTTTTAACAGAAGGCCTTGAAATAATCAGTAACAACAAGCCCTGTTTTATTAATTTCACGCAGAATTTACTGATAAAAAATATACCCGCAGCTTTTCCGAAAACAAAAATTATCGTTGAGATTCTCGAAGATGTCGAGCCCACAAACGAAGTCATTGCAGCCTGTAAAAACCTGAAGAAGATGGGTTACACCCTGGCTATGGACGATTTTGTGTATGAGGAACAATTCAAACCGCTGATTGAACTGGTAGATATTATCAAAATTGATTTCAGACTGACCCCCGTGGACACGATCCACAAGGTACTATACCACCTCTCCCGGTATAAGTTGGAATTTCTGGCAGAAAAGGTTGAAACCTACAAAGAATTCACCAAGGCACTCAAACTGGGTTTCATATATTTCCAGGGATTTTTTTTCGCCACCCCTGAAAAAATAAAAATAAAAGAAATTGCCACGGCAAAAACTAGTCTTCTCCATATGTTGGCGGAAATCAACCGACCGGAAATCCTCCCGGAAAAGCTGATAAAAATTATCGAAGCGGATGTATCTCTTTCATACAAACTGCTCCGCTATGTCAACTCCGCCTATTTCTACAGGATCAGCACTGTGGGATCCATTAAACAGGCTGCAGCCTACCTTGGCCAAAATGAAATCAGCAGATTTGTCACCCTCATTATTATCTCTGAAATTGCAAAAGATAAACCGATGGAACTTGTACGGCTAGCGGCCGTAAGGGCCAAATTCTGTTCCCTCCTCGGAGTAGAATCCACCGTTCAGGTGTCAACCGGGGAACTGTTCTTACTCGGCCTTTTCTCTCTTCTCCCTGCGATGCTCGACTATCCAATCTCATCCATTGTTGACAAACTTCCACTCTCTTCAAATTTAAGAAATGCCCTGATACACTCCGAAGGGCCGCTGGCTCCATTTCTGCAGGCTGTACTTGCTTACGAAAAAAGAAAAAAAGACCACTGTAGATTGGCTCTGAAGATAATTCATGTGCCAACAACATCGGTCTATACACTCTATCTGGAATCAATAAGCTATGCGGAACTACTTACAAACCTGTGACCAGCAACAGGCATCAACTCCAACCTCAAATGAATTTCAACAGGTTGAATGAAATAGTCCACCTGCCATACAACCCTTCCGAGCATACTCATTATAACGCTGTATACCTTTACCGGTTCTGGCAACAACAACCTCAATCCCTTTTTTCTGTAAAAAATCAAGCGTCGCATCCTGGATATTGAGCCGATTGAGACGCCCTGTGGTAAGAATAACCACCCGGCAACCTTTCGCTATTAATTCCTCGACCTCAGCTGGCGGGACACCAAGGCGATGCTCAGTTCCATGTTCCGACCAGTCCCAACTTCTGCCACCACCTGGCCATAATTTAAAATCCCTGCCACGACCAATAGTCTCAATATCCAGCCTCCCCCAGCCGGAGGAAAGAATTATTAAAGAACTGTCACCTGACTTATCCATGATCTTTTTCCTTTATGTAATATTGACGGACAACTATTCATAATAAACCGAAAAACATCCGGGTAATGCATTGGGTTTTTCATGAGGAAACATTTTATTTCGTATTGTTATTGCAGCAATTTTCCATGCGAACAACTCCTGACTGTCACGCCTTTCGTAAGTGTAATACTCTTCCCTGCCTTTACACCTTTTTGAAAGGTATTTCTGTACACCTTCGCTCCTTTTGATCGCGATTTTTTCAGCCTTGGAAACGTCAAGCCCACAAACTCTGTCAATTTTTGGTCTTCCTGCAGAATCATTGCATTGTTTTCCTGCCGTCCGGTATCTTTTTCGATATTTTTCCGATGACTGTCCAGTTTTTCATAAAAACCTTTTAACAAGCCAAGATAATAACTGTTTTTCTCTGTTCTCGTATACCCATTGAACTGATACTTATTCTCGGACCAGAGAAATGCCAACCGGTTTTCAAGAAAATAATAGCAGTACTCACCAATGGCCACATTTTCAACAGTTCCAAAGAGTTCAATTACCTTAAATGTCTCATTACGAACAGGATCATACATTTTTGCCAATACCGTTCTGACGAAGAAAAAATCCATGAGAATCATACAGATATGACGCTGATACCTCTCAATCCGCTTACGTTTTTTATCTATTCTGACACTGACATAATTCTGTTCCCACCCCTGTTCCAACGAAACAATATTATGCCTTTCAATCAATTCATTAGCCTTTTGCATGGCAAGTGTTGCCTCATGCTCATTTGCCGACTGGGCAAGGGCCAGAAGTTTTTCAACTTTATTGACAAATCCGCGTCCCGCCACGGTAAATGAAGCCCCCGAGGTCACTTCTCCAGCGGTTTCACAGGATATATTTGCCGAGTATCTGAAGGCGGGAATGACCCCCAGAATATCGCAGGCTTTATGAAACGCATCGCCATGGAATTTTTCTCCACCACAGAATACTTCACTACACAGCTGGTGGGCCATTTCATGTTTGAGCACCTGCAAAGTTGTCGACCATGGATAATTACTGATAAGGTGACGGCTCAATTGCAGGGTTCTGGTTGCAGAATGCCACGCCCCCAATGTCTTCACACTTTCTGATATCTCGAAAACAGGTAGCCGCATCTCCACCCCGTAACCGTAACAGATATCACAATATTCCTGGTGGATCTGCTGCAGCCAGACGCGCTGCAACAGACTTTTTTGTTCTTCATCGTGTATACAGTTTTCCAATCCGTTCACCAAACCCTTTCTCTATGTGTTATTTGCTCTAAATTATGGTAACTATTCGGTCACACATTACAAAAAAACATATTTTACACCATGCTGATAGCAACGACACATAAAAACACAGATTTTGACGCTCTTGCCTCCGTAATAGCAGCCACTCTTCTCTACCCCGGCTGCGTTGGAGTCATTCCAAAAATGACCAACAGGAATGTTGACCAGTTTCTCTCCACCCACAAAACCGCCTTTAATCTCATACTGCCGGGCGAAGTAAAACCCGAAGAAGTGACAAAACTGATTGTCGTCGACACCGATCAGTGGCATCGTCTTGACCGAATGGAAAAATTACGTGACCGGACGGATCTCGTCATTGACCTCTGGGATCATCATATGACGAGTAAAGGCGATATTAATGCGACATGGTCCTGCAAAGAGCACATTGGTGCAACGGTATCGCTTCTGGTTCGCAGGATGCGCGAAAAAGGCATCACATTAAATGCGCTTGACTCCACTGTTCTCCTCATTGGTCTGTACGAAGATACGGGGCATCTCACCTACCCATCCACCACTGCAGAAGATGCCCGCACGGCAGCATATCTGCTTGAAAACAAGGCCGATCTTAACGTTGCCGGTTTCTTTCTCAATCCGCCCTATGAAGAAACCCAGAAAGAAATTTTGTTTGAAATGATGAAAGAGACCGAAAAACTGACAATCAACGGCCAACTGGTCGGTTTTAATATCATCTCCCTTGATAAAAAAGTAACAAACCTTGCGGCAATTGTGAACATGTACAGAAAAATCGTCAATGTCGGTGCACTGTTTGTCATCTTCGTCAATAAAAAGCGACACACGGTAATCGGACGCAGTGGCGTTGCACAAATCAACATTGGCGCAGTTATGAACACTTTAGGAGGCGGTGGTCATAGTGGAGCGGGATCAGCCATGGTAAAAAGCAGCGAAATGAACCCGGAAGAGATCCGAAAAAAGATCATTACCAGCCTGACCGCACAAAAAACAGAAGTTGTCCGGATTTCAGATATCATGTCCTTTCCAGTTTTTTCCGTCGCACCTGAAACAACTATGCGACAAGCACAGAGTCTGATGACAGAAAAAGATATCAGGGGCGTTATGGTAGTTGATGACGATGGAATCCAAGGGATAATAGTTGTCTGGGACTTAAAAAAAGTCAAAAAAAAGAACCAGTGGGACAGTCCGGTCAAGGCCTTCATGGCCCGCAATATCACAACCATCGGGCCCGGCGACTCCCCATCACTTGCCGCACGCATCATGATTGAAAAGGATATCGGCCATCTCCCCGTGGTACAGGACGAAAAAATGATCGGTATTGTCACCCGCACCGACATCCTCACCTACTATTACGACCTTCTTCCAGAATAGCCTTGATGATGATAACAAAAAAGATTGACTTCACATACGTATTCTGCTAAAAAACGTCCCTCATCAGAACATGAGCGGGAATAACTCAGTGGTAGAGTGTAACCTTGCCAAGGTTGAAGTCGCGAGTTCGAATCTCGTTTCCCGCTCCATTTTTTTTGTTCTCTTCCTGAAGTAAAGATTTCTTGTTCGTTATGAAAAGGCTATCTTTTTAACATCCTCAAACGTTGCGACGAAATGAGCCGTAATGCCTTTTTTAATATGATCCGGTAACAGCTCAAAGTCTTCCTGGTTCTCTTTGGGCAGAATAACCTCCTGCACCTTTGCCCTCTTTGAGGCAATCATCTTTTCTTTTACCCCGCCAATGGGCATCACCAGACCACTAAGGGTAAGTTCCCCGGTCATTGCCATATTAGCACGTATCGGTATATTTTTTACCAGTGAATAGAGGGAGCAAGCCATGGTAATCCCGGCAGAAGGCCCATCTTTTGGTGTCGCTCCGGCAGGCACGTGGAGATGGATACTATTTTCCTTAAAAAACTCCGTTCCTTCTTTATCGTCCCTCATCAAAGAACGAACGTAACTGTACGCTATCTCCGATGATTCGACCATAACCTGCCCCAGTTGACCGGTCTGTTTAAAACCAGGCTGACCCGTAGGAATAGGAATGGATTCTATATACAGAGTTGCCCCACCCATGCTGGTATATGCAAGCCCTGTAATTACACCTATCCGCGGTTTTTTAAATGATTGTTCCTCAGAAAAATATTTTTTCCCAAGAAGATCCCGCAGTTCTTTTTTTAGAATACGGATATTCTGTTTCGGCTTATCGATGATCCTGTTCACCGATTTACGCAGTATCTTTTTGATGCAGTTTTCAAGACCACGGACCCCGGCCTCACGTGCATAACCATCAACAATTGCAGCCAGTACAGCCTTTGATAACGTTATCTGTTTTGACGTTAAACCATGTTCTTTCAATTGTTTAGGAAGAAGATGCCTTCTGGCAATCTCTACCTTTTCTTCCAGAATATAACCTGGTAGTTGAATCACTTCCATTCTGTCCATCAGTGGCCCGGGAATTGTGTCAAGCTGATTAGCGGTACAGATAAAAAGAACCTTTGACAAGTCAAAACGTACATCGAGATAGTGATCAAGAAAATCACGGTTCTGCTCAGGATCAAGTACTTCAAGAAGAGCTGATGCGGGATCGCCCTGAAAACTCGCACCTATCTTATCAATCTCATCGAGCATTATTACCGGATTAGCTGTTTTACAGGTTTTTATTGCCTGGATAAATTTACCAGGCATGGCCCCAATATATGTGCGGCGGTGCCCTTTAATCTCGGCCTCATCACGCATGCCGCCGAGGGAAAAACGAAAGAACTCCCTGCCAAGACTTCTGGCAACCGACCGACCGATTGAAGTTTTACCAACCCCCGGCGGCCCCTGCAGGAGAAGGATGGTACCCGACAAGTCCCCTTTAATCACTCCAACTGAAATCAGCTCAAGTATCCGACTTTTGACGTCATCGAGACCATAGTGGTCTTTATCGAGTATTTTTGAGGCTTTTTTCGCATTGTAGCTATCTTTTGAATAGACTCCCCAGGGCATAATCGTCAACCAGTCAAGATATGTTCTGGTGACGTTGAATTCGGGAGAAGATGAGCCCAGCAGTTTTAATTTCTCAATCTCTTCCTTTACTTTTTCCCGTGCCTCATCGGAAAGGACAAGTTTTTTCAGCCGTTCTTCATATTTTTCAATTTCTGCCTGGGTATCATCTTTAGCAAGCCCCAGCTCCTTCTTAATCTCCTGTAACTGCTGCTTGAGAAAAAATTCCCTCTGCTGCTTAGAGAGCTGCTCCTCTATACGTTTGGAAATTTTCGCTTTAAGTTTTGATATTTCGACCTCTTTTTTCAGTAGAATCAAAACTGTTTCAAGCCGTTCCTGAACGTCTTCTGTTTCGAGGATTGCCTGTATTTCAGCACCTGAAGAGGTTGTCATCGATGCTGCAAAATCAGCAAGCGAGCCGGGATCACTAAGGTTTATTCTCTCGAGCAATAGCGACAACCCCTCTTTAAAAAGAGGATTCATATTGACAAGCTCTTTAATGCAATCGATAATCGCAACCGAATAGGCTTTCAACTCCTCAGTATTTTCCTCAAGCTCTTCTGATTGATATTGCACATCTCCAATAAAAATTGAATCCTTTTTCATCAACGTAACAATTTCAAATCGTTCAAGGGCCTGAACCAACACCTGCAAAGGCTCTCCATTTTTCAACGGAGAAACCTGAACAACGCGAACCACAACCCCAACCTTGAAAAAATCTTCATCACTCTCAGGAGCATGAGCCAGGCCGTCATCATGAGGCCTGACAAGAACAAGACCAAAATACAGCGGTGCATTCTGGTTCATATGCTTTAATACGGTCTGCTGCAGAATATTATCATCAACAATTATCGGCCCCATCATTTTGGGAAACATAGGCCGGTCATGCAGGGGTATTATCATCAACTGCTCCGGCAATATATCTTTTGCCACAACAAGAGATGTCTCCTGTTCTTTACCATTTTTATTATCTGGAGAATCTATACCATCAGGGGTTAACACAGTTGTTTCCTCTGCCATTCAATCTCTCCTTGTTCTTTTCAATTTTCTGTTGAATAGTATTGTTCACATGTTCCAATGTGGATTCTGCCATAAGTTTCCATAGGAACAAAGATAATCATTTGCAGATAAAAGCAAACACTTTTTACCTCCACCAAGTTGACCTGCAGGAGATGCATCTTATCGTCTTGAATAACAACACAAAATCACGTACACTATTTTAACATCAGACCATTAGATGAAGTAAACCCTATGAATATTATTCAGGCATTAACAGAAAGAAAATCAACCCGCGCTTTCCTTAACAAACAGGTAAGTAAAGAAAAAATTAAAAAAATACTCCAGGCAGCGCGACATGCGCCTTCAGGAACCAATGCCCAGCCATGGCAGGTAGCCGTTGTCACCGGAACCAAAAAAGACGAACTGACAAAAAAAATTGAAACCGCCTTCAAAAAAGAGGGCGTCGGTGATATGGACTACCAGTACTATCCCCTTAAGTGGCGTAACCCCTACAAAAAAAGGCGTGTTTCCTGTGGGGCTCAGTTATATTCTACTCTCGGCATCGACAGAAAAGATAAAGCCGGCCGTCTGCAACAGTGGATAGCAAACTACAGGGGTTTTGATGCTCCGGTCATACTCTTTTTCTTTATGGATGGAAATATGGAAAAGGGTTCTTTTCTCGATTACGGCATGTTTATCCAATCCATAATGCTTGCGGCACTGGAAGAAGATCTGGCCACATGCCCCCAAGCAGCACTTGGCCAATACCCAAAACTTATCAAAGATATGTTAGGCTATGACGATGACACCATCTTGATATGTGGCATGGCCCTTGGTTACGAAGACAAAGAGGCACCAGTGAACAGCTACCGTACCCCCAGGGAAGAAATTGATGTTTTCACCCGCTTTATTGAATAGAAATCTGCTCTAACGCAGACAGACTGCACCAGCGTGCTTTGGAGGTATCTATTTGTTTTTGCGACTAATTACCCTTCTTCATTTTCTTTTTTTGATAGTAATTATCGGGTAAGGCACTAAAATTTATAATTTTTACTATAAAGGATGTTTAATGTTTACAGTTACCGATATCTGTAATATCGCTATCCAGATAGAGAAAAATGGAGAAGAAACCTATCTCAATGCCAGTAAAACAGTTGATGACCCTCATATTTCG
>Ga0256845_1001839_pt1 | contig 16422 bp, 9 predicted proteins | sample RiftiametaG_FD_189101 | JGI IMG/M metagenome (GOLD analysis project Ga0256845, IMG submission 189101) | Tube worm associated microbial communities from hydrothermal vent at the East Pacific Rise, Pacific Ocean - Riftia | ecosystem: Host-associated > Annelida > Integument > Unclassified ...
TTTTTTTAGATAATCAAATCTGGAAAGAAAAAGAATTTGAGAAAATACTCTTAGATAATTTTCAAATTATTAAACCCGATTTTTAGGGTTCCTATCTGTAGTGAGTATATAAAGCTGCTTACAGAGTTTAAAGCATTAAATATAAAATGAGGATTCATCTGCGATCGCAGTGATTTTAAAGCCAAAACATTGTTGGCGTATTTCTGTTGTTTTATGTTTTTATACTGTGTGTAAGCTGCGGAAAATAGCAACAAAACGATTACTACCAAAGCACCAATAACCCATTTTTGAATAAGGTGTTTTGCTCTATAAGTTCTTGATTTTCAAACGCAAGTTTATAGCGACTTTCGTTTAGCTTTCGGTCGTTTTCAAGGCTGGCAATTCTGTTTTGAGTTTGTGTGATTTCTTTACTGAACCGTGCCACTTGGCTTATTTCCTGCTCTTTTTTTACATAAAGCTCGTCCACAACCTCAACATAGCGTTGGTAACTTTCCGTAGCTTTATCGAACTCGCCAATATCTCTATATATTTCAGAAAGCTTTCGAACCGCGTCCTTTTGAACAATTAAATCTTCTTTTTCGTCGGCTTCTGCAATACTTCTTTCAAGATATGGTATGGCTTGCTTATATTTTTCTTGGGCTACAAAAGCATTGGCAATTTTATAGTTTTGGCGCTGTGAGGTTAGTACCTCATCTTCAACCGTTGCACCTTTATCCATTGTGTTTAGCTCTTCCAAGGTTTCTTTGCGAAGCTTTATTTCCTTTTCGTAATCACGGTTTTGGCTGTAAAAATCGGCAACCTTTGCCTTCTCAAAAACTGCTCTTTGTTTGTTTTCCTTTTTGGCAAGTTTTAGAGAGTTGTCAAAATATTCTTCAGCTTCATTTAGCGCACCGGTTTTGGCATAGGCTTCCCCAAGCTTAGAATTTAGGTTTGTAATTTTAGGCGTAATTTTATTTTCCTTAGCAACATCCAAGGCTTTTTGATAGTTGAAAACACTTTTTACCCCATCACCAGTTGCCTTATAAGTATCGCCCAAACCTTCATAAACCTCAACTTTTTGGTATGCCGAAAGATTATCTTTCAGTAATTTATGAAACGTCTGAATACTTTCTTGATAGTTTTTGTTCTGCGTAAATGCCTTTGCCAACTTTATTGAAACATCTGCATTTGAAGTATTTTGAAGACTTCGCTTATAGTTATCTACCGCTAAATCTGGTTGACTATAAAATATATTAATATCGCCCAAAGTTTCAAAAGCCAAACTGTTTTCTTTGTATGTAATGGTTTTACCACGTTTTGGCTCTAATGCTTTTGTAACATATTCAATACTTTTCTGGGCGTCTTTTTTCAAAAAGAATTTAGCAGAATCTAAGTAAATATTAAAACTTGCTGGCTGTTGACTTTTTGGGCTATTGGAAATGATAGATTAAGCTCTAGAGACAATTACATTCGTAAAATTCTTCCTTTTACGGATGATCTGGACGATGTTTCAAAAGAACTTTTTTCACTTACAACCAAAGGAGGAAGCGAGTATTGTGGTGCCGTAATTCAAGAGTCTTTAGAAAATTTAGATTGGGGCAGCGAAGCAGACGACCTAAAAATGGTTTTTATAGCAGGTAATGAACCTTTTGACCAAGGCAAAATAAATTATAAAGACGCAGCACTGAATGCGAAGGAAAAAGGCGTGGTTGTAAACACAATCTTCTGCGGCGATTATACCCACGGAATAGATAGCTATTGGAAAAATGGTGCCCAACTTACTTATGGCGATTATATGGCTATAAACCAAAACCAAAGGACTGTTTATGTTCCTTCACCTTATGATGAATTATAATTCAGCTAAACGTTAAGCTAAACGCCACTTATATACCTTATGGGACAGCTGGAAAAAATAAGCGAACACAACAGCGAGTAGAAGATGAAAACGCAGCAGAATACAGCAAAGCGAATGCGGTAAGTAGAACCGTTTCAAAAGGAAGTCATTTATACACTAATAGTGGTTGGGATTTGGTAGATGCTAAAAAAGAAGCTGATTTTAGTTATGCTGAATTGAAAAAAGAGGATTTACCTGAAGAATTAAAAGGAAAGAATACTTCAGAAATAAAAAAATATGTTGAAGCCAAGAGTTCTGAAAGAGAAAAAATTCAAGAGCAAATTAAAGACTTGAACGAGCAACGAAGAAAATACATAGCAGAAAATTCTAAAAAAGCCAATAACGGACTTGAAAATGCGATGGTAGAAGCTATAAAAAGACAAGCCAAAAAGAAGGATTATTCTTGGGAGTAGTCCAAAATGATTCTAAAATTATTTATTTAAAAAAAATGCCCAACATCTTTAAAGGTGTTGGGCATTTTTTATTTAAACCAAAGTATTAGTTAATGGCCGGACAGTTACAGTCGTACGGTTCTTCTCTTCCACCCAAAAAGTCGTAACCCAAAGTAATTTGATGAAAACCACCGTTTTGGAACCTTACATTTCCTGATTGATAGGTATAAGTATAAGCGAACAAAAAGTCCTTAAAGTTAATACCTAATACTGGTGTGAAATACTGCAAATTTTGGTTCTTTATTTCTTGGCCATTTAAATATTGGGCTCCGTCTAAGCTTCTTCTGTAAGATAGTCCACCCCAAAGTTGCCCAAATTTCATATCACGATATGCTTTAAAATTAATATCTACTGACTTCTCTCCCGTACGCTCGGTAAGTTGAAACATAAAAGATGGCTCATAGGTCCAATCTGCTCCATACTGTCCTATGGCATACCCAGCTGAAAGTATATATTTTCGTTGGTTATTACTCTCGTAATCATCGCTGTAAATAGATCTATTTTGAAATATAATATTCTTTGCAGTAAAGTGTCCTGAAAAATTTAGGAAGTTATACGAAATCCCCGCATCAACATTAAAGTACGATGTGCTTTGGAGAATACCCGCAATTACTGGATCATAATCTGTTAAATCAAACTCTGTTTCATCAAGTCTAGATTGTGTTATCCCTGCACTTAAACCGAAGGATAGCTGGTTAAGGTCTTGCGTACTTCTAGAAAACATTAAATGGTGTGCATAGGTAAGATACATTCCTGTTTGAGAGTGATATCCATTTTTATCGTTAAAGAAAATTGCGCCTACACCAGATTGATCACCCAACCTTGCATTAAAACTAAGCGTTTGTAGGTTGGGTGCTTCCGTTTGGTCGAACCATTGTTGGCGCGCCGTTAAACGTATTTGATTATGCGTAGCCGCCCCAGCCATAGATGGATGCAATAAATACAGGTTTTCCGCAAAATAATCTGAATATACTGGTATGCCCTCTTGAGAAAATCCGTGAAGCGATGCTATCAACAATACTATAAGGGGAATTTGCTTGATGTTCATATTTTGTAATTATCGTTTTAACGTAAAATGTCCTTTAAATTCTTTGGCAACATCGTCTTCTTTGTATTCAATTCTAAACCAATAATCACTAGAAGGTAATTGACTACCATTAAAGGTTCCATCCCACCCTGTGCTTAATGGACTTATTTGTTTGATTAATTTACCATAGCGGTCAAAGATATAAATCTTGGCGGTAGGATCGCCTGCTGCAATACCTATAATATTCCAAGTATCGTGGTAGCCATCACTGTTTGGCGTAAAGTATGGCATATAGTCTATAACCCCTACTTCAAAACTTACACTTCCGCAACCATATATATCTTTAATGGTAACGATATGATTTCCTGGATCTACATTTTCAAAAATATTGCTATCTTGGAACGGACCGTTATCTAACTGATATTGGTATGTACCATTACCAGTAGCAATAACTTCAATAATATGATTGTTTGCAAAGGCACCGTTTGTAAGATTAGCTTCATATGTAAACGGAGGCGATGAAACTATTACAGTTGCACTAACAGTATTACTACAACCCAAAGCCGAACCAATCTCAGTATACGTAACTGTATAAACGCCACCTTGTAAGGCAATGATTGAAGGACCGGTTTCTCCTGGTATTATTACGCCATCCAAATCCCATACAAAAGTGTATAAAGTTGGGTCTAAACCTGTATCAAGAACTGGTGGTGAAGCCCCCCCTTCTTCTTCTGGTATTGGGTTTCCGTTTTCATCAACACATAGACGATACTCTCCATCTAGTAGAATCTCTACAATTTGTTCAACTTTAATAACCATTTCGGTTACCGCATAACATTTTGGTAGATAAAGGTTGCTATCGTTCGTTACACGTATGTAAAGACGCTGTGGGTTTATGATGTTTGTATACGGAAATACGATTGCTCCCTCTCCTGTTTCTGCTTCTTCTGGAGTTTGGTGGAAGGTAATTACATAAACCGATGGATCTTGGCCTCCCAAAATTTCTGCGCGTAGCGTTGAAACTTGTTGGTTTGTAACATCGTCAAAATCAAACTCTGCATAACCATCGCTTGGCGGTGTGTTATCGCAAATTACAAATGGTTCTGCAGGCGCAATTGCCATAGCCCCTCTTTGTACAATTAGTTCAAAACTTTGAACACCGCCAATGTTACAACTTGTTTCAGAATTTATAATATTGGTATAAATTATCTGAGGGTTTATAGCATTGTTATTAGCATCTTTATTTTGATAAGTAGTTGGATCTGAAATAGGGAATGTTCCGTTTTCAGCATTAATAGCAGTTAAGTAAAAACTAACTTCGAATGGAGGTTGTGATTGTTCACCTAAAATTTCATCAACTTTAGTTTCTAGGTTAAACACACCTATTTCACTATCGTCTGGTGAGCAAATAACGTATGGTGTTACTATAGCAGTATCATCCGGTAATGGATTTACTATTAACTCTAGCTCTACAATTTCAAAACATAGTGACGTTTCATTGGTGGTGCGTACATAAATTGTTTGCGGATTGCTAGTATTCTGATACGCAGTAAGCTCTGGTGCAACTATTTCATCATCTTCATTAACGGCATCGTCATAATTTTCATAATATGTTAGCGCCCAATTGTTTCCGTTAAGTATTTGAGCTTCTCTAACTGTAAGGTCAAAAAGTTCTACTTCATCATAAGGTCCTGGAGGAACTATCACATTTACATCGCAAAGTTCAATAGGATCTGGATTGATTGGTTTTGGATTTGGAACAACTTTTATAGTTAAAGTAGTAAATGAAATACATTCACTATTACTATCCTGAATGCGAACAAACAACACTTGTGGGTTTATAGCGTTTCCTAGATCATCTTGGTTTATATAAGCAGTTTCAGGATCAATACGGTTTTCATTATTTTGCGCATCATCATCTGTTAAGAAATAGGAAACTCCTTGAGTTAAGACTCCGTTTGTTATTTCGCTATTTTTTAGGGTAAGATCAAAAGAAGTAATACCATCATTTTCCTCTCCAAGATCATCGCATAACTCTAATGGAGTTGGGGCTGTAAATGGAAGCCCGATACCAACAACAAGTTGAAATTTTCCTAATTTAAAACAATCTGTATTATTATCGTCCAAACGCACCCAAATAGTTTGTGGGTTGGTCGTATTTGTAAAGACATCTGGCTGAACAATAAAAGGTGTTCCCGCTAGTGCATCTGTTTGGTTTAGATAATAAGTAAGTGTATATAAATCTACTGGCTGTGAACCGTAAATTAAATCTTTTTGCTTAGTTAGATCAAATACTGCAATACCACTTTCATCACATTCCACAAGATCTGGAAGATCTGTTGGAACTTCAGGAGTAGGGTTTACAATAAGCAGTAATTCAACAATTTCATAACACCCGGTGCCTGCTGGTGGACCAGCGTATGCTGCACGCACATATAATGTTTGGCTATTTACAAAATTGTTTGCAAAAGGACTTGTTAATGCTAAATTACCTTCCCTAGCATCTAGCAGGGATTCATGATAGGTAATCAACAACGTTGTGTCGCCTCCTTGTATTTCAGCAGTTTTAGATTCGAGATCAAAATTATCTGTAAATCCGTCATTGTCTATATCACAAGCATACAAAGGTGTTGGTTCTACTGGCTCTGGTTTCGGGTTTACGATAATCATAAAACTAAATGTAGTTCTACAGGTATTTTGACCGATTACAGTAACAAATATTTCCTGCTGTGGAATATCAACATTTTGATAAGCTCCAGGGTTTGTAATAGGAAGATCGTTGTTTTGATCGTCTAAGGAAGCATAATATATAACTGTTAAACTAACATCCCCACCAGTGATTACAGGTGTATTCAACGTTAAATCGAAAGTAGAAAGCCCGTCATTATCTGTACTACCGTTTACCTCATCATCACAAAGCTCAAGGTCGTTAGCTACTCCAGATCCTGGGAAAGCGCCTACTTCAATGTCAAAAGAAGATATTCTTGCACATTCGGTAGCTAAACTTTCTAAACGTACCCAAATGGTTTGTCCTGTACTTTCAAAAGCAGTTGCAGGGTTAATGGCACCAGTGCCTGCAGCAGCATCATTCGGATCCTCATAATAAGTTATTGGTTCAAAATCTACTGGATCTTGAACGCCATATACTGAATTATTTTGAACAGTTAGATCGAAAATTGCATCGCCATCGCCATCTTCATCACATACAATTAATGGGTCTTGGAATGTGCTATCCGGCACATCTGGCAACGGCACTACAATAAGTTCCAATTGCACTATAGTGTAGCAAGGCAGTTGCTCTGGCGGCACATCATTGGTAACCCTAGCAAAAACAAACTGGTTAAAAGGTGTTGTATTGGTATAAAGCCCTAGTATTTCTGTTCCAAAAACAGCGTCTATTGCTTCTTGTTCAGTTTCATAATATAGAACAGATACATCTAGTTCGCCATCTATAATCTCAGCATCTCTTACTGTAAGGTCAAAAAGATCAACAATACCATCGTCATCGTCATCACAGAATGATATAGGCGTTGGGTCTATTTTTGGACTTGGGTTTGGTAGTACGTTTAAGGTAACGGTTGTATCTGTTGAGCAACCGAATTGTGATGTTATTCTTCCAATAACTGTTTCTGGGGTTCCAACGTTTTGGTATGCCGTTGGTGTTAAAATTGGATTTCCATTTGCGTCAAACCATTGTACAGTAAGACCAGGAACGCCAGCGGTTATTGCAAAATCATTCAAGGTGAGATCGAAAGTTGAAATTCTATCGTCTGGTGTACTGCCATTTATTTCATCATCACAAAGAAAATTATCTAGAGGTCCATTGCTTACTGGGAATGGATCTAGTATCAACGTTAAAGGTACAATATCATAACAACCTTCTGCACTGTTAGTATTTGGTGGAATACTGCTTTGATCGTTACCAACAATTAGAATGTATAATTCTTGTGGGTTACTGATATTTGGATAGGCATTAGGAGTTGCAATAGCGCCAGAAAAATCTGGGGCAGTAAGTGCAAGATCTCCTGCTATAATGGCATCGGCCTCAAGTACATAATAATAAATATCGAAACCATTAGGGTCTAAGCTTCCTAAAACCTCAGCTTCTACAGAGGTTAGGTTAAAAATTTCAACGCCATCGCCATCTACATCACACATTCTTAATGGTGCTGGTTCAACAGCTATTGGAGCCACATTTACTCTAAGTGCGAATGAAATTATCCTAATACAATCGTTAACAGTTGTAGTTACTTTTGCCCAAACTCCACCTGTTCCATAGCCTGGAAGTGTAGGATCGGTTATCGGGAAATCATAATATTGTTGATCATTTGGATACGGTGCTGTAATTGGCGCAATATCATTTTGCGCTTCAAACAAAGTTTTATGATAGGATACTGTTAAGTTACCGTCGCTATTTGTAATAAAATCGTCTTGAGTATCTAATTCAAACAATGCAAAACCATCGTTATCTGCATCGCAGGCAATCATTTCACCAGGTGAAAAAGCGTCTGGGGTTGGTTCTACTATTATTTCAAAAGTATTTATTGCTCTACAACCATTTTCACTATAAACAGATACAAAAATGGTTTGTTGTGGTGTTTGAACATTGCGATATGCAGAAGGATTTGCAATAGGGTTATTATTTACCTGAGCTACTGGAGATGCGTAATAAAACACCTCTAGGTTTGGATTACCCATATTAATAAGTGCTTCATTTACCGTTAAATCGAAAATAGCAGACCCATCCGTATCGGTACTGTCTATTGTTAAATCATCGCATTCGGTTAGATCAGCTCCAATACCAATGGTTGGGAAAAGCTCCAATACAAGTTGAAATTCAGTTACCCTAACACAACCAGTAACAAGGCTTTCCAAACGAACCCATATTGGTATACCTCCAGCACTTGCATAGGCTTGTGGAGTTGCAATTTCATCTCCGGGAATACCGGCCAGTGCAGTTGCTAGATCTGTATCGTAATACGTAATTGGTGTAACAAAGTTTATAGGGTCTTGATCTCCATAAACACCATCATTCTGTAGTGTTAGGTTAAAGGTTGCCATCCCGTTCCCGTTATCATCACAACCAATAAATGGATCTGAAAATGCGGGAGCCTTTGGTTTATCGGGTAAAGCTATTACTATAAGGTCTAACTCTACAATGGTGAAACAGCCTAAAGTTGCTGGTGGTACAGTTTTCTCTACACGTGCATAAACTGTTTGTAGGAAAGGAACCGTATTGGTGAAAGGCCCTGTAATATCCGTACCAACAGCCCCTGCAATCGCTAAAGGTTTTGTAGTATAATATTTAACAGTAACATCAAGCTCACCATTAATAATATCATTATCTGCTAAGGTAAGATCCCAACCACTTACTAAACCATCATCACCATCTGGACCACCATCACAAAGTTCTAATGGTGTTGGAGTTAGGTTTGGATTTGGGTTTGGCAATACCGTTAATGTAAGTGTTACTAAAGTCTTACAGCCAAATTCTGAAGTAACCCTACCAATTACAGTTTGTGGAGTTGCTATATTTTGATACATTGTTGGATTCGGAATAGGGATATCCGCTACTTCATCCGCATAACTAAAAAACCATACTACAGTATGTGTAGGAATATTATTTGTTACTGCATTATTTTGAAGGGTAAGGTCAAAAGTGGAAATTTCGTCGGTCAGTGTACTACCTTGCAGTTCATCATCACATAACTCGTAAGCAAAGGGACCGAAATCTTCAGGTCTTGGATCCACAATTAATTCAACAGTAATAATATCATAACAACCTGCGCTCACATTTGGGTTTGGTGGGATGGTTCCCGTGCCATTGCCTACTATTAAAATATAGATGAAATCTGGATTGGTTGCGTTGAAAAAATTGGTTGGATCGCCAACTGCCTGCGAGAAATCGGGCGTTGGCGTAATAGCCAGGTCGCCAGCGGCAACGGCTTGGGTAAAGTCTTCATAATAATAAAGATCAAAGCCTGTTGGGTCTAATGCTCCCAAAACTTCTGAAGCTACTACAGTAAGATCAAAACGGGTAATACCATCTGCTACGGCATCATCGCAAACACGCAAAGGTTCTGCAGGCGTCGTGCCCACAGGCGAGGTACGTACTTCTAAAGCAAAAGGTACAATAGAAACACAGCTACTAGTGCTAGTGGCTACGCGCGCCCAAACACCACCTGTTCCATAAATACCCGGAAAAGCTGGATCGATATTCGGGAAATCTAAATACCTACGGTCATTTATATAAAGGTTTGGTAATGCCAAATCTCCATTTTCTGCATCTGTAAGTGTTCCATGATAGGTAACTATTAATGAAGCATTACCCAAGGTAATTACTGGCGTCTGCAAGCGAAGGTCGAAAGTTGCAAAACCGTCATTATTATCATCACAAAGTACAAGGTTTGGTGGGGTATCATTAATTGTTGGTGGCGCATCTATTGTAACCGCTACATTTTGAGCAGCATCAAAACAAGGAATCCCGTTTGGATCTATGTCTTTATTTTCAAGCCTTATGTATATTGTTTCACCTGGAGCGTTAATGAAATATGGAATTGTTAATACTCCTGAACCAGTGTCTGCATCTGCTTGACTTAGGTGATAGGTTATGTTATAATCTGAAGCTGGCTGCCCATCCAGCACATCTGGATTAAACTCTGACTCAAGGTCTACTAGTACACCACCAGCCATATTGTAATCACAATAACTTTTAATTACTGGCACCAAACCAGCAATGGCACGACTAAAGTATATTTTGAAATCTACTATATCAAAACAAGAACCACTTTGCGTATCATCAATACGTGCAAAAATGGTTTGTGGTGATGGTGGCGTAATGATTTGTACACCTCCCAAAATTTCTGTTCCAGCTAAACCGGCCTCTGCGAGTGCAAAAGATGTATAATATTTAATTGTAAATACGTTAGGGTCCTGACCTCCCAAAATTTTAGGATCGTTGTCTGTTAAAATAAACGTTCCTGCAGTTGTACCATAATCGCATTGGTACATATCCAATTCTTCATTGTTTGGGTTTGCAATGGGTTGTGGCTTAAAAATTATGGATACAGGATTACTTTCTACTCTACACAAGCCATCTACGCCTTCCACCTTATATATACCATCCAAGGTAACCGCATAGTTTGCATTGGTCGCACCAGGGATAGCAACTGTATTTCTAAACCACTGAATATCAAAAGGAGGATCAGTTATTCCAGACTCTAAAATTAGAGGTTTACCAAAACAAGCTGCTCCTGGATCTAAAAGTATTCCTGCCTGACTTAAATCTACAGGGAATATAAACTCATTATTATCTTCATCAGTTTCTGATACTATACCATCGGGTGGTAACATACCAGTACCAATATCGTCAATTACCGCCCTAAGATCAAAATTATTTGGAGTTGCAATTGGAATATTCAACGTAATTGTTCCACTTTCAGAACCTCCTATAGCAATGTCATTTGTAGTAGTTGTTTGCCCAATTAATATAGTATCTGCATAAAAAGCTATAGGCGTATTAGCCGGAAGTTCATTGGTACTATTAATATTATAAGCTGTGTATTCTACATCTATACTACCATTTTCACAAAGCACACCAAGATCGTCTATTTCTATGGTTGCATCTGGAAGCTCGGAGTTTACGCTGGTAATTATATTGTTTATCATTATAAAATCCTGTTGGGATGTTAATTGAATAGGAATTGACAAATCTCCTTGTACTATAATACCTGTTAATGAATAATAATCCAAATCCATATTATAATTCACGCTAGAGTTTGTGTAGGAGTTTGTCCCGTTAAATGCATTATCGGCAGGATTTAAAGGCGGATTGGATATTAGCGTTCCCTTAATAAAGAGGCTTTCACCGTTTGCGATACTCTCGTCTCCTTCCCAAGCTAAAAAACCAATTTTTGATAAAGTTGGGGAACTTACATCAATATTGGTTAAGGTAATATCTAAGGTGGTATTGTTTGCTGAAACACTTTCAAGCCCATCAAAAAGACTAATCTGATTAAGCAGCAAACCAGAGTCTTCATAAATTACATAAATTGCCCAACCCCCAAAATTGGTTCCACAATAATTGCCTATGACTGCAGAAACATCTAAACCAGAAAAAGTATACGTGCCGTTTCCTGTTGCTGAAACAAGATTAGAAACATCGGCATAGGCTGCAAAATAGGGAGAGCCATTAAAGGAATGACTAAAAACTCGTTCGGCAGAAATAGGCGTGCCATTTAAATCCACGTCAAAATCTCCGCTACCCACCGAACCCCAATATAGGTGTGCAGACACAAAAGTTTCTCCAGAATTAAGTGCTAAGGTCGCACTGCTTTGAGGTAACATATCACAATAACCTCCTGTATTAGGAAATTCGTTTAAAGTATTACCAACAGCTGTAAAATCGTAGCGACCGTTAAACTGCTTAAACAATTCTACAGGTTGAGCTATGGAGAAAAAAGGCACAACAAGAAGAAGCAGCAGAAGTATTAATTTTTTCATAATAGGGATGTTAAGATGCCAAATATATTGAATACATTGTTTTTCTTTTTATAATTTCGTAAAAAATCCTATCAAATGTCTCAATTTAACATAACGATTTCTGAAACTAGCAATCAAAATATTGTTAAATTCAATGCTAATTCTTTCTTAACCCGCAGTAATAGCTACGAATTTAACAATATAGACGAGGCAAAATCGAGTCCGCTGGCACAGCAACTTTTTTATTTGCCCTTTGTTAAAACGATTTATATCTCACAAAATTTCATTGCTATTGAAAAATATAGCATTGTGGAATGGCAAGATGTGCAAGATGAAGTTGCCGAAACCATTACAGAGTACCTAAATTCAGGGAAACCTGTTATTATTGCAAGCGATCCGTCAAAAAAAATACCAGTAAGTATTTATGCTGAAAGCACACCGAACCCAACGGTTATGAAGTTTGTTGCAAACAAACCGTTAGCTTCAGGAATTTTTGAATTTAAAAATATAGATGAAACCATACACTCACCATTAGCGAAGGCTTTGTTTAGTTTTCCTTTTGTAAAAGAAGTTTTTATTAGTGCCAATTATGTTTCGGTTATGAAATACAATGTGGCGGAATGGCAAAAAATATCAAATGAAATACGAGAATTTATTCGAAAATTCATCGAAGACGGAAAACCAGTTTTAAATGATGATATTCTGAATGCTACAAATGTTTCTGAAATTTCTTCAGAAAAAAACACTTCAACAGAAACTCAAAAAGTACACACAGATCTTGAGAAGGAAATAATTTCAATCTTGGACGAATACGTAAAACCAGCCGTGGCAAGCGATGGCGGCCATATTCTTTTCGATTCGTTTAATAAAGAAACTAAAACCGTAAAAGTGATATTGCAAGGTGCTTGTAGCGGTTGCCCATCCTCAACCATTACCCTAAAAAACGGTATTGAAACAATGCTGAAGGAAATGTTAAAAGGCCAGATTAATAGCGTTGAGGCTGTTAATGGGTAAAGCCCCCTGACCCCCGAAGGGGGAACACTCTGCTCAAAAAATACTGAAAATATTATTGGATTATCAACCTCCCCTTTGGGGTTGGGGGGACAATCTATGGCTTTTAACGTAATCTTCGCACAATTCATTCTTAATAATTGTAACTTGGTGTTTTATTAATTACCCCGATTTATTGGGAACAAAAACTAAAAATTATGCCAGTATTAAAAGTTATTGAAGTATTATCCAGCTCAAAAACTAGTTGGGAAGATGCAACACAAAACGCTGTAAAAGAAGCTTCAAAAAGCGTTAAAAACATAAAATCTGTTTATGTGAACGAGCAAAGTTGTGTAGTTGATGGTGATAACATAACTCAGTTTCGTGTAAACGTAAAAATTACTTTTGAAGTAAAATAAATTCCTCAAGGACTATTTAAAATACGCTTTTGAATCTTCAAAAGCGTATTTTTGTTTTATAAAATCCTGATATGCGCATATTTATTGCTCTTTTAGCAACAATTTTATTTACTGCCTGCAATTCTTCAAAAAAAGAAACATTGGAAACACACCCGTACACAAACGATTTAATTGGCGAAACTAGCCCCTATTTACTCCAGCACGCTCACAATCCTGTAAATTGGAAACCCTACGGCGAAGCTGCATTACAGCAAGCAAAAAAGGAGAAAAAACTTATTATCATTAGTGTTGGCTACGCAGCCTGCCACTGGTGTCACGTTATGGAGCACGAAAGTTTTGAAGATAGCACCGTGGCTGCGGTAATGAATAAAAATTTTATTTCAGTAAAAGTAGATCGTGAAGAACGTCCAGATGTAGACCAAACCTATATTAATGCAGTACAACTAATGACTGGCAGTGCAGGCTGGCCGCTTAACGTTGTTACATTGCCAGATGGTCGGCCTGTTTGGGGCGGCACCTATTTTCCTAAAAAAGACTGGATAAATGCTTTAGAGCAAATACAAGAGGCTTACACTAAAGCACCTGAAAAGCTAATTGCGTATGCAGATAGATTAGAAGAAGGTATAAAAAATATGGATTTGGCGCATCTAAATACAGAAGACGTTGATTTTAAAACATACCCAACCACTGAAATAATTAAGAAGCTTTCTCAAGATTTCGACGCCAAAAACGGTGGTTTTAGGGGTGCACCAAAATTCCCTATGCCTAATAATTATGAATTTTTATTGCGGCAAGCATTTGAAAAAAATGATACAGAACTTCTAAACTATGTAACGCTAACGCTAGATAAAATGGCTTATGGCGGACTTTACGATCAAATAGGTGGCGGTTTTGCTCGTTATAGCACAGACGAAAAATGGCACGTGCCACATTTTGAAAAAATGCTTTACGACAACGCCCAATTGGTTAGTCTTTACAGCAATGCCTATTTAGTTACAAAAAATCGCTTTTATAAAGAAATTGTTGAAGAAACACTAACGTTCGTTGCAAGAGAATTAACCAACGAAGAAGGCGGGTTTTATTCTTCTCTTGATGCAGATAGCAAGGATAAAAATGGCAAACTGGAAGAAGGCGTTTATTATATATACACTTCAGAAGAATTAGAAACTGTTTTAAAAGATGATTTCAAAATTTTTAAAGAATATTATAATGTAAATAACTACGGAAAGTGGGAAAACAACCATTATGTGTTAATACGAAAAAAGACAGATTCCGAAATTGAAAAAGAATTTGACATTACTTCTGAAGCATTTCAGCAGAAAAAGAAAAGCTGGAAAGAAACGTTGTTAGCTTACAGAAACAAACGACCAAAACCAAGACTAGATGATAAAACCTTAACATCTTGGAACTCAATGATGCTGAAAGGGTATGTAGATGGGTATAAAACCTTCGGAAAACAAGAATATTTAGATGCTGCCATAAAAAATGCAAACTTTCTTTCAGAAAAACAACTTCAGAAAAATGGCGCACTCTTTCATAATTATAAAGATGGCAAAAGCACTATTAATGGCTTTTTAGAAGATTATGCCTTTACTATTGAAGCGTTTATAGATTTGTATCAGGTTACACTAAATGAAAAATGGCTCAACCTTTCAAAACAAATGGCAGACTACGCAAAAGCTAACTTTTTTGATAAAGAAAAACATATGTTTTATTTCACGTCAAAAGAAGATGCAGCTATTGTAACGCGCAATTTTGAATATCGGGATAATGTAATTCCTGCTTCAAATTCCGTGATGGCAAAAAATTTTTTTGTGCTTTCAAAATATTATGAAGAAACTGGTTTTGATAAAATTTCGCGCCAAATGCTGAAAAATATTTCGGTAGAAATTGAACAATACCCTAGCGGTTTTTCAAACTGGATGGATTTAATGTTCAATTTTCAAAATAATTATTATGAAGTTGTTGTGGTAGGTAAAGACGCTTCAGAAAAGATAAAAGAAATCAACAAAAACTACCTGCCCAATATTATTATTGCGGGTAGTAAAGACGAAAACAGCGGGCTACTTTTTGAAAATAGGTACACGCCCGATGCAACACTTATATACGTTTGTGTTAACAATGCTTGCAAACTACCCGTAGAAGACACAAAAATTGCAATTGAATCATTAAATTAAAAAAAACATTTTATGGAAAAATTTCAGGACTTAGATATATATATTGAAAAGTATGGACAAGATTTATTAGACTTTATACCTAGCTTAATTTCAGCATTGCTTATATTATTTTTAGGAATCTGGATTATAAAAATTATAAATAGACTTGTAAAAAAATTCTTCGATAAAACGGAATATGACATAGCCTTAGAAGAATTTTTAGCCAATATTATAAATTGGGGACTTAAAATTGTACTCTTCGTTTTAGTCGTTACACAGCTTGGTGTAGAATCTGCTTCACTTGTAGCAATAATAGGTGCGGGTGGTTTGGCTATTGGTCTAGCATTACAAGGTTCGCTTTCTAATTTTGCTGGTGGCATATTAATTTTACTTTTAAAACCTTTTAAAATAGGCGATTTTATAAGTGCACAAGGCGTTGATGGAACTGTAAAAGAGATCTCTATTTTCAATACAAAATTAAATACACCCACAAACCAACTGGCTATACTGCCCAATGGCAAACTGAGTAATGAAAATATAATTAACTATACCTCAGAAGGAATACGGCGTGAAAGCCTAACTTTTGGCATAGGGTATGATGATGATATACGGCAAGCAAAAGATATTTTACTTAAATTGGTCACTGAGCAAGAAGCAATTTTTAAAATTGAAGATAAAGCCCCTATTGTAGTAGTAACCGAGCTTGGTGAAAGCTCCGTAAATCTTATGGTGCGTTATTGGTGTAAGATTGAAGACTTTTGGAGCCTTAAATGGCTGCTTTTGGAAGAAGGAAAAGCAAGATTAGAAGCTGCTGGAATTACCATTCCGTTTCCGCAACGAGATGTACATCACTTTAATTTGGAGAAGTTGAGGCAATAAAACCTAAATTTATAATAATTATTATGCTTATCCTTTTGTTTCCCCATTAGTTTTTTCGTATTTTAAATTATGAAATTAATAGAATTCACAAAGCACTTTCCTGATGAGCAAAGCTGTAGAGAAGCATTTAGATCATACAGGTTAA
>Ga0256845_1001840_pt1 | contig 16415 bp, 10 predicted proteins | sample RiftiametaG_FD_189101 | JGI IMG/M metagenome (GOLD analysis project Ga0256845, IMG submission 189101) | Tube worm associated microbial communities from hydrothermal vent at the East Pacific Rise, Pacific Ocean - Riftia | ecosystem: Host-associated > Annelida > Integument > Unclassified ...
CGCTCTAATACTACTTTAGAAACCCTTAATATTAAGGCGATCAAATATCGTAGGTAGAAATACTAAAGTCAGAACGTGTGATCTTTTCTCCCCAGTGGAAACGTCAAGGGCTTTTTTGGTTACTTTTTCAGCTCTTGGAAAAAGAAAGCGTAGCGCTACGGAACGTTTTTGACTTTAAAAGAAGTTTACAATAAGTAGTTGCCAAACATTGGCCGCTATTTTAACTAGGCCCGGTTAGCGAAAACTAGCTTGCTACGCGAGCCACTTTCGCCAACGGGCAACGTTAAAGCGCTCTATTTATTGAGAGCGATTTAGCCAAACAAAGTGCCTACTTGAAACAATCAAGTGTGGTAGTATTTGGAAGTTCAGAATTTTAGTAACATAGGTTCTAATCTAAAATGATTATATTTAGATCCAACCATTTCTAGAATGTACAAAATTGAACCGTCGTGCCAAATCAACACGGCGTAAACCAAAAATAGCCACCAAAACTTGGCCGCTATTTTAATCGGGTAGCCGGAGGTTTCTAGCCTCCAGCCCCCACAACACCCTGCATGCGGGACCGCACAGGGCGTTTCCCAAAAAGTTTTCAAAATAAGCTGGCCGATTAGCTCCGACTTATCCCAATGCTGGTTACTGAAACAACGCCAATATTCCTAAGCCCGGTCGGGTACGAAATTATTGAGCTGAAACAGGCTCCTCACTGCTTTTTTTAGGTTCAGGCCTTTGCCTAGTGGTACCTACTTTTGGCACCATGTCCCAACCATTACGATGGGCATTGGGCTACTATGCCGTCTGCTGACTTCTGCTTAATCACTCAGCCAGTTTCCTGACAAAGCGCTATCGGTTTTCCATCCGGTTCGCTCTCTTTGGTTGATGGAGTCCAAAGAACCAAGACACATTTTAACCAGAGCCTTATTGGTTAGCTACCGATCGCCCGTTAAGCAGATCTCCCCAGATAAGAGCATTCACTTTCACTACACAGCTGCATCATTTACGGTGGCCGTTAGTTCACGTGGTTTCGTCTTCTGGTGCCAACTCACCTTCAGCCTACGCCTCATATGATGTTCTTGTTCATCAGCTCATAGTTTTGCTAGCGGCTTCCTTCGGACATTCCCTCACGAGTTTGCCCTTGCCATTTGCTAGTAGTTGTCGTTTAATAACAATTATTAAACGGTGAACCTCCTACAGAGGACTTTCACCTCATTAGTTAATGCCCATGCTGGGCGTACACCAAAACCGGCAATCGAAGGTGCGAAAAGAAACGCCTCGATTGAGGCGGACGTTAAATCGCTCTATTTTTATTGGGTGTAGTTCCTTTCATACGATGAAAGAAGCTAGCCCAATTTGTTAATTTCTAAATAATCATAATTCCTTTGCTTTGCCAATTCTTTATGAAATAACCAATAATCTGAAAAGTCACCACTCAATTTAAGTGAACGTAATTTCAATACGGCTTCTGCTCCCCGCAAACTCTAGCGTGCGCCTGTAATATCCAGCCTATCATTAATTAAGTGACGGCAGGCTCCCTCGATAACACCGCTCGCAATTGGAAAACCTAACGATCGCGCTTGGTCATATGGCAACCTTGTTTTGTTTTTAAGTAAATAGTTCGCGCATTTATCGATATTTTCTCTATTAATCAGTTCACGTTTTGTCGCACTACCCCTGAGGCCTTTGGCGACCTGAGCGCATTGACCATTGAGAATTTTTACGGCTCTTTGTACGATCCATTGTTCAACGGCTTCATCTCCTTTATCAAAAAAACACCAAGCGGCTTTCCAAAGATATTCTAAGACATGGATGAAATCCATCACGATGATGGCTTTCGTTTTTAACCGTTTCAGTATAAAGATATTTAAGAGAATTTTGTAATTGGCTGGTGCTCAATGAACCATCAGAAAAAACGTGCTCGCTTACCTCACCATTAGCACCATCACGCAATTTAACGGAAGGTGTAAAAACAACACCACTCAACAGATTATTGTTATTCGATTGACGCACTTCTGTACTGAGCAAACTACCCGTGAAAGGAAAATTTTGAGCAAACTCGCTGCGAGTGACCAAACCTTTGTTAACATCTTCAACCGAAATGGCTTTAAAACCCTGAAATCCACGACCAGCGGTATGAAACAGTGCATTTTCATAACGATAGTTCATCTGAAGTGAGCCACCAACACCATCATTAGTAATATAACTCTTGACGACATTATATCCATTTTTAAAGTAAACATATGAAGCAGGTTGAGGTTGATTGTAGTCCACTAGATAAACGGGATTACCTTCGCTTAAGTTAGTATATTCAAATTCATGAGTTATTAAGCCATCGCTAATATTAACCAATAAATCAGAAGTATCAGATTGATTATAATACACATACACACCTTTGCGCGGAGCGTCTAAATGAGCATAATTGGGACGGATATTCGAAAATATATCACGATGCCCATCACCATTAATATCAAGTATTTCTAGTTCGATTAAAGAGCCGTAAATAACAGGCCCACTCGTTAACTGATGATATTCAGTTAAACCCGATAAAGCATTAATGCGAGCAACCCAAACATGCCAAAGCCATATGTCACCAATGAGTCTTTCATTTTTACCGCAACCACGGCTAAAATTACAAAAATGCGTCACTGGAGTTGTTGGGTTGTCTTCTGCCGAAAAAGCAATACTTGATGGAACCAGTAAATCTTCAAGCCCATCATTATCAATATCCAAACTCTTTACGTATTTAAAGGGTCTAATGGTAAATTCGACATACTCATCCGTACCATCATATTTTAAGTATGGGTCGGTATCAAAAATAGTACCTGGAATAACTATGTTATGCTCTATCCATACTCTTTCACCTCCGCCAATATTAATCACCTGCTGCGTTTGAGTTAACCGATCGAGCAACCCATCTGCATTTAATTCCTTAAAATTACTATCCCCTCTACCAGTACGTTCTTTTCGACCGTCGCCATTTAAATCAACAAAAACATATCCAGTAGGACTAGTAACTTTAAGCGTGGTTGATTTTCTAAAACCGAAAGCGCAATCATCGCCGATAGTGATATCATCGCAACTGACATCTCGCAAAAAATATGTCATAGAAGGATAATCGTGAAAACTAGATTTTGTGGCAATGAAATCGTCTAAACCATCACCATTTAAATCAGCTACATGACTTGCGCAAGCATAAGGTTTATGATCTCCGAAACTAGTTAAATCATCGAGAACACAGTGAATTCCAATATTCGTATCGACGACATCAAAACTAGAACCATTCCAATTGGCATAAGACATAAATGTTCTTGATTGCAAATTCACATCGGCCCTGGCTGTGCGTCGATATCCTATTATTTCTGCTCGGCCATCACCATTAAAATCTGAAACTAAACCATAAAGAAAATCATAATCAGAGCCAATCATAAATATATCTTTAACGTCTATCCAGCTTTCCGTTGATGAAAGGTAAACCTCCGCACGATGCATTGTACTTGGGTGACTGATGGCATAATGATCTAAAATGCCATCACCATCATAATCAGCATGATTAACAAACCTCACTAATCCAGATGGTAATGTTACCGTTGTTTGAGCATTAACATCCGTCAACAAACCTGATAGTGGTGACCAGTTTATTTTGGTTACTTTTGCTGATTGACCGCTATGAGTTAACGTAATTTTATCTAGAAAACTTTTACGAGTCCCCTCAGATGTTAAAGCCGTCAGCTCAGTCGGGTCTCCATTTATGGATAAATAATCTAAATCATAAGATGCTATTTCTGTATTATTAAGGCTTGTCTTTATCGAACCTAAACGCTTACCTCTAATAACGACTTTACCCGCAATATATCCAGCAGAAATATCCTCTCGTTGAACGTAACTAAATTCAACTTTACGATTTCCTGTTTGATTATTTTTGCCTGTATAGAGTATATCTTCCAAATACAATGGACCATTTTCTGCTTGAGAATAGTTATACATAACATTATTTGAATAATTATCAACACGCTTTGAAATGTGCCAGCTTCTTACAACACTAGTGGTATTACTATCGCTTCTATCACGATCAACACTATTGTCATTTTCACCAAAATATTCAATATGACCGTTGGCTCGATAAACGGTAAAATAACTACTGGTATCCTGAATATTACGGGTTTGTATAACCTTTGTCGTTAAATCCATCTCTGGGTAATAAATAGCCCCCCCTTCACCATAACTACCTGAGCTAAGCATTAAACGATAACCATTTATACAAAGTTTATCGGTCGAAGCATAAACAACATCTCTAGCATTATCATTATCAAGCCCCCATATCCCTGCGCAACGGTGAATACTGCCACCCGCCGACAGTGACCAACCTTGCCCTAACAGTCCATTGCCATTACCACTCGTATAACTAAGAGATACGGACGGTTGCATTCCGTGACGTCCCGGTGGTAATTGAATGGGGATTAAGTAACTCGCCCGGCCGCCTTGAACTGACACTTTTGAAGGAATAACTGCAACCGTATCGGAAATTGGTTTTGTGGACGCCATAAATGAAGGAGCATCATTAATATCCGCTAACGTCTTACTCAAATCACCCTCAGACTCATTACTTTCAACAATAATCAACACTGTCACCGAGTCAGCAACACTAAAGTCAGAGCAGCTTAAATCATTACAAGCTTTAACTTGGTATTCATAGGTTCCACTAGCACTTTCAGTAACGCTCAAACTATTCGCTAACAGTGAAGAATTTAAACTGCTCCACGTACCGCCACTTAATCGCCGATTTACAATATAATAATCTGCTTTAGTATCAGTAGACCAACTCAAGACGAAAGGGTCTCCAGAATTACTTGAAGGAGCATCGACTGATGGTGTGGTTGGCTTGAGCCTCATTTTGACGTTCGATGCTAAACTGATATAGCTCGAATAGGCGATGAAAGTACTCTCTGAATTATACGCACGGACCTTAAAAAGGTAACTGCCATCTGGTAATGTCAGTTTTTTCAAAAGAGTGGTTCCGGTATAAATCAAAGTCCAATTACCACCATCTTTTTGTTGGTATAATTGATAACCATCAACAATCCCACTGCTGGCTCCCCAAGAGACATCAATACTTCCTGTAAAACTCGAACCTAAGTTGGTCGAAATGCTATTGGGTACGCTCGGTGTTTTGGCAACAATACTGTTTCTAGACGTTCGATAACTGGAGTAGGCTTTAAAAGTACCTTGTACATTATAAGCTCGCACTCGATATTGATAAGTACCATCGGTTAGCGACATAGTGAAACTTCGGTTTGTACCCGTATAAATGAGACTCCAACCACCACTATTATTTTTTTGTTGGTACAATTGATATTTATCGACGGCACCAATTGCAGCCCCCAACTAACAACAAAGTGACCCGTTCCACTAGTCGCTGTATTTGTAATGCTTGAAGGTGTTCCGGGAGCTTTCGCCACGATACTATTATTTGAAGTTCGATAGTTTGAGTAAGCGGTATAGTTACCTTCAGAGTTATACGCGCGGACTCTGAATTTATAAGTCCCGTCCGTTAGTGCGACACTTTTTGAACGGCTTATACCCTTATAAATTGAAGTCCAACTGCCACCATTTTTTTGTTGATACAATTGATAATTATCAACCGTACCATTTGATGCTCCCCAGCTGACAACCAAACTTCCACTGCCACTAGTTGCAACATTTGAAATACTACTTGGTGTTCCGGGTGTTTTGGCAACCAAGCTATTGCTTGATGTTCGGTAGCTTGAGTAAGCGATGTAGGTACTTTCAGCGTTATACGCGCGGACTCTAAATTTATAAGTTCCGTCCGTTAGCGCGACATTTTTTGAACGGCTTGTACCCGTATAAATCAAACTCCAACTGCCACCATATATTTGTTGATACAATTGATAACTATCAACCGTGCCACTCGCAGTGCCCCAACTGACAGTAAAACTACCACTGCTGCTGGTTGTACTATTTGAAATACTTGAAGGTGTGCCCGGCGTTTTGGCAACAACACTGTTGCCGGAAGTTCGATAACTCGAATGCGTTGTGTAAGTACTTTCAGCGTTATACGCGCGGACTCTAAATTTATAAGTTCCGTCCGTTAGCGCGACATTTTTTGAACGGCTTGTACCCGTATAAATTAAACTCCAACTGCCACCATTTTTTTGTTGATACAATTGATAATTATCAACCGTACCACTTGATGCTCCCCAGCTAACAGCCAAACTTCCACTGCCACTAGTTGCAGCATTTGAAATACTGCTTGGTGTTCCGGGTGTTTTAGCAACGATGGTATTACCAGATGCTCGATAACGTGAATACGATTTGTAAGTACTTTGAGCGTTATACGCACGAGCTCTGAATTTATAAATCCCGTCCGTTAGTGCAACACTTTTCGAACGACTTGTGCCGGTATAAATTAAGCTCCAACTGCCACCATTTTTTTGTTGGTACAATTGATAGCGATCAACTGTACCGCTAGAGGATCCCCAACTAACGGCAAAACTACCACTGCCGCTGGTTGCATTATTTGAAATACTTGAAGGTGTACCCGGCGTTTTGGCAACCAAACTATTACCAGACATCCTATAAGCCGTGTAAGCGGTATAGCTACCTTCAGTGTTATATGAACGGACTCTGAATTTATAAGCCCCATCCACTAGCACGACACCTTTCGAACGGTTCATTCCCGTATAAATTAAACTCCACCCGCCGCCATTTTTTTGTTGATACAGCTGGTAATTATCAACCGTGCCGCTCGACCCCCCCCCAGCGGACCGAAAATCTGCCCGTTCCACTCGTTGCAGAATTCGAAATACTGCTTGGTACGCCGGGTGTTTTGGCAACAACGATAGAACCAGAAGTCGAATAGCGGCTACACTTTGTTTTACAAGCCTTGACTCGATACCGGTAACTGCCATCACCGCGACCACTTACAAAAAAGCTTTCACTGGTACGACTGGGATTGTTTATGACTACCCAACCACCACTATTTTTTGACTCTTCAAGTACGAGATTATCAGGGATTACTCCTCCCGTCGCCAAGTTCCAACTGACAGAATAACTGCCATCATAATCACTGCTAGCGACTGACATATTTGTTACAGAATTGGGAGGCGATCGATCGTCAGAAGGCGGAATATAAATCCCATATGCCAAATTAGAGAAAAAAACAAAAACGAATGCACACAATAAAAGACACTTACGCCCCATAAATTCAACTCCTTGAAAGTTTCATTTTTTTATTTTTAGTATATAAATACTTTTTTATTCTTATATGTAATAACGATTCGGATTGTACAAGATATCGCTAAACATTTCTACTCTCTCTCTTCTCTGAATCCGCCCAATACAAGTCTATTTCCGCCAAAATGCGGTATGCCACTCAATGATTGGTTAATAAACATCAATTTTGAATCAACAACCTCATAGCAAGCTTTCCATTTACAAAAATAGATATAAAGAGGGCCAGCCGCCCCTCGAAAATATTTCAACTTTTCGAAATGAATTACCTCGCGCCAAGGCTTTTCGCTTTGGCTCAAATTCGCTACGCGAAGAGAGGTATCTTATAGCGTTAAGTTCAAAAACTTTACGCCGCAAGCGGCTGGGAATTAAACCCGTTCAGATTAAAACTCAATTTGAGATTTTTAGATATCAATTTCCACCTAGCCGAAAGACCAGCGCTTTGCTCCCTACTGATCTAAATTTTTGAGACGCGCTGTATCAAAAAATTAGCTGGCACTATTTCTTGTGCTTCAACTGATTTTTTTAGTCAGGTTGATAGGCCCAATTCTATAACTAGATCCCTAAGTCCCGTTAAGATCGGATCCCAATCCCCTTAGCCAACAGATAATAGGCCACTGAAAACAACCCAACAATAAATACCAAAATCAAAACCACTGCATTTTCAATTGGAATATCAGAAAATCCAATAAACCCATAACGAAACGCGTTGACCATATACAAAACCGGATTAGCCAGAGAAATGTTCTGCCAAAATTCTGGCAACATTTTGATCGAATAAAATACACCGCCAAGATAGGTCAATGGAGTTAATACAAAAGTCGGTATGATCGATATATCATCAAAACTTTTTGCAAATACCGCATTAACGAGCCCTGCCGTAGCGAACATCATGGAGGTTAATATAATAACAAAAATGACCAAGCCCCAATTATCAATATGCAGTTCGACAAATTGAGAAGCCACCAAAGTGACAATCACACCAGTGATCAATCCTCGGCTGGTGCCCCCTAATACATAACCGAGTAATATAAATAAAGTGGGTACTGGTGCAACTAATAACTCCTCGATATTTCTCTGAAATTTAGCACTGTAAAAAGATGAAGCCACATTAGAATAAGAATTAGTGATCACCGACATCATAATAATGCCTGGGGTAATATATTCCATATAACTAACGCCTTCCATTAACCCCACTCGTGAGCCAATCAATTGTCCAAAAATAACAAAATACAAACTCATAGTGATTGCAGGTGGTAACAAGGTCTGGATCCAGATCCTGAAATAACGAGTGATCTCTTTAATAATAATACTTTGCAGCGCAATGAATGCTTCTTTGTTATAAACCTTAGCTCTCATTTTTACACTTCCTCTCTTTTTGATTCAGTCAATTGAACAAAGAGCTCTTCGAGCCGATTAGATTTATTTCGCATACTCAAAACTCTTATACCATTGTTAGACAGCCAGTCAAAAACCTGATTAAGTGCTTTTTCTTTTGGTAAATCAAATTCGAGACAGGTATCATCCCGTTTTCTAAAACAAACGTTATCTAAACAAGGCATTTCATTCGGCACTTTGTCCACGTCTAGAATAAAAGTCTCCAGATCCAACCGAGAGATCAGATCTTTCATGCTAGTATTTTCAACCATTTTACCGTGATTTATAATCACAATATTGCGACAAAGTTGCTCGGCTTCTTCCAGATAATGAGTGGTCAAAACAATAGTTGTACCTCGCTCATTTAATTCTCTTAAAAACTCCCACATGGTACGTCGAATTTCGATATCTACACCTGCGGTCGGCTCGTCGAGAATCAGAATTTTTGGCTCATGCACCATCGCTCTAGCAATCATCAAACGGCGTTTCATTCCCCCCGAAAGCATTCGAGCTTGTGAATCTTTCTTATCCCATAGATCGAGCTGTTTTAGGACCACTTCGGTTCTTGCAATCGCCTTGCTTCGAGGTACGCCATAATAACCGGCTTGATTGACAACTATTTGTAAACAGGTTTCAAACTGAGAAAAATTAAACTCCTGAGGCACTAAGCCAATACATCGTTTAGCGGCTTCTAATTCTGAATCAATCGAATGGTCAAAAACCTTGACCTCACCTTCGGTCTTATTCACTAACGAACATAAAATACCGATAATCGTTGATTTACCGGCACCATTTGGTCCCAACAACGCTATAAAGTCGCCATCCTCTACCGAAAAGGATATGCCTTTCAGCGCTTCGAATCGATTTTCATAGGTTTTATGTAGGTCGGTAATTTCGATCGCTTTTTTCGTCATTTTGACTCTCATATTAGGTGGAATAATAACAGCTGACAGAATTATGCCCATAAAGGCGGTTAAATTCTATCAAATTCCCAATTGCCTAGCATTTTACCAATTTGACAATATTAATGAATGCCAAAAAATCGCGTGATAATGAACCAATTTGGAGCAACATATGACCTAGATCAATCAATATAAGGATCATCTGATATAAGATCAAGATCCGGTAAGAAAGAGGCGTTTAACTCCGTTTAAACCGTCAAACCAAATTCTCGATTCAGTACAGTACTCAAAGGTAGCTTGAAAGTTTGCCACGCGAAGGTTACCGACAAAGAAAACTTCTGATTGGTCGTTAGTATATCGTCTACAAGATTGTAGCGAGCACTTAATTGACTGTATTTATTTCAGTTTCATATTTCAAATCTAAAAAGATGATTGAAAAAGATAAAAGGAGAAAACACGTGGACAATAGAGTGAAATTGGTAAAAAAACCTACTCCCAAGAAAGAAAGAAATAAAAGGAAAAAGATTATTTTTGACCTTAACGTCAAAAATGGAAAAATCCCATGGAATGAAGATGGCGCTTACCCCTATGAAACAAAAATGGATATTGTGGAATATGAACGCCATAAGCATGAACTTCAAATTGAACTATTGAAAATGCAGAACTGGGTGAAAAACACCAAACAAAGAATTGTTATTATCTTTGAAGGAAGAGATGCTGCGGGTAAGGGGGGAACCATCAAGCGCTTTATGGAACACCTTAATCCTCGTGGCGCCAATGTGATTGCACTTGAAAAACCAACATCAAGGGAAAAAAACCAATGGTATTTCCAACGTTATATAAAACAATTACCCAGCAAAGGTGAAATTATCTTTTTTGATCGTTCTTGGTACAACCGGGCCGGGGTCGAAAAAGTCATGGGGTTTTGTAGTGACCAGGAATATCTGGAATTTCTACGCCAAGCCCCTGAACTGGAACGTATGCTGGTAAATAGCGGCATTACATTATTTAAATACTGGTTCTCAGTTAGTCGCACAGAACAATTCAGGCGTTTTAAATCCCGGCAAAATGATCCGTTAAAACAATGGAAACTTAGCCCGGTCGATATGGCCTCGTTATCACTTTGGCCTAAGTACAGCAAAGCAAAAGATGCAATGATCTTTCATACGGACACTAAAGATGCTCCTTGGACTGTGGTTAGATCTGATGATAAAAAACGCGGAAGAATTAACTGTATGCGTCACTTCTTATCCCACCTTGACTATACGGGAAAAGAGGTTGAAGTAGTTGATATGGCAGATCCTTTAATCGTAGGTAGTGCGAAGAATATCTATGAGAAAGATGAATTCTATTAGTAATTTTTTTACCTTAACTTGAACCTAAATTAATCACTTGAATCACATAAATCAATACTCAACAAAGAAATTGAGTAAGGAGAATATCACCATGAACAAAAAAGAAATCGCCCAATTAAAAAAGCTACTTAAAAAAAGTAAAAAAGATGTTAGCCGAGCAGTCGCAGCAGCTGAAAAAGCCGCCAAAATTGCAAACAAAGCACTTGAAAAAGCCAAGATCGCCGAAAGTGCGGCGCAAGATGCAAAAAAACGATTAAAAAAATCGTTACGAACTCTCAATAAAGAAAAATCAAAAAAAGTTGCCGAAAAAAATGCTGCCAAAAAATCAGCCATAAAAAAAGCGAAAAAAGCATCGAAAAAAGGAAAAAAATCAAAAAAGGATCAATAAGTATAGATAATCTCAACTTGGAATAAGAATTGAGGTTATAACGCTTTCACCTACACTCACCACCAAAGATAGATCCTTAGTAATAACCTGTTTGGGGTGGTGAGTGTAGCTAAAGTTTGAATGCTCTTAGGAGGCCTCTTTTGCTACTTCTTATAACCCCAAGCGTGTATTACAGTGTTTTGGATCCCTAAGTGATTCAAAATTCGCGCGCTAACAAAATCAGCTAAATCCTCAATCGTTTCAGGTTCAGTATAAAACCCTGGGCAGGCAGGCATTATTGTCGCACCCGCTTCCGATAGAGATAATAAGTTACGCAAATGAATAGTAGAAAAAGGCATTTCACGCGGCAATAAAATCAACTGGCCTTTTTCTTTAAGTACCACATCCGCTGCACGCTCTAATAAATTATTACTTGCTCCAACAGCGATCGCCGAAATACAACCCATGCTAGCAGGGCAAATCACCATTTGTGTCGGTGCTGCGGAACCGCTGGCAACCGGCGAATACCAATTCTCCTTGGCATAAACCTCAATGTTGTCAGCATCACAACCGCAATATTCGGTTATAAGCGATCGAATTTTTGATGGCGATCCGGGTAATTTTAGACCTGTTTCTGTCGCCAAAACAACCCGCGCAGCATCAGAAATAAGTAGGTGGATTTGCTGGTAGTGATTAACCAGATGTTTCAGTAAATTTAGCCCGTATATAGCACCTGATGCACCGGTCATGGCAAAAGTAATCGAATTATTTTTCATATGATTTCATTTTTGATTATCAAGACTAGAGGTTCGCAATTGATGCAATAATTTTTCATGGATCCCATCAAAGCCACCATTGCTCATAATCAAAATATGATCGCCCTGACGAATATTGTGTTTTAATAGCTCAAGAATAACCTCAACCGAATTTCCTGATTGAATATTCTCATAAGGCTCAATGTCCAGATACCAATCATAAGATCCCGGAATATGAAAAATCGTCATGTCTGCCTTATTAACGGCGTCAATCAATGTCTTTTTATGACACCCCATGCGCATGGTATTTGAGCGAGGATCGACCACAGCGATTATCCGAGAAGGACTCATTTCAGACTGGTCTAATTTATAACGAAGTCCCTGTATGGTCGACGCGATAGCCGTCGGATGATGAGCAAAGTCATCATAAATTGTAATATTATCGACAATACCCTTTAACTCCATACGTCGTTTAACATTTTTAAATCGCTTTAATGCTAACAGCGCATGATCGATTTTGACTCCAACATGACGAACCGCAGAAATCGCCGCCAATGCATTATTAATATTGTGATCACCGATCAATTGCCAATCTAAAGTGCCGACCGATTGTTGCTTAAAATAAATTTCACATAAACTACCGTCTGCCTTTATTTTGTTAATAGTCCAGACAGACTGTGAATTTTTTTCTCCACAAAAAGATTCTACCTTAGTCCAGCACCCTCTTTGTAAAACGCGGTCAAGCGCTTCACATTTTTCTGGCCTAATAATTAAGCCATTTTGCGGAATGGTTCTGACCAGATGATGAAATTGTGTTTCAATCGCCTTTAGATCATCAAAAATATCCGCGTGATCGAATTCAAGATTATTCAAAATGCAGGTCCTAGCTCGATAGTGTACAAATTTTGAACGCTTATCAAAAAAGGCAGTATCATATTCGTCGGCTTCGACCACAAAAAAAGGTGAATCTGTATACCTAGCAGAAACCCCAAAATTTTCCATCACACCACCAATCAAAAAGCCAGGATTATAACCAGTAGCTTCCAGTATCCAGGCTATCATACTCGCAGTAGTCGTTTTACCATGAGTGCCAGCCACTGCGATCACCCATTTATCTTGCAATATATTTTCATTGAGCCATTGTGGGCCGGAACGATAAGCTTGATGGCCATTTAACATGGCTTCAACAAAAAGATTGCCGCGTGACAAGGCATTACCGACCACCACACAATCTGGCCGTTCTTTCAGAGGCCCTGTATCGTACCCTTGATGAAGTTCTATGCCCAAATCTAGCAATTGATCACTCATTGGTGGGTAACAATTTTGATCGGAACCTGTTACTTGAAAGCCTTTTTCAATTGCCAGCCGGGCAACACCCCCCATAAAGGTTCCACAAATGCCTAAAATATGAAGATGCATTAAACTGATTTTTCTGTAGAGATCGATTTTTGTAATGATAGCACAGCCCAAAGGCGGGTTCATATTTCATAAACCATTGCTGCCAAATTTTTCCAATTGGTTTTGCTGTCCAATTGGTTTTGCTTTGTTTTCCAGCCAAAAGTTGCTAAACTGCTAAGACCAGTTCGTTCTGTATCTAGTGGGAGGGAATATAGCTCTCTCACCTTTGCAGTCAATAATTTGTAACCGCCATAATATCAAATAGAATCCAAGCCCAATATGTCATTCAATCATTTACAAAGCGTCAAAGTATTTTCCGAAAATTTAGAAATCGGCATGTATATTTCTGGCCTAGATAAACCCTGGGAAGCAAGCTCATTTCTATTGCAAGGATTTGCTCTCCAAGATCAAATGGACATCGACGCGATAAAAACTGAATGCCAATTCGTTTTTATCGACTTCAAAAGTGAAATGCAGTTTGAAGAGCATAAACTAAAAACCAGTGTTTCAAAATCTTACAAAGAGAAAATCCTCAGCAAAAATCAAATCGAAAAATTTGATTTAAAAAAACACACCAAAACGGCTCGTAAGTCTCATAGGAAAAGCCGTTTAGTAGTTAAATCCGTGTTGGATAAGGTCATGCTTGGCGAAGACTTTAACTCATACAGCGTAAAATCTTCAGTGAAAAACATGGTAAGAGAAGTACTCACCAACGAAGAAGCCATGCTGATGATGATCATGTTAAAAGACAACAATGACCATGTGGCTCAGCATTGCCTGAATGTCAGCATACTCTCGATCGGCTTCGCCCGTTATTTAGGTTTTTCAGAGCAACAAATAGAGGATATTGGTGTCGGTGCGTTGTTACACGATATTGGAAAAGTTAAAATTGACAGTAAGTTGCTCAACAAAACTAAGAAATTAACCGATGCGGACATGCAAAAACTCTGTATGCATCCTCAATATTCCTATCAAATATTACAAAAGAAAAAAGACCTTCCTCCCTCAGTGGTAGATATCGCTGTTTGTCATCATGAGCGATTAGGAGGACATGGATATCCAAGAGGTTTGAAGGCAGAGCAAATCAGCCAGCGAGTCCGGATCGTTAGTATCATAGATACCTTTGAAGCTTTAACCAGTGACCAACCTCATCGAAAAGCGATGTCAGTGGTGGATGCTTATAAAATATTAATGCAGGATAAAAACATAAAATTTGAAGAAAAACTAGTGCTCAAGTTTATTGAATGGCGCGGGATTTATCCAGCGGGTACCATTGTAGAAATGAAAAATGGTGAAGTAGGGATTGTGGTGTCCGGCAATCGTAAAGGCAACAAATTAAAACCAAAAGTTTTGTTAGTGTTAGATGAAGACAAAAAACCAAGAAAAGAAAGATTGATCGATTTATCCTTTATTCAAACAGATGCGGAATCAAAGCCTTACGTCATATTTAAAGCTTTCGAAAGCGAAGCCTTTGGTATCAGTGTTGGCAAATATTTGGAAAATGGCCTTATTATTGCACCAACGAGATAAACAAGAATGGCGCAACAATCACCAGAGCAGTAAATATATCGTTAATCGGATCATCATTTATTGGTCTAATGAACCTTTTTTAAACGACTTTTTATTTGGATAAAGCGTCCCATTAGAAGCGTTAAAAGCAACCAATCAGTAGCAAGGCTACCTCCGCCGCCAGTTGCTGTAGATTGGTTTAATTGAATGTCATTTGCATCCACCACAGGCGGATTGCCAACACCACAAGCATTATTTTCAGTGACCATACGACTAAACATTGAAAAGGCGGCATTAATAACAACTAGGTTATCAATTAACCATCCGAAATCGCCAGTATTGGCATCCGTTCCAATGCGAAATCTCACCTGAATATCTTGTCCATTTACCAGACCGTCAGGGAAAGTAATGCTATTCGCAGATGGCTGCAAATCATTTTCATCTCTAGTAGATGTGTAAGCTTGTCGCCCGCCTAGTTCATTGTTAAGAGAATTAACCGTGCCGTTGTATGGTTCGGACAAGCTTGCACCAAAACTAACCACATCCACAAAAACGGCCCCATCCACAGAGACTTCGATAACTCCGGCATCCCAGTTTTGCAATATACCTTGAGTATCTTCAGAAGATTCAAATAAATAATAATGATCAAAATTAATGGTCAACGCACCAGTATCCGCCACCCGAATAACCGGAGTGAGCAGATAAGAGTTACCGGGCGCACCGCTATCGACACCGTGCCACATTTCGCTGTCAACCACAAAAGGCGTAATATGATTATCGAAATTCACTCTCCAGTCCTTTAATGAGGTTGACTCAATGCTCATATCATCATTTGAGCTGAGGTTTAAGCTCAATGCTGGAATACTGGTAGCGGCAGCACTTTTAACTGATAGAGAAAAACTGGCGGCTTCTCCTGCATCCCATACACCATCGTCATCACAGGTATTGGTATCAAGACTCGCAGGATTAAGCTGTAAACTAAATTGCAAATCGACACCAGGGGTAAAATCTTCAACCACACCAGAATGATTAATGGAAGCTCTATCAGGAGCAATCGCCAACGCTCCCATCCCTCGTTTAACAAAAGCATCTCGGATGATGACAAAATCATCTGTGTTATTAGCCAACGCAACAGCTAGCAATGCGTCTCTGGCTTCCAACATGGTCGGCGTATTGGGCGTCAATTTAAGACTAGCAATCAGATAATCTTTCATTAATTGCTGAGCCTGAGTAAAACGGTTGCCAGGTTTGTTGATCAACCCCACATAACTTTCCCACAATACATTCGCCCAAATTTCTCCGCTGGCATGAACTTCGGAATTATTTGCACCACTCACACCAAAAGATACTGGATGTGAAAGCGGCAAACTGACCCCCTCTTCGATATTGTTATTTCCCGATTTCCCATAGTACAAAAGGCGGTTTTTGAGTTTTTTTACCATTATAACAATCGAAAGATTTATAACGGTAATTAAGTAAAGTGAATTTCTGTGCAAAAATCCACCATCAA
>Ga0256845_1001841_pt1 | contig 16414 bp, 11 predicted proteins | sample RiftiametaG_FD_189101 | JGI IMG/M metagenome (GOLD analysis project Ga0256845, IMG submission 189101) | Tube worm associated microbial communities from hydrothermal vent at the East Pacific Rise, Pacific Ocean - Riftia | ecosystem: Host-associated > Annelida > Integument > Unclassified ...
GAGAAAGGTGAGCTGTCGGCGGAGAACGAGGTGAGGGAAAAGGAGGACGAGAACAGACAGGCCCAAACCAAGATCGACAACAACAAGACTCGGGATTCAGTCAGGACGCACCTCGAGGAAGGGCGCTGCCGCGCGGCGCTGTTTCAGCTGGTCGACGAGCTCCCGGATGACCCGCTGCTGCGCGAGGCTGTCCGCTGCGAGGCTGTGGTAGGAAAACTGGCCTACGTCAGTGCGGCTGCGGAAGAGACAGCCTTCGCACTCGGCCCTCGTGGTGACTACGCCTGGCTCGCCCGCTCCAACGGCGACCTGCAGCGCTGGAACCTCGATGATCACCGGGTCGAGACCATCGTGAATCTGAAGCGCCCACCCGACGAGGTCGTCATCGCGCCCAATGCCTCCGTGCTCGCACTCCGCAGTGGTAACCAAGTCCGCCTGGCCGACGATGAGGGCCAAGCGATAGGGTCCCCCTTCAAGGGTCGATATCCACGATTTTCCCCAGACAGCGGTTTGCTCGCCACAAAGACAGGTAACCGCCTCGAGGTCAGAAGCACTGATGATGGCGAGGTCCTTTGGAAGCTGGCCGACACAGGCGGAAACGACACCTTCGAGTTCTCGACAGCGAACCTGTTGGTTGTCGGCCACGCTCAGGAAAACGGGAGCACGGTATACAGTCTCGACACGAAGACGGGAACCTACACAGATAGAACTATCGATGTCCCTAGGTACCTGCGCGACCTCGCCCTGAACCCTGGCGACTCATTTGTAGCCACGATCGCCGACGACGGCCTCACGCGACGCAGTGATCTCGACTCAGATGAACGCATCGTCGCCCCCCGGGCCTACGTGGGAGTCGGCACCCCCACTCGTCGGATCAGCGTGCTCTCTCCCAGGGGCTCACTCTTGGCCTCGACCAGCGACGACACCAAGATCGTCGTCGCCGACAGAAAACTCACCGAGCTCTACACACTCGAGGACCTCGACTTGGATATACGCCCTCAGTTCTCACCAGACGACCGATGGTTGTTGACCGCAGACTTCGAGGACCGGGTCGCCCTGCGTGCTGCAGAGACCGGCGAGCCGGCGGCACAGGTCGTTCCTGAGGGCAAGGTCGCTCGGTTTCAACCATTCACTGCGCCCCGGCCCAAACGTTTGGAGCTACTGATTCAGACCGACCGCGACCTCGGTCATTGGGCGGTCGACACGCAAGATCACTGGCGCGCTCCTACCCGTCATAAACAAGGGGTCCACGCCCTCGCATTTTCGCCTGAAAGCCATCGCACTCTACTCTCTGGAAGCTCCGCGGGGACGGTCCGATCCTGGACCATCGGGGCCCAAACCCAGCCTCCTGCTCTCAATCTACCCGGGTGGGTGATCGCCCTGGGCTTCACGGCCTCCACTTCGCCACGAGCCCGCGTGGCGTTCTCCAACAACGGGGACCTCTCGCGCTGGCCAAAGGGTGCCACTCCCGGGACCCAAAGGGCTCGAGGAATGTGCGGGGCAAACCACGCCTCGATAAGCAGTTCGGGGGAGCGCCTGGCGCTGGCCTGCGATGACGGGTCTGTCCAGCTATGGGCAATCACGATCGCACACAACGAGCTGCTCGCCACCCTCACGCCCACAGATGCCGCCGAGATCGCACCCGGTCAGTTCGCGTCGATCAGCCTGTCTCCATCGGGCGCCGAGGTGGCCCTCGGGACTCGAGAGGGGGCCATCGTCCGCCTGCGTGTACGCGGACAGGCTCTCGCTCCTCAACCCGGCACGCCACACTACGTCCCCGCTCACACGGGCAGCGTTACCAGCCTGGCCTTCACTAGCGAGGGTGACGGCGAGACTCTCGTCAGTTGTGGCGTGGACAAGGCCATCCGACGGTGGACAGGATCTGCGACCTACACGGTCGAGCTGTTCACCTCCAGTGAGAAAGTCTCAGCCGTAGCGGCCTCCCACACGCACATCGCCGCAGGAGACGAGTCGGGGGCAATCCAACTACGGGATATGGAGGGGACGCTCATCGAACGATTCGACCTGGCCTGCGGACATACAGTATCGACCGTCGCGTTCTCGGGCGACGGCCAGGTCCTCGCCGCAGGCTGCTCGGACGGCAGCGTGCACGCCTGGCCGGTGACCCAAGCCGCCCAGCTCGAGCTCGCGTGCCAACGCCTCGCCAACACCAGCGGCGGCCCTGCAGACATCCCTGACGGCTGCTCCCCACACTCGACCCGGACCCCCAAACTATGACCCTCGACCTCGACAAGCTCGACGACCCCGACCTCAGAGAGCTCCGCGCCCACCCCACCCCGCTCGTGGTCTACGTCGGAGCCGAGCTCCCGCGCGCCGCAGGCCTACCCTCGCGGCGCGAGCTCGCCGAGGCCCTCGTCTTCGCCCTCCCGGAGGCCACCTCCAGATCGCGCCGCAGCGAGCTGCGTGCCCTCGCCGATGCCGGTGCGCTCACCGACCTGTTCACGGAGCTCGAGCGCGACCTCGGCCCGGCGCGCTTTGGACTCGAAGTCGAGCGTGCCATGGGCCCCGACTCGGTCGAGCCTCCGCCCTTGGCCGAGCTCCTCTCCCACCTCGGCCCGCGTATCCAAGGCCTGGTCACCCCCAACCTCGACCGTCTGCTCGAGCGTGCCTTCGAGTCCCGCCTGGTCGCCCACACCCGGCCGAACATGGGCCTGCTCCACCGCAGAGATTGGCTCCTCAAGCTCAACGGCACCCTCCCCGAGCGTGCCAGCTGGGTCCTGACCCGCGAGCAACACGCCCGCGTGCGCCACACCGACCCGCGCTACGCCCAGTTCCTGCGCGCCCTGTTCATCGGCCGCTCCCTGCTCTTTGTCGGGACCACCGTCGACGACCCCATCTTCGACGCGGTCATCGACCAGATCCGCGGCCTGAGCGAGGGCGCGCCACCCCGGCACTGGGCGCTGCTCCCCTCTGAGGGCTTCACTCCTGCACGCCGCGCCAAACTCGACGACGCCGGGATCGCGGCGATCCTCTACGCCACGGACGCCGAACTCCTCGAGCTCCTCGCCAGCTTGGCCCCGGATCCGAGCCGGGTCCCCCTGCCCCCCACACGCCCGCCGCTTCGACCCGCGAGCGGACCCCTGCGGATCCTGTTCGCCTGCGCCGATCCCCGCGACCCGAACCTCGACCGCCTGTCCATCGACCGAGAGCAGCGAGTCATCCGCGAGGCCATCGCCAGGGCCCAGCAGCGCGAGCGCATCGAACTCGAGACCCGAACGGCGACCTGCTTCGCCGACCTCTCCCGGGCCCTGCTCGAGGGCCGCTTCGACATCGTCCACATCGCCAGCCACGGCAGCCAGCGCGGTCTGATCCTCGACGACGGCTACCCGCGAACCGTCCCCCCGAGCGAGCTGGCCGCGCTCTTCGACGAGTACGCCCCGCCCCGGGGACGGCTGCGCTGCGTGGTCCTCAATGCCTGCTGGAGCGTCGACGCCAGCGAGCCGATCACCGCCGTCCCGACCGTCGTCGCCATGCGCGGGACCCTCGGAGACCACGCCGCCCTGGCTTTCGCCGAGGGCTTCTACGACGCGGTCGGGGCCGGGCGGGACTTCGCGGCCGCCCATCGAGAGGGGTGCCGCCGGGCTCGATGCACCGCCCCCGGCGGCCCCTTCGAAGCCCTGCTCCGCCAGCAGACTTGAGCGCTCACGTAGACTTCTCGACCGACTCGTCTACGCAGGGCTCGTCTACGCAGCGCTCGTCTACGCAGGGCTTGTCTACACAAACTTCGTGCCGGACAGCGGAGCGCAATGTGACGGGAACGGAGAACGGAGAACGGACGCCTACAGCTCGAGCGGCGTCTGAGGCGACGGCCTGCGGGTCCGCCAAGCCTGCACCCTCGACATGGCGTTTTCCCGCAGATTCATGAAGAAGATTTGGTACTCGACCGGATGCCAGTTACCCGCACCGAGCACGCGATCGAGGATTCGGCTCATCAGGTCGCGGGGTGGCTCGAGCGGTGCCCGAATCCGCAGGGTCCCGTCCACGCACTGTGCATCCGCATAGGCCGGGCGAAGGTGCCAGTCGTCGCTGTCGAGGAAGACCGCGCCCTCGTTGGACTGCGCTGACCGGTAGACCCCATCGCTGAGCCAGGAGAGCGGATTGGTGCAGAGCCGATGCTCATCGGGTGGGTAGGGCAGCTCCATGTCGCCAGCGATGTAGGCGCTGCTCCTCGCGTTCCATCCCACGACGCAACCCAGATCGTCCGGTGCTGCGCAGGCTTCGAAGTGACCGTCCAGCGCCTCTTCGGTGAGGGGAGCACCGATGAGATAGGCGACCACGAGCGGGTCTCGCGCTTCGCTCTTTGAGATCCGCTCTTTGAGCAGGCGCGTAGCGAGGACGCTCCCCTGGCTGTGGCTTGCGATGATGAATGGATGATTGGGCGATCGGAGCCCCGGAGCACCTGGAAGGCGTCAAAGGCACGGACCACGTCGCCATAGGCGAGATCCAAGGCCAGGTCCCCGTCGGTCGAGGGTGCTGTGAGGGGCAGGCCGTTGGTCTGACGAAAGCGCGGCGCGTAGATTGCACAGCAGCCGCTGAACGCCGTGGCTTGAAGGGCAGTCGCCACGCGATCCGTCGCTGCGTTCAACGTCGGGTCATCCACGGGTGCATTCCACCGCGAGGCCACGTAAGTCGTGGGATGCACATAGAATACATCAGCGGGCGCCTCTTTGGGTGCGACCGCTGAATAGCCAATGGGCGATGCCAAGTGTGTGTGGGGCTTCGCGCTCCAAGACGCGTCCTGGTCATAATCTGGCGGCGCGGGATGGACCGCTGCAGCGAGGGAGGTCCCAGGCCGCATCGCCCACAACACAATGTCCGCGATATTGGAGACAATCAGCCCCAAAACCAGAGCCGAGACCAGCGCCGTGAGCAGCAACGCAGCTCGCCAGCGCTTCACGGGGCCCCCCGGGGCACAAAGCCGAAGGCGAGCACATCGCCGAGGTCCTGCACAACCTGGTCAAAGGGGACATCGTGGTCGAGCTTGTTGGCGCGATGCAGCCCGATTAGACCGTGGGTACCCGCCCACAGCGCGTGCGCCACCCGCTCTGGAGCGAGACGAAGCAAGCCCAGCTCGTGTGCTTCAACCAAGGGCGACTCCGCCAGAGTTCGGTACCGAGCGATGGCCTGTCGATGCGCCTCTCCGCTCGCAGGGGTGTCGAAGATCAGGTCGTAGAGATGGGGGTGGGCGAGCCCAAAGCGCAGGTAGGCCGCTGGCAGACTGGAGCCTCACATGGGCTTCTCGACCGAGCTCCCCCTCCCCCTCCGCCGTCGGCCGGCTCCGAGCGCGACCATCACCGCCAGCGCCAGTCCCCCCAACCCCCTCGGACCGCGCCCCCGCTCCCGCCCCGTCGCGCTCGAGCAGCTGCAGCCCCCGTCCTCGCCGACCTCGTCTGCACCGGGCCCCGACTCTCCGACGTCGTCCTCCCCGGTCCCCGCGTCCTCCGAGCTCGCGGACTCGTCCCCGGAGTCGCCCTCCCCGGGCCCCTCCGAGCTGCCCTCGTCGCCGGCATCGCTGCCCCCCTCGTCCCCCGTGTCGCTGGTCTCCCCTTCTTCCTCGCCCGTGTCGGTCTCCCCCTCTTCGGGCTCGAAGGGCACGCTGGAGTCGCACATCCCGTCGCCGTCGTACTCGAGCGCCCCCAGGTCGTGGGTGCCGTCGTCGCGGATGTTCGCGCAGTAGTCGTCGATGACCTCGCCCAGGTTCTCGCCCTGGTCGACGAGCGCGGCACCATCGGCGAGGGAGAAGTCGAGGGCCTCCGGGTCGACGAACCAGGCTTGGAGGTCGACCAGGGGGACCATCTCCAGGTTGCTGGCGAAGTTCGCCGTGGAGGCGTCCCGGTTGCGCACCTCGCCGTCGAGGATGTTGTTGCGGACTTCACCCGTGGTCGCCTCGAAGCGCATGTCGATGCCCGTGGTGTCGTAGAGCGTATTATTATAGATGAGAGTGTTCGCGCCTTCGTTGACATAGATGCCCACGTCGGCCGGGCAGTGGGCGATGATGTTGTTGCGCATGATCCCGTCTTGATGCTCCGGGGTGCAGCTCCCGTCCTCGCAGATCGAGTCGGGGCTGGACCCGCCGCCGCCGAAGGACAGACCCAGGCGCACGCCACCGCTGTGCAGCCACTCGCAGACCACCAAGTTGCGCTCGAACACACCGTCGCGGGAGTTGCCCTTGAGGAAGGCGGCGTAGCTGATGTTGTTGCCCTGGCCCTTGGCGAAGTCGTGGATGTAGTTGGCCCGCACGAGCCAGCGCCGCCCCCCGACCACGTCGATGAGGGTGACCGGGTTGCTGGTCTGGCGTGGCGCGGGGTTGAAAAATTCGTTGTATTCGATGACCACGTCGTCGGGCCAGACGCGCTCGCCCATGGGCCCCGTGTTTGTACCGTTGGCCTTGATGTGGGCGTTGAACCCCTCGACCCGGTTGTGGTGAATATAGGTACCCTCGGCATCACCGGTAATGTGAAAGGCATGCTCGCAGGCGCTGTCGTCGGCGCACACGCCGACAATCTCGAGCTGGGTGACCTGCCAGTGCGCACCCTGGATGTGGAAACCCTCGGCGTTGTCCATCTCGACCACGGCCTCGCCCAGAGCCTCGGCACGGACGACGATCGGGGCCTCTGCCGTACCGTCGGCCGTACAGCTGAGCTTGCTGGGAATGGCGTAGATGCCGGGGGCGAGGATGATCTCGTCACCAGGGGCGGCGTCGGAGATCGCGGCTTGGAGCTCGGCGGCCGTCGAGACCGGGACCTCGGCAGCTCGCGCCTCGCTGGGCGCCAGAAGCAACACCAGAGCGGAGGGGAGCGAGAGCGAGAAGCAAAGCGAATCCAAACGTGTGCGCATGGTGGCCGCATGGTGCCACCGTCGGCATACGTGGGATTCGAGATTCAAGGCACGGAATTTTGTGTATCCCAGTAGGCGCCCAACGCTTCAAAGGCAGGTGCCGGGATCAAGGCCGCGCGCCCGTCTTCCAGGCTCACACAGCCGTGCTTGGTCTCCGCCCTCAACAGCACCAAAGCTTCGCTGCGTGGGTCACCATGGCGATCTCCGGGCTCGACGCTGACCCGATAACAAAAGTGAACCCGAGCCGGGCTGAGCTTGGTCATGCCCACCCGCACAGTCACGATATCGTCATAGATGGCCGACGCGAGGTAGCTGACCGAAAGGTCGACTACGGGCAGACCAAAGCCGAGCCTCTCCATGGCCGAGTAGGCGAATCCGCGGTCGCGGATGAACTCGACCCGAGCGGCCTCCAAGTAGCGCAGGTAGGTGGCGTGATAGACCACGCCCATGCGATCCGTGTCGGCGTAGATCACCCGCTGGGTGACCGTGCGAACCACCGGGACTTCGGCCTCGGAGACAGCGCGCTTGGCCATTAGATGTTCGCCTGTTCCGGGGTCGGTGCAAAGATCCGAAACCGGTGGGTGGGCTCCAAGCTCGCGCGTGAACGATCGAGCTCGGCGAGCGCGGCCTGAACCTTATGCTCGGCGGTGCGCTCGGTGATGATCACCATGTCGATGGCCTCGCCCTCTCCCGGCGTATCTTGGTTCATGTGCTTGATGCTGACCCCGTGTCGACCCAGGCAGCTGGCGACCTCCCCGAGCACACCGGGCACATTGGGAACGTGCACACATAGATAGTTCTCGCACTCGAGGGCATCGAGGGCCAGGGGCTCTCGAGCTTGGACCTCCCGGAAACCGCCCGGCGCCACATCGCCCTCGGACAACGCCACAATGTCCCTGCAGACCTCGATGATGTCCGAGACGACGGCGACGCCGGTGGGCATCATGCCCGCGCCCTTGCCGTAGTACATGGACTCACCCAGCGCTCGGGAGCGGACCACCACGGCGTTGTAGGCCCCGCGCACCCCCGCCAAGATGTGGTCGCGGGGCACGAGGGTCGGGTGGACGCGAAGCACTGGGCCGGCGTCGCCAAAATCGCCGATCGCCAGCGACTTGAGGACACAGCCGAGCGCGTCGGCGGCCTGGATGTCGAAGGCGCGCACACGGGTGATGCCCTCGGTCGGGATCTGCCGAGGGTCGACGCGCTGGCCCACGCTCACCAAGGTCAGGAGCGCCAGCTTGTGGGCCGCGTCACCACCCTCGACGTCGAGGGTCGGATCCGCCTCCGCAAAACCCGCGGCCTGGGCGTCCGCCAGGGCGCGGGCGTAGCTCACCCCGGTCCGGGTCATCGCATCGAGGATGTAGTTCGAGGTCCCGTTGACGATGCCCACGACCTGGTCGATGCGGTCGCTGGCGAGGCCCTCTCGCAGAGCCCGGAGGACGGGGATGCCGCCCGCGACCGAGCCCTCGAAATAGATGTCGAGTCCGCGCTCGGCCGCGGCGGCGAACAGCTCCTCTCCGCACTCGGCGAGCAGGGCTTTGTTGGCCGTGACCACGTGTTTACCGGCCTCGAGGGCCTGGAGCACATAGCTGCGCGCAGGCTCGATCCCGCCGATGAGCTCGACGACCACGCGAATATCTGGATCCTCCAGGACTTGCGCGGCGTCCGTGGTCAGGAGCGCCGGATCGACTGCCCCCCCTCGCGCCTTGTCCAGATCGCGGACCAAGACCTTGGTGATCACGGGTCGAGCGGCGACTCGATCACAGATCGCCGCGCCGTTGTCGGTCAGGATCCGGACGACCCCCTGGCCGACGTTGCCCAGGCCGAGCATGCCGATGTGGATGCTGCGCACGGTCGCGGACGGTAACAGCTATCCCCGTCCACAGCCACGCCCAGGGCGGGCCCTACACACCCCTGCACGCGAGCCCACACAGGTCACAGGGCGGCTCCGAACAGGCCCTGTGGAGCCGCTAATTGGGTGCGTCTCGAGGATCGACGCGCTACCCTCCGCGTGGCTCGCCGCCTCCCCTTCTGCGCTACCGTCATGAGCACGATCGTCTCCGTCCACGCCCGCGAGATCCTCGACAGCCGAGGCAACCCGACCATCGAGGTCGAAGTCACCACCGAGTACGGCAGCTGTGGCCGCGCCGCGGTCCCCTCGGGCGCCAGCACGGGTGAACACGAGGCCCACGAGCTGCGCGATGGCGACCTCGGGCGCTACCTCGGCAAGGGTGTCCTGCAGGCCGTCGGCCACGTCAACGACACCCTGGCCCCGGTCATCGAGGGCCTCGAGGTCGCCGACCAGGCTCAGCTCGACCGGGTCGCCTGTGAGCTCGACGGCACCCCCAACAAGGCCCGCCTCGGCGCCAACGCGATCTTGGGTGTGTCCCTGGCCTGCGCCCGCGCGGCCGCTCAGGACGTGGGCCTGCCCCTGTTTCGCTACCTGGGCGGGACCCACTGCCAGACCCTGCCCGTGCCCCTGATGAACGTCATCAACGGGGGCGCGCACGCGGACAACAACCTCGACTTTCAAGAGACCATGCTCGTGCCCTTCGGGTTCGAGTCCTTCTCTGATGGACTCCGCGCCGGCGTCGAGATTTTTCACGCCCTCAAAAAGCTGCTCAAAAAGCGGGGCAAGGTCACCGCCGTGGGCGACGAGGGTGGCTTCGCCCCCAGCCTCGAGAGCAACGCCGAGGCCCTCGAGACCCTCATGGAGGCGATCCAGGCCGCGGGCTACGAACCGGGCAAGCAGATCGGCCTGGCCCTCGATGTCGCGGCGAGCGAGTTCTACGACGCCGACAAGCAGCGCTACATACTCGCGGGCGAGGGCGGCCGGGAGCTCACCGGGCTGGAGTTGGTCGACCTCTACGCCGAGCTCGCCGCCAAGTACCCGCTCATGTCCATCGAGGACGGTATGGACGAGAACGACTGGGCCGGCTGGAAGGCCCTGACACAGCGCCTCGGCGACAGCACTCAGCTCGTCGGCGACGACCTCTTCGTCACCAACCCCGACCGCCTGCGCCGGGGCATCGACGAGGGGATCGCCAACGCCCTGCTCGTGAAGGTCAACCAAATCGGGACCCTCACCGAGACCTTGGAAGCCATGAAGATGGCCCACCGCAGCGGCTACGCCTGCGTGGTCTCGCACCGCAGCGGCGAGACCGGCGACACCTTCATCGCCGACTTGGCGGTGGCCACAGAGGCCGGACAGATCAAGACCGGCAGCGCCTCTCGCTCGGACCGAATCGAGAAGTACAACCAGCTGCTGCGGCTCGAAGAGATGCTCGGGGCCGACGCCTACTACCCCGGCCCGCAGATCTTCGGCCCCCGCTGAATCCGGCTCAGATCGCTCCAGCCATGTTCGAACTCCTCGCTCCCGCACTCGCCCTGTCCCTGCTCGCGCTCGGTCCGGCTCCCGGGAAGACGGAAGCTGGAGTCCACGCCGAAGCCCGACCGGAGGCGGCCCCTGGCTCCATTCCCGCTTCCGCATCAGGTTCGGCTTCCGACGCGATCGAAAATGAGCTCGAGGCCGTCGCGCTCGAGACCGGCGACGAGGTCCTCGACACGACCTTGAGCTGCGGGCTCCGGGTCCTGATTGCGAGAGACGCGAGCTTGCCCGTGGCCGCGCTCGTGCTCTCGATCGAGGTCGGCACCACCGCTGACCCCGACGCGCTCCCAGGTCTGGTCCACGCCCTCGCCTACCACCTCCAGCAGGGCAACCCCGAGCTCGCCCCCGGAGAGGGCATCGCCACCGCTCACGACGCGGGTGGCCTGGCCAGCATGGCCGTGGGTCTGGCTCAGGTTCGCTTCGAGTCCCTCATTCCGGTGTCCGAACTCGACGCGATGTTGCGGGTCGAATCCCAGCGCCTGCGCGCCCCCAACGTGGGCCGGGAGCTGTGGCTCAAGTCGCTCAGCTACGCCCGAAACGACGACGATCTTCGAACCCTCGTTCCGCTCCCCGCTCTGGCGGCCGCCTGGGGCGACCCCCGCATCGACCACGACGGGCGCGAGGTCGATGCCCGGCTCGGGGACTTGCTCGATCAATCGGTCGGCGCTCAGCTCTCGCGCCTGTTCGACTACCGAGACGCGACTTTGGTGATCGTCGGACCCGACGATCCAAAGAGCCTCCTGGCTCGGGTCACGCCCCTGTTCGCCGGCTTGCCCGCACACCCCCGCGCCGCCCCCCCCGAGCTCGCCCCGCCAGCCCCGAGCAGCGATGGACCGCGGGTGCTCCCGCTCCCCCGCCAGCGCGGTGACAGCTTGCTCTGGGCCGTCCCGGGGACCCCCAACGCGAGAGCTTGGGCCCAGGTTTTGTGCGGCACGCTCAACCGTCAACAGCGCGGTGAGGGCGATCCCCCCAAGGCCCGAGTCCGCTGCATCTTTGCCGAGGACGCGCGCCGGCCGGCCTTGATCTTGCGCGCGCTCGGCTACGATCCCGAGACCGGACCCGAGCCGTTGATCGCGGCTCGCCTCGAGCGCATCGCAGCGCTCGCCGAGGTCCCCGGCCGCCCGGCCGCCCCAGCGCCCCCCGCCGATGCGGGGTCGGCCGATCCCGCCCAACTCGAAGCCGGCGATCCCGACCAACCCGAAGTCGGCGATGCGGTGCTCGCCGCCTTGCTCGAGGCCCAGCGGGTGCGCCTCGAGGGCGACATCGCCTTCGCCACCCGGACCCCCCTGGACCTCGCCACTTACCTCGCCTCCGCCACCGAGATCACCGGCGCCGAGGGGGTCACGCTGCGCACGCGGGCCGAGGTCCTCGGTCTGCCCACACTCGGTCCGGACTCGAGCTCCGCCGCGGCCGCCCTGGTCGCCGCGATCCCGACGTTGCTGGATACCCGCGCGGCCGTGCTGCTCGTCGACCCGGAACAGCTCCCCCCACCGATCACCTCCGTGACCGCCAAACCCGACACAGACACCGACCCTGGGACAAACCCGGCTGCCGACCCCGCTGCGCCCGCACAGAATCCGGCCGAGCCCGACACCCAGGAGGCCCCGTGATCGACGGACCACCCAACCCGGCACCCGCCCGGCACCTGCGCGCCGCCTTGCTGGTCGCCGGCTGCCTCGTGTCCGCGGGCCTCGGTGGCTGCCGCTGCAACGAAGAGACCCTCGCCCCCGTGGTCTTCGACGCCAACGACGATCGCCCGGCCATCGACCCCACCCAGGTCTTGGCGCCACCGTGGACCCCGCCCCAGGTCTCCCTGCTCGACAACGGCGGGCTCATGCACTGGCTGCACGAGCCCGGCTCTCTGGCCTTCCACATGCGGGTGCTGCTCCCGACCTCCATCCACGGGGAGAAACTCAGCGCCGCCGGGACGGCCATCGCCCTCGAGGCGCTCGAGATCCGACTCACCGCCCGCCTGCGCCGCATCGGCGGCGCAACCTTCGATCTGCGCAGCCGCCCGGGGCGGGTCGAGATCGTGGTCCACGGTCGAGACCGGGACGCGGAGCGCCTGATCACCGCCCTGGGTGACTCGCTGGCCGACGCCGGCAGCTCCAAGCTGCTCGCACTCGCCCAGGGCAAGGTCCTCGCCCGCCAGGGCCGGGCCGAGCCGGTCTCTCTGGCTGCCGCGGGCCTGATCTCCAGCTTGTTCGAGCAGCCTCTGGGCCGCGAGTTCACCAGCAAGCAAGATCTGGTCGACCTCGGTCGGAGCCGGCTCGAGCGCGGCTGGTCCACGCTCACGGACCCGCGTGACGCGGTGGTGTTGGTGCACGCCGGGCGCAGCCCCGAAGACGAAGATCTCAGCGCGGCCCTCGCTCACATGGGCAAGCGTTGGAAGCCCCCGCTGCTCAGCTTCGGCAGCGGCAAACGCTCGGTCACCGCCCGCCTGCGGCCCCCGACCGACGAGTCCCCCCGGGAGGATCCACGCGCGACCTGGCTGCTGACCGAATCTTCGCCCGCGCCCATGATCGTGCTGCCCGGCGAGCTCGGCAAGGGCGGTCGGGCCGAGGTCATCCTCGGCCGAGTCATCCCCACACCCACCGTCGAGGACAGGACCTTGGCCCGCCTGTGCCAGCGCCTGATTCAAGAGGAGCTCGACGCCCGTCTGATCGTCGCCGGCCCGGTGAGCATCTTCGCCATTCGGGTCCGGGTCTCGCCCTCCGACCCGGTCCACTCGCTCGAGCGCATCATCGAGCGCACCCAGGCCTTCTCCGAGCGGGACCAGCTCCCCGACCGCCTCGAGCAGGCCGCGCGTTTGTGGCTCGGCGCCCGCGTGGTCGAGGCCAGCCTCTCGGGCGAGGACTGGACCTCCCTGTGGAGCGACTCCGTGGATCTGGCCGGCGAAGACCGGGAGATCTTCACGGCCCTGGCCACCGACGCCCAGGGCATGCTGGCCCTGGACTCTGATCAAGTGCGCAGTTTTCTGGACACCTGGTTCGATCCCAGGGGGGGCGAACCAGGCTGGACCTGGGTCGCCGTAGGGCTCAACGACAGCTACCGCACCAAGCTCGGGACAAAGATCAAATTGATAGATTTAGACTGACTTCATTTCCCAGTGTGTGAAGAAACTGTCACAGCGGGGAAAGCATAGAGACGACTGCGCATCAAAGGTGTATCCTCCGCGCTGCACATGCAGCTGCGTACATTGTTGAGGGGGCACGGCGGACACGTTCTGTGCACGCGTTTTGGCCCGAACGGACGCCGAGTCGTCACGGGTGGTCGCGACAAAGCGATCATCATCTGGTCGCTGAGCGGCAAGCTCGAGCACAGGCTCGACGGCCACACCAAGCGAGTCAATGTGTTGACATTTCTGCCCTCCGGCGAGCTGGTCAGTGGAGGGGGGGACGGCACCATTCGACTATGGTCATGGCCACGGGGCAGAGCCATTAAATGTATCGAGGCACACCGGGCCCAAATCTACAGCTTGGGGTGCTCCGCCGACGGCAGACTGATCGCCTCTGGCTCGGCCGACGAGACCATTTGCGTGTGGGAACGCGACAGCGGTGAGCTCCGCCACCGGCTCGAAGTCGGACCCCGAGGTATGTCCTTTGTGTTCTCCGCCGACGGGGAGCACCTGGTCTCCGGGCGCGGTGGGGACACCTTGTGTTTTTGGTCGCTCGAGACTGGTGAGCTGGTCTGGGAGCAGCAGGCCGGCCCGGGCATGGTCGGCGCCCTCGAGCTCGACAACGGCGGCGAGTGGGCGATCTCGCGAGGCTACGGGGGCCCCGTGACCCTGTGGGATACACGGCAGTGGTCCTACGCGAGCGTCCTTCCGATCATCGAGCGCAAGCTGGGAGCGGTGGTGCTGCGTCCACAGCACAGCCAGCTCGTGTGTGTCTGGGCTGGGGCCATCGGCCTCTTCGACCGCGAGAGCGGCTGGGAGGTCGCGCGTGCGGAGATCCCGAGCAACGGTGTGTACGGCCTGGACGTCTCTAGAGATGGCTGCCTCGCAGTCACCGCCTCCGCCGACAACATCGCTCGGCTTTGGACGCTCTAGCAGTCCGCTCAGTGGCTACAGCATGAGGGCTCGGGTGGCCCGGCACCCGAGCTCCCCCCATGACCGTCGTCGTGGTCGTGTCCGTCATGGCCATCGCCATCCCCATCCCCATCCCCATCGTGGTCGTGGTCGTGGTCATGGTCATGGTCGTGGCCCCCAGCCAGCTCCCACAGCCTGCCCAGGAAGCGACGTGGACCTTGGCGGACCACGGACACGGTGAACAGCCCACCCAGGGCCACGGCGCAGGCGACCGCCAGCGGGCTGTGCTCTCCATGCTCGTGGATCTCGCCTGCGGCCATCGCCCCGAGCCCGGGCATAGCCAGGTTCACCGCGCAGCCCAGGGCGACCACGGCCGTGACCATGGTGGCCACAAATGCAACGGCGACCTTGCGACCGTGGAGCTGCTCCAAGACGCCGAAGGTCGTCGCGTTGGTCGCCGGCCCCGTCAACAGGAAGGCCAGCGCCGCCCCGGGTGAGAGACCCTTGGCGATGAGCACCGCCACCAAGGGCGTGGCCCCGGTCGCGCACACATAGACGGGCAGCCCGATGAGGGCGAAGGCCACCACTTGGGCGATCGGGCCGAGCCGGGTCAGGGTCTCCGCGTCGACCCAGGGCTGGACGAAGGCCGCCAACAACAGGCCGACCAAGATCCATGGGCCGGTGCTGTCGAGGACCTCGCCGTAGCCAACGGCGATCCCCGCCCGCAGCTTCTCCCCCCAGCTGCGTTTGGCCTTCAGCTCGGCCTTGGCTTCGACCTTCGCCTTGGCCTCGCTCGCGGCTGCGACTTCGGTCTCGCTGCGACCGGCGGCGAGGCGCTCGGCCCAGGATCCCACCAACCATCCGACGATCAGCGCGAGCACAAAGGCCACGACCACGCGCAGGAGGGTCAGCTCCCCCCCCAACAGAGGTATGGAGACCAAGATCGCGTCGAGGCCGAGCTCGGGCGTGGCGACCAAGAACGCGAGCCCCGCCGTGGCCGGGACCCCGCGGCTCACCAACGAGCGATACACGGGCACGACCCCGCACGAGCACAGCGGCAGAGGCAGGCCGAACACGACGCCGCGCACCGCCTGGGCACCCGCCTTGCCGCGCCGAAGCCAGCGCGCCGGTGCCTCGCCCATGACCTCCCCGATCAACCCGGCGAGCCCATAGGCCAAGAGCAGGGCCGGCGCGCTCTGCAGGACGAGCTCCCAAAATGTAGAGAGAACGCTGTAGCCCTCGCTGTCCTGGGTCTGGCCGTGGCTGTGGGCATCGCCGCCCACGAGCTCCGGGAAGACGAACAGGACGAGCACAAAACCGAGCCCGAGCAGGCCGCCCACACCGGGCAAGAACCGGTGCTCGGCGGCCTGGCGCGCGCGCGGGCTCCCGATCCCATGGCTGACCACGTGCAGCAGCAGCCCACCCACGAAGGCCTCCATGAGACCGACCAGAGCGCTGTTCTCGAACACGGATGTGGCTCCGGCGACGGTGAAGCCTCCGACACTCGCAGCGGCGATCACCGCCAGGGCCAAACCGGCGTCTCGCTGGCTCTTTGCCGTGGTCGCCCCAGTCAACATCCACCAGACGGCCAGGCCGACCGGGACCCGGTGCAGGATCACCGCCCACTCGAGGGCGTGAGAACCACCGTGTAGGTGGCTGCTCGCCACCGCCACCCCATCGGAGAAGGCGTGGAGGGCCATGCCCAGGAGGGCCACCCAGATCGCAGCTTGGTGGGTCTTGGTATCGCCGAGGCGACGCTCGAGCAGGTTCGGCAGGACCAGGCCCGCGACCACGGCGAGCAGGGCCGGCCAACCCGCGAGGCGCAGGCCCAAAGGCACGATCTCCAGGAGCGCGAGGCCGAGTACGGCCACGACCACGAATCCGTCGAGCAGCGAATAGGCTCGACTCGCGCGTGCGGCCAGCCAATGCAGCACCGGCCCGAGCCCGAGCGCCGCGATGCTGATCAGCAGCATCAACTCACCGTGGAGGGAGCTGGGCATCAACCAATAGAGTAGCCCTGGCGCATCGAGCTTCGACGCTGTGCCAGGGCTATCGGGGGTGAGTTGGGGGTCAGACCTCGATCAAAGTTTGATCGAGCTCGATCAAACCCTGATCAAACCCTGATCAAACCCTGATCAAAC
>Ga0256845_1001842_pt1 | contig 16414 bp, 12 predicted proteins | sample RiftiametaG_FD_189101 | JGI IMG/M metagenome (GOLD analysis project Ga0256845, IMG submission 189101) | Tube worm associated microbial communities from hydrothermal vent at the East Pacific Rise, Pacific Ocean - Riftia | ecosystem: Host-associated > Annelida > Integument > Unclassified ...
AGTGCGTTGCTGTACAGCCTTATCGAAACCGCCAAAGCAAATAAGTTGGAACCTTATGCATACCTGCGGTACATTTTTGACAAGTTGCCGACCGCAACTTCGCTTGAGGATTATGAGGCGCTACTGCCCTGGAATATTGCACTGGGCCAGGTTAAACATGTTATTATGGGTTAAGTGTGGTTTACTGGGCGCTTACGATTGAATTGTCGTATTTTTGCAAATATTACGACTTAAATAATCTGGATACGCTCTTTACAAAGGGATACGACTTCAAATCGGCAATTAATATTTTCACTTATTTACTTATAAATAAATATATTACCACACAATTTTCTTCAAACATTGAGCGCCATTATTTTGTTATGAATAAAAAAATTCAGCGGTAAACATTATCACATTTAAGAATTTTTGGAATCGTTTGTACCATAATTTTACAATCAAGGATAAACGAGAAATTACATAGATAATACTTATCGCATGCGACCTTCTCTTGGATAGTAAGTTCATCTCTACCATTTATCTGCGCCCATCCAGTTAGACCTGGAGTTAATACATGTACTCCCTCTTTTGTCCGTAGTTCAATCAAATCATACTGATTAAATAATGCTGGCCGTGGCCCTACAAAACTCATATCCCCTTTTAAAATACTAAAAAGTTGTGGCAATTCATCTAGACTCATTTTTCTTAGGCATTGACCCAAAAACGTCAAATAATCATCAGCATCAGTCAACAAATGTGTTGCCAAGACAGGGGTATGTTGTCGCATGGTCCGAAATTTTGGCATCAGAAATAAAACATTATTTTTTCCGATACGCTCGGACCAGTAAAGAATGGTTCCCTCAGATGTAAACTTTAACAATATTGCAATAACCAACATTACTGGGCTTAATATCAAAACCAACAAAAAAGAAACCACGCGATCAAAAAAAAGTTTCACGAGAGTGCCTTCTTGACCAGATATGATCGTGCTGTCGCCCTGAGAGCTTCATCCACTGTCACAACAGGTTCCCACCCTAATAATGCTTTCACCTTTTTAAGATCAACCTGTAAAGATCCACAAAGTCGACAAGCAAGATCTTTTCTGCCAAAAGCAATAGCTACACCTGTTAATAAACATACAGGTACTGGTAACAAGCGGACGGGTCTTCCTAGTGCTCTACCGAGATCTTTTAAGAGACTTGTTGTCGTTAAGTCAATTCCATCACTAACTAAGAAAATCTGATTAGCAGCTTTGGGATGGCTAAGACAAATCTCAATAATATCTATCAAATTTTCCAAAGCAATCATACTTCGTCTGTTTTCAATAGCACCAAAAGGCAATAGCATTCCACTATACAACCAATCCAACATTTTCAAATAATTCCCCTTTACACCAGGCCCATAGACCAACGGGCTACGAATAATTACCACCTCCATATTCGTCATTTTTGAAATATGGATGAGACCTTGTTCTGCTTTATATTTGGATATAGCATAGGCACCAACTGGAGATGGCAAATCGTCAACAGTAAATAAACTTCCATTTCTAGTTGACTCACCATTTACTTTCACAGTACTTAAAAATATAAATCGCTTAACACCGGCTTTTGCAGCTTGCCAGGCAAGATTCATCGTCCCTTCATAATTCACTTCATAAAACTCATTACTTGAAATAGTATTCACATCAAATACATGTACACAAGCAGCAAGATGAATAACACTTTCAACATGAGTTAGAGTTTCTTTCCATTGTGTTCTAGAGCCAATTTCGCCAACAGTGATATCATTTTTTATCCAAGGGGCATAAAAGGAATATTTTTGTCGAAAAACAGCTTTCAATTCTCGTCCTCTTACCGCAAGAACTTGACACAATCTGCTTCCAACAAATCCATTGGCCCCTGTTATTAAAATAGTACCCATCGGCCATTAACAAAGTTCGTCGTAGGTTACAAGCATATCACTAACAACCCTTTCTAAAGAAAATTCCTGTTCCACAATTTTCCGACCTTCTAATCCCATACGATGTCTCATTTTAGGATCTCGAATAAGCATTTTCATTACAACAGCTAATTGTTTTGGATTTTCAAGAGGAACTAACAAACCATTAACATTATCACGTACAATTTCTCTACAACCAGGTGCATCTGTCGCAATTAAGGCACGACCAGTAGCAGCCGCCTCAAGTAACACTGTTGGCAATCCTTCTCCATAAGTTGTAGGCAAACAAAATACATTACACAAAGGATAAATTAGAGCCATATTTTCCTTAAACCCCCACCATTCAATTATTCCTTCCTGTACCCAAGATTCCAATTGTTCAACTTTCACAGTACGAGGGTTATCCTCATCTGGATTTCCAACTAGAACAAACTTTGCATGATATCCATCTGCCAATACAATACGAGCTGCTGTCACAAACTCCAAAATACCTTTATCCCAAATAAGACGACTTGCAAGCATAATTATTGGAGTTTGGAGTACTTCTGATGTCAATTGATAATAATTAATATCAACCCCTACTCCTCTAATAACAATCGCATTCAATTGTCCAGGAACAGGAAATATAACTTTCAAATCATCTGAATTTTGAAAAATAAATCGCTGTCGAAAATCCTTCGCCAATAAACCAAATAAAAAAACTATCACTGGTCGTAAAACTCTGGCCTTAAAACTTGCATTAGTAAAAATAAATCCTAAACCTGCTACAGCATTTACAATTCCCTTAATATTACATAACATCGCGGCAATAGAACCATACAAAATCGGTTTCATTGCAACTTGATGTACTAAATCAGGTCGCTCTCTACGGTATATTAGAATTAATTTAAACAATAACCAAATTTCTTTAAATGGATTAACACCTTTCCTTGTAAGTTCTATTGGAATCAATTTAAGACCTGCTTCCAATATCTGCCTTTTGTGCTTACTAATTTGAGTTACAATAATAACTTGGTAACCATTTACTTTTGCAGCAATAGCAAAATTCATCCAATGACAACAAAAATACCAATCCTCCGTTACAAAAAATAAAATAGTCTTTTTCTTCATAATAGGCTCACAACAATTCAACAAAAAAAATCATCTTTTCCCATGATATTTTTCCTTTTACTTAACAATTTTTCATACAATGTAAAGTAATTACATACAGTTTTGGTTAAAGAAAAATTTCTTTCAATTCTCACTCGTGCAAGTTTACTCAATATACAATAATCTTTCACCGACATTGTTAAAAACTTCTCTATCCCACTAAAAAGTGCCAAATCATCGCGTGGAGGAACTAGAATACCAGTGTCACCAATTATAATTGAACTATCACCAACATTTGTAGCAACACATGGCACACCGCTAGCCATAGCTTCACCAAGCACATTCGGAAAAGCCTCCGAACAAGAACTCTGACATAACAAATCCATTCCTTTCAATAAACAAGGAACATCACCCCTGTCACCTAACAAATAAAACCTACTTTGTAGTGAGGCTGGAATATATGACATTAACTGCTTATTGCTAAATTCCACCTCTCGCCCAACAACAAGAAAGTATACCTTAGAGTAACGCTTTGCAATATTCGACGCCGCACTAAAAAAAGTCTTATGATCCTTTAGAGGATCAAACCTAGCAACATGCCCAACAACAAAAGCATCATCAGGTATACCTAATTCAGACCGTATTCTGTTACGAACTCCACAAAGTGGGAAGAACGTCTTAACGTCAAAACCATTGTGAATAACGTTTCCATTCGAAGATGAAAAGCCAAATTCCTCATGAAGTTTCTTAGATATTTTACTGTTGTAAAGGAGGGCATCTGGTTGAGAAGAAAAAAATCTGTTAGCGAAAATTACCAACTGAGTTATTGTTTTTTCATGTCCGAGTTTATACAAACAATGACGTATATTCCAGACTAAAAAAGAGGGATTCGATGACAATATTTTAATTAGTGTTGCCGCAATATTTCCATGATACATCCATCCTTGAATAATATCCGGTTTTACATGATTGACTATCCTAAGTAATTTTTGTGATGCAGGAAATATAGAGCTCACATTCTTCATATTCAGCACTTCAACAGAAACGCCCAGTGATTTAATCTGAGATCCTACAGTACCTTCACCAGTAAGAGAAACAACATAATTACAACAAAAATCACTCAATCCCCCTTTCAGCAGATTAAAAAGTGATTTTTCAGCACCACCAGTTAAAAGCCCAGAAATAATATGAAGAATTCTAACATTATATTTTTTCATGATAAGCCAAAACCAAACCAAGGATCTTTTAACCTACCTAGATACTGCAAAACGATATAAGATACGATAAGCATAAGAAAAAGCAACCGACGCCAACTAGTCAGTCGAAGGCCAGCCAAAAGTACCAACAAAAGTGTACTTTCAAAAATACGAGCGGTAACTTCAAACAAAAAATACGTCGTTAAATAAAAAACAATACTACCTAATTCAAAACTAAAATTACGTAAAAAGACATTCCCTTGCAAAAACATGAGACTCAAGACAACACTCCAAAAAATAAACCCTAAACCACTGATATCAGCCATAATAAACAAATATTCATTCGCTTGACGAGCCCCCAAGAGCGCTGCAACCCAGCCAAGCGCAACACCTACGCCAACCCCTAGGCCAACAAACAACACCGTACGTAAATTTGCACCCAAATGTAGTTTCTTTGCAACCTTTGTCAAAATAAGTAAGCTGATAACAAAAAAGAATACTGAATGAATAAACGGTACAACAAAAAACAATACGCGGCGAAATATACGATTGGATGAAAACCAGCCAATAAGAAAAAATGCCATTGCCAGGCCCTGCCGCAAAAGAACAATATGATACGTAAGTACCTGTGGAAGTAAAAGAAAAACTATCAGCCAACCCAAATACCGTGTATCTTGGCGCAATATATTCAATGCAACCACAGTAGCAGAGAAGAAAATAATTATTCGTAACCCACCTTCAGGAGAAAAAATTGCCGACAATCCAATATTAATAAACAACCATAATGGCTCATTGACTAAACAGACTAGCAACCCCCCATCCCAGTAATGCAACCAAATATCCCATGAATATTCTGCGTATATTAAATAATACGCCCGATCTTTAAATACATCCAGAGGAAGACTACTGAGAAATCCACCATAAATAAAAGAAAAAACCCATACTAGTAACAAGGGAGAAAAAACGGATTTTCCTTGCAATTCACCAGATCCGCCAGAACAACCAAAGCCTATATTATTTGCTGTTACATTATTCATAAAACCCAAAATTCCTACACTCTTTACAAAAGACCAACAAATTTTCTACTTAAATAATCTTCAACAAAAAAGAGCATTGTCATACTCAAGCCAACCAATCATTCGCAATTGGCACTATTTAGAATCAGATTGCATAACTCCTCAAGCCCTGTTTGTTGTTTTGCAACTACTTGTTTAAAACATTTTAATCCTTGCCCACTTTTCAAGTCCCAGAGGCGATCATCAATCAATAAGTTCAAAATACGATTCTCCATTTCCGCACATGAAAATGGAGAAAAATACAACGGAGCATCTCCAAGAATCTCGGGAAGCGATGCCACAGAAGAACAAATCACTGGTGTCCCATGCCGCATGGCCTCCAATGGAGGATATCCAAAACCTTCATTAAGAGTAGGGTACAAAAGACAAAAAGCATTTTTATAAAGCAAAACAAGTTCTTCATCACTCACATAAGGCAAAAACATAAATTTATTTTGCCAAGCACAGGAGATCCTCGATGGAGCTCCTCCCACAATAACAATTTTTTTTTGTATGGTAAATTTTTCAATAAGTTGTTCTAACGCCAATAATCCTCGATATGCATTCTTAATCCACCTATTCCCCGACACCAATAAAATATAACTACGTTCTGATAAATCATAATTGACAAGTGTTAAAGAATGCGACGGAATATTTTGTTCAACTGCTGTTACAGGACTATAAAGGACTGTGATATTAGAAGCCTTCAAGTCAGTAAAATTTAACAAAAGAGAACACTTTGTATGCTGAGAAGGTACGACAATTGCCACATGTTGTGCCCTAAGACTAAGGAGTTTCCTAAATTGTGAAATTCGCCACCGGATATATGTTTTTTTTAATACAGACCTTACAAGCCATTTAAAAATATCAGAAAAACTTTTGTAATATTTATACTCGTACCAATCAGATGCACTCTCAATAGGCCTAAGGCCGTGAATCGTAAACACTACATTTACATTACAAAAATCTATATTATGATAATGGTATGGAATAGACGAATAAAAAATACTACCAGGATTCATTTTTATTATGTTAGCAATATCAGACTGACGTGAAATACCCACAAGTTCCACTCCATATCGTTGAGCATAACATAACAAATTCTCATCTATAGGCAGAACAACACTATAAAACGCAATAAACTTCCGAGTAGATACCTTGGCAAGCAAGGTTTTAAATACTGTCTTTGCGTACTCTCCACCTCCATGACGATTATTTCGTAATGGTTGCGTTGCAACCAAATCAAATATTACACAGCTCGATTCTTCCATTAGAAATCACTTATACAAAACGTGGGGAACAGAGTACATTTTGAAACTCACCCAATGAATTTTCATTCACATTACACAGTTTTCCCCTTCTTTCGATTAATTCAAAACGATATCCAATATCATGCAATAATGACAAAATATCAGATGCATTATATCCTGCTTTAGATGCTGTTTCTTGTTGTACTTCAATTATTATATAGGGCATATATTTCCGCAATACGCCCATAGCCCCTCTTAATACAGGCAGCTCTGAACCTTCAATATCAATCTTTATCAAATCCAATTTACTGATCTCATGACTCTGGCAAAAATCATCGAGAGTAACCAGCTCAATAATTCCCACAACAGTTTCGCGCTCTTCTGAAGGATACAGTGTTGCAAGTCCTTCATTTTTTGACCCATCTTTAAATTTACTCGATGCGCAATATATTTCTCTAACTTCTCTTTTATCTGATAAACCTATCTTTTGTATAGTAACTTGACTGAAACCATTCAAACGGATATTACACTCCAATTTATCTGCAACTGTCAATTGTGGTTCAAACGCATAAACACACCCTGAACGCCCCACCAATTTGGCAGCAATCAAAGAGATTTCACCCACATTAGCACCCACATCAATAACAACCATCCCTGACTTTAAAAACTTTCGAAGAACCATTACAATATCACGATTATAATAACCGTACCAGAATATTTGGCTCTGCATATGTTCACAAAGACATAAGCCCATGAACAAATCACCATCAAAATCATCTACTTGCAACTCAATTGTTTTTGACAAATAACAACACCTGATTATATTAAGCAAAACAATAGCACCAGGAAATAACCTGATTTTCATTGTTGTTTTTCGTAGTAATAATAATATTTTTATCCCCATGAAAGCATCCTTACAAATCACAGCTATTAAGTAAATATCTTCCGGCAGAACCGGTAGATATTTGATAGCCCCTAGAAGGGGTTTTGCTTAGTCGAAATCAGGCAAAGTTAATTGCCTTTTATTTTTCAACTCTTGATATCTAATATATTCTCGCGCAGTTGTTTCAGTTACATATGATTGACTCCGGTATTTTTTTATTTATACATCATTAAGACTACCCTTGCTCAGAGACCCTCAAAGAAGTAGGTATATCTCGTCTGACCGGCAGAGCTAGTGGGGTTTTATAGAATCAAATAAACAACTTTAATAACACATTGTTATTGACATATAGGAATCTCAAGATTGAATCCAATTTAGCAACCCACATCTTAACCCCGCAAAATCAAAGCAAATAGCAAACAAAATTCCTGTACAACCACCAGCAGATATCCCAAGACACAAACCACCCCATCCGCCATACTGCATACCACCCCATACTGCTATAGAACTGGGAATTACAATAATAAGCGATGAAAAAAATATTGGCGAAAAATCTGGCAAAACAAAATAACGTCGCCCTATTACACTGCTACCAACAAGAGTAATTATATACGTTACAACAGTCGCATAGACAGCACCCAATATCCCATACAATGGTATACAAATAATATTCAATACAATATTCAACAAAGCTCCACAAAGCGAAATCCACACCAACTTTTTGGTAGCTTTGCCAAGAAGAAATGCCACATCAAAATAATAAGATTTTAATCCAGTTAGTGCTGCTGCAAAAGCAATCCAAGGTAATATTTTAATCGTAGCATTTTTATAGGCAGAGCCAACCAACAAGTCACCAAACAGAGGTGCCAACACAGCAAGAAACGATGCAGATAAAAGAGCAATGCTAGTTAGTATTACGCCATTTTGCCGCAACTGAATGCGAGCAGCCTCTGTACCATCTCTCTCAAAAACCTGTATAACAAGAGGATAGGCAGCCAGATTAACGATCATCAGCAACATCCCCACGGAATATTGTGCCAAATCATATCCAACAGCATACTGACCTCCAACATCAACCCCTAACATCAAACCAAGTAAAAATCTGTCAGAACTTGTAACGACCCATGTCAAAGCAAGATTTATCGCAAGTGGTATTCCGTATTGCAATAAGCTCTTCATTCTTGCAGAGTTAGGCGGTTTGGGTTTAATCATCACCCACAACTTGCGACGAAACACAAATATTCCAGTACCCATCCCCAACAACAATCCAAACAAGGGTGCATAAACCCCTACTCCCAAGTACGCAAGACTTGCACCTAACAATAATGACAGAATAGCTTTAGTCAGATTTATACGACCATACAACTTTGGTTTCAATGCCGTTGTCGCATAAAATAGATTTAATTCAAACCATGCACTACAGAGGCACACAGGCACAGCAAATACCATTAAGTTACGCCAAACCGAATCACTCCATAAAAAACAGACTACAATCAAACTTACACAAATAAAACCCAGAGCAAGAATAATAAAAAGAAACTTTATTTCAGATAAAAAATCTTCAGGAGCACTTCTATTTGCCGGCAAAAATCTTGCTAAACAAAGTCCCAACCATTGAAAATAAATTATTTGAACCAATCCAATCCCAGCAATAACGAGAGCGTACAGCCCATACTGTTCTGGTGACAACAATCTAGTATATATAATTAATGCCAAAAAATTTATTATTCCAGGCAGTCCACGAGCAACAACGTAGACAGCACCATGCCTTACTAACAAAACATTATCTCCAACCATAATGCAGAAACATTCCTACCACAGACAAGCAACAAGCAAGTGCCTTGGAGGTATCTTTTTATTTTTATGGCTAAATACTCTTCTTGATTTTCTTGTTTTTTTTGACAGTAATTATGGCATAACGTACTGATTAACAACACAACTTTTTGTATTTTAACATTTTTACTATTATTCATAAATACCATACACTAAAAAATATTATTAATTTTAGCATTTTTTAACACTATCAAATCAGCCAATCTTCTCATCTTTTTTTCACACATAGGTTTTACCCAGATCCTACAAACACCACACATCCAATTTATTTCTCATTAACTTAAACTTACTTCACAATAAGTACACTAAACAACATCAGGAGTATATTCAGGGATAACATGATGAAGGGTCTTTTTAATTGTTTGACCACAATAATTGCCAGAATCATCGGCAAATTTTTCCAGATAGCCAAACAAATGGGAACAACGCACATAATGATTCCCACGTAATACCAATATTTTTTCATGGTTGGTATCAATAATTCCTTCGCCAACAGTTATCAATTCTTCATACAATTTTTCACCTGCTCGTAACTGAGTATATTGTATTTCAATTTCTGTATCTGGTTCTTTCCCAGCGAGTTTAATAAGATCACGAGCCATGTTTGAAATTTTTATCGGTTCCCCCATTTTCAAGATAAAAATCTCCCCCCCTTCCCCCATAGAACCAGCTTGAAGAATAAGTTGAGATGCCTCTTCAACTAGCATAAAATACCTGGTAACTTCTGGATGTGTAACGGTCACCGGACCACCATTTTCAATCTGTCTCTTGAAAAGTGGCATAACAGAACCGGATGAGCCAATAACATTCCCAAAACGAACAGCCATAATACGAGTGGAATGGCGCTGTATTTTGTTCTCTAACAAGACAGGCACCTCAGCTCCAGCAAAAACTTTTTCCCATTCCCCATACAAACAACCATCCCAATTATTCCAGTCGTAAGCTTGCATAAGTAATTCAGTAAATCTTTTTGAAGCCCCCATTACATTAGTAGGCCTCACAGCTTTGTCGGTAGAAACCAGAACAAACCGTTCCACCTGATAAAGAATACTCGCCTCCATCAAGAGCTGAGTAGCAAATATATTATTTTGAACTGCCTGCCATGGATTTTCTTCTATTAATGGTACATGCTTATACGCAGCAGCATGAAAAACAACTGCTGGCTTATATTGTGCGAAGATCAATTTAAGTAACTTAATATCCTGTACTTTACCAAGGACAGGTATTACGTTTTTCAATTTACATTCATGAATCAGTTCCATCTGAATAGCGTAAAGATTTTCTTCACTACTATCAAAAAGAATGAGCTGTTTAGGCGAAAACCGTAAAATTTGCCGACATAACTCTGAGCCAATAGAACCACCAGCTCCGGTAATGAGAACTATTTTATTCGCAAGATAGCCACCAACTTTTTCTTGTTCCAGTACAACTTCAGCTCTACCCAATAAATCTTTGTAGGAAATATCCCGAATGGATTTTAACGATACCTTGCCATCCAGCAACTCACCAAAAGCTGGAATAACTTTAAAAGGAATTTTTGTTGTCTGACATATCTCGACTATATGTTTCATTTTATTCACAGGAACTGAAGCAGCCGCAATAAGCAATTCTTCCGCACTCACACGTTCAATGTGATCCTGCAAATCGCCCACTATTCCAACAACAGGAACACCATGAATTTTCATTCCGATTTTCCCTGGATCGATGTCCACAAGACCAACAGGCAAATAGGGTAAATTTCGATTACTATTTAATTCACGTAATATTTTTTCAGCAGAATCACCAACACCAATCAGTAACAGTCGTTTTGTCTTATGAACAGACGGTAAAGAAAAAAATCGATGTGAACCATTCCCTTCATCATATAAAAAACGTATACTTACCCGATGACCGCTGATAAAAAGAAAAGTAAAAACAGTATCAAGAATAAAAACAGAACGAGATAATCCTTCAAACCGGTTAATATAGAGTAAAACAACCACACCCAAAACAACTGCGGTAAAAGTAGCTTTAATTATTCTTACAAGATCATCCGTACTTGTATAACGCCACATACCACGGTAAAGGCCAAAAAAATAAAAAACTGGTGCTTTTACCAATAAAATAACTGGAAGAATTGTGAAAAACTGACTGAGCCAATCAACTCTTAGATCCGCACCTTCAAAACGAAGGCTATAAGAAATATATAGAGCACACGTAAGCAGAATCATGTCTGTAAAAAAAACCAACCAAAACTTTGGATTTCGACTGATATTTTTTGCAACAACACAATGCAACAAGAAATTTCTCTTAATTTTAGCTAACATAGGCATTTCAACAATCCCTGCCAAACTGAAAATAACATTAAAATCCATATCTTAGATATCCTAAAAGGATTTTTTACTAATCCTAGGATTATCGTTTATATACCTGCGGTTAAAAATAACATATCTTTGATTTTGAACAAAATTACTGATCATGCAAGGTAGCCCAAAAACACATAATTACGTCTTTTGGGGCCGAACAACAACAAGTGCAATAAGAACAACAAAAACAATCGCGTTTGCTGGAATATGAAGATTAAAATCAACCAAAGAATGGAGAAGCATAGCAACAATTCCCGCCATTGCACCGAGTGAAAAATGTTTTACCTGGCGACTTCTGCTCCCCAATTTCTCAAATCCACGATGAAACAACGCGTAACCTAGCCAGCACATTACAGGAATAAATAATATTCCTAACTCTGCAAAAAAGTGGAGATAATCATTATGTGCATAATAAAACCGAACCATAGTTCCGGGTGGTTGAAACTGTGGAAATATAACGGCAAATGTCCCAGGACCTGTACCGAGAAAAATATACTCTTTAATAAGTTGCAGTGTCCCCTTCCATATAAGTATTCTTCCATCCATTCCCAGTAATGTTTCTTCCTCTGCAAGAGACAAAACACGATCAAACAAATGAGAACCGGATAAAACAAAAAACACAAAGACACAACACGCAGTGACAACACCAATAAGCAATGCTTTTTTTCTCATAACATTACGTGTCGATAATATTATTCCCATAAATACCAGTGCACCAACAAGAGCAAACCATCCCCCTCGTGAAAGAGTCAGAATATGACAAACCAGAAAAAGAATAACCCAGGAAATAAGTGCGTATTTTCGCAATCCCCTTCTCGTGCGAGTAAAAAAAAGTGCGATCATCAAAGGAATTATCATTTCCAAATATCCTGCCAAATGATTGTGATTACCAAATATACCTGAAAAATAATTTGCTGAATTATTGAGATCAGAATAGACCCAACACGAAAACAAATCCACCCCAGCAGCTTTCAGAAAGGCAATAATTACTGGAAAAGTTGCTATTCCACAGAGCACATAAACAAGCTCTTTTTGATTACTTCGTGAGCGGCAAATATGAACCGTCTTATAAAAGATAACAAGATAACTCAAAAAAAGTGCAACGGCCTCAATGGAATCCACTCTGGACACACTGAAAAACGATGCAATAACGACAAGAAACAACAACAATATAAGTGGCCGATCAAGAGAAGTCCGTTCAAATAATCTTGCACCTGTATATATTTTTTCAATTAACAAAGACGAAAACATCAGAAGAGCAACTATGTAGATAATTCCCTGATGCCAGCTATAAACTGAGCCACGAGCAAGTGGTGTAAACAACAAAATTGCATAAAGTAAATATTTTGATATTACATTAACATCCCACAAGGAAGTATAAGCACCTTGTTTCTGATGTGGGCCAGTAGGATAAATAGAATTCATATTTTCTCGGAGTCTTCGCTTACTCGTTTTTTTACGGAGTAAGGTGCTAACACCCCACAAGGGCATAGCCGTCAAGCTAATGGCGTAACGCACTGTAGTAGTGGGACAATACTTGGCGCAGCAAAACTTTTGACACTCAACCCTCTCTCTCCCCAGCCTCATAATGGTGCCCACTTTTATGTGTCGGTGGGAATGATTATTGTTGCCACCGACACGTTAGTTTGGTTGATTTAATCTGCCGAAAATTATAACATAAAAGTGGGCAAAGAGATAGATTCTTTCCACCATTAGGAGATTAAATGATAATAATATTCAGCAACTTGAACAGTCACTCCAGCAAGAATTTGAGAATCATTTCGACAAAGATGAAATCGAAAAATTGGCACAAAACACACAGTTTATCCAAAGAAAAGGAAAATTAGATGGGTGTACATTTCTGTCATTGATTGTTTTCAATACAAACAGTTTACTCGATGAAAGCTTGAACGACTTGGCTATTGATCTACAGCAAAATTATGGGATCGCAAGCATCAGTAAGCAGGCGTTACATGAGAGATTCAATGAAAAATCGGTTCTGTTTGTTACCTCTGCACTGGAAAAGCTGCTCAATAAACAATTGCTGGATAAAATCACGTTCCGAAGCTGTGATGAATTCAAAAGATTTTTAATAAAGGATTCTGTTTGTTTTCAAGTTGATGAATCCTTGGCTAACGCCTATCCTGGCAGTGGTGGTGGCGGATCTACAGCAAATGTCAGAATACAATTTGAGTATGATTTACTTAATGGACAAATTGTTGATCTCAGCCTGAATGCATTTAATGAGCAGGATGCTAAAGATTCAACAGCTACTCTCCACCTTGTGGAAGAGGGAGATCTGATTGTACGTGATTTGGCTTATATGCATCTGAATGCTCTACAGGGAATTGTAAAGAAAATTGCCCATTTTCTTTGCAGATTAAACACGCAACGGAAGGTTTACAAAGAGCAGAACGGTCAGCTGGAAGAACTTGACTTCGCCGCCATTGTTAAACTCATGCGTGAAAACGATATCAAACAATACGAAGAGCAGGTATGGCTTGGGAAAAAGAAAGATTTGCAGGTACGGTTATTTCTTTTTCTAATGCCACAGTCGGTGTACAACGAACGCCTACGAAAAGCAAATTTCAATGCTAGAAAAAAAGGCCACCAAGTTAGCAAAGAATACAAAGCTCGCGCAGCGCTTAACCTGTTCATAACCTCTGCCCCGAGAGAACTTATCGACATTGACACTGCATGGAAAATCTACACCTTGCGCTGGCAAATAGAACTTACATTTAAAATTTGGAAATCGATTTGCAAAATCGATAAGGTAAAAAAGGTCAAAAAAGATCGCCTTGAATGCTACATCTGGGCCAAATTGTTAATGATAGTGTTATGCTGGCGTATTGTCTGGTTTACGGCTAAGCTTCTCGACCAGTATTATGAGAAAAAATTAAGTTTTTTCAAAGCATTTAAAACACTCATGCGTGACATGGTCCGAATTGAACAATTAATATCTGATGGAACGTTGGCCACTGGTAAATACCTCGTGGATTTTTTACAATTAAGTAGCCAAAAGCATATTTTAGAAAAAAAGAAACTGAGCAACTATTCTGCAGAAGTCCTTGTTTCGTCGTTAACAATTACAACAGAGATACATGGTTGTTAATGCAATTGTTCCTTAGCTTGACGGCTATGCCCTTGTGGGCATAGCCGTCAAGCTAAGGGCGTAACGCACTGTAGTAGTGGGACAATACTTGGCGCAGCAAAACTTTTGACACTCAACCCTCTCTCTCCCCAGCCTCATAATGGTGCCCACTTTTATGTGTCGGTGGGAATGATTATTGTTGCCACCGACACGTTAGTTTGGTTGATTTAATCTGCCGAAAATTATAACATAAAAGTGGGCAAAGAGATAGATTCTTTCCACCATTAGGAGATTAAATGATAATAATATTCAGCAACTTGAACAGTCACTCCAGCAAGAATTTGAGAATCATTTCGACAAAGATGAAATCGAAAAATTGGCACAAAACACACAGTTTATCCAAAGAAAAGGAAAATTAGATGGGTGTACATTTCTGTCATTGATTGTTTTCAATACAAACAGTTTACTCGATGAAAGCTTGAACGACTTGGCTATTGATCTACAGCAAAATTATGGGATCGCAAGCATCAGTAAGCAGGCGTTACATGAGAGATTCAATGAAAAATCGGTTCTGTTTGTTACCTCTGCACTGGAAAAGCTGCTCAATAAACAATTGCTGGATAAAATCACGTTCCGAAGCTGTGATGAATTCAAAAGATTTTTAATAAAGGATTCTGTTTGTTTTCAAGTTGATGAATCCTTGGCTAACGCCTATCCTGGCAGTGGTGGTGGCGGATCTACAGCAAATGTCAGAATACAATTTGAGTATGATTTACTTAATGGACAAATTGTTGATCTCAGCCTGAATGCATTTAATGAGCAGGATGCTAAAGATTCAACAGCTACTCTCCACCTTGTGGAAGAGGGAGATCTGATTGTACGTGATTTGGCTTATATGCATCTGAATGCTCTACAGGGAATTGTAAAGAAAATTGCCCATTTTCTTTGCAGATTAAACACGCAACGGAAGGTTTACAAAGAGCAGAACGGTCAGCTGGAAGAACTTGACTTCGCCGCCATTGTTAAACTCATGCGTGAAAACGATATCAAACAATACGAAGAGCAGGTATGGCTTGGGAAAAAGAAAGATTTGCAGGTACGGTTATTTCTTTTTCTAATGCCACAGTCGGTGTACAACGAACGCCTACGAAAAGCAAATTTCAATGCTAGAAAAAAAGGCCACCAAGTTAGCAAAGAATACAAAGCTCGCGCAGCGCTTAACCTGTTCATAACCTCTGCCCCGAGAGAACTTATCGACATTGACACTGCATGGAAAATCTACACCTTGCGCTGGCAAATAGAACTTACATTTAAAATTTGGAAATCGATTTGCAAAATCGATAAGGTAAAAAAGGTCAAAAAAGATCGCCTTGAATGCTACATCTGGGCCAAATTGTTAATGATAGTGTTATGCTGGCGTATTGTCTGGTTTACGGCTAAGCTTCTCGACCAGTATTATGAGAAAAAATTAAGTTTTTTCAAAGCATTTAAAACACTCATGCGTGACATGGTCCGAATTGAACAATTAATATCTGATGGAACGTTGGCCACTGGTAAATACCTCGTGGATTTTTTACAATTAAGTAGCCAAAAGCATATTTTGGAAAAAAAGAAACTGAGCAACTATTCTGCAGAAGTCCTTGTTTCGTCGTTAACAATTACAACAGAGATGCATAGTTGTTAATGCAATTGTTCCTTAGCTTGACGGCTATGCCCGCCAGGGTGGATACATCATTCCTGCCTTTACCACCAACC
>Ga0256845_1001843_pt1 | contig 16407 bp, 12 predicted proteins | sample RiftiametaG_FD_189101 | JGI IMG/M metagenome (GOLD analysis project Ga0256845, IMG submission 189101) | Tube worm associated microbial communities from hydrothermal vent at the East Pacific Rise, Pacific Ocean - Riftia | ecosystem: Host-associated > Annelida > Integument > Unclassified ...
CTCCACAATTTCCAAATCAGGTTCTGATTCTGAATCAGGAGGAGTATCCAAATCAGGCTCCTGCTCGATTTCGGTCTCAGTATCTGAGTTTGAATCAATATTAGATTCTGCTCTTACCTCAGACTCAGATTGAAGTTCTCCTTCATACTCTGGTAAAGGTGCATATCCAAAAGAAGGTTCATCAACCATTTCATCTGGTTCAGGCACAACTTCCTCTGTCCCTGTTTTCTCTTCCATTTCCAATGGTTGCAAAGAGGGAGTATCAGGCGGGGGTAACTTTTGCTCATATTCACCAGCAGGCAGAGCATTATCAAACACAGGTTCCTGCTCGTATTCAGCAGCAGGTGCAATGTCCTCAGGTATAGGTTCTTGGTCATACCCAGCTTCAGATACATTATTATCAATTATTGGTTCCGGGTCATATCCCTCGACAGGAGCAACATTCTCAGACTCATATCCGGGTGGAGGTCCTGTCACATAACCATTTTCAGGCGGATATACAGTTTCTTGTTCCATGGCATAATTAGGATCGTTAGAAGCATCAGGGTCAGCGCGATATTCAGTCCCGGGTTCTTGCGGTGGCGGGTATGCTGCCTGGTCAGCCGAGTCAACAGGCATTGTAATATCAGGCGCAGGTGCACTAATTGGTGGGATAACTTCTTCAATATGGATATATGCACCAGCATTTAAAAAACCCTGCTCTACTTTCTGACAGACCTCATAGGATACATTTTTTTTAACTATTGTTCTTTTTTTTGAAAACATTATTTTTATTTTTTCTATATCTGCTTTAAATAATGCAGATAACCTTTCCTGAACTAAGCTCAACGTAGCTTGTTCATGAATTTCACCTTTAAAAATAACATTGTATTTTCTTTCATCCATAGCTACTACCTCAACATAATTATTTGTTACCCCGCCTGTCTACCACAGCAGGAATTTTTTATGTATTAGTCATTGAGTATCTATTTGCTATGAAAAAGTCAATGTTAAAACATAGTTAAAACATAGTTTTCTGACTTTTTATAAAAAAAGATTCCTGTTTGGCGTTTTTGCAATTTCAGGGGAATTTTGAAAAATCTCGTCAATACATAGTTTAACTTCATCCATAGTAGTATTATATAATAGTCTTTTATTGATTGCATGGCTGAATTTAAAATTTGCTGCAAAATAAGGTGCCCATTTTTTAAAAAACTTAGTTCCGATATAATCTCCATAATATTTTAATAGCAAACCTGCCATTCTGATTGCAGTGTGATGATATATATTATTGTAACCTCCAAGTTCCTTTGTAAATTCTGCAAATATCCAGGGTTTAGCAAGTGCAAGGCGACCAAGAGAAACCCCATCGCATAAAGTTTCATTGACCATTTTCTCCATATCTGCATAGCTAAAAATATTTCCATTACCAAACACGGGAATCTTTACAGCATTTTTTACAATCTTAATATATTCTAATTTCGGTGGTCGAGTCCTCCTATCAGGTGATATACGAGGATGAAAAACCAAAAGATCTGCCCCTGCATTTTCAAACATTTTTGCCATTGCGTTGACCTTGGAAATATCTTTATCCCACCCTATCCTGAATTTTACAAAAACAGGAATTGATACGGAATTCTTCACTTGTTCCACAATCTTTGCTGCTAAATCAAGATTTTTTAACAAAGCAGCACCGCAACCTTTTTTACAAATTGCAGATACTGAACATCCAAAATTAAGATCAACCCCGAAAAACCCCTCCTGTTCAATTCGTTTTGCAGCTCTTGCCATTTCTAAAGGATTTGAACCAAATATCTGACATACAAGCAAGGATAGCTCCTCCTGCCTGAACTTAAAAACATGGGAAACTTCAGGATTCTCATGGGGAACAGCCTTAGCATTGCACATCCCTGTAAACATGAGCCCTGTACCACCAAACTCCGAAACAAGCTCTCTGAATGCAATATGCCCAAGACCTGCTAGAGGAGCTAAAAACAATCGATTTTTAATAATTTTTCCATTAAGTTCAATACTTTCTGAGCATATATCCATCAACACTTCCCCCAAATAACATTCCCACATTTAACATATGTTGCTCATTAATATATCAAATAACCTAAACATAGTATCATAAAAATTAAAAATTTTTATGGACGTATTATACATATTTCTCTTATAATGTTTGGAATTATGCTATTTATAAAATAAAAATAAATAGATGATTAATAGGTGGTTAAACTAATATAGTGCCATTAAATTATAGATATATTCGTTGACAACTATTAATATTTTTAGTAGCTTAAGTGGTTATTTTTTAGGAGCAGACATTGATGAATATCAACCACGATAATGAAAAAACACAGTTTAAAAAACTTTTTAAACAACAGGGTTTAGATCAATTTAATAATAGATTTAAAGTGCTTGAAATATTTTTAAAAACCGATGAACACATAACAATCAAACAGCTGACAGAACAGCTGAACAATGAAGGCAACTCCTTTGATGAAAACTTTGTTGCAAGTACAATGCAACTTTTATGCAAATATGGATTTGCCACCAAAGTAGAATTTAATAATAATAATGTTGCAAAATTTGAACATCGTCATCTTGGACTGCATCACGATCATATGATCTGTACAAAATGCGGCAAAATCATTGAATTCAGAGATGAAAAACTTGAAAACAACCAATCGAAAATGGCTCAAGCTTATGGATTCCATATGCTTCAACACAAGATGGAAATTTATGGCATCTGTGCAGAATGTTTAAAACAACGAAATTTTATTCTCTCTCTTGATCAAATAAAACAAGGTGAAAAAGTGATTGTGCTGAGCTTTGAAGGTGGACATAATATTTCAGAAAGGCTTGCATCCATGGGAATAAAAAAAGGCTCTACCATTGAAATTTTATCATCCCAGTTTGGCGGTCAGATTGTTGCAGCCGTTGACGAGAGTCGATTTGTAATTGGTCGGGGCATGGCAACTAAAGTCATGGTCCAATCCATTGATGAACTCGAAACCAGCACCTTAAATAATATCAAAAAAGCCTCTGGTTTGAAAAAAAATGATTTAAGCCATGTCAAAGAAGGTCAAGAATGTATTATATCAAGAGTTTCAGGTGAACCAAAACTTAGAAGAAGACTTTTAGAAATGGGCATAAACCGTGGAACAAAAATATATGTGGAAAAATATGCTCCTTTAAGAGATCCCATTGAAATAATAGTAAAGGGAAGTCATATCTCTTTACGGGTTGAAGAAGCTGGACATATCAGTGTTGAAGATGTGAAGGATACACAAAACCATGACTGATATCACAATTGCACTCTCAGGTAATCCAAATTCCGGCAAAACATCCATGTTTAATAATTTGACTGGTGCCCGCCAAAAAGTTGGAAACTGGCCAGGTGTAACAGTTGAAAAAAAAGAAGGGCATTGTAAATATCAGAATCAAAATATAAACGTTGTTGACCTGCCAGGCACATACAGTCTTACACCGTTTTCCATAGAAGAGATAGTTACTCGAGATTTTATTCTTAAAGGGAAACCAGATGTGGTTGTTAACATTATTGACTCATCAAGCCTTGAAAGAAGCCTTTATCTTGCGATGCAGATTATGGAAACAGGTCAGCCCATGGTCATTGCATTAAATATGACTGATGTTGCAAAAGCAAAAGGGATCAAAATTGATGTTGAAAAATTATCCAAGCTTTTAGATATCCCTGTTATCTCTACTATTGGCAATAAAAATAAAGGCACTGAACAATTAATAGAAATTGTAGTCAAAGAAGCAAAAGCATCTAAACAAGGCAAAACAGGTCGAGATATTAAATATTCAAAAGAAGTTGAAAATTGCATATCTATGATAACAGATTATATGCAGGATAATATTTCTGAAAAAAATATTTTTTCTTATAGGTGGGCTGCTGTTAAACTTCTTGAAAATGATGAGATCATATTAGAACACTTTCAAAACAATAAAACTATTTTAGAAATTGCCAAGAAGGGTAGACAAAGAATCAATGATTTTTATCAAGAAGACCCTGAAATAATCATTGCAGAGGATTTATATGGCTTTATAGCTGGCATTACAAAAGAAATTATTTCCCATTCGAAAAAAAAACGAATAGATATATCAAAAAATATTGACCTTGTTTTAACTAACAGACTATTAGGCTTTCCTATTTTTATATTTTTTATATGGGCAATGTTTCAAATGACTTTTACCTTTGGAGCATACCCCATGGGATGGCTCGAATCAGGGATAACGTTTTTATCTAACTTTTTAAATAATATTTTACCAGCATGTATTTTAAAGGACCTGCTCATCAATGGTATACTGGCTGGCATTGGGAGTGTGGTAATTTTTTTACCTAATATTCTGATTCTGTTTTTCTGTATCGCCTTATTTGAAGATACTGGTTATATGGCAAGAGCTGCTTTTTTAATGGATAGAATCATGCACATGATAGGACTACATGGCAAATCATTCATTCCAATGCTGATGGGGTTTGGCTGCAGCGTCCCTGCTGTCATGGCAACACGATCTCTTGAAAGCAAAAAAGATAGAATACTCACAATCTTAATTATACCGTTCATGTCCTGCTCTGCCAAGTTACCTGTTTATATAGTGCTTGCAGGAACTTTTTTTGCTGCACAGGGAGGGACTGTCATATTCTGTCTTTATCTTGTGGGAATTATTCTTGCAATTATTTCAGGAAAACTTTTTAAATCAAAACTATTAATTGGTCAAGATTCCCCTTTTGTTATGGAATTACCTCCATACCGCATGCCCATGCTCAAAAGCCTTATAATTCATATGTGGGATAGAAGTAAAATGTTTTTAAAAAAAATGGGCGGCGTGATTCTTGTTGGCTCTATTATAATATGGACATTATCTTATTTCCCAAAAAATATTACTTATTCAATGAATTATGCTGATAAAATCTCTCAATTGGAATCTAAATATGCTCAAACCACAAACCTTCCAAACGATTTAATAAGCATAAAAAATACAATATCTGACCTGAAAAGCCTACAGAACAAAGAAAGGATAGAAAAAACTTATATAGGTCAATTAGGGAAAATCATCGAACCGGTTTTCAGACCTATTGGTATAGATTGGCGTTCAAGCGTTGCCATTGTTACAGGCATTGTTGCCAAGGAAATAGTTGTCAGTACAATGGGAGTATTATACGGTGCTGGAAATCAAACATCAGAGGCGCTCAACAAAGCATTAAAAAACTCTAACATGACCCCCTTAAGCGCACTTTCCCTCATGCTTTTTGTACTTTTGTACCTGCCATGTATTGCTGCCTTAACCTCAATCTGGAAAGAGACATCTGCAAAATGGGCAATGTTTAATTTATTTTATACAACAACGGTTGCATGGTGTGTATCTTTTCTGGTATATCAAACAGGCATAGCACTTGGATTTTGATAAATATTAAGGAGGCGCCATGAAACATTCCATTCATATAACATATAAAATAATTTTTCTTTTTATAATATTATTTCTTTTCAGCTCTGTTTATGTCCTTGCAAATGAACGTCGATGTATTATTAAACCAATTGCAAATGTCAGATCAGGACCTGGTACTGAATATAGTATTAAATGGAAAGTAGAAAAATATCATCCGATTATTATCCTCAAAAAACAAGGCGATTGGTATAAATTTGAAGACTTTGAAAAAGATCAGGCATGGATTCATGCATCTTTAACTGGGACAGATGAATCAGTAATCACTATAAAAGATGATTGCAATGTACGATCAGGAGCTGGAACAAAATACCAAATAGTTTTTAAAGTCGCCAGGGGTGTACCATTTAAAATAATTGCCAAACAAGGCAGCTGGTATAAAGTAATGCATGCAGATGGTGATCAGGGATGGATCCATAAATCTCTGGTATGGTAATAATCTTCAATATTAATAGTTAAAGGCGAAAAATGGCAAGACAACAAAGAGTATCAAACGAACGTAGAAAAGAATTGGAAGAACTAGATCCCTTTCAAGAGAATCTTTTGAAAGCGATTGAATATGTCAAAGCATACAAAAAGCAACTTATCTTAGTTGGTATAGGTTTTATTGCGGTGATAGCTATTTTTTCCATTGTGATCTTGAATCTAAGATCCTCTGAAAAAAATGCATACTTATTGCTTGATAAAACATTGGCAGATTATAATAAAATTCAAGACCCCCAAAAGGGATTTCAAACTATTGAGAATGATTTTTCAAAACTGTTTGAAGATTATTCCAATACTTCAGCTGGTAAGATTGCAAAAATAAAATTTGCTAAAATTTGTTATAAAGCAGCACAATATGAAAAAGCAGAGCTGTTTTATAAAAAAGCTCTTTCTGATTATGATAATGATCCTGCAATGGAAACCATTATAAATTCAGCTCTTGGGCATACATGCATTGCCAGAGGTAAATTTGAGGAAGCAAAGAATTATTTTTTAAAAATCACCCAGAAAACTGAAGTATTATCAAAAGATGAAGCACTTTTTAATTTAGGTATGATTGCTGAAAAAAACAATGACAAGAAAACCAGTCAAGATTTCTATAAAAAAATAGTCTCAGACTTCCCAGCTTCAATGTACAAAGCGTTAGCTCAAAACAAACTTAAAATTTAAAAAAAACTGCTGGATCAAAAAAAGCTGCTGAATTAACAGCAGCTTTTTTGTAAAAGGAGAAACAAAGATGAAAAAATTAACCTTGTTGTTTCTATAAGAATGCAAAGATCTTGCCATTACCGTAAAACCAATCAATATTTATTCATAAATTGTTATAATATCTTGAAATAATTACATATTAAAATTAAATATTTATTTAAAAAATCAAATATATTTTCAATAATTTTTCTTCCCCTGCCTGAGAAAAGTTCATAATTTTGAACACCAATTTTATTGTTTTTGATAGAATTAGATATAACTAATTGAAATTAAATAAAAGTTGTCCAGAGAATATAGATGTTCAAAATTATGAACTATATACAATTCTATGTTTATTTATCTAAACCATATTTTTTTAATTTTTGATTTAAGCCGCTTTTACCGATACCAAGGATATCGGCAGCCCTTGTTTGCACGCCCCCTGCAAGTCCCATTGCCCTTTGAATCATTCTCTTCTCAACTGACAACAAGGTTTCGGCAAGCCCGGCATTTTCAGGAATTCCGTCAAGATCAAGATCCAAACCAATATGCTGCCTGATACTCAACGGTAAATCAGCCGGAGTTATATCCTCATCTGAAGACAATATAACTGCCCTTTCAATAGCGTTTTCAAGCTCCCTTACATTACCCTTCCATTGTTGACCAAATAAAAGTCTTGCTGCATCCTGGGTTATCCCCCGAGCCTTCATGGAAGATTGCCCCTCAATTGCATACTTATTAATAAAATGACTAACCAACAAAGGTATGTCTTCCTTTCGTTCTCTAAGAGGAGGTATTTTTGCTTTGACAACATTCAATCTATAATATAAATCTTCTCGAAACAAACCGTTTTTAACTTCTTTCTCAAGGTTCTTATTAGTAGCTGCAATAAGGCGGAAATCAACCAGAACAGACTTTACTCCGCCAACACGTTCAAAACTTTTTTCCTGCAAAACTCTTAAAAGTTTCACCTGCAGACCCAATGGCAATTCTCCAATCTCGTCAAGAAACAAAGTGCCTTTATCTGCCAGTTCAAATCGACCCTTTTTTCTACTTGTTGCACCAGTAAAGGCTCCTTTTTCATGACCAAACAATTCACTTTCAAGCAGACTCTCTGCAAAGGCCGAACAATTAACTGCTATAAGAGCATTAGATTTCCTATCGCTATTATAATGAATTGATTTTGCAACCAGTTCTTTTCCAGTACCGCTTTCACCTTCGATCAAAACATTAGCATTGGTAGGCGCCACTTTACGTATAATTTCATACAAGTCCTTCATTGGTTTACTTTTACCAATAATATTATCAAAACTATATGTTGAACTGATAGCATCTCTTAATCTGACATTTTCCTGTACAATGCGGTATATTGAAAGGGCTTTAGAAATATGACTTAAAAGTTCTTCGTTCTCAAAAGGCTTTTGTATAAAAGTATATGCACCTTTCTGCATTGCTTCTACAGCTTTTTCAACACTTCCATGGGCAGTCATGACTATTACCGGAATATTAGGAGCTATCTCCTTAATCCTTGATAAAAGTTCGACTCCATCCATGCCAGGCATTTTCACATCTGTCAGAACAAGATCAATCTCTTCCTGTTTCAGGATATCAAGTGCTTCCATCCCGCTTGAAGCTGGATAAGATATATATCCCTCCTCAGATAAAACTTCTTTTAAAATTAATGGATAATGTTTCTCATCATCCACAATAACAATGCTGCCCATCGATTATCTCTCTTCCACTGGCAATGTAATTGTAACCTTAGCGCCTCGTAATTTCCTATTAGAGATTGTAATTTTCCCATTATGCGCATCAATGATATTCTTTACAATACCCAACCCAAGACCAGTGCCTGTTTCCTTAGTTGTATAAAACGGTGTCCAAATTTTCTCTAAATTTTTCATTTCAACACCACTTCCCTGATCCAAAAAATTTATTATTATACTATTATCTTTTGAAAATATTTCTATAATTATTTTCCCTTTATCACCTGCCGCCTGAAAAGAATTAATAAAAATATTCAAAAACGCCTGATACAGCATGGTTGAATCTGCAAATATCCCAGGCAAATCAGGCTCAAATTTTTTTTCAATTTCAATACCATTGTTATCCATTTGAGGAGAAAAAAATGCAATATTCTTTTCAACAATGTCTTCAACTCTACATAAATGAAAATCAGGTGATTTAGGCTTTGCAAAATCCAAAAAATCTTTAATAATATTATTAAGCCTGCTTGATTCTTCAATAATAATATCAGGGATTGTTGTGTCCAACCCATTTTTGGAAATTTGTTTTCGAAGTAAATCTGCGCTGCTTTTTATTATTCCAAGGGGGTTTCTTATCTCATGGGATACTCCAGCTGTCATCTCGCCGATAGCAGAAAGGTGTTCTGCTCTTCTCAATTTTTCCTTTAGTTTCAGCCGCTCCTCAGCTTTCACCTTAATTATTTTTTCTCTTTTTTTAACAATTATTCTTAAAAAAATAAACAATGTAGTCATGACCAGGAAGCTTGAAGCTAATATCATGCCTTGAAGCTTTGCAAATTGCCTATAATCCTCTGAGACATCTCTAATAATCTCGATAACCCCTATAAGCTGACCTGAAAGCACAACCGTTCCTTGTTTTTCAGCATGTAAAGGAGCAAAAGTAATAATTTGAGTTTTTTTAGGAAACCCGAAAAGCAACTCAATATAGCTGCCGTTTTTAACAAGCTTTGAAGTAGATTCTCTATTAATTGCTTTTTTATACTCTTCTCCCACAGCTGGTTTTTCCCCTACTTTTGTCCGATCAAAACTGTAAGAAATAATATTATTCGATCCATAGATATTGACCATTTCAACGTTAAAACTATGTAAAGTTGATTTTATAACATTATCAATTGAATTATATTGAGAATCCTTCCTAAGCTGAATACCTCCTTCTCTCAAGAATGTTGGCATCACAAATCTGGTAAATATCTGGTGGTTGAGATTCTCAACAAGCAAAGAATTATACTCTTTACTTTTTTCCATAAGCGTTTTTTTTGTCCAGTGAGCGTTGAGAACTGATATAACAATAGTTGCAAGAAACATCACTATAAGACTTAAAAAAGTAAAATATTTAACCATTCGAAATGGTTTTTCACTGTGTAAATTTTGTTGCTCCATAGCCATAATAGTTGATTTTTTATTGTTTTTACTTGTTATTTGTGCATTTTCATTAAAAAATTATTAAAAACACTTGACATTGTAATGAGATAATAGCATAAATATTAACAAATGGGCATATATTATATATATTAAAAGGATTTCATGAATTATTTATTAATAATTAAAAAGAGAGTAAAATAAAAAATATATGATATTCCAACCAAAAGATCATCTTGTTGGACTTGATTTGGGTTCTTCTTTTATAAAAGTCGCTGAGCTTAAAAAAAAAGGGAAAGGAGACGAGTATTATCTGCAAAAATTTGGAATCACTCCTATTCCTCCTGGTTCCATAGTAGATGGTCGTATCGAAGACATGAAAACTGTTGCTGATGCGATCACAACATTGTTTAAGAAAAATAAAATACGAGAAAAAAATGTCGCAATAGCGACTGGCGGCTACTCGGTAATAATAAAGACCATTAATATGGCAAGGGAGACAGAAGAAGAACTGCAAGATCAAATTTATGCCGAGGCAGAGCAGTATATCCCTTATGACATCGAAGAAGTCAATATTGATTATCAAGTACTTGGAGAAAGTGAATTTTCTCCTGAGCAAATCAGTGTTCTCCTTGTTGCTGTAAAAAAGGACCTTGTAGCTGAGTATATTGATGTAATACAAATGGCAGGATTAAACCCCTGCATTATTGAAGTCGATACTTTTGCAATCCAGAATATTTATGAAAAATTATCAAACATCCCTGAAAACAAAGTTGCCATGCTGATTGATGTTGGCGTTTCCAAAACTTCCTTAAACATTATCAGAAACGGGGTATCTCTTATGATGAGAGATAATGCCAATGGAATTTCACAAATAAGAGACGAAATTGCAACAGAGGCTGAATGTGCAGAAGAAGAAGCTGATATAATAATAGCAGATCAGAAGTCAGATTTACTCTCTACCGATGAAATAAAAGAAATAACTCTTGGAGTTATAGATGAATGGTGTGCTGATATTTATGGTATGGTAAGTACCTTCCGATCAAAAGCCAAAGATAATGATGTAGAATTTGTATTTTTGACTGGTGGTGGTGCCCTGATTCGAGGCTTCCCTGAAGCACTTGCAGCAGAGTTAAACACAAGCGTATCAATCCTTAATCCCTTTGACGGCATACAAATTAATAAAAAACGCCTGCAGGCTGAGACCATCAAGGAACTCGCTCCTCTGGCATCAGTTGCAATCGGATTAGGTTTAAGAAGGGTGGATGACAAATGATACGAATAAATCTCTTACCATTTAGAGCAGCTCGCCAGCGAGAGAATATCCGAAAACAGATATCAATATTTGTTCTTCTAACAATTTGTCTAATTCTTGGTCTGGCATGGTATAGTATTATTTTAGATAAAAAAATTACAAATATAAAAAATACTATATCAAGTGTGGACAAAGAAATTGCAAAATACAAGAAGGATGCACAAAGAGTTGTGCAGATAAGAAAAAAAATTAATGCCTACAAAAAGAAAGTTAAAACGATAAAAGCACTAAAGAAAAGAAGAAGAATAACTATTGAGCTGTTAGATGAAATGACTAAATTAATAATACCGAAAAAAATGTGGTTGACTAATTTATCGGCCAGCAATAATACAGTTTCTATCAATGGTATTGCTTTTGATCAAAAGACAGTTGCGGATTTTATGACTAAAATAGAAAGGTCATCACTTTTCAATAAAAATGTTGTATTGAAAAGGTTAGACAGAGGGGCTGTTGGGAAAACTATAGTACAGAATTTCTCACTTACATGCACCAAAAAAATTAAAAAGAAATAAAAAATGAGTTCTTCAAACAAACAAAATAAAAATACATCCGAAAATATAGCTCCAATTTTCCAATGGGCTGGGGCACTTTCCAAATTGCAAAAACTTTTTGCCTGTGTTGTAACATTCAGTTTGATTGGAGCAGGATTTTATTTTTTTATATTCGAACCCAAAACCAACGAATTAAATAAATTAAATAAAACACTTAAAACAAAAAAACAAACACTGGTTAGATATAAAGCTCAAGCTCAAGCACTTGCTGGTCTTCTGAAGCAATTGGAAGATCTCAAGGTAGAATTAAATTATGCGATGGCTGCGTTACCAGATGAGAAAGAAATTCCCATTCTTTTAACTGAAATCTCCCGTGCAGGACAAAAAGCAGGTTTACAATTTTTAAGTTTCAGACCAAAAGCAGAAACAATCAGAGATGGATTTTATGCTGTTATCCCTGTAGACATGAGAGTTATTGGACGTTTCCATCAAATTGCTCGCTTTTTTGATGAAGTTTCACGACTTTATCGGATAGTTAATATCCAACGAATTTCCATACAAAAAAATGGAGGAGGCGAAACCCTGACTATTTCCTGTAATGCTGTAACTTATAGATTTGTTAATAAAAAAAAGAAAGGAAAAAAATAAGCTGAATAATGGAAAACCTTAAAAAAATATTGTTTATTTTAATTTTATTCTTCCTTTGTACTTTATTATTTTCTGCGTGTGATACTTCTCCCGAACAAGAAATCCAAAAAAAACAAAATATTGTTATCACAAAAAAAATAATTCCGCCTAAACAGCAAAAAAAATCACCTAAACCCAGTCAACCAGCTCAATTAACTACTAATCAAGTTGCTGAAAAGCCGGTCGTGGTCATAGATAAGAAACCTGAAAAACCGATAATCAATACAGCTAATGCTCAAAATAATAAGAATATTACAAAAGAGAGTTCTACGAATTCGAAGATTAATAAAGCCAAAGGTGTTTTACTGGATACGAAACCATCCCCACCTCTAAAGGAAACTAAGATTGCACCGGCTGCGACTTCCACCGCCACTTCACATATCCAGCCTAAGACTGTTAGCGCAAAGGCAAATACTACTGCTAACAATAATGTTATAAATACAAAGTCGACGTCCATAGCTTTGATCAAAGATTCAAAAAAGAAAAATAATATTTTAAAAAACACTTCTTCAGCTGGAAATTTGGTCGAAGAAATTCATGATGTGGATAAAATCCCATATTATATTGCAAAGAATAAAATCGATCCATTCCTTTCTCCAATCAAAAAAATAATTGTTAAAAAACGAAAACGAAAACAAAACAGAAAGAAACTAACTCCACTGGAAAAATTAGATTTAAGTCAATTAAAATTAGTAGCCATAATAAGGATGCAAACAAAAAAGAAAACCTTTGCAATGGTCCAGGAATCTAACGGAAAAGGATATATGGTCAAAGTCGGGACATATATCGGCACAAATAATGGTAGAATAGTTGAAATAAAAGACAATGGAATAAACATTAAAGAAGAAATCGAAAATTTTGATGGTACTACTGAAAATAAAATAACAAAAATGAAACTACAAAAAAAAAATAATGGGTAATAATATGCGAGAATTGTTTAAAGATCAAATCAAAAAAAATGTGTGTTCGGGTATTGTATTTTTTATTATTATTACTCTTTGTTTGGTTTTCTTTGGATGCACTGCAAAAAACGAACAACACATTAGCAATAGCAATGCTGTGTCTCAACCTGAAGACGATGCTTTAATTGATGGACATGCTATACAGGATATAAAAATTGTTAAAAGTATTGAGGTTAAAACCACTTCAGATTCTATTCATATAAATATAATAGGGGATCAAGCACTCCAATACACGTCTATAAAACAATCTTTTCCTTTTGGCATAGCAATATATCTGCCGAATACTATCTTTACTGATACTATTGATACTATCAAACCAGAAAGAGGTAATATAAGCAATATTATTACTTCATACGCTGATACTGAAAAAAAAACAGCAAAAATTGAAATTCTATTAAACAAAGATATCCCATATAGTATTGAGACACAAGAGGGAAAACTTGTAGTCATCCTGCCTTCTGATGACAATGAATCGGAATCGATTCAAGACAAAGACAGGATTGCTGAGACTGAGAACACCCCTCCTCCTAAGATACCAAAAGGTATAGCTAAAATTTCAAATATCGAATTTAGTGTGCGAGATTCAGGAGATACAGAATTAAAAATCACCACATCACATCCTATTAAATATGCTTTTTCCAAAGGCAAAAAAGGGATTCTGTTTTTAAATCTTTACAATACAATCATCCCCTACCAGCACAAGCGACCATATGAGACTAAATATTTTAAATCAGCTGTCTATAGGATATTACCTATATATAAGAAAAAAAATAAAAACTCTAAAATTGAAATTGATTTAAGAGAACATGTTCCTTATAAAGTAGTCCAAAAAAATAATATTCTTGCGGTATCTTTTGAACCATCAAGTATCAGACCTCCTAAATTCGCAAAAGCTGATAGGAACTCCCCTGCTATTATAACACCTGCTTCTTTAGAAAAAAATGAATCAAGCTCTACAATGACAAGTATTCCAATTACGAATAATAAGGTGAATAGACAAAAATCTTCAGAAGGAATAGAGTCTAACAATAGTATTTATGAACAAAAATCTGAAACTCATTCAACCTCCAGCTCAAACGGATTGGGCGAAAAGTTATATACTGGCGAAAAAATCAAACTCGACTTTTATGAAACTGATATAAAGAATGTATTTCGAATTCTCAGCAGTCTAAGCAATAAAAATTTTGCCATTGATAAAAATGTTACAGGAAATGTGACTCTCACTTTAGAGCATGCAATTCCATGGGATCAAGTACTTGACCTTGTTTTATCCATGAACCAATTAGGGAAAATAGAAACAGGTGATGTTATAAGGATTGCTACTCTCCCTGCAATAAGTGCAGAGCGACGACAGCAACAAATGAGACTTGAAGCAATCAGAAAAGCAAAAAAATCCAAACTTGCTCTTGAACCTTTAAAAACTGAGTATATTCCAATTAATTATGCCGATGCATCCTCAGATATATTACCCCATATAAAACCAATACTAACCTCGGGAAGAGGCTCTGCAACTGTTGATAGACGAACCAATATGATCATTATAAATGACACCCAGGCTAATATCGATAAAGCTAAAAGTTTAATTTATACTTTAGACAATGTAACTCCACAGATATTAATTAAAGCAAAAATTGTTGAAGCTAACAAAGATTTTTCCAGATCACTGGGGCTCGGGTTAAAATTCGGGTTTAATGAAAAGGCTACTCCTGCAAACAATCAATATAGTGTTTCAATGAATTCTCCGGTAGGTAAGCCTACTAATGTTATGTCATTTACATTTAACAATGCAATCGGAAATCATTTTGGATTTGGGGATGGAGGCGCTACATTCATAAATACTGCCCTTAATGCTGCTGAATCTAAAGGCAATGTCGAAATCCTTTCATCACCAAAGATTTTAACTTTAGACAATGTAAAGGCTACAATTAAGCAAGGGATCGAATTTCCATATAATATTTCCGACGGTAACGGCAATACTACAACCGCATATAAGAATGTTGACCTTTTACTCGAAGTCACGCCCCATGTGACTCCGGACAAAAGAATATCATTGAATATCCTTTTGACCAAAAATGATATTGCAGGAATACGTGATGGAGTGCCAACCGTATCAACCAACGAAGCAAAAACCACTCTTTTAGTTAATAATAATGATACTATTATGATAGGTGGGGTAATTAAATCAAAAAAGACTATGGGAAAAACCGGGTTCCCCTATTTGCAAAACATCCCTTTATTAGGACGACTCTTCAGGACTGATACCGATGCGAAAGATAAACAGGAACTTTTAATTTTTATAACTCCAACTATAGTTCAGCTTAAACAGAAATCAAATATTCTGCAATCAGATCAGGATTTGGAGAGTTTGGAAAATGAGTAGGGGTCACCTTTTATCTATTCTGCATATAAATCAGAGCAGATAAATTGTTTGTAGTTTATCTGCTTTGTCTATGGATTCCTTAATATTGTGAAGATAAAATCAAAATACAACTCAATATTACCTTTGCTAAGTCTCACATTCCACACCTTATATTTAACTATAGGGTATTTCCCCCTTGACCAAGTTCAACTATCCCCCTCCGGATTTGTAAATATTCGAGAATTTAACCCCTTGAATTTGGGACAAGGGTCTGCCTAATTGCCTGTGATTTCCAAGTTTGATAATCAATAGATATTGGAAGCTTGTCATCAACATAAAAGCTGTGGGTTTGTTTTGTTCTTCTCTTTTTCCATCCCGAAAGATCCTTGTTGTTTTCTTTTGCATACCGCCTCATATTATATTCAATAAGCCTCCAAACCAAAAATGAGATCAGGAGAACAAGAGCCAGCATTTGTATATTTCAAGTCAAAAGTATACCAGTTAAAAAAATATAGGCTATGCTTTTTAACCGCTTTCATCCTCCTCCGGAGGAGGATGAAAATTTTTATTTTATCCCTTTACCTTTTTTCCAATCCACCGTTTCTTTGATCCTATAGGAATTACCGTTCATGTTTATCATGTAAGCTTTATAGGTCAATCTATCAACAAATAGTTTTGGTAGCCTAAAATTGACCCCCTGAGGGCATAAATTGCAGCCCAAAATTGACCCCTCTACAACAATTTCTGATAGTATAGATTTTTGAAGATAAAAATCAATTATCAGAGGAGGGAGGATGTTAACAGTGGATCAATATGAATACATAAGAACAGCGTACAGGGT
>Ga0256845_1001844_pt1 | contig 16407 bp, 22 predicted proteins | sample RiftiametaG_FD_189101 | JGI IMG/M metagenome (GOLD analysis project Ga0256845, IMG submission 189101) | Tube worm associated microbial communities from hydrothermal vent at the East Pacific Rise, Pacific Ocean - Riftia | ecosystem: Host-associated > Annelida > Integument > Unclassified ...
GAGGACGATCTTGACCGCCTCAGCTCGTTGCTCCGCCGTGAATGTCCTTCGCTTTCGTTTCCCCATCTTCGTCTCCTTCAGTATCGCTTCCGTTCAGGAGGTGTCCACGAGATCGGGGGAGGCCCACATAGCTGATGTTACGAGTTGCGGATGAGCTCATGGGGTTCACTTTCAATCTCTCGAATACAGGGCTAGCCAACCTTGGTTTTTCGCGTCTCTGCCGAGCGCATGGGTTCCTTCGCGGGGTCGTGGAACTTCCAGACATTGAACTTCCTGGCAGTGGTATAGGTGTCGGCTCGAAGGTCCGGCCACCCAAGATGATCAGCAACGCCATGCTGCAGGCCCTCGTGCACTCGCTTAGGACCCCTCTCCACCCACGCGGAGGTAACCGTATTCAGGAGAAGCTCACACAGTTGGATGACCGGCGCACTGGCACGAGGCCGTGTCGAGACCCGAATATGAGGTTTTCCGTACGTCAGTTTTGCGACAACGTTGCCCGCGACAACTTGCACCGCCTCATCGGCCTTCGCGTAGTATGAGTCGATCGGCGCCGTCCAGACCTTAAACTCCTGCCCAGCGCCGTGCTTCCGCATTGCACGTTTGATCTTGTTGGTGAGGAGCATCGTCATGTGTTTTCGCTGGCCCAGGTCTTCGTCCCCACCATGGCAGCCAAGGTCAACTAAGTCACGCTCAATCACCAGTGAATGAAACGCAATCCAACGCGTCGCGAAGAACTTCTCTGTGGCCATCCTTGCCATGCGGGCACTCGGCCCTCGGCGAAGGGTCCACCAATCGAGCTCGCCGGAGAACCCCGTTGCTTCGAGCATCTGAGCCCATGATCGTGCGAAGTCTCCTCGCCTATCGTATCGCATCCAAAGCGTCCCAAACCCATAGTGGCTCGAGTCACTCGTTATGGACCGCCCACACGCTACGAGCCATGGCCGGGTCGATGCTCCGCTCATAGGTCACTCCGGAGCCAGAGTAGACTCATCACGCAGGTCGAAGAATCCTCACGCCAGCCATAGGAGTGCTCAAACAGCATATGATGCTCGGCCTCATCAGAGTCGCTCCAGGCATCTGCGTCAACGATCCCCGGCCCATCAGGAGGGGCTCCCTTCCCGGCATGAAACTCCCCCGCGAAACTGTCGTTTCGGGCGCAGAGCAACTCCCTGTCGCTGATGTAGAAAGGGAAGGACGCTGACTTTGCACTCCACATGACAGTCTTGTCTCGAGAGAATATGAACGCACATGGCTCAGGGCAATATTTGGTGAAGCGGATCCCTGCCGACATTTTTGACACCCCGAAGGTCTTGGCCAGGTGATCGACTGCCCTCAACGACGGTTCCCGGACGTCGCATAGCGGCGCGAACAAGCTCTTGGGCATGAGAACCTCCGCCGCAAAATGATTCGCTTCAGCTTCGCATCCGTCGCCCCGGTAAGTGACCATGTCCCCCTCGGAGCAAGACTTAAACTGATTGAGCGTAGGATGAAGCTCGAGGTGTCCAACCTCATGCATGATCACAAACCTCTGGCGCTCGGGACATAGGTCTTGGCGCACGACAATGACGGATCCTTTGCCATGGGTCTGCCTGACCAATCGGCCCAGCTCCCCTGGAAGGAGCTTGTATTGGACCACCGCCCCCCTTTGATGCGCAATCATTTCAGCATCAATGTCGCAAATGTGATCAAGGCAGAGCTCTTCACTCAGGTCTCGCGCCCGTTGTACGGCCTTGGGGCTCGCGCGCCTCCGTTTGATGAGCGCGCTACCCATCTTGTTTATCGTCAAGTTCGGACAGGAGTTCTACGAGAGCCAGGTCTTCAGCAATGCTGATGAGTTCGCTTGCCTCCATCTCTTCGGGGCGCCGACCGCTACAAGCCAACCTCAGCTGAGGGTGTCCTGCATCAAAAATTTCTTGCGCCCGTGACTGGAGCCGCTTGGAGTGGCTCCGCAGGAGCTGGGTGGACTCCAACTTGTGGCTCTTCGCACTCTCTTTCCAGGCGTTTCGCTTGTGGGTCCTCAAGAGGGAAGTGACAAGGTCCCTGGTCTGTTCATATCGGTCGATACCCTCAAGACCAGCGGCGGCCAGCTCTTCGCGGATAAACTCGATCGGCATCGTGTAGGCATCGTGCTCGAGCTCCCTAAGAAGGTCCTTGGCTCGTTTTTCCTTCGGCTCACTCATTGCTCCACCTCCATCTCAGAAATGATTTGGGTCAACATGTTCCTCACTTCAGTCCGCAGCCGGTAGACCCTCTTGAGTTTGATGCCAGTGGCAAGTGCCTGTTCCCGGGGTTTTTCGGCTCCGGTGAGAAGCTCCATCGCAATTCGTCCCTGATCTTCGCCTGCCTCACACGCTCGGTCCAAAAGAGCTGTCTCGATTCTCTTAGCACTGATCTCGGAGATCATCGTGGGCGGACAGGAGTGGCTGTGTTGACGCTTGAGCGGCCGCACCCGTGCCTCTTGATTTCGGTGACGATTGATCGCTCGGACCACATCATCGATTCGCTTTCGGAGGAACGCCAGCAACCCCTCTATGCTCGGCGACTCATCCTGCCAAGCAACATTTCCACTCGACAGAACTCGGTCAAGGGCGGAATTCAGCACGTCCCTGGCGTCATAACTCGACAGTGGTAAGCCGCGACGCGTGAGCTCCCCCTTGGCCAAATACAGGCCCCTCTCGCAGAACTCTCGGAACTCGTCTTGGCCAAGCCCTTCAATGAAAAGGCGTTGCTCGTCGTTGATCATACGGTGACTCCAAAAATGCGATGCGGGCTGCACTGTAGCCCGCACCTCTAGGCGTTAGCCTTTGGGCGGGAACGGGTCGTTGCCGTAGCTATTGCGCTCCCGGATCTGGCCGTTGGGCCGGTGAATGAGCAACTCGCTCTCTTGGTTTCGGGCGATCTCCCGTGCCACCTGTGTTGCGGCGGCTTGAGTCGGGTGCAGCGACGTCGCGCGACTGGCGCCCTCTGCGAGTACGGCCCACTCGCTCCCACGGGGGACTACATGTTGGTTTGTTGACTTCGACATTTAGTGTTTCTCCGGGCGCAGTCCAACCGAGGGCCTGCACATACCCCTGGACCAGTGTCGACCCATCTCGCGAGTATGAGTCTAAAAAAAGTTGGATTGATCTTTGGGACAGGGGATGACGGGCCCCACATCTGGGTCGGCGCCAAAGTTAAGTGCTCACCATGCTTGGTCAAGGGGGGGGGGGACATTTAATGTCATGCACCATTCTCAAGGCGAACTCGCCAGCCAGAGAAAACGACGTTCAACAAAGTCGCAGACACATGACTGGTGCAAAACAGGGGCTAGATAGGAGGTCGGATTCATCAACTTCCATCGGGAACTTTGGCTCGCGCTCGAGCCGGGACTGACGCTTGATGTTGGGGTCGGAAGTTTTCCAGTTAGGAGAATGAGCTTGAGCAACGACGCCAAAACCCTCTCTCAACAACAGCAGAGGGGGCAGCCCCCTGAGATGCGGGGATCTCGAGGCCCGTCACCTCAAGTGTTCTGTCCAACCGTCCTCAGGTGTTTGCCTACCCAGGCGACCTCAACCCGGCCGTTACCGAGGACGTCATAGTAGACCTGAAGACAGCTTCGGGTGGGCAAGCCATGACCCAGGGTCAAATGTCGCCTGAACAACTTCCGGGCACCGTCGGTTCCAGCCCAGGTTCGCTCGTCTCCGAATCGACTGACCGTTTCGGGACTGTCCTTGGGTCGCCATCTAACCCGGCCCCCGAGCGTCTCCTCGAGGGCGTGTTGTAGTTTCGTGTCGCTTGAGCCGAACAGGGCGAGGAGGGCAAGGCTACGAAAGAGGAGTTCGGGATCGCGGAAGTCCGACCCTGTGGTCGAGCGCCGGGCGGTGGGGAGGATGCTCAGCGCCTCCGCGAAAAGCGCTTCCGCAGCCCCCAGCGCGTCGGTGACGTCCTTCACGCGCCAACGGGACTCCAGGACTTCATCCAACTCCTGCTGGGCCCGCCGGCGGGTTCGCCGCTCAGCGTCGAGTTCCTGCCTCACGCGCTCTGACTCCTCTTCCACGTCGGCCGCCAAGCCGAAGGCTGTCTCCTGTTCCTCCTCCGCCGCCCGTAGCCGGGAGCTGAGATCGGCCGCGACTCTCCGGTGTGCAACCACCATGCCCTTCAGTACGAGTACTTCAGGGGCGCCAGACTTGGTCTTCTCAGGAGCAGGGGACTGCGAAGGCTGCGGGTCTCGCGCGGGGGCAACCACGGGTGTCGTCGTGTTCGGGGCGACAGGGCTGCGCGCTTCGATGAGCCACCGATCCACGTCGTGGTCCTCTGCAATGACCTCGAGGAACGTACCCGCCAGCCAAGCACTCCGCTCCGAGAAGGGGAGCGTGCGGATCCGGCCCCCCAGCACCAGTTGGTGCTCGTAGGGATCATGCTCGGCGTTGAGCCCTGGCCGTAGCACCCGGACCCCACCGTTGTAGCAACCGAACTTCGGGCTCAGTCCGGTCCGTTGCAACGCCAGGGTTAGTTCACGGCACACCGCGACCGAACGAAGCAGGCAGATGTTCGCTGCCCCGGTGAGCAGACCGGCGAGCCCGACCACATCGATCAGAGGAATCCCAGTGCCATTCTCGACGGAGACCAGTACGAGAGGGGTTCGGCGCCCTGGGTCCAGCACGCGGTTGACCAGGGCCTCGACCTCTGAGGGGTCATCAACGACCTCATGAGACCAGTCGCCCCCACTCAGGTGCCGAACAATCTGCGGCACACTGGCCCCGGTCGTTTTGGATTCCCCCCGGCAGACCACCACATGCTCGGCCGTGACGCTGCCCTGTTCTGGGTAGACCCGCACCGCGCTGATCCGCTCGGTTCTGCTCGCCTCAGGCAGAGCGAAGCGAAACTGCCAGTGTTCACCATGGGCCACCTCGCCGACCAAGTCCTCGGCGGTCATGTTCGAATCCACGCCTGCCTGCAGCCGGACCGGGCGCAACGGCGAAAACCTCCCGAGTCCGAGCGCCCACTGGCCGTGGAGCAGAGCAATGTCTGTGACGGTGCCTGCAAGACCCCGAAGGATCGACAGGTGAACGGGCCGTTGTCTGGAATGGTTCATGACCACGGAAGAATGTTCAACTGACGGGCGGCTCATCAACATTGTCGCCGAGGTCACGGATTCTTACGTCGCCCATCCCTGTATATTCTAAGCGGTCGACCTTGGGCGTGACCTGGAGGACTAACAGGCTTCAAGCATCCACTTTTGGGTGATCTGTGATCGCTCAACTTCGCGCAGGGATCGCTCGCCACAAGAACAAAACATGAAGCGTTGGGTTCCGTGCTCCTCGAAAAGGCCTGCCCATGTGAACCTGAGCAGGTCCAAGGACGGGACCCAAACTTCAGACCACTTGCTGTCTCACCTTTATGGCCACAAAGGTGGGCGAAACCCGAAATCAGGACCCGACGAGGGGAACTCTGGTTACCGAAGGTCTCACGACTCCAGAGGTCTTGAAGTGCCTAAGAGGCCAGGGCGTACGGCGCGCTACCCGCCACAAAGTCGACTCGGATCTGCGGACTCTGGCTGACCGCGGAGACGGATTTGGCCGGAAGGGCACTCGAGGAACCGGAGAGGTCCGATTCTTCTTCATCGCAAGACCCACAAACTAGAGTCTCAGTTCGATTCGTGACATTGCACACTATGGAAGTGTGCAAGAGGACCAGCCGGTAGGCAACCCCCATACACGAAAACGTCTCTCTTGCCGGGAGAGCTGCTCACCTGTATGTTTGCAGCATGATGCCCTTTCTGGCAAGAACACCTTGGATGCTCATGCCGATGCTGCTGGCGGCATCGTTTACGACAGGTTGCGGCGACCGGCAGGCGGATGAAGTCCGCAACTATGAGGAGACATGCAAGAAGCACTGCGCCCAGGTCTTCGATTGCGACCCGAATCCTGCGTCGCCTTCCGAAGAGCAATGCGTCAGTAGTTGTAGCTCTCCAGACGACTGGCTTTGGGAGAAGAAGGGGTGCAACGACGCAGCCGATGCTATGCTGATTTGCGTCTCCGAGTTGAGTTGCCAGCAGTACGTCATCCATCACGAAAACCTGCAATCCTCGCCATGCATGGATGTCACCTATGACTTTTCTGTGTGTATCGCTACTAATGGAGACGACTGATGAACGTTCTGAACCATAGAGCATTGGGATTCTCTCTTGTCGCGGCTCTGGCGAGCACAGCTTGCGTAATACTGCCAGACCCGCTTTATGATGGCCGGCGTTGGGAAAACACCGCCACCGGAGCCACGGGGGAAAAGGGGAGCACGACCGTCTTCATCATTAACAGTGAGGGAGAACCGGTGCACGAGGGCGAGTGTATATGCAACTCTGACCACGCTCTAATGCTCAGTGTGGCGGAAGGCATTACTGATCCAGTGCCTAAGACAGACGATATCGCGGAGTCCATTGCCACCCGCACGGTGATAGCTTGCGAAGACGCCGCAGACGTCCTCGGCCTGGATCCCGGTACGAATGACTGCGAGGCCACCGTCGCTACCGACGGGTTTCCGCATCACGTAGGATCGTGCTCGATTTTCGCGGAATCAGGCGTCTGCGGTCCTGTCGACCTTGGTGATACGGGGGGAGAGTCGGACGACACAGGGGGTTCTGACGAAGTCGAAACTGAATCCACGACTGGCCCAGTCTCCCCCTTTGATGATCTGAGTTCTCATGTGACCTGCACTAGCGCCACCGCCTGCCAGGTGACCCAAGCGTTGGTAGACGCCGCAATTGCAGATGCCGAAGAATTGGTGCTGGACGGAGCAGTCGTCCAAGAGGTTCGGGATGCGTCAGCGAATGCCACGGGTTACGAGTTCACTGTGCTGCCGACCGGTAGCCTGGCTGACCTACTGGGTTTCCAGCTCAACGACAAGGTGACCGAGATCGACGGAGTCAGTGTTGCTGACCCGGCCGATTGGTTCCAGATCCTTGGTGACCTCGTCGGCGCAACTTCAGTCGACGTTACTTACGAACGTGAGCTAACAACCGGAGTCCAGACGACGACAGTGACCATCACAGTCACCTCAAGCTAGGGGGTCCCTAATCTCGTGGCGAGAAAGTTGGATCATTTCGATCACTTAGCGGCCTCGCGCCTCGACCCGCCCTGTTCCCTGCGGGGTTCCCTCATCCCGCAGGGTCACAGCACCATGGCGGCACCACCGGTCCCGCGGCCAGCGTAAACCCGCAACGACGGCGATCGGGCGGCTCGGTGCTTGCGCTTAGATGGCCCCTTCGTCGATCATAGGTGCGTACCCGACGCCGAAACATACCGGGAAGTTCTCCGAGACAGGAGACGCCGGCGAGTTTCTCGTGGCGGCAGAGTTCACGAACTTCTGCAGTGCCCTACCGAATGCAGAAATTCGCGATCCGGCCGAACTGCCCCGACTCGCCCGAGCAAGCCCGACAGCTCGTCGGGTCGTCGACAACTACAACCAGCGCCGGCTCCACAGTGCGATCGACTACGTCGCACCTGCCAACAAGCTCGCCGGTCGGGAGACGGAGATCTGGGCGCTTCGAGATCAACGTCTCGAGGCTGCCCGTGAGCGACGCAGGCAAGCACGTCAGGCCACGGTCGCCGCTGCCTGAAAAACGGAGTCCGCTTCCTCAACTCATCCGACCTCAAGTCCGATTTCCGCTGAACCAAGACAATGGCTGGGTGGGCCCTTCCGCGTATACAAAAAGCCCCCGTTTGCACCTCTGCAGACGGGGGCTTTGTTGAGTTGTGAGCTGGGTCAGCGGGTTGAGCCACTCAGGCAGTGGGCGCAGGGATCGTAGCCAGCTTTCTTCGCGGCTTTGAGGCTCGAGAAAATCTTCGAACTCTTGATCTCCGAGATCTGGCAGTTCGTTTGCTCATTGTCCGTGTCGTGGACTTCTTTACTTTTGGTGTTGCCGAGAAATCTGGCCATGGGCGGCAGGGTAGCTGGTCTTGAGGGTGAGCGGAAGAGTTGGTCGATAGATCAATCAGTTGAGTCCGCCTGGGCGAGGGTCTTCTCACTCACATCCATCCGAGATGAGTGGGACACATACTTCATCCTGGAAGCACTCATTTGAGCTGGCGCCGAAACGAGCTGCGCAAGCGACCTTAACCGCCTCCACGCGCTTGATGATCTGTTGCGGCCGAAACTCAGGACCCGACGAGGGGAACTCTGGTTACCCCAATCCGCCCTGTGAGTGCATGCTGTACCAATCGTGGGCAGAGACGATGACCATGTCCCGGACCCAGACTCTGACCTCCTTGCTCACCGCTCTGAGCTTGCCAAAGGCAGCGCGCTCCTCCGAGCTCGGGGCTGCCGGCGAGTCGGGGTGGTTGAGCAGGACGATCGTGGAGTGGGACCGAGAGAGGATCGCTCCGTTGAGGATCCCAGCGATGTCGATTGTTGTTTGATCAGGTGATCCCATCGCTACCACCTCGAAATCCAGCAGGTGGAGCCAAACGGGGTTGTCTAGACGGGGCCACAAAGTGGAGCCAGCGACAAGGGCACCCACCCTCGCAAACAACGGCGCTTGTTGAGGAGCGTAATCAGGCTCGAGGACGCGGTTGAGCCCTCTGCATACGAAAACACGGCAGATGCCATCACATCAAGGTAGTTCGGTCGCCAAACGTCGACCCTGTTGGCCCAACCCAAAGAACGGCGAGGAGGAGTAGACGATCCGGTCGGCGACACCCCTACGACTCTGCGCGGAAAACCGGACCGATAGCCTTGGGGATACTTGGATCAGGGCTTGGCCATGTTGCTCAGGCACGCCGAGGAGGGAGACGTTTACGGAGACCGCCTGGGTTGAGTTGTACCCCGCCGCTTTGCAACTCCCGGGCGGCCTGCCCCGGTATGAACAACCAGCCATCCTCGCTGCATGGTCGACCCTGTCTGAGGTCGACCAGCGAGGGGCCCGAGGCGGGCTTTGACCCCTCGTCCCGTTGGCGAGCACCCTCAGATCACATACGGTAGAATCTTGAGCCGGCCAGGTTTCCCGGACAGTTGACGATGTCAGGCGGTGGGTGACGTAGTCAACCGGGGAGGGCGCCTGAACAGTCCAGCCGGCACGGGATAAGGTACTTCGACTACCTCCGGTTGGTAGTCAACCATCGATCAAGCTCGTCCTCGTCGTCGGTCGTAAACAAACGCCGATCGGTATCATGGGTAAATGCAGCTGGGAAGTTGTCGTAGACGCTATAATAGCCTCCATGATTCTCTACAAATAGGGGGTCTTCGACCCAATCCAGGGTCCAGTCGGACCGGAAATAGTGTGTCTTGCCGGCGAGTAGATCGATTGTGCAGTCGTGTACGCTTTTGTACTTTGACGGGTGTTTTTGGTTCATGGTGTTGGGGTTAGAAGCTAAATACGCCTCCCGAGAACATCGGGGCAGGGCTGAAGCGGTCCAGGAGGAATCTGACAGAGCATTCCTGGACCGCTTCAGCCCTGGAACGACATTCTTCTCAGGCGTGGCTTCTCCCGACGCCATGACAACCATACCACGAGAAGAGAACAGACACGAGTCAGCTCTTCAGGCAGCGCCTGTGAGGCCCGCAGGTGGAGCCAAACGGGGTTGTCTAGACGGGGCCACAAAGTGGAGCCAGCGACAAGGGCACCCACCCTCGCAAACAACGGCGCTTGTTGAGGAGCGTAATCAGGCTCGAGGACGCGGTTGAGCCCTCTGCATATGAAAACACGGCAGATGCCAACACATCAAGGTAGTTCGGTCGCCACCCACGGAATCACCAGTACCTATCCCCTGTCAGTCCGAACGTCGACCCTGCGCTGCTGCCTGTGTTCGCGGACCTCGTCGTGGCTGGCGAGGATCCGGTACATCGTCCGTATCGAGCCCAGGTAGGTGCCCTCATCGAGGAGCTGGCCGTAGACGTCGGCGGGTGGAAGGTCGACGAAGCGCTCTTCGTGGAGAGTTTCGAGGACTTTGCGGCCCTGGTCGTTGGACAGGGCGCGTGGGCAGCCTCGTCGGCGCTTGGGTCCGAGGCGCTCGCCGTGACGCGTGCGGTAATAGGTTGCGCGCGGCAACCTGTTGCTGTCTCAACCTTGTTGGCGCAGAGGGGCCGCGGTGGATCGACTGCCTGTCCGCCTCTCTCAACCCGTGATTTCGGCCCGACTACGCACTTTCGTCCGTCGCGGAGCTCGGTGCACACATCGGTTTTCAAAACGAGCAGAGCGACCCCGCTCCCACCAAACCCGGCTTCTACGTCAGAGAGAACCCTTGCATTCGCTCGACTTGGGCGACGCGCGATGTCTTGGAATTTCCTCGGACGTCGAGACAAGTCTCTATTGTATCGAAGCAGGTGTCGAGGTCTGCTAGGGCATTGTCCATAAACGTGGTAGTAGCGATACCGAATCGATCAAAGCACTCTCGCCGATTCTGTGCCTCTTTGTTCCATTTTAGAGAGCTCTGCGTTGTGCTGGTTTAGGGTTTTGTTCTTCCCCTCGACTTTAATGTGGGTCGATTGTGGGTTCAACTCGAACCCAACGAATCTCTGTGAGTGCGAGTTCAAGATCGTGAAGTCCAGCCGATACTTATGCTTGGAAACATCTCCCTCATATCGAAGTTCTATGCCCTCACCGCACGAAGGCTGCGCAACCCCACCGATATCGACCACGGCCCAACACCCGCGCGAGGAGCGTCGGCATGGGGCGATGTCGTAAAGACGGTTATTCTATTCAAGACAGCCCCGATTATTGAGCTGTTCAAATGCCATCGGTGCAACCGACTCACGTAGGAACTGGGCAGACTGGCTGTTTGGTACCAGAACGAGCTCATTTTCATTTATAGCGCTAGGAGGCATTTTGATGCTCGTCACCAGTTTGCTTCTGGAGTAGACTATGTGGAATGGGGGGCTCCGATGGGCGTCCTGAGCCGCGGCATTGATCTGACGCACTCGCTCTATTACGTCTTGATTCTGGTCCTGCTCGCTTCGCCCCTGTTTCCCGGCTCCCTGGTGCTGCACCACCACAGTTGGCGTCTCGTTCCCGAGCATACCCACGTCGAAGTCCCCGTCGAGGGGCTGCTTGGTCACCCGTATCTTGCGCGCCGTAAAGCCATCCTGAGCCGTCAGCGCCTTCCGAATCACCTCCATGTTCATTACGACCGCGTCGTACTTTGTTTCCGAACCATCGAGTAGAAACACCGTGCACTTCGGACGTAGAGGTTCGACCACATCTTCGACTGGGTTCTTAGTAGACGCTGGGGAGTCCGGGTCAATCTCCATTTTCACTCGCATTATCGAGCCCGCCGCTAGCAGCACTTCCTGCTCCGGGTTCACCATATGGTGCCCAGGGGCCTTTACATCGACGGACACCCCGTTCCCTGTGAATTCTCCGGGGATATCCGGAAAACGCGCTAGCCCGTTGGAGTCGATTGATACTTCTCGAATGTCTGTTCCCACACCGATTCGTACACTCCCGGACTCCATGACGTCGAGCGGACCGGCAGGGCCCGTGGGTTTGATGACCACCGTAAACGCCTGTGCTTGAGCAGTGGAATCTACGGGAGACAATGGATGTGCAAGTATGTAGGTCAGCAGTAGCCAGACTCCAAATCCGCCGGTGGCCGTCATCAATGCGCCTGGCCAGAACCCGCGGCTTTTGAAGGTGAACGTGCCCGTGAACGAGCCTGCCATGAACCCAACTGCTGGGGGGAGGAGGTTGCTCAAGATCCATCTTCGGTGCTCGCTCAGTTCTCCCAGAGAAAACCCCCAGACGACGAGAAAAAGGACGACCGCCGAGAACAGGAAGCCGACGGCAAACATACCTCGATGAGGTGCCGGTGCTTTTACATTCTTATTGGTCACGACTAAGGGTCTCATGGGCATCCGGGCAGTGGCAAGGGCGTCGAAGCGTTCACACTTTCATTGCAGCGGCACTCTACCGACCTCTGACAACCGGCCCGGGGGCTAGAATCCTTGTCACTTGGTCCTCTAGCCAATCCTACGTCCTACTGATCGGGAGCATTCTGTTGCTTTCACCACCACCCGCAAGACGCGAGTTCCGCCTCCGGTCCCCTTGCCGGTCGTGTTGGCAGTAGCCTACATAACCGCCGATGAACCCCGAGACTTGGCGCTCGTTGATGGCGATGATGTGATCGAGGCAACCTCGCCGCAGGCCCGAAATCTGGCGCTCTGCAGTAATTGCCAGGTTGAAAGAGGCGGCCGGCCAGGTTTCCCGGATAGTTGACTATGTCAGGCGGTGGGTGACGTAGTCAACCGACGCTATGAAAACCATGCCAAGAGAAGGGAGCAGACACGAGTCCGCTCATCAGGCAGGCCCAAAGAGGATCCCGCCACAAGGGTACGCACCCCGCAAGCAACGGCGCTTGTCGAGGACCTTCATCAGGCCCGAGGCGGTCTCTCGAACTTCGCCTCAAAAGGCTCGACGTCGGTGCGTTCAAGGATCTGCTCGAGCCGCTCGAGGAGTTCTCGTTCCAACTTATAGCTCCCGGTCATAGCCAAATCGGTTCCAGTCGGCGCACGTGGGGCTGTCAAGCCGTTCTGTTCTAGCAACTGCAGTGTCCGCTGGAAGCCCGGGGGTGATGTTGTCCCCCAAACCGGCCGTTCTTTCCCCTTCTGATGGGGACGGCTGTACCTAGCTTCTAAGTCGCCTGCAGGTGTCGTCCATGGGGTCAGTTCTACGATGGATTCTTTGGTATAAACTGCGGCCGAAACGATCTGGCGAAGTCCTTCAAATTCCTCGTGGGTGAGGTCCTCAAGAACTCGACCGACCCCACGAAAGAATCCATCAATGTGTCGGTCGTAGTACTGCGCCGTGAGACGACCCAAGGCCGGGACTACGGTAGAGGTAATGGCATCCATAGCATATCGGTAGCCTTGAAAGATTGACTGATCGTAGTGTTCGCTGTCTTCCTCAGGGGTGAATCTTTGTGGCAGTGCTCGCTGCATCGCTTCGGAGAAGAGTTCAAGACGTTTGCGGACGTGCCTTGCAACTGTTTTGGCGACACCGGTATGAAGGAGCCGATTGGTAGCTACCATGGCTCCGGCTCCAACCAACGCGTTGCCTGTCGTCACCGTAATCAGACCTCCGACCAGGGTCGGGACGGCCATCTGCGCTACCTCGAGCATCGATTCCTCTTCCTTGTTGGTCACGGACGGCGAGTCTAGCATGTTAGCCCACCCCCAAGAGAGTTGCTAAGTCCATTCCCCCCCCCGGCGTCCGCAGACGTCGGAGAGACCCGATCTGAAGCCCTCGGAGTTGTTCTTGACGTGTGCGTGACGACGGCGAGGCGGCCTGTCTTTCAATACGCAGCTCCCCCTCAGGTGTGTGGGTTTGTGTGCGAACGTGGGTGTCCGGGGCTGGTCCGGCGACCCGGGTCTATGGCATAGTTCCCACGATGCCGAAGAAGGATGCCAGCAAGCCGTCAATCAACGTGGAGACTGCTCTGAAGAGTCTGCGTCGCTCGGGATACTGCCTTTGGGTAGGTGCAGGAGTGGATCAGTACTTGTTCGGTCAATCCACAATGGGTTGGGCTGCCCTCACCAAAAAACTTGAGAGCGAAGCGATAGAAGAGCTTGAGAGTAAATCGAAACTCGAGAGCAAAGCGAAACTGGAAGCGGGTCTGTCGAAGGAGAAAGGCGATTTTCCATCGAGAATCAGCCATATCGAGGAGGCAATTGGGAGAGTCTGGATAGTGAAGAAGTTGAACTAGCACCTGGTGGCGCCAGCTGGTGTTGCGGTAGGTTCACTCTTATCCAAATTCGATCTGTGGAATCAGTCAGTGCCCTCGAAGTTCACGGCGCTGGGCCAGTTGGGGTGGAACGCAGCCCCAGTCGTCAACTTCAACTTCACTGACATCGTCTCAATGTTATTGAAGGAACCTAGCTATGGCGGAGTCGAAATAATTGGGCCACACGGCAAATTTTCCAGTCCTAAAGTGCATGATTCTGAGCAAGCCCATTCGATAGTCCGACATCCTCACGGCCTCCTCAGAACAAGTCCGGAGGGCGAGGGGATCCTCTTGACCAAAGCAGACTATGACAGGGTTGCGGATGGGAACTTGCCAAGTTTTCATACCGCTATTGTGTCCGCAAGTAATCGGGCCCTGGCGGTTGTCGGGATGAGCCTCGATGACGACTACCTCCGAGAAACAATAGCTAAACATCGTAATCTTGTCGGAGATATCTATTGGTTCGTTGAGGGGGACTCACCACACGAAGAGTGGGCAGCCGCCAACGCGATCAACGTAGTTCGGTCGGAACACGACGTGTTCTGGAAAGGGGTGGCCGACACCCTTTGTTGCCCCCCAGAGGACCGAGTACTTCACGTAACGGGTTGGCTTCATGCAATTTTCTCCTCCAAAGCCTGAAATTCTCGGATAGGTCCCGGTGGGGGATACCAGTTTTTGCCTGGTACAAGACCTCATCGATGAAGGTCCGGTCGTCAAATGTCTTGTTGCGCTTGGACAGCCTCCTGGTGAATCGCCACCCCACGTCTATGCCTCAAAACAACTCCACCCGGCTCATGCTGTCCTTGAGCGCCCCCGGGGACATCTTCACGTAGATCATGGTCGAGCTGATGTCTTGGTGGCCAAGGATCTCCTTGAGTTGGGCCAAGCCCATCTGCTGCTCCACCGCCACGCTTCCGAAGGTGTGGCGCAGCGCGTGGGGAGTGAATTTCACCCCCGTCGCCTGGGACAACACCCGGCAGACCCGAGTCAGAGCCTTGTAGCTCAGTCCTCGGTCTCGGGTTGCGGAGACAAAGAGCCTGAGTGTATTGCGCCCCAGACGGGAGCGTTCTTGCAAGTAGCGCCGCAGGATGTAGCGGAGCTTGGGGTGCAAGGGCACATAGCGGTCCTTTCCTCCCTTGCCGGCCCTCACCAGCAACACGCCCGACTCGAGATCCACATCGATGAGCTCGAGGGTGAGGAGCTCCTCCGCCCGCAGGCCCGTGTAGAGGAAGGTGGCGATCATGGCATGATTACGTATCCGTTCGAACTCGTAGCGCCAGGTATGGTTGAAGGAGGCGTAGAGCACTCGCTGAGCCTGAACGAGGGAGAGCCGTCGGGGCAGACTCTGAGGCTTTCGGGGCCGGCCGATCTCTAGGACTGGGTTGGAGGCTAGTTCCTGGAGATCTCCACGAGCGCGGTGGCGACACAGGTGTCTTCGATCCTATCGAAACTTGGTGTTCCCCGTCGGGAGATGCTCCTCGAGGAGCGACTGAGCTTCGATCGAAGGACACATCCGCTAGAGTTGGGGGGAGACACCCTGATCTGTGAGTCAGTCCGAATCCAGGCACCCAACGTCGAGGGGCTCACGTCTGCGGAGCAGGTCATCGTGGATGGGATCTTCCGGGACATGAGCAACGAGGAAATCGCCGATGAGAAATGTCGCTCTGCCAGCACGGTCGCCAATCAGGTTCAGGCCGTGTTCGAGAAGCTTGATGTGAAGAGTCGGAGCGGACTGATTCAGAAGGTGGTTAAAATGGGCATCCATGCAGGAGGACTATGACTGCTGAACTTCGCATTACTGACACATTGGGTGTATCGGCTCAGGAACTAATCGGTCGACAGCGGTCGATCATCATCGGCTTGAGCCTGGGCAACCGATATTTCTTGGATATGGAGAATGTGGAGAGGTACCTGCGCTGGGGATCCGCCCACACCAAAGACCGGTTGACTGTGCTTATCCCCGACCAATTGCATGCGATCAACCTGCGCTACAAGAACAGTAGGACGAGCCCTGGAAAAGCCCTGCGGCGGGCCCAGCGAGATGCACAGCGCATGCAAGGACGGGTAGAACAGATCCGAAGCGTGCTTCCGGTGGTGCAGCAGAACCGCCTGGATGTGATTTTCTGGGACCAGGTCGTCTGCAACTCAAGAAAGGCTCGGAAGAACATCGAGGCGATGCATCAGCAATTTGAATCCGACAAGAAGGTGCCGGGGTCTGGACTCTACGGAGAGGTCATGGCTCTTGTGGATTCGTATCTCCTTCATGCTGGCCGTGCTGAGCTCTCCCAAGTCAGAAGAGAAGGCCTGTGCGGCTACTTCCTGCAGGAAGCCGCCATTTTGGTGGGGGGCGTGGAGTATCGGTGCGACGGAAGGTCTCAGCGTCAGGACCTGTTCATCTACCCCAGCCTCGGAGCGATGCAATCCCTCATCACAGAAATCCAGAGTGGCGATCGGTTCGCCTCCCTTCGAGAATCCCTGGTGATCGAAGGTGAGATAGCCTTCGCCGAGCTACGGTAGAGGCCGCGAGACCTTCGAAGCTTGGGTTCATTGCTCCGGTTTCTCGAGGTCCGACGCGGGCCTTGGCATAAGACAGGCCCTTCACGTACAGCTGTTGTCCAACACCACGGAGAGTTCTTCTTTACAGAGAAACGAAGCTGGGCCTTGACCCGTGAACGCGGCGTTCTCGAAATCTACGAAATCTTCGCAGGCCTGGATTCTT